>OMLO01000234.1_pt1 | contig 32496 bp, 26 predicted proteins | sample 1674811 | NCBI WGS metagenome assembly OMLO01 (sample SAMN06265003, study PRJEB25207) | coral metagenome | isolation source: Coral host | place: Mexico:La Bocana,Puerto Morelos, Mexico | collected 2008-11-13
AAAAAAAAAAAAACTTACCCTTAATCATTTCTAACAAAGGGAACTTGAAGCCCCCCCCCCCCCCTTTGTGAAGGCTGATATGGAGCTGAAATGAACTTAGCTTTTTAAATGCAAATTGTCTGTCTAACTGACAAACTCACACTAAAAGTCATTCTTTGCTTATTGTGACTAAACATGTATGTGTCCATGCACAGCATAGCCACTTCGTCGTAGAAAGAGTTACAATGTTACCCTTTTGTGTTGCAGAGGGTCAGTGGATGAATGACAGCTCACCAGAACCAAGCCCCACTAAGACAAAGTACACCAGTAAACCTGATGAATCTGCTCAGAGTGTGGAAATCCAAGGTGTACCAGCTGAACAAAATGATAATCACACCCTTAGTGACTTGTTTTCCACAGCATCCAATTCGAGTCAGGATCTAGAAGGACATAGTTTCTTTGATTCTCTTGTTGCACCAGGTGCAACTGACCCCTTTTCTCAAGTATCTCAGCAAACCTTCTCAACATCAAGAGAGAGTTCAGAGCTGGCACATCAACTTCCGGAAGCACAGTCACTGCATGAACCTCCACAGCAACCTCTGGAACCACTGATGCTAAATGACCAGGAAGGATTGCAAGATGAATCACAGCAATGGCCACAATTCCAAGGAGCTGAATACTCCATGCCACCACTTGCTCCAATCCCGAAGCAAATCTCCCAAGATTTTAATGATCCATTAAACGTTTCTAAGAGCCAAGGGTCCTCTATTACCAAACCAAATATTTCCCAGGAACCAAAACAGTTGTCTGCACCACCAACCCCTGATGGAGAGTGGGTGAGAAGCAAGCAAACAGAAGCTGAGAGGAGGAACTCAGCATGGATAGCGACTCCACAAACTAGTCAGTTTCTTGTTACCATTGGATCAGGAATGTTGAATCCGTCTGATGTTGACCAGCAGTTCTTAACATCCCCTGGACTGGTTATTGAGGCACGTCAGGTAGGTTGATGTCACTAAGGGCAGGAGGGAGAGAGAGAAGGGGAGAGAGATTGTGGGGAGGGAGGATGGAAAGGATACAGGGAGTTGGTTGTGAGGGAGCAGGGTAGGTGGGAGGAAGAGAGGAGCAAGGAAATGAAGGTACATAGAAGCCTGCATCAGAACTTGGTGATAAAGAGGTTTTAGTAAGGACTGGGCACCAGGCAAATTGACTACAGGTAGCTGTGAGGATGATTTTGCCCTGCTGGTTTGACTATGTTACGGAACATTTTTTTTGTTATAAAATAAGTACAGATAAAATAGTATTGCCTGCCTGTGAAAACCAGTTGCATACTGCTATACCAAGGTTGTTAGCAAATATGGGTTGTCTATTTTGGGATTTTATTTTTTCAGCATGCTTTTCTGTTTTGTGCAGATAAGTTAGTATTGCAATTTATTGCACTGAGCTGAGTTGCATTTTAGTGTACTGTTCTGCTGTGGAGAATTTAGTTTAGGTTTTCTAGTGCACTAATTTTGAGATGTCTTATTTACAGGAAGACCCAGTGAAGGAGCTCATATTAAAGTTTATGGGTGAACAGGGGGCTGAAAATAGAAAGACACTGAGTGTTGATAGTGTTCCACTGGATGAGTCAGGTCTCAGAGAATTGCTGGTATGTAGACTTTACCCCTCCATGGTACATGGTAACTCCATGGTAACTCTCCCCTCTGGTATCTATACAGGGTTTAAAAACACCTTAAAAATCTGTGAATTTGTAAATCAAAATTCAATGTCTTGAAAGGCAGTAAAAAGTGCATTGGGTCATTGATAAACCCTGAAAATTGTTGTTTGATTGTTTCCACAAGTTAGAAGAACTAAATAAGACTTGACTTGAACAATTCTGGTCGGTATCCTATAATTCTTATGGTGTTTTTTAACAGATGGAGGTCTTGAAAACTGGAATTTTGTCTTTAAATGTATTTAAAAAGTCCTTGAATGTTTAGTCCAAGAAAGGGTATGAACATTTTGTAAGGTAAAAACATTGTTCTTACAGTTACATGGTATTAGTTAGGAAAATTATTATTTCATGTTAATTTGTGCCAGTTACAGTTAGGCATACTATGACACTACTCAAGGAGTTAGAGACCCAGCCACTGTGGAGGAGTAGGAAGGTGTAGTCTAGAGACTTGTTGTCATTGATTCACAGGCATCTTTTACCTAATTTGGTTGCATAGTTGCCAGTCTACAATGTTGTATATTTTACTTTTCAGGCTTCACAGTGTTGGAGAGCTGCTCTGGAGTTTACCACAAGATTCTTAACAGCACATGGCCAGGGAGTGGGTCAGAAGGGCCAGCGAGCTTTACACACTCACAAGACATTACAGGTAACAGCTATGAAATTGTGCCTTTATACAGGTTGGTATCTAACAAGTTAGAATGGGAGAGCAATGGTTTGTATTTTGGTGAAACACTACCAAACCAAAATGCCCCTAGCAGGACCAAATGACCCTGATATGTCGCTGAAGCATGCCAGAAATGTAGGACTACACGTACTAAGTAGTTGCCACGTCTAAGTTTGGACAAAAATCTGGCGATGTCGGTTCATTATCAGTGAGTCGGTGGCACAGAAAATCAAATCAGGGTACTTGACATGGCTAGTGATAGGCATTACAAATTTGTGTTCTCTTGCATCTCAGACAAGTGCTATTATAAAACGTTCTTGTTGCTAATTTCTGGAGCATGGATTCAAAAATAGACTAACACTTCCCATACTGAATGCCACTCCTGCTCCATCACAATTCTTTCCTCCCCTTGATATTATTTTGTTAGTTTGTCTCCAGATGTTTACTGATGCAAATTTTAACATCTCAATCAACTAACCATGAAGAGGTTAATGGTATTGGTAATGGTAATGAATTTATATAGCGCATTATCTATATACATATTCAAATGCGCTTTACAAGCAAGTTATCTATGGGTGAGATCAGACATCAGGATATACAGGCGCTGCTGGCAGCCGCTATCCGTCCATTTGCGGGGTTACTCACCTTCATGTACCATTATGATAAAAAGCCTCATCACATGCAGACGACAGGGTGGGGAAGGGAAGTGTTGGCCTTAATTACCATGAGTAAGTTTTGTTTCTTGTGATTTACATGACAGGTCTGGTTTTGTCGTATAGCTCTCCTGTTTAAGCTGCAGATGTTTAGCACTGCTGAGGTTGAATTGGAAGCGTTTGGAAGTTTTGATCAACCAGACTTATTTTATGAGTTTTACCCTGATACTTATCCTGGCAGAAAAGGTATGCCAAATCTTGCTTTTACTTAGTATCAACTAATGGTCAAAGAAGATAATTAACACAGTTCAGGTCTTTACTGGGAGTTTACAAATGTTTGCAAGGCTTGTCATGAAAACTACTCAAAACATGTGTGCAAAGTCTGAGGACACAAAATCATGATATTATGGTAGGGGTGTATTTAAAAATATGTGAACCATTTTGTTATTTCTACCAAGAAGTCTTTGAAGTGTCTTCAGAGTGAATCACATTTAGAAGATGCTGGATATCTCAAAGAAAAGCTGCTGAGGGCTTGTTTCCTGTTGTGTTTATTATATGATACCAGACGTTTCTAAGTTTTAAAAGTACATCTGTGATTAACCCAAATGTATGGCCATCAAGAGACTTCTTTTGATGTAACAGTGCATTTTATTGTTGTTTCCACGATTGTTCTAACGTTCCTGAGTCTAGATAAAACGCTATCCTGGCACTGATGCAAAGGAACAGTTTCTTCAGAATCTCATTGTGTCCTTCATTTAAATAGGATTGAGCAGTTTCTTGCTCTTCCTCTGTAGGATCTATGGTACCATTTTCTTTGAGGATACTGCAGGCAGAACTGCCTCAGTACATGGGTAGACCTAAAGATGCATTGGACAACTTGTATGAACTCCAGAGAACGTGCTGTAAGGTGTTGAAAAACCTGCAAGACAATCTAACTGAGGACGGAGGGCCGGGGGAGATCACACCTGAGAGCAGATTGGGTAAAAATGGCGTGCTGTCGCTTCAGTAATATAAAACACAAAAGATTGTGTTTCACCACATCTCCAAACACCGTTATTAAGATAGCCTGCGTGGCAGCCGTTTCTTCTCCTTTACCAGGCGAAGAAATCGAACAAGCGAGCGAGCAAGAGGGTTGAAAATTCAACGCGTAGCTGAGAATTTCTGGCGAACTTCGAGGTGGTTGGAAATGTGGTCAAATCTATCTTGAGTGTTTCCACCTCTCTCTCTACAACGTCCACATATTATCGTCCCACTTTGGAGATCTGTTCTTATTTTTACGTCCTAACAACGGCCACCTCTCAGACCTCTCCATGATATCAAGTTACCTCTGTCCCAAGGGTGGCCATTTTAGAGAGGCTTAACTGTACTCCGTAATTTGTCATGCTCCGTGTCAAGCGAGTATTCGCAAAGGGACTTCGTCATGTCGCTAAAATAAAATACCGGTTCACAAAAGTTAGCTACTCATGAATAGGCAAATGACTTGTTTCGTAACCTGCGTTATGATAACAGAAAATACTAACGAGGAACGAAGTCGTATTTCGTACTCTCAACTCTTACGACCTAAAAAAACAAGGGATGTTCTTGTTTGCGTCGTGACTAAAAGAAGTTATTTTTCAGCTGCGTTAGAGTTGTGGATTTCCAGGGAGGTGCGAGTTCTTTACTCCATAGGAAACTGTTTTCTTGGAATGAAGGTGAGGTCAAACGCTATGTCCTTGTTAAGGCAATTAGCAATTTTAATTTTGTTGGTTCCGCTCTGTGAGTATTTTTTTCAGTTGCTTGACTTACATTCGAGTTACTTAAAATAAAGTGTTGTTTTACTCAGTGTTTTTAGTAAAGAATGTTCTCAAAGTTTTGTGTAATGAGAGAGAAACACTCTCTCAATCAGCGAGGAAGTAGTTACTCACATGTAAGGGTACTCACTATGTTGAGTAAAAAATGTAACTCAAGATCTTGAGTAAAATGCTCACTTTACTCAAAAAGTGAGTCATCTGTACTCATTATCAGAAATTCTATTTTTCTTTTTCCTGTAGAGAATTCAATTTTTGGTCTGATTCATTCTCTGTTCCGTTTACTCATCTTACAGTGAATTAAACCATCAAGCGAAAATTGGCGACTATCCCCGTGCCTAACATTGCAATATTTTGTGTAACTTTAGCGGCTTTCAGACAAGTCTAGGAAGCAACTTATATGAAAGTTGTCGTGTGAAACAGAGCGTTTAAACGTCAGTTGCGAAGTTAAGTATTTTTGGTTTCATGTTGACAGGATTACAGCTTAGCTGTGACCGTTTTCGAATCGATCATGGCTAAAGATCCTTCTTGTACCTTCAGCTTGCTATCTGGAATTGGAAGAATCTACTTACAGGTACTGTATATTATAATGTGTTTATATTCATTCATGTAATGTGACCCCTGTGTTAGAAATAACAACAGAGTGTCGTCAAAGAAAACCGGTTGACCGGTTTAATCGCGCTCACATACACTCCAGCTATGGCGGGAGATAGATAAATGAACCAATCAAAACTCGGAGTTATTTGTAGCCGGTGAAAAGCGCGCGAAAAGCGTGTTTGCCAATCAAAGTAGACGCAGCTAGCGCAATGAACCAATCAGAGGAAGACTTTTCAATAGCAAAAGCAAAAGTAAAAATGTTTTCGAAAGTCACTGTCATTTACTGATAAATCGTGTTATTCTTTATAGCTTGGAGATTTGGAAACGGCTCAAAGCTATTTCAAGCAGGTGGAATCTAAAGCCACTGGCGATCCAAAGTCACTAAGCAGCGTGGTTATGAATAAGTAGGCTCTCTTTATCTTCTCTGTTGCAGAGCAAAAACGGCTGAAAAAAAAAAACTCGTGCAAGAGCTTTCTACTATCCTTTTTCTTTTATTTTTAAGGTTACAAAAATTTTTGCCCAAGCCTTATTGCCCTAGTTATTGCCCACCAAATAAAATAAATCACAAGCTTAAATGTAGACGGTCCGGGACGAGGTTCAAAGCAAGTGAACACAACAGTCCTAAGGTTTATTTAAGTAGAACAAGGATAACAGTAAACAACTTGGCTTCGACAACCTTTGATATTATGTGTTCTAACCAAGACCGGTTTCGACCGGTTTGAAGATCATAGGGTATGTTATTTAAGTGTCATTAATGTGTCCCACATAAATAATGATACGTCCCGTACGTTTTATTTTCATCCGAGGCAGTTTACTCTCAAAGGTTCCCTCTCAGTGCAGTGAGAAATGGTTTTAATCAAGACAATTCAAGTTCTCCATTTGTATTTAATCTTGCCGGATTGAGGTTATAGAAGGCTGAATGTTTTTTGTTTCTCTTACCTCCTCCAGAGGGTTGTTGGCTTTATCGGCAGGGTCGTTCGACGAAGCTCACAGGCATTTTGTAGCTGCCACTAAACTGGATCCTTATAATTCTGTGGTAAGTCATTGCACTCGCTTCTGTGTCTTTTGCGAACCTCGTTCATATAACGATTGCCAACTTTTATTTCATTAACCATCTCACTGCTTTCCAGATTCACTTTATTTGTCCTGTGTATTACTCAGTGAAATCTTGGCATCAACATAATCCTACCAGTCTTTAGAAAATACTTCAATTTAACATTTAGATTTACCAGTTCGTGTTTTCAATGAGCGCACAATCAGCGAAGCGCAACTGAATAAGAACAGCAGTCCGGCAGAAACCTACAAAACTCCCCAAAACCAATTTAGAATGAAAAACAGGAGTGCTGTCTCTTACTGGCGCCAAATATTTATCAGTGAAAGCACTAGAATGTGATGATCGACGAGGGAAGGAAGTTGGAATAAAGCGAATACTTATTTCTTGGCCGTCTTTTTCTTTCTTTTGCACAGGCTGTTAATAATGTCGCTGTTTGTTTGCTGTTCCTCGGGAAACTGAAAGAGGTAAGTGAGACACAGAAGTTCTAGTGCGTTTCCACATCGTTCTTCCCGCGGTATATATCCAGAGAACACGAAGAGTAAGACGGCAAATCTCCCATGAAGTCCTCATTCCCAAGGTGAATCCTCGCAAGTTATTTTTAAAAATGGTACCCAGTTCTCCCGCTGATAGTGTTGCCACGCGCGTTGCGTGGATGTCTTCGTGGAGGATGAAAATGCGTGTAAAGCCGCTTGGGCTGTCCACGTGAGTAAAATCCGTGTCACAGGATTGGCTATTTCTAGTCCCTCCTCGTATTTCTAAAACCGCAAGTGATCTAAAACTAACTTGGAAGGGCTTATATGCGGGATGACCTCCCTTACCTTCATCCTGTCTTCTATCTACTTTCTATGTCTACTGCTTCAAACAGTTTTTCCAATCGACTGTCTTTAAACTAGAACTAGACTAATAAGACGGCTTGTTTTTTTGTTTAAAAGTTGATCGAATAATAATACTTTTTGTGTTCGCTATTCTGTTTTCTGGAGTTCGAGATTACTTCACGTCAAATCTGAAGTACTAGAAATGGAAACACAAAACCGTACTGTAAAGCGTGAAACTCATTAATCCAGCTTTGAACAAACAGTTCTTGATTGCTTAGACCCAGGACTGTGTTCTAGAAACGCCCGGGTACCACTGGAAAAACCTTTTTCGATATAAGCTCAAGTGCTGAGCACCCAGGATTTCTTTGGGCACCTCATAATGTTTCTTAGACCACAGCCTTTAGACCAGGTAACCTCTTGAACCAATGACAGAACTAACTCGAGAGGAAAACAGGTGACGGGAAAATTACGATAGGTAGTCAAAGAGTACTCAAACACTTTATTATCCCTCGCTCAAAGATCCTTAGAAAGGATCTTTTTTGGTAGGGATACATAATTTTTGGGAGGCGCGGTGGCATTCATAATTAATGCTCTCATCTTCGGATCGAGCGGTCCAGAGCCCTGGCCAGGGACATTGAGTTGTGTTCTTGTGCAAGACACGTTACTCTTACAGTGCCTCTCCTCTAGCATCCCATTCGGGGGAGGGAGGGGGGGAGTAGAAATACTCCTAGACGTTTCATCCTACGGAAACCAGAGTTAAGCACTGACCTGGCTCCTATGCAGTCTTGGCCTATTTTTCACCATAACATTTGGTATTCTTCTTTCAGGCGCTCGCTATGCTGGAGAGGATTATCTGGAAAGATCCTAAAACAAACCTCCAAGAAGGACTACTGTTTAATTTGTGCACGATTTACGAACTAGAATCTTCTTACAGTTCACAGAAGAAGCAAAAACTCCTCGAACTGGTTTCCAAACATCGAGGAGACGGGTTCAACATCTCATGTCTCAAGATAGCGTAACATTTCACGTAAAGACCAGTTATGTCCCTCTCTTTATCGCTACGCTGCGTTATAAACAGTGATATCTTTGTCACACAGTCCTTTGTAGCAGCTTCGTCATTTTCTGGAGCTTATTAGAGTTTATCGGAATTCGTCCGTGGACCCACGATCTCTCTCAGAGTTATGATAGTGACTGAATCAAAGTAGCTGTCGTGGTTTCATTTAGGTATTGCACTAAACGCGAACAACCCAGTTAAGCAATCAAAATTCGATGCAAAAACATACAGCCGAATCAATGTACAAACTCGTTCCTAATGGCCACGATCTTTAGGTTAGCACGGCAATCGCTGACCGAAAACCGCGGGCTTTGGGGACGAGATTGTTCCATACTTAGGAAAAGGCGCATATAGAGATGGTAGATTTGATGTGACACCTGTTTAGTTAAGAAAAAGCAGCATGTCTGTGCTAGGGTTTGGCAAGATTTGGCCAGCATGTTGAATGAGACATTTTTTAAACCAGTCCAGCAGAGCGCTCGAAAACCATGTTTAAAGGAAAGATTATGTTTTCCTAACAACTTACGCAAAGTTAAATAGCATCAAATCTCACGATATCACGATATCACTTCGATAGCAACCTCGTTCCCAGAGTCTCTTTTGTTCCCTGGAACGATGTTGCATTTTCAGAACGTTTCGATAGTAATAGGGAGTGTTAGCAATGACGATGACGACGCCTAGGACTACGCCTTGTAAAAAAAATGTATATTTATATTTTACCTTTGAGTGTCGCAATCATGTATATCTGTTCAATACGCCTATCGATCTAAAAACTCGCTCAGGTCAAACATGCACCGGCATTGAAGTCGCCGTCGTGTTGGCTAAACTCCCCAACATGTCTGTGTAACCGGTTTGAAATAGAATTAAATGAAAATAAAGAAATAACGATTATAATGACGTCCAACTTGTAACTGTATATGTATATGACATGAAAAGTATTTTCTCCTTATTTGAAAGGCCTTTCAAAATACAGAAGAATGGCGTTTTTCCTTTCGAAATATCTTTTTTCGCTTTAAAGATATTGACATTTTCGTAATATGCAAATTAGATCAGTGATGACGTCATACGACTTGCAACCAAAAAAAGGTAAAATACTGAATAAAAAAAATCTCTGGAAATATTAAAACAGTGTTCTTGAAACTTGGCACCACAAATGTGCATCATAAAAGGAACAAAGTGACACCATTAGTATTGTTGCCATAGCAACTCTTTCAGCTCCAGTCTCTCTCTATCAAAAAACCAAATATCTCTGTCTCAATTCCCATCATCGGATTGGCTGCGCTAGATGGTTCTTGGTTTAAGACAAAAACTGGGAATTTCAGTTTTTTATTGAGATAGCACCAGAGGCAAAATTGTTGTCATGGCAACAGCCTTACGGGTGCCATTTTGTTTCTTTTGTGATGCACATTTGTGGTGCCAAATGCCAAGAACACTGCTTAAATAGTTTTAGAGTTATTGTTTATTTAGTATTTTACCATTTTTTAGTTGCAAATCTTATGACGTCATCACTGATCTAATTTGCATGTTACAAAAATGTCAATATCTCTGAAACGAAAAACGATATTTCGAAAAGAAAAACGCTATTCTTCTGTATTTTCGCACGTGGAATGAAAGCTTCCTCGAGAGAACAACGAAAGCGGTGCTTGATGGCCAGGTGGTGATCGGTAATCCGCGTGCCACAGGCCCCGGACTACAACCAAAGAGCGACGCCTGGGACGAGGCAGGAATAAAAAATATGTATGGCGTGACACCGACGATTCACCTTGGATAAGCTCATATGGGCATTCACAAGAAAGCAGTTCTCTGGTGTGGTATCTGTAATACAAGGAGTCGTTCTAACTGAGACCTTTGTACATGTCTTATTCAATTCTAATTTAACAGAGGAGAACGACTGCTATTGTCTTGAATGACCCTTACTGACAGGTAACACTTGCACGTTGAGCGTAAACTTTGACCCTCTTGATAACAAGAACACATTACACAGCTCATATGGCCCAAGTCAGCGCCCAAACCCGCATTGCCAACATCGTTCCCAGGCTCTCTCTTCTTTGCCTCCCTTGTTATTGCTCGCTTGTTGCATACCATCCAGGTCGATTCCCTACTTGCAGATTTTCCAGGGTCGCTCCGTCCCATCCCTCCTATTTCTTTCCTCGAGGGTTAGTATGGTCACGCGTAGGCGGCGCTCGGAACGCTCCTTCCGTAGTCTACATGCTAAATTAGCTAATTCTTTTACTCATTTGTTTTTTTTTTTTCATGAAAGTCCGCCGACAAGTCTGTCGGGCGAGGACTTATTGAAAAGGTGAACTCCTTTCTGACGTCACGTTGCCTCAATTGTCCAATGAGGCAACTTCTTTTTAAACTGTTTACGTCACTCACACGTCACCAAGGTCCATCGCCGACATAGCACGTTTTGTTTAGCTGAAGCACATCAGCGATTTTTATAGCAGAATACAGTTGCAGTTAACATAATATATAAGTTTTATTCAAGAATGAGTTAAATCAAAGTAAATTAATTTTATCCTGTAAACTGAATTTTAATTTAAAAAAGATATTTCCTTTAGAAGCTTAATTGATTTCTTAAAATAGAACCTAATTCTCCAAAATGTGTTTGTTTTCAAAATAAATGACGTCCCTGGTTTTAAGTTCCCTTTGTGACTCATAAATAAAAGCTGTTTTCACTTCGCTTCCGAAGTTCTTCACTTTGCATTTAAATAGCGTGTTTCTCCGGAAAAGATCAGTAGTTGAGCCTATTAGTTTGCTATATATACCAGTTACATTTGACACGCGAGTGATAATTTAGCCCCGCATATAGAATCACACCAACTTCTGAATTAATTATGCGTTGAGCGCGTCCTTTGATAAAAATCTCCCGAACACTTTCTTAAATACATATTTAACACGTAGCCGATGGAGTTCAAGTGATTACATGCACGAAATTTGCTCTCGAAAATAGAAATCAAATCAGGGTAAAGACAAGCCGTGTTTGACACTTCTAATGATTAGTTTGGTTTTGGGCCAACGAGTCAATTTCCTGTACTCATCACGCGCGTATTTAATTTGTAGCTAAAACATTTTAAACATACATTTTGCTGCTGGTCAAAGTAGGAGTAGCGGCGCCCGAGGGCAAAGCAGAAAACTGTCACGAAGATCCCGCTGGCTTTTTCAGTCCACTTTTAATCCTTGCTTCATATCTTTACTGTAATGCCATTTCGCCCAAATAGCTGATTTTCGAAACGGAAAAAGCGCGACAATCGACTAAATTCAGGAAAAACATTGCTACATTATTTTGAAAACCTCCGGAGTTAGCAATATTTTCATTTGTTGACACTAAAACACGTAATCTTGAAAATGGTAATTTGAAAAAAATGTGAATCGATAGAAACGAGCGAAGCAGATATGTTTTACAAACCGCACGTCTCCGGTAAGAATAAATCTTAGGTTTTTAAGGTTCTCTTTTCGTAAATTTGAACATAAAAGATCGATTTTAACGACCCCTAAAGCATGCGTCGTTCGAAAAGATTGAAAAATTGTGTTAAAGGTATTAATTGAGAGGTTTTGTATTAGGATTTAGCAGGAGTCCATTGTGTGTGTGTAATGGGCTCCTGGGTTTAGATATGGCGACGTGTGGCGAATATTTTTTCGTATTCATTTCTGGTGTAAAGGCAAGCTGAAACAACAGCAGTGGGACGCTTATCAAAGATACTCTGAAAAAAGACTGAAAATTAAAAATTAAATTGCTTCGTTTATTTACCCGTCAACGAAGTCTTCTGTCCTGAGGGGGTTAAGCTCCAGGGTCAAAGTTATTCGTGGAGAAGAAATTTTCTCGATTTCTAAGTTAGTGCTTTTGCCACCAATCATTTCCTGTCTTAAAAAACTGGATGGCAACTTATGAGGAAAGTGCATATTTTCTTGAAAACCCCTTTGGGGAAATTTCCATGGAAACTTTTACCCAAGATTGTGATTTGAACAGGGAAAACATTAGATTTGGCTATGCCAGCCGCACAATATCAGGGAAAAAAGGATGTGTCGCTCCATAGCAATCTGTTTTAAGAAAACTCATTTAGTGTGTTATGACTTTGATCTTATACTTCCTCCGTGATGTCTTTTTCGCGTGATCCACTCAGTTGATCGCGCGAGGACTGCATCTCAAAACGCATGCGTTAATTCCCTGTGACGTCATAGAGTCACGGTCTGGTTTTACTTGCGGCTGTACTCTGTACGCAAAGTCGGTTGGAGGAGACGGTACTTTCCTTTGGTGAGTATTCTCTCAATATTTTTAGTGGCAGATAACTTAAAAAGGCCATGTGTGCTACTGTGTACATGTTAACGTGTTGAGAATACATCCAGTTTTGCAATAATTTGGCAATTTTGCTCATTTTTTCTCACGCAAACCGAATGTTTGCTGATAAATCGAACGACTTCTGGCAAACTTCAGTGCCACCTGCGCTCGCAATTTCTCTGCTACCCGACCTGAGTGCACTCAACGAGTGGACAGTAGTCAGTCAAGCAGATTTGTACGATTCTTAGCTGATCAATAGCAGCATTTTGCCGCGAATGGTCAATTCTGAATTCGCTTTTTGAATGTTCAAGACGATTCGGCTTGGTTGCTCGTGCACTCTCGTTTCTTGGTAATCTGCGATAACAACTCCAGCCACGAGTAGTGTTTCTATCAAGCTTTTAGGCTGCTGTACGTGTTTTAACTGCTTGTAAAGACAAGGCATTAATATTTCGGTCTCGAAGAAAGGGCTGACAAAGCTGTTCGTTGTTTGAATTGCGCGACAAAAGAGGTTCGCGAGGCGCTCCTTACGTTTGTTGACATGTTTAATGTTTTATACATGCAGGGCACTCCGCTACGCTTTCGACCAGCACGATTGCGACGAATTTAACTTGATTATTTTCAAAACATAAGTTTTTTTCTCATAATGGGCAGGTTAAGGCTTTTCAAAAGATTAACTGTTACTGCATATCAATTGCGCTTTCCGTTAAAATTCAGCTGACATCGTGGAAGCATTTTTGAACGCCGCGTACGCATTCCGGAAAAATCTGCTTCAAAGATCCCAAGTGCGATTGTATTCTTGTCATCCGCGCTGCAAAAAATCAGGTGTTTCGCAGAAGTCAAACCCTCTATTGTACATACATCGGTACATCTTTTGTGTTGTTTCAGAACAATTTCAAGCTTCTCTTCCATAGTGAAGTATTGTTTGTATCAGGATATCTTTTAGACCGTATCCAATGAATTATTGAAATGCAGGTCGAAAAGAGTTGTGTTTCGGTTGACGAAAAGTGTAGATTTTCTATTTCTTTTGTGTAGCTAAGAAAGGTGAAACAACTCTGTAGTCGATAGCACGGTGTTTAAAGGTTTCCAAAGTTCGAGAAAGCTAAATTTCGGTGCTGTTTGTGAGTTCGTTTGAACATAATTTAGTGGTTGTCAGAGTCGCGCTTGTTTCTGCAACTAGCGGGAGTTTTTCATTATAAAGATATGGGTTCGTTTAACATATCGATAGTTTCTCCATAGTGTTTTGTATACCTGGGATGGTGACTCACCTAATGTATTGCAAGTCGTAAAGGATCGTTTCACTATAAATAATTTATCTCTTTATGTATTCACGATTGTTTCCTTCCTCCTGTAAACCGTTTGATGCAAATGCAGTAGAATTGAAGATTGAAAAGGGCAAAGTGGTCTCCAATTTGCCATGATATTGTTGTATTTATACTCTCACGAAAATAAGAGTTTTACTAGATCTCCTTAAATAATTACTGGGTTGTAGTCCCCGCTGTTGTCGAATTGAGCTACCGACAAGAGAATGTTATGTAATGTGAAGACTTATTGTCATCCTTCGAGGTTGTCATGTTTTTGTTATGGGGGGAAATGTATGGGAAATTATGTTCCTATATTTGACCGTTGTTTCGTTCTGTTTCTTGATGGTTGTAATTGTTTTGTCATTGGGTTCGAAATCTGTCTTTCATGCTGCTTCAAAGAGGTCATCTTTTGCATAACTGAGAAAAATGTTTGACAATGGATCAGAATATTTTAGTGATTACTTTAATGTGTTATTTGTTTCCCTTCAGTAGAAGGATTTCTTTCAATGATTTTTTCTTTCTTTGCAAAAAGTTTGAATTAGTCAGGGGTTTCCTAACCGATTAACTCATCCTTCCTTGTTTGAGCATTGTAAGTCAGAAGATTTAATCTATTTTGAATTAAGGAAAGTTGACTTTGAGTCTCCTTAAATTTGACAGGTTGCATAGTCTGTTTGCAGTGTTTTAAGTCTTAAGTGTGGGCACATTCTCTGGTTTGGTCAGTTTAAATTTGTTGTTTTTGCACTCATGCAATTTGCTTTACATTGCTTGTGTCAGCAAAGAGTAGTTTTTAAAAAGTCAGCAGTTGGTGTCGATTCAAAAGATGAATAAATTGCTTGGCTAAAGTGTTGCCATTGAATAAGCATTTTAAAGGGTTTTTTTTGTGTTTTCTCTTTGCTTCAAAGTGCAGTTCCTCTTTGTGAAAAGTATTTACATCATCAGCTGGCGTGAAAAGGGCAAATATTGCTATTTCCTGGAACTTACATAGATGTCACTGATTTGAATTTAGCCAAAAACCTACTGTCTTGGATACACATACTTAATGAATACCTCTTGAAGTCCTCAAGAGAGTAGCCAAGATGTCCATACATTTTTTTTGTCTCAAATTGATTTGGAGGTTTTTGGATGAAAATGTTGATCATGTCAATGTTTCATCAATGTCACTGAGTTAAACCAAGAACCACAAACTTTTAATCAAGGCCAGGTGAAATTATTCTTAATTGAAATGTGGCCAAGACGACAAAGCCAGTTCTTGTAGAGTAAGATGAAGAATACAAAACAATTTGGCATAGTCAGAGTAGGTATACAATCTTCATATACATTGTCATTTATAGAACTTTTCTTCAACTATAATGTTTGCAGAATCTATCTTGTTTTATAAAAATTTAGAAGTTATGTTACATTTTTAAGACCAGATGCAAAAGATGTGTTTAAAAGAAAGTGCTTCATGTGGGTCTTTCAGTAAGCAATTTACTTTTGATGTTATACTTAGGTTGTGTTGTCATTTCAGGTCACTATTTTTCTTAGAAGCTATTTTAGTGATAAAGGGATTTCTTAGTTATTGTGGTAATTGTGTTCCTTGAATGTGGGACACCCACAGAAAATATAATTTAGATTCAGTTATTCTTTTTACGTTGCTGTTTACAGAAAAATAAACATGATTAAGGGTTTTATTCTTAAGTGCTTGCTCTAAAAGCATGACCAGTTAAAATAACACCAGAAACTTAAAAGTGTTTTATGACCTACAACATATTTCAGTCCTTTTACTACTTTTGATTATGGTACATATTTTTACCAAGTACAATTTTGGAAAACATCCTCGCTGTCCTCTCGTGCCTTTCTTTTTTGCCAACAATTTCCTACAAGTCTAGGTAATTAGATGAATGTAAACATGTGGCAATGGCAACCTCTTAACATGCAAATAACGTATTTCTGTATCTCTGTTAGACTGTTTATTGTTATATGCCAAATAAGTAAGTGTATTGAGAACCTGAATGATGAACTGGAGTGAAATTGATTTCATTGGTCCTGTTAGTAGCACTTTGATGTCTCTTCAGTCGTTTTTAGTTTCCATACAGTAAGTTGGAAATATTGATGTGGATGTCATAGTCTTAATAGGAAGACTGCAATTAAGTTATCCCTGAAAAGAATAATAAAATGCTGGTAACTATTTACTGAAACCCCCAACCTGATCAACAAAGGACTTGCGAATAGGAGTTTGCAAATAGGTCATTTGCAGACAGATCAAAGTGAACCTCTGGAAACACTAGCCTTGTGTTTTATTATAAGGGAGTAGATTGGTTTGTAGTGACCTTAAGGCTTTTTCAAGCCAGTTTATCTCTGTAACAGGCCTTAACAACAGAAAAGCATTTGGTTTCCATGTTATTTTTTTATTTTGTTCCGCTTACTTTCATACCGGTAATTTGTTTGTATATCACTTATGACTGACACAAAGAAAACAGTGATCTTCGTTACTACATTACGAACGAATGCTTGTCCATCACTACTGCCTTGCACAGTCATTTTTTTTCTGAAGACTTTTTCGAGCATGGTTACGTACAGGAAATACATGTTCGACTGACAGAGCACTCACCAGCACGTCATGCATATACTCATTGAAGACCATCACAACTTCACTTGGAGGCCTAGTACTGGGTTGTACTGTGGAATGCTTGTTGTTGTAACATCCAACATGATACAACGGCTCATGGTATGTACTGCACAATCATTTGTTTGATTTTTTTATTTTCATTTGCTCACGTTGCATTTTACTACTGGCATATTTAATGTATATTTTATTTGAAAACTTGTATCCATAGTTACATGAACGTTGTACATGTACAATGCAGTATAAATATTAATTACTCGGGAGAAGTCTTAAAGTCGTTGTGAATTATTCTGTCACAAGCAAGCTTCCCTTAAAGTAAAGAGATAAGTTAAGTTTTAAATTCATTAAAGTGAAGACCTTTTTTAGTCGTGTTTTGTGATGTAGATAAAATGTATTTTTTTGCATCACAAAAGTCCATAAGTAAATGATAAAAAAAAAAAATTAGATGTAATATCAGTAACAGTTTGATCAGTAAAACAAAGAGTTAAAATTAAAAATTTGAAACGTGCTAAAAATAAAACAAAAGGAAGTTTAAAAAATAAAGCTTAATAGTATACAGGTATAATTTCCATAATTAATATTAGACCTGCTTTTATTCAGTGTCCATAGTCAGGGAAAAATATCATCAGGTTTTTATGGATTCAAAGCATATTCTACTCAATTACCATGGGGACTGTTAGATAGCACCTGCTAAATGTCATGTTTCCATAACTGAGAAGAAACACAGAAAATATTTTTGATTCCAGTTTTCTATTAACTGAAACATAGCTGAAATTTTGATGTGCTAGTTAAAATCTATTTATGATAGTAAAAAATAAACTATGTATAATTTTATAGTTGCTTAACAACATCATCCCAATGTTTTTAATAACATGGCAAAATAACCAGTTTGGATGTCAGGAAAACAGGGTTACTGTGTTTTTGATTTGTTGGCAGCTGTGCCTGGATGATGTTATTATCTTTAGTTGCTGACGATTGTCTGTGTTTCAATGTTGATGTTCAGTAATGGCTACTTGTACCATTAGGACTGTATTAAAATCTCTGAATAGGAACCATGACAATGATTCGGCTGCTGATAAAGGAAGTACATTTCGAGACAGCTTGTCTGTGTAAATAGAACCAACAAGGATGATCTTAATGACAGCTGACAATTAGGGTTTATTTTATTTTAGTAGAAGTCCTTCTATACCTTGGCTTACCTTGATGTATGCTTCCTCAATAAAGGTCATTACAATGAGTGTTAAAGCAGGACATGTTTTGATATTTAGTTCAGGTACTAAAAATGATGACAGGAAGTTCAATATTTGATTTTTTAGCTTACTATGATTTCCTCTTATTGCCCAGACCAAACAAGTATCTGTTTTTGTATTTTGGTCAAGTCCTTGATTAAAGATAACATCAACGCTGTGCACTTTTATTATGCAAGGAATGAACACCATAATATTTAAAAGGGGATCATTTGCATTGATATTTATTATTGTATCAGGGGTAAACTTTTTTTTAATTGTTACGTGAAACCTCCTTTCTTCTACTTTAAATGTGAATTAATTGAATATTACTCTGACAATTTAGTTTTTCCAAACAACTCCACTCATAAATTAGTGTATAAAATTTCAGTATAGTTTTAAATATTGATCAAGGAGAAAATAATTGCAAAGAAAGGAATTTCTCTTTAAAGATGATTAACTGTTGAAGTGACGTTGATCTATTTTACTTTTTTGATTAACAGTCAATGGAATCTGCTAATGTGCTATTTCCTTGCTATATGACCACTTTCCTAATTTTCTACTTAAAACTGCAAAATCTGGAACAGTTGTCTCTCAGATTGCTAGATTACAGTATAAACGTTTATTTCTTTTTCCTTGTAAATTGGTACATGTGTCAACAAAATTTCGATCTTGCTTTAGGGGGTAGAAGGGCATCATAATTCAAAGTAGGAGTTTTCCATGTGTGATATCTTTCATTATTAAATTAAAACCTTTCCCACACATGTTTGTAAATTGTCTTTGGAGCACATCCTATGATATAAGAAAGAGCATCTATTTTGCATAAAATTGTAATAAACACAGGATGTTCTGTCTAATGTTAATTCATAAAAGGTAATCTTTATCACGAGTGAATTTACATACAGAAAGCAATCGCTGCTAAGATTTTGTCGTAGTTTGAACTTAATCCTCATTCAAAGGGTGTTCTTTGGCCTTTTGTCAATGAAATTCAGGAATTTAGGTAAGCATTTAAACTAAATGTTGCATTTTACCAAACTCAGTGGGCTTGGGGTTTAGTCTTTGTCTTCTTTCAGCTAGTGGTGAAATTAGGCAGTGGCTAGCCACTACTTAAAAAAAAAAAGAATTCCAGTCATGCTCTAGTCATTTTCTCCTGTCTGTGCTGATTTAAAAATAATCCCTCCAAAAACCTTTTCTCTCAAATCTGTTCCGAAAGTTCTTTTTGTCAAGTATTCTTCTGCCAGATCAAACCATACAAATGTAGACTTGTTATTGTTAAGTTTGAGCGTCTCAATATCATTCCAAAATAGAGGAGTGCTATATTGAAAATCTCTAAGACAGGCTAGGTTACAACACAAAATAATTTAGTTTCTTATTATTATACTAAAACTCGTACATCCTAATGTGATAACATTTCAATGTGTGTCTGTGATCAAAACACTTTAAACATTTTCAAGGATTACTAAGAAATGGACTTCCATTTTGTTTCATATTTAGTTTATTTCATGTTGTATGATCATGGTTGGTCTTAAACATTATAATAGGATATTGGCATCTTGTGCTGCATCTAAGATTCATTTCTCCCTTTACTTTCAATTGGTAATTATTACTTTGCTTCCACAACGAAGCTATTTTGTTAAACTCAAAGCATTCTCCCTAACACATTCTAATTAAATTAAAAGATAAGGTTTACCTGACAAAGTGAATGTAAATTCTTTACTTACTGTGTAGCATACACTTTAACTTGAAAATGAAAATGCCCGAGAGGCATAAAACTTGAAAAACCTTTTGGATTGATCATCAAAGGGTATACTTATTGTATGATTTGCATGCAATGTCCATGGCAATGTTATACTTTATAAATTTAAAACACTGAATTACGTTAAATTTGTAATGCTAATATTGCATTAACTGAGTAACTTATGCTCTCATAAGTGACTAAATCTACAAACAAAACACCTCCTCTCTTATTTACAGTGTGTTGTGCATATTTTAAACTTTAGGATGTGCAAATTACTCAGTGTGAATGAAAACAAAATCACTCCCAGAAGTTATCAACAAAGATAGTATTGACATTATGTCCAACTAAATTCCTACTGTACACTGTACTTTAAAAACAATTTATGATAATAAGTAAGGTGAGATTAGTTAATATTTCAAGGATATGGAAGTTTTCAAACTGTTTTCTTTTTTGATGTACTAACATTCAAAGGCTAACACATTTTCGTTTTTGTACCTTTAGAATATAATGGGCAAACAAAACAGTAAGCTCAAACCTGAAGTGTTAGCTGACTTAAAACAAGAAACAGAGTTCAGTGAACTTGAACTCAAGGAATGGTATAAAGGTTTCCTTAAGGATTGTCCTAGTGGGCACCTTACTGTTGATGAGTTCAAGAAGATTTATGCCAATTTCTTCCCTTACGGAGATGCATCCAGATTTGCTGAACATGTCTTCCGTACGTTTGACAAGAATGATGATGGCAGTATTGACTTCCGTGAATTCATGTGTGCTCTGTCAGTTACGTCAAGGGGAAAACTGGATGACAAATTAAAATGGGCATTCAGCATGTATGACATGGATGGCAACGGTTACATCTCTAAGGACGAAATGTTGGAGATAGTCAAAGCAATTTACAAGATGGTAGGCACTGTTATGAAAATGCCAGACGACGAAAGTACACCAGAGAAACGTACTGACAAGATTTTTAACCAAATGGATACAAATGAAGATGGGAAGCTTTCCCTTGAGGAGTTTATTGCAGGGGCAAAGAGTGACCCATCCATTGTCCGACTTCTACAGTGTGATGCATCACACAGTACTTGAACATAGGGTATTTCAATGAAAATAGCAGCATGTGTAAAGCTTGACTTTTGCAGTTCGAGTGCACTTGAATAACAGCAGGGAAGACAAGTATTCCCTGGATATTTTTTTCCCTCACACTGGAAGTTTTGCTATGTTAGCTTGTTTTCAAGTGTCTTGTGATAATAATTGTTTTTGCAATATTTTTCTGTTGTAGTCATCTGATTTCTTTCCTTCACACTGGAAGTTTTGCTATGTTACTTGTTTTCAAGTGTCTTGTGATAATAATTGTTTTTGCAATATTTTTCTGTTGTAGTCATCTGAATTAACTTAAATATGTATCATAAATTACTGGTTGTATTATTTATTGTGATAACAATAGAATAGATAATTGACAATAGAAAATTGACAACTAATGAATGAATTGATATAATTCATAAGTTTTTTTGGAGGAGGGGAGACTTCTTGATTTTATACTAATTGTACAAAGTAAATATTAATTTTATCTTAAAAAAGAACATGATTTTTTTTATTGTTACTTGTGACGTACAATAGTATTTATATCCTGTTAAGAGGCTCTAACATGTATGGAAATTTCGCTGGCCTTTAATTTAAAAATACAGTTAACTTCATAACATGTATTAGTATCACCCAACTAGTGGACTAATGCAAATCCTGCGTTTTGATTGGCTACGTTACCAGGGGACTAGTAGCAATAGTCATAGAGTAGCGAAATTCTTTCGTTTTATTTCCCCAAAAAAACTTTCTTCAACTTGCATTTTCTAACTTTATTATTGCTTTTGTCTGTCCGACTAGTTGGGTGATACTAAAACAATTAGACCCTTCGCCCTCAAGGGCCACGAGTCAATAGCCCATTTGGCTTCGTCTCATGGGCTATTGACCCATATCCCTTGCGGGCTGGGGTCTAATTGTTAATTATTGCCTTGATGCATACCTAGATGAAGATAATGAGTGACACAACCTTGGCAGGATTTGAAAAAAGTATTTGAGATCTAAACCTGTTACATGTTGAACTCATGGAAACACCCACACACTTAAGTCCACTTAAACTTGGAAGTGGACCATCAGGTTGTGATTTCCATAGTGATGGAAATATTTCTTTTAGCTTTTGGCTTATGTCTTTCAAAGTGTGATGCCATGAAATTGACTTTCATGTTTAATGTTAAATTGTCACTGAAATTTCATATCATGATATGGTGTTTAACACTAAACAGGCGTGCCAAAGTTTGTTAAATCGCAATTGACTTGGAAATTAAACTCTTTGGAAAGTCATGTGGAAAGTGGAAGTCTTGGAGTGAAAGTGAGCATTCACATTGTTCTTGGAATTTAGACTATTGAACTGTTATGTATTGTAGCAAAAACATTGATTTATGAGGCCTCTGTCATCTATTTGAGAATGCTTCAAATATGCCACTGGTAAGCTCCAAAAAGACAGCAACACCACTCACTACTTCTGAAAGATGGTTAAGTAAGGCAACTGTCTCTTGGAATATACTTAAAGCCATGAATTTTAATATATTGAATTCTATTTTATTAGAATCCCTAAACTCTTTTTAAATGTAAACATTTCACTGAAATTTCATGTAATATTAAATAGACCTACCAAACTTTGGTTCCATTACAGTTTGTGTTGCTTAGTAAGAGAAACTTTCCAAGCCATGTTGAAAGTTGAAGTTTCGCAGTGAAAGAGAGCAGTCCAATAGCTGATCCATTTCACTTTGGGATTGAGTAGTGTCTAACAGTATAGATAACATCTAAGCCTTTCCCTGTTTTCCAACACTTCTCAGTTTTGTGAAAAACATATCATGTAAACTGCATCAAAAGCTGTGGGTAGTTCTAATAACAGTAATATTACTCTTTCAAGAATCACTGCAAGAATATTATGATTTTGTGGAATAAAGTGACTACACATAACCTGTAATTTAGTTTAGATCTAAGACATTTGTGACACGATAAACAATAAACAACTTTGTGTGCTTTTTCTTGTGTTACCTGCAGTCTTTGGTGTCTTCACACAACATTACTCAGCACAAGCCTATTACTGTTGGCTTGTAATGCTAGAGTAGGTGTGTACAGCCTTGATTGAGCAACAACTAGAAGGCTTTTGATTTTCAAAGTGATGCAATGATTGTGCCATATGTCCAACGTCAAAACGTCACTGAAATTTCATTTGATAACACAAAAGAGACAGATCAAAAATTGCAGTGTACTCATATGTGACTGCTAATAGGAATAGCAGTGTACAGCTTTGACTGACCAAATACTAGAAGGTTTGCAATTGACTTCTTGTGTTTGGTGTGATATGTCAAGCTAAAGGTGCATCAGAACATTTTCAATGTTCTAAAAGTCTTAATAGTATGATGTGGTAAATATATCTAATTCTATTCCATTCTATTTTTTTATGTTCCTGTACATCAGGCTTACCACATAAGCGCTATGTAATGAAATGTCAAAGTTAATAAGATAAACTTTACAACCCCATTGTCATGTCTCGTTTTGAACTTAGCAACGTTATTTGGCATAAGTTGCACTTGATGTTCAGAAATGTGGTTCTCTTAAAACCTCCATGTATTGATTTGTATTGGTCATGTGCAGAGAACTTAATTGTGGGTAAGATTAATCAACTAGTTTATTAGTGTTGTAGAAACAGACAATACCTTTAATTTGTTGTTTTATCTTGTTCTTATTTGTCACTGGCCACCAAAGGTACAATCTGTGTCCTCTCCCATGGGATTAGCACTCACATAATTTCCAAACCAGTGGCTACTAAACAATCCTGTCCCTTGCCACTAACCTACCACAATATGATCGTTCTGTCTGTTATTTACCATGATCTGCTAATATCTTACGTTGCAAACTGTAAGAGCTTAACAGAAATCTCACCACTTTTAATCCTTTAACTCCCAGCAGTGAAGCAGTGATTCATCTGGGGTTTTATTAATTTCACACACACACACACACACACACAAAAAACAATTTAGTAGTAACAAGTTGTTCCTACGGTCGAAGTTTATCTAGTAGTTTATCTAATTAATTACATAATTAAATTAATTCGTTAATAACAGCTTGGCTTTCTGTGTATGTGACACAGAAGTGACAATATAATTTGTGAAATAGTAGGGTAAGTGAAGGGTAGCAAATAAAAAAAATTCTCAGTAGCTTTCATTTAAATGGCCACACAATGGCGCGAGGTTTCAAAGTAATTCGCAATGTTTTTCATTGAATGGTTACTCGAGTACTGCAACTTTTAAAACAATATGGCCAGTCTTTAACACTCGTGCCCATTTTCCCTCCCATTTTTGGGGCCTACTTAACTCTCGTTCCCAGTCTTTTTAAACACGAGTTTTATCCAGCCGGTTGAGAGAGTTATCTAGGTTTAGTGTTTAAGTTAGAGGCCTTTTCGGTAGTGCTATCCATACAACTCACTAATAAAATGTTGGTGGTAACAAGGAAAGAATAAGTAAAAGAATTAATTTTGATGATGATCAAACTAACAAAGTCGGATTTCACTGCTGGGTCACGGATAACAATCATCTTCTTTCTTCCTTAACGCAACCAACGACGCGCTAAAATAGAGCTGCATTGAATCTTCACATCTCGCATTAAACCCAACTCACAGTTGACGTCCACCAATCAACGCGTGGTATCTGCGTCGTCATATGCCCACCACGTGTACTGATACACTCACTTGGCATGGTCGTCACGTGCAGACATGTATAAACTGCACTGTTTGACACTTTACTGAGTTGCACGCCCTTTTACAGGTTGCGTCAACGATGGGAAAACAAAACAGCAAATTGAAGCCCGAGGTACTTGCTGATCTGAAAGAACAAACGATGTTTTCAGAGGTTGAACTGCAAGAGTGGTACAAGGGCTTCCTTAAGGACTGCCCGTCTGGCAACCTGTCCGTCGATGAATTCAAGAAAATATACGGCAACTTCTTCCCCTATGGCGACGCGTCGAAGTTTGCGGAGCACGTTTTCCGCACGTTTGACAGCAACGGCGATGGTACGATCGACTTCCGCGAATTCATCTGCGCTCTTTCCGTGACCTCGCGCGGGAAAGTCGAGCAGAAACTGAAATGGGCGTTCAGTATGTACGACCTTGATGGTAATGGGTACATCTCTAGACCCGAGATGCTCGAGATCGTCAGAGCGATCTACAAGATGGTGGGCACTGGCATGAAAGTGCCGGAGGACGAGAGCACACCAGAGAAACGAACTGACAAGATTTTTAGGCAAATGGATGTAAATCTGGATGGAAAGCTTTCTTTAGCTGAGTTCATCGCAGGAGCCAAAAGTGACCCATCTATTGTGCGCTTACTTCAGTGTGACGGCCCTTGATCGTCGACGTAGAAAACAAATTAATTGGTGTCCCTTTTTTTTACCACCTCCCCTACTTTCTTTAGAAGATGTTTTTTGGGCTACGTGTGCCTTGGCTATAGTTACCGCATCCCAGTTGAACAGTTATTCTCGTAGCACTTTTCATCCTTAAAACGAAAAGCCAGCAGATATGGAAAGAGCTTGCAGCCCGTGGACAAACAGGTTACCGAGCATGTGAAGTTGGCGTAGCACAGCTGATCTTTTGACGAAGGTATTCAAAAGCTGGTTTCTTGACAGGGCATTGAAATTAACGCTTTTAGTCCAATAGAAAAACTCTTGCAGTTGTTTTTCATCTTTGCACGAGTTATTTCCTGTATCTTTGTATGTCTCTTTACTATCTGTAGTTGTCCTCGTAAGCAATATTATTGTCTTTTTAGGACAGCCAGCCAGAGAGAATCCATCACTTTATTCTTCGAATCGGATAATGATCTAGAGTATAAAGATTGAATCAATTAAAGAGAGATCTTGAGAGTAATATTTCTTTATTTATGTCGTTGATTGATTTGTGGTAGATTGCATGGTATGTAGTTAGATTTTTGAAAGTGGACCGAATGTCTCTTTGGTTTTCATGTGACGTCATCATTTTCCAAAATAGAAAATTATCAATCCTTCTGAAGTTTTAGTTCCATCAGATGTAAGACCCTCAACAACTTGACGTTTTGCAACGTTAAAGCCCGACAGGGTTCCACCTTATGTGATAGAACGCGTTTGAATAATCAAGTGCCATGTGGGTGCCCCTCCGAAGGGGCCCAACATGGCTCTATAAATTTGGGTGAAGCCCTTTTCCAACTAACGCGCGAATCGCACGGACCTAAATCTTGACGAGACTGTTTATATATCAATCATCTTTCATATCCCAGCTTCTTGAGCTTTTTAGTTTTGATGGCGTGACACTGCAAACCAGCCATTGATGGAATCTCTCGACTTAGCAAAAAGCTTCAGTAATTGTGTATTCGTTAGCGCAAAGGCCTGTTCGTTTGGCTGTTACTGCACCTTAGACGGATTGAGAGCGCAATTCGAAACTGTGTACTTTTGCTTGGATCTTGGAGATGAGTTTTTTTGCCTCGCAGAGTACTCAGCTGTAACGGTTCTTGTGTAATGTAAAGCAAACACTTATTTGAGCGTGACATGTCCATTCAGTTAGAGGAACAAGTGCGGTTTTCGTCTAGAGGTTGTTAATTAAGCAACTGTCTATCCTGACTGACGTAATCAATTTCGAAATGCTCGTGCATTTTCGACATTTTCCTCATTGGAGGATATCAATCGGGTTCATTCGGTAACCCCGAATTGTTTTCGAAGGTTTGTCGAACAACGGGACTTGTTCCATCAGCTGTAATGGTAGATAGCTAGACTTTTTTTTCTCCTGAGGTAACTGGGTGAACCGAGACGGGGTGCATCTCCTTATGCTGTGCACCGTACTTGAAGAGAGTAGGTGTATAAATATGTATACAGTTATCTCAGGTGGTTTTCAATGTTGAATAAAATGTCGTAACTTACAATGAAAATTTGTTTCCTCTTGAAACGTCTTTGGGTTGACGCACTCTTCTCCAGGTCCCTTGGAGCTCTGGCGACAAGAATAACTACTGATGGCGGACCGGTCAACTTTGTGTTACACCGCTGTACTGACGCACGCGCAGCTAAAGTACCGGCGAAAGTAGTAATTCCGGGTTAAACTCTTTGGTCAATGATCGATTACTAAACAGCGACAGAAACGAATTTTATCTTATTATTTCTTAAACATGTACTTAGATGATTTCATCATTAACAGCATGCTTCTTCAAGAGAAGGACTTACTTGTTGAGGAGTTAAATGCGGAAAATAAAATTAGCTAAACACAATGGCGACTACACAATTTACACAAAATCAAATGACATAACGTACTGATCATGCTTTGAAATTTGTCGCACAGAAATCTATTTTATCACTCAATAACTGGGATGGCACTATCCCGCGATGTTTTCTAAAATTATTCCTTTTCGTTATCCTGTCTGTTTTTGTTTTAATTTATTTCCCTAATGATGACTTTTTCCAATTGGAAAATCACGTCACTCGATGGCTGGAAATGATGACATCTACGCCCATACGCTTCGGCTCCACTAAGCCCCGGGTTATCGGAAAGTTGGATAACGCTGTCCACCAGATAAATCACTATCCAGTAGGTAGCGTGGTTTGTTTTGTCAACACTTAACCACTGGATAGCGATTTATCCAGGGGATAGCGTTATCCAGCCTTCTAACAACTAGGGTCAGGTGACGGCACCTATTAAAGGCGGGCGGGAATGACGTCATGGATACTTGCTCGCTAGCAAGGTCTTTCTTTTCCCAAATGCTCTCGGGACTTTTACAGCATGGTAGAAAAGTTGTGCGAGGTGTGTTGAGGTGTGTTGAACTGTGCATAGTTGTCTGTAGAATCACGTTGACGTATTCGATCGTATTTGCACGAGTATGTTGTTCTATATCAAGTTGTTACGAGAGTTTAAACCGGGAAAATGGCTCGGGGCTTCTTTTTTTTTCATTTCACCTGTTCTGGATCGCCACTGCAGGTGCAAATGCCAAGAAATGGAGACACGAGTTAACACTTGTTAATTTTAGACGTTTTGAAAGGTTGACATGGCTCTTGAGTATTATTAGGACGGTACAATCAATAGGAGTTGAACGTGAACACGGGCATGAAAGACAAAATTCTCTTATCTTATAAATTTTTAAACGAGCCTTACTGTTAAAGGAGGAATCAAGCCAATAAAATTCTTACATACAAACTGACTAAAAAGAAGCAAAGCGTGAAAGCTTAGATTTTTTTTCCGATAAGCCTGACTTTTTAGGAATGTCCGAAAGCTTCTCTAGGAGATTATTTTCTTTTTTTAGGAATGTGTAATACTTGGAGGTTATTTTAAAAGACGAACTAGAGTGGCCGTTGTAATTTAACTCCTTTTTCAGGTGCAGGAAGTTGCCAATGATTGAATGAGTATATAACATATACAATGTGGTGCTGACTTTATCACTGCCTGCGGTGAAAATATGCTTCAAAACTATTGTGTCGGCCTGATTTCTCCAGAAGTTTTGGTTGTTTTTGCCCTCCGGCGTTAATCAAGCTATGTTTGCGCAGTGTCGTGTGGCGGTCCGTTGTCTTCATGTAAATTCACTGAGTGAGGGGTGTTTGCCAAACGCAAATAATTACTGCTCGCCTATCACTTCCACAGTTTGTGAAGTCTGTCTGAAATCAGCTGCAAACGGCTTTGTGAAATTGATTTGTCTACGTTTGCAGACACTGGACGATTAGGATCTTTTCTATTTTTGATTTGATTTCCTAGGTATCGCAGAGGTCGAATGTAGCTACTTAAAGAAAAGAAAAAAGTTTTATTTAAAGTAGGGAAATATTTGCGCCGTTGTGGTTCCATTTCTGCATAATTTACATTACAATAAGAGTTCTAAGTTTCCTGCTTAGTTTGGGAACCGCATTGTTTTTGCCTTCGTTTAATTCAGGACAGATCTGACTCTGGATAAGTTTGAATGTTTTGTTCGTCGCGACGCATTTGTGTAAGGCTGCATTTGAATACGGCGTTTGCCCCCCTGCGTCTGTTTTAGGTCCGTAGAGATGCGGGGAGGAACATAAAATAAGTCGTGTCGATATAGTTGTCAATGAGAATTTAAGCAAAACTAACAGAGACACTGTGTTTGATTCGTTTCGCAGGTGCAGCTGGCTGACTGAGAGATGGGAAAACAAAACAGCAAGCTCAAGCCTGAGCAGTTATCTGACCTCAAGCAAGAGACAGAATTTAACGAGCAAGAGCTTCAGGAATGGTATAAAGGCTTTCTTAAGGACTGCCCTAGCGGTCACCTCACTGTAGAAGAGTTCAAGAAAATCTATGGCAACTTCTTCCCCTATGGCGACGCTTCCAAGTTCGCCGAGCACGTTTTTCGCACGTTCGACAAAAATGACGACGGCACGATCGACTTTCGTGAATTTATCTGCGCTCTGTCCGTGACCTCGCGAGGGAAACTCGAGCAGAAGCTGAAATGGGCTTTCAGTATGTACGACCTTGACGGCAATGGGTACATTTCGAAAGACGAAATGCTGGAGATCGTCAGGGCCATCTACAAGATGGTGGGCTCTGTTATGAAAATGCCCGAAGACGAAAGCACGCCTGAAAAGCGAGTTGATAAGATTTTCTCGCAAATGGATAAAAATCTGGATGGAAAGCTTTCACTACCCGAGTTCATCGAAGGAGCCAAAAGTGATCCCTCTATCGTGCGCTTACTCCAATGCGACCCTGCTGGCGGCTCCGGTTAAATTAATAGGAGGCGATACAACATCCTCGATGAAAACTGGTGCTCGATTTCTTTATTCCCTGGCCATTATAACGGCTCCCATCTTCTTTGGCAAACGCTCATTCTTTAAAACTTGTGAATTATATAACGGTTCCCCTAGTGCCGAGTGCTGTATTGGGTAAAAAACTCGGGAGTTCTCGAAATGCTACTGGCATTAATATATCCTGGAGTAGCTTAAAAAGCGTGTTGTTAATGATTTTAAAAGAGTTCTGTTAGTGTATAATTAATCACTTGTTTATCTACGAGTCTTCGTTGGTCTCTCTGCTAGAGTGTGAAAATGAATTAAATTATGTTATTTCGGTTCACTTCAAACCAGTTTGTGTCGTCTGTGATCCTTCTCCTAAACTGGAATCTGGAACTGGAATCCGGAAACCGGAATCAAAACTAAAATCCAGAATCCGGAATTCGAAATTTGGATATTAAGAATGACGATAGAAACAATTCACTTCAGCAATGTCCAATAAATAAATATAGGGAAAAATACTATTTTTGTATGCTGTTTGTTTTCTTTTCTTTACTTCCACCACAAACTGTAATTGTGAAAAAAAAATCTTAGGGTAAATCTCCATCCAGTCAGAGGTGTTAGTGATTTTTCGGGTGGAGAGAGTGACTCGTTGCCTACCAGCAGACTCCGGTGTCTGGGTTCCTTCCCTTTCTTGCTTTTCGCCTAGGTACGCGATAGTCTGTAGAACAATCAGCGAGCTCGACATATCGCGCGTGTATCGCGCTTTCCCGCTAACCAGCCTATTTTGAAGGTTTGCACGCGAGTTCGCCGCTCGTGCCCCCAGACACGAGATCCTGCTTGCAGGGTATACTATCCATCCTTTGTTCAACCTGGCTACGGCAGGAGTGCGATTCTTGTCTTGATCAAATTGCTCTGAGAAGACTACTGAGTAACAATAACATGATGTTACATTAAATTACGAATTTTATTAGCAGAATAAAAAGCTTTTGTCACAGAATTGACTTTCCGCGGATATTCGCGTGCGATTAGTTCCTGGCAGTCTTTTAACGTGTGTTCCAATCCGCTCGCAGGTGAGAAGCAGACGAAGAGTGCGGCATGGTCGACAAGAATGTATCTATTTGTGATTTGTAATAGTATCAGTATGAAAAAAATAGTTTTGATCTGGAATTAGTCTTGTATCTATTGGGAAAAACAAATTTATTTAGACGAGCCAGATTAGCCTTAGGACATCCAAAGTGGGAGGCGGCCGTCGAACTACAGGTGGCTGGGACTGGCGAGATCCTGCTCTCTATGACATTTTCTGTCGAATTCAGTATCTACAAGAAAGACCAAATTTATTGATTAACCAAAATCACAATTACTAAAGAGTTTCTTTTAGATGCTCTCATGGTGCTTAGAATCAAATGATGACGCACATTATTTGAGATTCTCATAGTAATCAGGGCCGGGTTGTTCAAAAGGCGTTATCCACCGGATAATCACTTTCCAGCGGTTAGCGAGGTTTGTTTTGTTAACACTTATCCACTGGATAGCGATTTATCCGGCGTGTAGTGTCATCCAGCCTTTGAACAACGTAGGGTTGTCAGAATTTCGATAGGAAGGAAATCCTTGTTCCAAATTACGTTTGAGGTCTTTTTTACCCTCAACTGTTAGAGCAAAACCTATGCAACGTATCTTTCGTGTATTTGAACGACTTGTTTTCTCTGATAAGTAAATAAAGATGGTGATTGTTTTCTCTGTTTTGCGGAGTCCAGATTCTGGATTCCAGGATTTCTTGATTCCACGATTCCTAGAATTCCGGATTCCTTCCTTGTGCCAAGTCTCCGTTGTCTAAGAGAGACGGGCGACACTGGGGACGAGAAAACCACTTCCGCGCGCCATCTTGCTTGTAACTGGTCGAAAGCAGACCGAAGCAGCTTACTAATAAAAATACAGCACTCAAAAACATTGCATTGATAGTTGACAAACATGTTTGGCTCAACAGGCACAGCTTTCAGTGGCACGTCAGGTTTTGGAACATTCGGCTCGACTTCTACTACTACAAATACCCTAGGACTTGGAAACCTTGACAACCCCATGAAGGATTTAGAGGTCCAAGCGCCTCCAGATGACACAGTTAGTGCCATGAAATTCAGTCCAAAAGCAGACTTTCTTATCGCTTCATCTTGGGCCAATGATGTGAGTATTGTAAATCCGCAGTAATCTTTAGTTTGTAAGAGGTTGTAATCTATAAAACTATGTGCAGCTACGCTCCTTTTTCAAACGTGTGCGTGCAGACTTTATGAGTCAATGGAGCCAATATTGTAACTCATGAGTCACTGAGTCCCATTAAACTCCGAAATAACACTTTGGACAACCTGAATAGAGGGGCGTATATGGGGTGTCTCTGGCACGGTTCACGAACGGAAGAAATGGAGGATCACGGATAAAAAAATTTCGTTTTCCCGAATCACGAAAAAAAGCAAGTAATATCAAGATCAAGAAGAATAATTTTCTAAATTCATAATTTTTCAGAAAATATCATCAGCTAATCACACATTACGAGAATACCCCCGTACGACCCTCTGAATAACACTCCACAAGCCAGCCTATAGAGCCCTTTGATTAGCCTCAGTAAAGTGCTTATAAGACTCTAGCTAGCCTTCATAGTGTTTTGGATGTCCTTAGCTTGTTTACATGTAACCCGCAATAATGGTAATGCTGACGCTATGGAGACTTAAATGACTCTTGATTAGTGGGCCCTTTGAACCTAATGGTCACATGGTCAAAATTGTACTCCTGGAGATCAAGCTGCACACTGTGACACATCTAAAATAAAGCAACCTTGTCCATACCACTCAATGTATATGGTATATGGTATGTGGTTTGCTGTTGGCTTGTTGCAGAAAGTGTCCATTCTCTTCCCATAGATTGGATTTTTGTTTGAATTCTCTACTCTTCCAATCCCTCAAGAAATGCCAGTTTTGTTTCATCCTTTTCTTTCAAAAGTTTGGCTTTTGCCACCTTCTATCCCCACTTGAAATTTCTAATAGCTCTCCTTGTGATGGGTAAGGATGTATTTTCTGAAACGACACAATGCATTTAAAATGGATACATGCATATAGAGTTGATCCAGGTACTTTAGCAATTGCACTCTATGGTGGACAATCCTCGGTATAATTAACAATTAGACCGGCAGCCTGAAAGGGCAACAGGTCAATAGCTCATGAGGCGAAGCCGAATGGGCTATTGACCCGTGGCCCTTGAGGGCGAAGGGTCTAATTGTTTTAGTATCACCCAAC
>OMLO01000235.1_pt1 | contig 32494 bp, 20 predicted proteins | sample 1674811 | NCBI WGS metagenome assembly OMLO01 (sample SAMN06265003, study PRJEB25207) | coral metagenome | isolation source: Coral host | place: Mexico:La Bocana,Puerto Morelos, Mexico | collected 2008-11-13
TCGGGACCACCGAAGACAAATCCATCCAGTGGCAGGGAGCAGGACTTGAACCCGGGACCTCCGGATTACAAGTCCAGTGCCCTAACCACTAGGCCACGCTTGCCTCCTTGCCTCCTTGCAACGATATGCACAAGGTATATAACTTGGAAATGGCCAATTGGCCAATTGCAGCCAATGTAAAGAATATAGATTGTAAATTTTTCCATAATAATGTGACTTAAATCTCACGATCACAATATGATCACAGTCCAGTGCGCATAACCATTTCACACTGGGCCACATTTTTCCATAGTTGGACCATTACACTCAATAAGACGATGATCTCGGAGATGAATGTGCATTCACACATCGCATGGAAGTTCCTGTCTGGATATAATGATTTATACTTTCCTGCTAAGACCTTTAATGGCAAGTCGCTGAAAACGATTTTCAGAAATACTTTGAACGCTGTTATGCTGTAGGATTCGCGTAAGGCATTCTTTTATTCAAATTCATTATATACGTTCACATGCCCTTGTCTTTCTTTTGCTGTTAGCAGAGTCATCAACAAATGGAAGTAGCCCAGGAGCTGTACAAAATCCCACTTATGTGCTCCCAACAGGAAGTAAGGGTTTATAATTTATAACAAAGCCTGTCCTTTGATAGCACGTTCCGGAGACTGGCTAACGAACTGACTTTGATTGACTGACTGACTTACTTACTGACTGACTGACTGACTGACTGACTGGGTCTCTGGCTCACTGGCTGATTGGCTGACTGGCTGGCTAACTGATTGACTGACTAACTGGCCAATCAACCAACTGGTTGACTGACCAACATGAAAGCTGACTCTGACCGATAACAATAAACTGACTAACTCTGATTATGAAATGAAAATACTGAAATGGAGTGACTGACTCTGACTGGCTGACATGGCCCGACCGACTCTGACTCTGGTTGACTGAAAGACTGGCTTATTCTAACTCTGGAAAACTGAAATGGAGGAATTTATTCTGACAGACATGAACGGACTCACTATAACCCTGGCAGCCTGACATAGAGTGAGTGATTGTGACTCTGACAGACTGACATATACTGACTCGGACTCTGACTGACAGACAGACAGACATGAGATGGCTGACCCTGACTCTGACATGGAGCGACTGATTTTGACTTTGACAAAATGACATGGAGTGACGGACTCTGACTAAGACAGTCTGTTACGGACTGACTGACTCTGGTTGATTGACATAGAGTGACTGGCTATAACTGATGTGGATTGACTGATTTTGACTGAGACAGATTGACATGGACTGACTAACTCTAACTGACTGACAAGGAGTAACTGATTCTGGCTCCTCTCTCAAGGACTGACTGACTCCAGCCTGCTGACATGGAGTGATTGACTTTTGACTCTGTCAGACCGATATGGAGTGACTGATTCTGACTCTGACAGAATGAAATGGAGTAACGGACACTGACTATGACAGACTGCCATGGACTGACTGACATAGAGTAACTAACTCTGACTGACATGGGGTAACTTAACCTCGGAGTGCATCAGACTGTGACAAACTGACATGTAGGGACTGACTCTGACTCTGTCAAACTGACATGGAGTGACTAACTCTGACAGAATGACATGGAGTAACTGACTCTGACGATGACAGACTGCCTTGGACTGACTGACTCTGGCTGGCTGAGTGACTCAGACTCTGACAGACTGACATTGACTTCCTGATACTGACTCAAGCTGACTGGCATAGAGTGAATGATTCTGACTCTGGCAGACAGGCATGGAATGACTCTGACTCTGACGCTGACATGGGCTGATCTGCTTTGAGTGACTTCCTGACTTTGACATCGGCAATTAGTTATGTGATTGACCTATTAATAATCTTTTATCCTATATGCAGTATTTTCTCAGCAAGAGGTAAATGGCCTCAGAGAGCACAATCGTCTCCGTGCCATACATGATGCGCCGCCGATGACGCTAGATCGTAAAATGTGTGATGCCGCTGCCCAGTGGGCCAAATTTATCGCAGAACTAGGTTACCTAGAACATTCATCTGTAGATCAGATACCAAATCAAGGCGAAAACCTGTCGATGGGCTGCTCTACTGACAGACCTCAAACAGTGAAAGAAGCCGTTTTAAACTGGTAATTACAATCATTCTAAACTGAGAAAGATTCCCTTTCCTGCGGTTTACGTGTGGCCGTAGAAACGTCCGCACAAAAAAAATGTACGATCGATGGAGAGGACTAATTTTCCACATATGCTAACTTGAAAACTGTTACAATATATTCTCAGAACTTGCAAGTTATTGTTTCGATCGCTTACAAGACTTTACAATGTCTAAGGTAGGTTATCTTCCCGCGGTTTCCCTGAACGAAGTTACCTGGATGGTCTCTGCCTTAACACATTTATCTCGTTGTAATTACGCAACAGAAAACAAGCCCAACTACAAGCACAAGAAACGCACAATTTATCAGAATATTTACCAAAAGTAACTGAAGCTCACTTCTCTCTTTCAGGTATAACGAGGTATGCGATCCCGGGTATGAAATATTTGGAGAAGACGAGGATGGACCCGTGGAGGCTGGACACTTCTCACAAGTTGTTTGGAAAAAGAGTAATGTACTCGGTATTGGCAGAGCAGTAATAGAACGAGACGGAATGAAGTGTGCGTACATTGTTGGGCGATACAAACCTGCCGGCAATTTTGAAAGCTTGTACAGAGAGAATGTTTTAAAAGGATCATTTAACCGAGATGTTTACTGCCCCACAGCTGTGAAGAAGATGAGTGCAGGACATCCCGATGTCCAAGAGAAGGCGAGATAACAACCCAAGTGTAAAGCATTGTTAACGTTGGGTCCTAACGGCGCGGAATAAAACAAGGAAAAAATAGTTCGAAAATTAAGAATTAATAAAGAAGGTGTGACGTTTATATTCTATATAGCGGGAAATTGGATCTCTGAACCATTGTCTGATTTTCTTAATGACATATTTTTTAAGGCTTGACTGAAACTAAATACCCTAAGATTCTAGAATCTGTAATAGTTTGAGCGCGGCAATGGAACATTGAGTTTATTTTCAGAGTCCCTTAGGCTATGCGAAGTTTCTCGCCTCTCGATTTTAGGACTGAGATATTCTGGAGCCAACCCGTGGAGTAACTTGTGAACAATCGTAGCTCTTTGAATTTGCCGCTTGCGTCCTAGAAGTTTCCACCCGAGGTTGAAGTTTTGTAATTTATTCACAAGATGTGCTCATGTATATTGCTTAAGAACGTTTGTCTTGAGGCAAGCGCTCGACCTTAAGTACGTACTGGCTAAATATTGTTGAAGTAAAAAAAAAATAAACGGGATATCCTGTGCCGCTGCTGCCCCAGAGTAGGGCACAGTTGCAATACTAAATTTGAGGAAAAATTAAAGAAAATATGGAGATGCCTGATTCAAGTCTAAAATTTATATTGCTATTGCTAAAGTTTATATTGCTAACGACACGCTCAGGAGATTTTCAAAACAAAAGAACTCCACAAAAATTACCTATTATAGTTTGACATTTATTCATTTTTATGTTTACATTAATCATGCTTTTGTGCCACAGTAGCCTTCTTCTTTTTTAGGACTTCGAAACGTTGCATTTCAACTTTAGCAGGCCCAGTGCTGTGCGTTTGAGCGAACTCTGAGGCCTTCGTTGAGAAATTGGCCACTGCCATTCTCTGCTTGTCTAAGAACTTCTTTTTCCACGTTGAAACTGACGCACAGTATACGCTAGCGTCAAATCCTCCCTTCAGGACATTTCTTCCAAACTGTCCCATCATGTTACCTGCTGGTTTATATCTTCCCACGATATATGCGCACTTCATGCGACCTTGTTGTGATTCAGCGCGTCCTATACCAAGTTTAGTGCTTTCTTTCCACACAACTTGCGTGAAATGACCTGTTCCTCCACTAAAACCACCGTTGTTGAAATTGTAGCCTGGATCACAGACCTCGTTGTACCTAAAATAGATACGTAAGTTGTGTGGATCACCTTAAGCTATTGTAATAATAATAAGCAGGATCGAGATAATTTTAACCAGCCTTGCAGGGATGCATAACCAAGGCTAAAATAATTCATGGGTATTACTAGACACATTATAATGTTTTGATAATAAATATGCCAACTTCGCGATACACTGGATTATATATTTCAAATTATCACTTCAGGTTTTGGCTAAGGAAACTATAACAAGTACATTATTTTTCTTGCGTCAATCTCATTGTGATTTCTTTTGTTTTAGTCCATATGCCTGAGACCCCAGTAAAATTCTAACCTATCAAAATTGGGTATTCATATCACTATTGGACATATTCACTAAAATCAAAAGCAGAATATGTTGTTAGATTTGTAAAATAAATACTGCGACTCAGACGAAGCTTCTAATAGCGGGCGCATCTAGAGATGTGTGGAACTAGTGTGTGACAAAAAGCACCAGTGAAGCTTATTAAGTTAGAGACTGGACACTCGCTTAATTGCAAATTTTGTTTGAGCGGATTCCCAGCTCAAATACGTTCCTCTATTTTCTATTTACATGTTCTCTTCAATGTTTAGGACGAATAAGGTGTCTGTATTATGCGTCTTTGATGTGTTACGGAATACACCTACGCCCATAATACTTTTTCAACGCAATATTCCTTTGCCAAAGTAAATACGGCCACTGAAAACAAAGTAACAGTTAACATTCCAATTATAAATTTCGAAAATTTGACACTGTACCCGTCGCGCGATACACAATTTTTGAAACTTTGCAAAAAGTTGCACTTTATTGTGCTTGTCACAATTCGATGATAAAAATGATGGTCGCTGAGCTCGTTTTTGAGTTATAAGCACTTAAGGGCATCCCTCTGTAAATATCAATTATGGTCATTTGGAAGAAAAACAATGCAATTCCTCAAGCTTTGTCAGATGAATGGTCTAGATAAGTGATTCACAAAAATATAACTGTCAGTTCAACACGATTCGTTTTTTAGCGCTAGGGCGACCATCTTGGTTTTGTCCCTCTCAGAGGGCTGTCAGCGGCCATTTTAGGGCATATTTTTAACAAGAGACAAGCAAATAATTCTTGTTACGTTGAGAGGCTGTTTTGGGCATTTGATCAACCTCTGAATTTTTTACAGAATTTTAAATTTCTTCCAACTTGAACTACGGCATGAAGCGCCATAAAAAAAGGCGAAATTCAAACTAAAATACATCACTTGAGATCCCAAAATTAACTACACTCCACTTGAAGAACAATGTCTCAACTGAAAAACTATGCAATACAATTTTGGGGCAGTTGAAACTGTAAACGATGGATAATATGAAAATATACTAGAATATTTGCCATTATCTGTTCCTCAAAGCTCACAATTTTCGCTTCTCGGAACAAAAAATGTCCGGGGCTATTAAGGGTCAATCTCCAATTCCCTCGGTTTCAATAGGCAAGCTTCAGTCTAATTCACTGACTTTAATTTCTCTAACACTCCAATGAGACATTCCTGTTTGCTTGTACATGTAATTCGATCATTTTTCCACATCTTTTCGTCGCTTCATGAATCACACGCACACAAAACCAAATGTACAACGTTTGCCGACGTTCACCATCATGACATGCACACTCGAAAAAGCCACCACGCGGGAACTAAACGGCGGGAACAACACTGAACTATACAGGAAACACAGCAGCACAAATATTTCCGCGCCAAATGGAGGCTATTGTTTACATTTACTCGTACAATATTTGTTAAAAATGTCTCACCAATTTGTCACGGCTTCTTCCATGGTTTGTGCCTTGTTGGAGGAACATCCCATGGAAAGGTTTTCGCCTTGCCCTGGTCGTTCCGCTGCTGAAGAGTGCATCATACTTCCCGACTGGGCAAGTCTTGAGGCATAAGCTTTCGCTTGATCACACATTTCTCTGTCAAGGGTCATTCTAGGAACTCCGTGTGTTGCTCGGAAATCATTATGTGCATCCAAACCTTGTTGTTCTTCATCGGTAAATGCTGCAATGATGATAAAAAAAAGCTGCGTTTATTCGAGAAATTAATTTTAAGGGGGTGTTAAACCTGAATTTTGGAATTTCGGGGTACTCAGAAGGATTTGGGTTGCGATATCTCAAAAATTACTAAGCTAAACCAAGCAAAACAATGTATTTTATGAATCTGCAAGAACTAAGTATCAAATTGAAGCGCACTCGGAGAAGTACTCTGGGGTAAAATAATTGCAATCGAACCAGCAAGAGCTTCTAGAATTCCAAAGAGTGATACTGAGTAGCTAGAGTAGATGGTTCGAGGGGACGAGCTTTCATATGTCTGATATTCCAGTGCAAGCTGAAAGAAGAAACGAGTCACTTCTCAAAGCTCTCATTGTTACGTACGATCAAACAAAAAGTGTGAACACTTGTCAGAATGTATGAGTGGTCACCAACGAGAGCTAAAAAACAAAGATAAAGACCAGTGGTAATTTATTTGCAACAGTGCTCGCAGACGGATGCAATTCAAAAGGAGCAGGCCGCTACGAAAGGGATTTCAAAAAGGTATCCTTATTATCATGATTGTCATCGTCATAATCATCTTCCTCGTTATCGTCGATACCTCCTGATCGAGAACCCCCGCCTGCCCCTTGGCCTCCTTGAGGTCCCTGTAGTCCGCCGACCCCTTCCAGCTGTAGCTGAAGTGTCAATGTCTGTTTGTCGGAGGACAATTGTACATTTCCTCCTGTCACTCTTTCTCCGTTCACACCTGAGTGTAAAAAAACAACAATCAATAAGTAAGGAGCCATTGTCTCTTGGCTGAAGAAGTAGGATTCTGGGCCGATTTAAAAAGAATATGGGAGTAGGAACCAAGACGAGAATGGCCACCTCGACAGCCTTAGTTTTTTGGGGTTTTTTATGTTATAAGGGGACGTCAGAGAAAACAATATACTTTCGCCGCAATTGCTCGCCTGGGGTGAAGACTGTTCTAAAAATAAAAAGATACACGCAAAGGTTGATTTAAGGATATATGGGAGATGGAGGCTGAGGCTGGTGATGCACCCCTGCCATTGGCATTACCGTAATCATTATTTTTATTTTTTTTTCTGATCATCTGTCGGAAAACAGGTTGTAAAAACAAGTTAAGTCGCATTACACTTTTACAACACGCCACCGCTGTATATATTAGTTTCCAAATCTACAGCAAACTTAAAAACAGATCCCAATATAAACCTTTCGATATCAAGGGCAGGTTTAAGTCAAATGGACTTGGCTAAGTGGGGCCTTTCTCAACAAAAAATATTGGTTATGCATATGCATGTTTAACGCATTCATTCTCTGTTTCTTTGACAAATCAAAGGATTCTGCGAACTGATTCAGTCTCTCTTATTCATGTGATTGCATTTGCTTGCTTTTACATTTCCTTGCCGGGACGCAATGCAACACAGCGAATCGAGCAAAAAAACAACTGTCATCATCAACTGTCATCATCTTACTTCAGAATCCTTGTCACTGGGGTTGTCTCACCTGTTTTAGCTGCTCCGACGGCGAGTAACAGATAATATAGCCACATTTTTTAGATCCAGTTCTGAAGTTCTGAAGAAGGACACGTAAATAACATCCGATTAGGTCTTAAAATTTCGCTATTTCATGAAAGTAAAATTAGAAAAAAAAATGAAAGTGTACGTTAGCAACTTCAAGAAAGTGTAGTGACACCAAGGCGCAGTGTGGAATGCACGTATACAATTATTACTTAGTTAGCTGAAAGTCGTAGTCGTCTTGTATGTGTGGCTGTGTTTGTTTGTCAATTTGATTACCTGACCTCAATTATAAAAATATTTTCTTTTAACAGGTAACACGGCATTTTCTACTCTTATTTCGGGTAACCAGTACCCCAACTATTTGTGTTTTTACTCTAGCAAAACATTGTTGTTTCTAACTCAAGGATGAAATAAAGGTTTTTGTTGCTTTAAGTAAACTTACTAGGAAAGTACATCCAAAACAAACCCTTCAAAGGACATTTCATATTTGGCTACTATTACGCATCATGAAGGATATTAAAAAAAATCAAAATCAAATTACTTTGTTTTTTTAAAAGTGTCAATGTGTTTAGCACTTTCGGGCTAATTGGGGGCACTTTTCCAAGCTAGAATTGGAATTTGGAATGTTGGTTTTTGAGAAGAGGGGAAGACCGTAGTACCCGGAGAAAAACCTCTCGGAGCAGAGAACCATCCTTAGACTCATTAAAATCGAGTGTTTTCATTTAGCTGAAACCGTGATTTAGTGTCATATGGCCCGCTTGCGAAGAGTCGATTTTACTTTGATTAATATCAGATTATTTGGAAACCAATTCCTTTTTTGTTCCTTGTTCTATTTGTGGAGCACCGTAAACAGTGGTTCCGGTATACTTGTCTAAAAAATAGTGAGAGAATTGTTGATTTGTGGGATTGTGTGGCTGCAAAATCTGTTTAGCAGATTCATGTGTTCTGTGGTACACAAAAGAGGGTTAAGCCAAGCGGAAAAAAATTGCAATCAGTCACGAGACGAAATGCTTACACCCTACGTCAACTTCACAGGAATGAAAGAATCAGAAAGCCGTTCGTAAACAATAAAGGGTTTATTGAAATATCCTACACACTTTTCAGACCAGATTAAATACTGTAGTTCATCGATGTAGACCATCTTACATAACGCGCGTGCGTCCTTTTGTTGAAAGGAAAATCTTTACTGAAAGCGATCTTCTGTCAGACCATTTTGTCAAATTCATGAAGAATGAGAAAATTCAACAATATTATTTGTAGCACTTGTAGGCCCTAAATGTGTTAGTCTTTAATATATTCTTGGTAAACTGCATTTTTGAAAATGAAACGTGGTATTTTTCTACTCAATTATCATAGCTAGATGTTTTGTGTATACCTAAAGGATTAAGTCACCAGGCCAGCAATGAAAAAAAAAAAGAAAGTTTTGATTACACAATATAGAGTTTTACACTTGCATTTGAGTTTATAATATTAATGGTTAAACATCCCTATATCGTACACAATCAAGCTTATCTCTTAAAGTTAAACCCTGCTCATATGAAATACCGATAGAAGTAGTTTCCACCATAAAACGATAACTTTAGAGCAAGATGTGATTTAAGTTAGGTTAAATTATTTTCACAGACTTACCTTATAATGGTCGGCTCTTGATGACTCAGGTCTGAAGAAATGTTTTTCTTTCGTGTAGTTTTAACTAATTGATAGAATTCTGACCTAAGCAATCGCTAGCATGTGGATAATTCTGTGTAAGCAGCGCATAGGCTCTTTCTTCCCAAAGGAATTAATTATCCAAGCATTTCCTGCCCCTCTTACAACCATCTCGTCAGGTTTAGTACGGTCACCTCACTAACATGCCACATTTTGATGCTTATAGGAAAGATCAGCCATGTTATTCTCAGAAAATCAAAACAAAAATGACATATCAGAATTCCTAGTTAATACCTCGAACAACTGCTTTTTGTTGTGCGAACTCTTAAAGCTTTTGGTGAGATAAGTGAAAAAAAGACTATGGAAATAGAAAAATATTTATAGCAAATGTATTTATTTTAGGTACTAATTAGGTTGTTTTATATCAAGGACAATCACACCTTTATATGCCACTCCTTGTGAATATCACATCGCTTAACGCCGACCGGCTTACTCGAGGATTTTTCTCCTTATTAGTTAATATCGTTGTTTAAAATATCGTATAACATTTTCTTTTATTCTCTGGCTTGTACCCTGTATTCAGCCTGTCTCAGATTCTTGATAATAAACTCGATTACCGCTGGTGGGCTCCCTCCATTATTTGTTGTATTAGTTTGTCTATTTCACATATAGCCACTTAAAAAAGAAATGTTCGTATTCGGCTGAGCGGAGCGAAAGAGAATATAATTTCAATGCTGGCTTATTCATGCGATTTTACTAACAAAGCAACGGTGCTTGTTTTCATTGGGTACAAGTAAGTCATGATCACTTCTAATAACAGGTCAGGCCTTCAGAAGAAATTTTCCAGCATTAGTTTCTCTTTATTCATTAGAGTCTTCGTAACTGGAAAGATTGCAACCTAAGCCATTATCAAAAATATTTTTGCTCTTTATGCTTTCAAGGTGAATGGTCATGGGTGTGAATTAAAATAGGTAAGGCACAGTTTTGTCGACGTGTGAAATCAATAAAAGCTAATTTACTTCGCTACATTTTAGCGTTCTAAGTAAAGTTCTAAGTAAAGTTATTCTTGTCTGCACTGGAATATTGAAACACTGTTTTGCGAGGATGTTCGAGAAAGTTTCACTGTCCTCGAAATTTAGAAATAACAGCATCTGACGTGGAACTGCCGGTTATTTGCATTGCTTGTCTGATTCCGCTGAAGCTTAAAATACCCCACTGAATCTTCTCGGCAGGTACATTGCAAAGTACAACCCCGCCCCACAACCACCTCACCAAGACAGAACACCTCTTGCACGATCAAATTTGAGTCACTCATTGTCTTGACCTACTAAAGGGAAGATATTTGCTTACAAACATTAATTTTGTTATTTAAAAGTTCAAAACGTTAAAAATAAGAATTATTTGCTTCACCAGCCAATAGTTCTCTGGTTGGCATATTCGTAATCAAAGTTGACGTCAATTCACATCTCACGTCACATCCTTGCCATATACGGCCACCATAATTGTGATTCGTGCGATACGATTTTGATCAGTCTAGTGGTGATCAAAATTACCATGTTCCGCGTTGCTCACCTGGCCTACTACTGAAACAGTGTGTACGAGAAGCAACCTTGATGATATTTCGTTGTATTTTAATAATTTCTGGTAATCTTTCTAAAGGAGTGTTAGTAATATGTTGAAAAATATTTCTAAAAGAATTCTAAGGATTATATTATTTTATCACTGTAATTAGTCTGTTTGCTACCCAATCTTTGATTACAATAGAGCGTTCTCTCTGTCTGATCATTACGCTAGTCCTGATCGATTTCATTCAAACCGGAACATTTGTGCTCAAGGCCTTCTCTGCGTTCAAATCCTTGCCTCTTACTATATCAATCAAGCTAATATTCACAGGCCTTCAGTCACATTTCACGATTTGTTGTGGGCTCTGTACGGCTCATGCGCATTTCAACAGTGTTTGATAATTGTTTTGCGACTCTGAAAGAGATCGCGATAGTCGAGTGGCTGCTATTGTGGTTAAACTTGGAAGAGGAAAAAGAATCTTAAAGAATGGGTCGGGTGAGAATTACAGTTAGTTCGTAGGGTTAAGAACAGCCTCAACCTTATTCCAAAGCCGGCGATAACGCACTATCAATTACCGATGGCATGCTCTCATAATGAAGGTGAAAACCCCTAAAAGAAGCTGTTCAGTGTACGCGGGGCATTCTCTTTTTAGTTCGAGGATCGACGAGGAAAGAAAACAAACCACGAGCAGAGGCAAGAGCTGACTGAGACCGTGATCAGCGAGTAGCCCAGGTATCAGAAGACGAGCCAATGTTCGTTTCCCGAGGGAGGGGGCCCGGGGATTCCATATAAAAACGATAGGGTTGCTCGTTGCATGTTTCAGAGTTAAAAAGGAGTTTTGGTACCTCTTAGGGTGTTAAGCCTTACAAGATCCACAGCTGGAGCTTTCGCGGTGCCTCTAAAGGTATTGAGCCGAAAAAAGATGACAGGACATAATGTGTTATGTAAGAATTGGCACATCAGTAGGGGAGAAAAAAAATTCACGCCACGCCCCCACGAATATAAACAGGCTCTTGGTTCCTCTCCAAAATTTCCGACAAGCACCCTCGTCCTTTTTATATGGGAGACCCCCGCGTTCATTTGCGTTCTTCCCCGTGGATGTTTAATGCATAAGTGAGACTGCTCGAAGTCTACACTCATTTCAAAATGGCGCTACTTTGTAACAGTTGTAAAAACGACTACAATATGGAGTGAAATGTCTAATCTCGAGGACCACGAGGCCAAAAAATGCTATACATCGGGATAATTAAAAAATGAACACCAGTTGATTACTGGAACGAGCACGGTTTAGTCAAGTTTATAATACACATTACATTTATTTTGGGTAACTACAAAGTAGGTACTTGACTAACGATATTTTGAAGGTCATAATAATGGGGAGTTCTATCATATTTTTTATCACGCTAAAAATCCTAAAATTTTTTTATCAGTTTTATTTCTTGTTAATGCTTATCATCACCCTTGACCCTGGCGGAGTAGATGCGGGATGATTAAAAACGATCAGATTTTCCTCTGTGGAGGACCATTTGACCGACGTTGGCGTGACAGTCACGCTATAACCCAATGGGTAATGCACTGCTTCGTTTAAGTAAACGACAGATTCAGATGAGTGGCACGTTTCGGACACTTCGTAAACTAACACGAATTCTTTGGATGACAAATCGAAGCTAAATTTTACAGTATTGCCGGCAACTGCCTGAGGGTAAGTACGAGTCGTGTTTTGAACGTAAATTTGATTGATTCCTGTTCCATTCCACAGTGGGCAACACCTGTCCCCTTTCAGGCTGGGGCGAGAGGGATGAAACGCCTTATAGTTCCATCCAATCCACGACTGCAGGTAAATGTCGGCTGCGATCATCGTTTCGAACATGGGCTCGATTTTACCTGCGCTAGTTAGAAACTCTGTCAGCATTCCACCACATTTTAACCTCTCCAAATCCGCTTTCCGTGCCTCGAAGTTCTCGATTACCTCGATGGATGGCGGGATGTAGTAATGATAACTGAGAACGCTTCTATTGCGGTACTCATCTCCGCCTGGCACGCTATTAAAACCGACTCCAAAGTCATCCCATGTTACGCCTTCGAAGAAAATACAATGTTCATCATCGTGTTGCCTAATGGCTTTGCTTAGGACTTCATAGACAGGCCCCAAGTTCATCCTATCAGCGACTTTTGGAACGAGAAGCAGTGGATTTGCGTAAATGTCGCCTGCCCATGGTTCATTGATGAGCTCGTAGCCAATAACATTCGAGAAATTCCTAAAGCCCGAGGCAGTTTTAGCCCAGAATGCAGCCCAGCTATCTAACAACCCGGCGGTGTTGTTGTACAAGTTTTGAAAAGCCACGCTAGTCGCTTCCGTGAAGTAGTAATCAGACCAAAGAAATTTAGCGCAATCTTCGTCCGAGGGCATTCCCGTTTTGGGATCGAGATCAAACGGCTCGTGTAGCGGTTCAGGAAATCCTTTGGCATTCCCCGTGTTGACCGCCCAGGTTGGTAAACCTTCGACGCACAACATCCTGGAAAAGGCATCTTGATGCATGTCCAGCAGGACGTAAATGCCGTATTTTGCAGAAAGCGTGACGATATGCTGCATAACTTGTAGGTATGTCTCGTTGTATTTCCCTCGCGTGGGTTCCAACCCAGGCCACATAAATCCAAGACGTACAACATTGAGGCCAAGCGACTTCAAAAGTTTCATGTCTTGCTCAGAGAATGTTCCATCCGAAAAGCCTTCGATTTCTGGGTGCCACGGAAATTCCTTGACCACAACATTTGTACCGTGAAAGAAGACCTCCCGACCGAAGCTGTCCACCAACCTCTGTCTGTCTGGGTTCACAGAGATAGGGAGAAGATCAGCTGAGACTAAGGAGGCGAAAACTCCTAGTAAAAGCAGTGGAGAGAGCATCGCAATAAAACTGCAACTTCTTCACCTTTCTTCTGAAAATGACAGGAAAGTGAATTGAGAAATCAGTCACGAGAATAAGGTTTCAATTTACAACGATTGCATTTACGTTGTCACGTAATATTTCTCCAATGTAATGGCCCGGATCAGGAGATGAACCTCGGTCCCGGGACATGTCACACACGTAAACGTGACAAAATTGCAGCGAGTGCCTTTATTGATTCTAATGCAGTATTGTTACATGTAGTATTACATTTTACTCTGCACACTTTCAGGGATTGAAATTGCATGAAGTTGCTATACCTTGTGCACACTCCATATCAAGATACTGCAACAAAGTAAAGGGCTATACGTTTAACTCACACTCTACGGTACAACACAGATTTCAGTTAAACTCAATATCAAAATGTTACAACACGGTAAAGGGCTATACGTCTAAATGCAACTGAACTTAATGGCATGAATAATTAGATTAACATTAGGGATTCAAACTTTGGACGACACTGCACCCATAATCCGCCACAATCCACATATTTTGTAGTTAGTCTTGTGATTGCGGGCCGGACGCTCCTCACAGAGTCCTGCATTGCTTCAAGTTTATGCTAGTTTATCGAGACTACCTAATTTCCCAACAATAACTCATCATGCTTGGGTTAATTGTTCATCTGCAGGGCTTGAATTGCATGGTCTGGATTTCCCACGAAAGATCTCGTTTAGGTTTCTTGTTCTCTAACTTTAGGTGATTCACGGTTGTTTCAAGAACTTATTAGTTCGCTTGTGAAAGTGTTTGGTTTCGTATTCTAAAAGTGTATTTAATTCTCCAAGGCCAATATGCCAGTGTGGTTCACACATCACTATCGATACAGTATTTAAAGAGTACTTGACCAAAGACCAGAATCTCGGTACCCCCCCTCCCCCCAACTGGCATGATTTAATATCGAAGGGGCGTCAAGTAACGCAACTGAAGGGTGTAAAATGAAACCTAATACAATGCAATCTTCTGATTTCCCAATTTACTATTTTGTCATCGAAAGGTTCAGTGAAAGGTGGAAACGTCGCAGCTCAATCGCGATGCTTTCAATATTTCTAGTGCTAAGCATTTTCTCCTTCTCTGTAGCAGCTGTAGGAGATCTTCTCCCTATCTCTGTAAACCCAGAGAGGCAGAGGTTGGTAGACAGCTTCGGTCGGGAGGTCTTCTTTCAAGGTACAAACGTTGTGGTAAAGGGGTTTCCGTGGCACCCAGGACTCGAAGTCTTCCCGGATGGAACACTGAGCAAGATATGAAACTTCTGAAATCCCTTGGCCTCAATGTTGTGCGTTTTGGATTCATCTGGCCTGGGTTGTTTGCGAGGGACATCGTTACACTCCGGCTGCAAAATACGGCATTTATGTCCTGCTGAGATCGGGAAATGGAACGAAGAAAGGTTATACGCAACGGGATCTTGAGCTGACGAGTCAGATTTGCGAGATCCGGCAGCACGTTTAGAAAATTAAAAAAGACGGTCGGTGATGTAGAACGAACTCTGGTTGGTAGAATAGGAACGAGAAGGGCACGGCGAGGCGAAGTCAAAGGGGACTAGAGAATATAACTGTTGCTGAATACTCAAAGCGGACCGGACAAGTGAACTGCCAAAATTTGCATACGGAAAAGGGGCTTGCAGCTAGAATTTCCTATATTGCTAAATTGTATTTAAAACTAAGCCTATTAAAAAAACACTTTTAGAACATTCAGTGTTTCTATGTAGTCTCGGGCATTCCTCAAGATCCCCAAGTGGATAGTTGTAACAAGTATGAAATCAATTTGTATTCAACAAATCAGGTACAAGCAATGGCATTTTTACAGACAAATTTATGTGGGCGTGGTAAGGCCCCATTAAGGGGGAGGGGGATCTGAGTATCCCACGCCCCGTTAATTTTTTCCTAAACACAGCAGCGATTCATGGTCTCTTGAGGTAAATTTCAACGACATTCATTTTGGGCACGGTTCTCCACAATTTTGGAAGGCGGGCCGATAGCTTTTTTTGGCACGGCCAGCTTTATTTACAAGGAAAAAATGTTTAGCTTTTTTCCGGCAGTGTTGATTTCTGAACGGCACCCTTAAATTTGTGAGTCTCCGCACTTATATGACAGCGGATCACATATGATTTCAGGGACACTTTCAAGGAGTTGTTGAAAAAGAAATGGAAGATTCTCGAGCAGAAAATGCAACTGTATGGCTTATGGTGATGTGATAGGTTGGCCAGGATGTTTACAGGATGCACTGGATAGTTTCCTGATACAATATTTCAGCGCCCAAAAGGCTCATTTTCGACTTCAGAGTCTTCGCTTTCATGTTCGAATTCAGTCATGAGCCCAAAGACTCTGGGGACGAGAATATCTCTCTGGTTTCGGCACGCGGACCTCTTTTCGGGCTGGCCCAGAATAACTCCTGAGACGTTCTCGGCCGTCTAAACTTTTCGTTTCGCGGACCGCAACATTTACCTTGTCTCGGCAAAAATCAGGCAGAACGTGCCCCATATTATTGGCCGGCGTACAAAACTTGTGCTGTACCCAAAAATGGATGTCTTGTAAACGCACTTTAACTGAACTCATTTATTGTGGCAATCGGTAGGTTTCCCATGCACGGATGTCAGGTAACAAGGACTTCCAGCCCTATATAAGGGAACTTTGGGAATCCCCATTAAATGATAACGAGGGATTTTCCAAAACCGGATGGGAAGGCGGAGGAGGAGAGGGTTGATGTTGAAATGGTAGAAATCTATTACGTGGGTGCGACAAAGGGTTTAAAGGACAGTGTGGCAGCAGGTTTTCCGGATACATATTTTGTTGGCCGAGGAAGGGAGGGGGCGTTTTTCGCCCTACTGGGGGGAGGAAAAGTATAGCTTGAATATTCTAAAGTTATTTGAAAGAGTCCTGAGTTATTCACTAGAAGAATCGTTACTATCGACGTTACTGCCTTTTTAACTTTGATCGACCGACTGTAACAAAGTCAAAAAAGTCCAAGCCTTAGAGCGTGCAATCATTAAGGCGGGGGTAAACCCAAAATTCTGTAAAACATCTAACTTTTGTGTTTACCGGAATTTGAATCTTGAGCTACTAAAGTTTTATTTTGAGAAACATTTCTGTTACTGTAAGTTCAAAACTTGTTTTCTCAAAACGAGTTACTTTTGTTTTTGAGAAAACATATTTTGAGGAGGATGTGTCTAAATTAGCTGAAATGTTCAGCACTTGGTTTTTTAATGCATTTCACTTGTCAATGTTATAGACTGCAAAACAGTCGTTTTCGGACGTTTTCGGAAGGCACCGTAAGCGCGATCCTCACCGCGCGAGCCTCACACGCGACGTGTGACGTTTAGCGTCTCTCCCCATTCTCCATCGCCGTTTTTAAACTCGTACCAGACCTTTCGTTCGAATACTGAGCGTGGCTCGCGTTCGCGAAAAATACGACTGTTTTGTAGTCGATCAATGTTATGGATTGAAACGCATCTTATTTTCTGTGTCTGATTTGACTGGCCAAAATTGAATCATTTAATTTCTTTTGAACTTTTCCCTGAAACAGCAAGGTATTAGTCTTCTTTTAAAAAAGCAAAAGTTCTTCATTTTGATCAGTTCTTGTAGGACGTATCTCTTCTTAAGTAAGGCCTGGCATTCCCCAACAGGTTACAGATTTAATCAGCCGGTTTCAGGTTACAATACAGTTCTTAAGTTCTAAAGCTTTTTAAAAATAAATGCTTTGTCATGGTTTGGAATGAAGTCTAAACCACGAATATACCTTTCAAAAAATGGTATGTTTTTAGGTTTATCCCCGCCTTAAGGTTAAGTATTAATTTACTTTTTATTTTCTACTAACTACGTCGTATTTGGCTATTTTGGGAATATTAGTCTTTGTGTGGTTTGTCTTCTTTTTCCTGGTCTTCGTACGAAACGCCAAACTCGTTCACTCTCTTCATGTCGACTGGATACAACCTGAGGAGTAACAGTATTGAATCAGACAGCGATAATATGCTTTACGGAGAGTCTTCTCCATATTCTGGCCGCGCGCAGATTGGAGCGTGAGCAAAAACCGGAAGCGTACTGCGCAGCTTTCTTGGCATCCCTGGCCCCACTCGCGGGCTCAGCGAATAATGCGTGCTGTAACGGTAGAAGGAACGGTAGATTGCTACTAGTGTACGCAAGAATGTCGCTCGGTTGATTTATTTATTCTTGGTTAAGCATGAATTATTTTTTCGGCATTTCACTGTTAAGAAAACGAGGCTCACCCTGTCTGCTGAGAGGCTCTCTTGCTTATATATTCCGCAGTTATCTGCTTTTATGGATCCAATATGTTAATATGCAATATCTTTAGTGCCTTCGCACCAACATTTCTTGTACACCGCGGGAAAATAATGGGATCGGAACCCTTTTTTAGGTCAATTTTGTCCGACAAGTAATTTGATTCCACACGAAAACAATACAACAGCTTTTCATTAGTGAAAACGTTGCTGCTTACTGGAAAAATTGGGAAAGCAAATAAAGTTCGTAACTCCATTTGTTTACGCGATCGACGAAATTCCCAATATTCTTGTTCGGTAGGACTTACCATCTTTGATAGAGATAAATAACGAACACGACGTCATCCCTGAAACAGGCCAGGCGGTGGGCGGTGGGCATCACGATTATAAATGCGAACACATCGTCAATAAACGTGTTGAACGCCTGCAAAGCAAATCCAAGTTAAACTATGGATGAAGACAGCGCATGGATGAAAAGGAAAAGAGGGAATGAAGGGTAGCGGTGGAGAGGGAAAGTGGGAGGGAACCAGGGGGGGGGGAGGAAAGGGGAAGATAGGGGGGTGGAGAGAAATAAGTCGCAAGCAAAAATTTCACGAGTTCCAATATTGCAATTTGTTTTTGTCTGAACAATTCTGCTGCATTTAGAATTCCTGTTCAATGGAAGAGAATTACTGAAAGTGAGAAAAATAATACTAATAATAAAAAAAAAACAGACGGCGGTACTACTCAACAGTAAGATTCATGTCCTAGAAATTCTTCAAAACGTTTCACATACCTTGTACATAAATGCTCTCCAAGGCAGGTGAGCGACTGATTTGAGCTGAAAGAAAAGATCAAATGAGTCATGCCTTGTTGTCGGCTGCAGCTGGCAGTTCATGTTACAAAATTTTCAAATAATAGCAACTATAAGCAATGGGGGTAAGACGCCATATTTATTCTGCGGCTTTGTCTCTCGTTTTTCTCCATTATTTTGTCACTGTGGACAATTCAGTTTTTTTAAACAACACATCGATAACCATCAACGAAACAGCATAGGAAGCCTAAAGAGAGTTTTCCATCACGCAATGTCGAACACCGCCTCGGAGACTCCAAATTTCAGCTGTCTACAACAACCATTCTAAGGGAAGAATTAACTTTGTAAGGAATTCTTAATAATTCTTAATAACAAGTAGGCTACCCTTAATCGGAGGTCAGGCTACATCGCGGACGGCGTCTGTTTGGTCCCTAATTTACTCATGAAACATGCCGCTACTATGAAATTTCTGTGAATGTATATGAATAAGGCGCTATATTTGAATTACCAATTCATCGAAGTTACCCCTGCTATCAATAGTCTGAATTTCATCCGTTACTTCCCTTTACCCCAACTAACCTTGTAGTTAACAAATAACTGGGGCAGCATGAACAGGAAGCCAAACACATAGACACCTAAAGAAAAGCAAGCAAACATCACATCACATCATCAAAAACAACACACATGTATTGGTAAATGTGGGGTGTCAGTATAGAGAAAGTAAGATGACTCTCCCACTCGTTCTGTTCGCAAAACCGTGTTTGTACTGAGTTAAGCGACTAGAATGTAAGACGTCTGGGAAGCATCAAAATCAAAGAAACTCAAAACCTTTTTTTTTTTCTTTTTTAGAGTTCCTCAGCAAACAACCGTTCGTTCAAAACATCACATACTTATTTAAAATGTTGGTTACTTTGCAATATAACCATAGAGCAGAAGGCACGGTGGCCTTGCCGCCTTATTGTTTAAGACTTATTGGTTAAGACTATCCGGATCGAGAGGTCCGGGTTCGAGCCCTGGTCGGGTTGACTGTGTTGTGTTTTTGGGCAAGACACTTTACTTTCACAGTGCCTCTCTCCACCCAGGTGTATAAATTACTGTTGTTGTAAATTAAATGGGTACCGAAGGTGGGGGTGACTCTGCGATGGACTAGCTTCCCATCCTCGGGAAAGTATAAATACTCACCGGCCTAGTCGCTTTATACAACTGAAACTCAGATAAGCTCCAGCTGCATGCGCCACTGGCCTGACCCAAACTTTACCAATAACTATCAGGGTCTTAGTTGCTTAATACAGCTGAAACTCAGATAAGCGCTAGCTGCATGCGCAACTGGCCTGACCCAAACTTTACCAATAACTATCAGTGTCTTAGTTAGTGTCTTAGTTAGTGTTAGTACAACGGTAACAAATGGGTGAGGGAATACTGACCATTCACCAGGCTTCGAACAATCCAGGAATACCAGCTGCAAAGAACACAAAACAAAGGACACTTAGCTTGCAACGATCATTTAGTCGTGAGTTACAAGTCCCACAAATAACAGCCAACTACACTAGAGATAAGTGATGTTGAGATAAGCAGATCGTTCGCAGTGTAACTTCAGTCCCCTCAGCTCTCAAAGAGCAACACAAACGAAACCACTAAAGCCCATTTCTTTAATGTACTGTTTTTTTAGTGATCTATGTCTTTGCTCCTCTTGTCCTCATACAAAACGTGGACTTAATCTCTTTCTTTAATCTGGTCTGTCCTCACAGCAAAAAGTTCTGTTCATTAAATTGTTTTTTAAAACTGAAAGTTGACGTTAAGGGATTTAATGTTATGAAGCAGTGACGTTCAAATGTGACTTTCATATCACCTGAAACCAGTTTACTCATGTAGAAAAACAGAAACCAGAGTAGTAATCATTAAGAAAAGTTATTACACTATTGAGGTCCTCATAGTACCCTATCATTTGATTAGTCTTCGATTAATTTCCCTGAATATGAAAACAAGGCTTCGTTCTTGCAAATTGTTTTTGAGTTTAATTGACAGTATTGTGGCTGTTTTTAATACCTTTTGTGTGGATGATACACCAGTGAGTACACAGCTCCGGCTAACAACAAAGGATACAAGCCATATGAGAGATAACGCATGGCCTGAAGACAACAAAAATAACATAATTATACAGAGACTGAAATCAAAGTAAGCCTTTGTTATGGAGTATAAAGTATCACAATGCCAAAGAAGAAAATGCTAAACCAAGAAAAACAAGGCTTGTTGACATTAGGACGGTTACAAAAGGCAAACTTCAAATGGTTTAGGCTGCACCTTGTAGTGAAGGCGCTATATCATAAAGCTCCGTTAAGTTTTAGTAATCTCGGACAGCGAGGTTATTTTCTGGTAGAGTCCACTTCGTTTTCGCTAATCAATCACTGTGTTTGAAATTCGTCAGACTCTGTTTCTTCACTGAAAATCCCCCAAAAACTCAGCTTGAAAATCAAAAATACATGTACATGCAGCCCATTCTTTAGACTATAGTATGTGAATTCCTAGTGGCTAGGTTTGATTTTGAGAGGTCGCTTTTCAATCGACTGTTGAGCGCCCGAAGCCGACGAGAATCAGAACATACGGAGAAGACAATGCGCGCACTTGAAGGCAGTGGATTAAAGTGCTTGTATCTGTGAGAAATGTTTTATAAAAGATAAAGGTACTTTTTAGATATTAACATGCGTTTTGTATAATGTGTTCGCATAACTGTCTCGAATTCTCCGAACCCCCTTTGTCTTTTAGATGAGGCTATACAAACACGGAAAAAGTGCTAAAAAGGCTTGTTTTTAAGGCAGTGCCATTTTATGTTCATTTAAATTTACGTACCTCGCCATCAAACTGTTCTGTCTCTTTTTCCTTGTTTGTCTTTTGTCCAAACTTGATAGGAAAAAAAATAAAGACACAACACAGATACAGATATTCAAGTTAATTTCGGGCGAAGTAGACAACATTCATGCCAAAGAAAATAATGAAAAGGTAGAGTGTATTACACAGTTGTTGTATTGCACTTGCACTTAGCAAACTCTTAAGACTGAGAGAGGAGAAATGCATGCAACGGACTTCTAACAGACCGACTTAATTTGACTAACAATACACGTACGTTCAACCGACTACAATAGACGGATCGAAACCGACCTATGACTGATGACGAACTTTACACGAGTCTTTCAGCCAATACAACCATCAGGGCTAAACTGACCAATCAGTTTCAACGAACCAGACATATAACATCATCGCTTGACAAACACTTGACTCTGAAGATGACTTCCGCTCAGGTTGTCGAAACGTCAGACACCAACAACAGTTCTTTTCAGAACTACCTTCACCCGGACGATCACACGTACTATACGAACAAAAGGTTGTCTGTTTACCTGAATTTTAGGTAATACACCGTTTTCCCATTTGATGCTGACTTTGAACGCTTTTGTAACCTTCCAAATCTGTACAAAATAAAAATGATACAGCACAATTAGTCGCAATGCTTGATTGCATACAGAGACTGTTACCTCCTCTTGTTGTTGTTTTTTTTTTTTGTAGGATGGGCAAACATTGCTAACTGTTAAATTTTTCTACAAGGTAACTTGTGTGAGTAGCCTAGAACGCACAGGCCCCTTGTGCTCGTCATGGGGAGGAAGATTGCGTGACAAGTTCAAAGGAAGTCTGCATAAGAGGCTAAAGTATGAGAGACGCGGCGATCCGACAGTCCGCAAACTCCGCATGTTAGACTCCTCAATGAGTGGTTTGAGTTCCAGATCTGGTTTGGATCATTATGACAAGACACTTCCAGTCCCTCTCTCTCATTCCAGGAGTGTAAAGTGACTAAATTGGTACTGGCACATTGATCTACATAAATGGGACAAAATGCTGAGGTGGAAAATGCAAGGAAAATGTGTTTCCGTGAACTGGCATCCCATCCGAGAAAGAAGTAGTAACGCAATCCAATGTGCGTAGTAAGAAACTTGCCCCAAGAATAGACGTACCTCGATAAGCGAGCCAATCCCAGCTGGAATAAGAACAAGGAGGCTAGTTTTCTCGTCCATCAGATACAAGAAGATTATCAATGTACTTACGCATCGCCAAATAACTAGAAAATAGAAGGATATAATAGAATCAGTTACTGATACTGCATATGAACAATCTGGATTAGCTAACATTGTAGCTTACCCTGCAAGGAATGCTGCTAACTGTGCTAAATATGGTGATCAGTAAATGAAAGATTCCCCTATTTTCAGCAAACTGAGAGACTCAAAACCTTGTTGCAATAGTCCTTGCCCCAGTTGCTCGAAGGCTGGATAACACTAACCAACGGATAAATTGCCATCTAGTGGATAGGGTGTTGACAAAACAAACCACGCTATCCACTGAATTAGTGATTTATCCAGAGGATAGAGTTATCCACCTCTCGATTAACTGGCACCAGACATTTTGTTACATTTTGTCCAAATTTTAACACAGAGTCCTGTAAAGCATTCTTCATATTATTTATCTTTTTTCCCCCTTATTTGTGTTTACGAGGTAATGTTTTACTTCATACTAGTATACCTGTTCGTATAGATAGTCCCACCATACTGTTCCTACTCTTCCAGTAATTTATGTCGTTCTTAAATGCTAAAAAGTCAAACAGAAGCTGCAAAACAAACCAGGCACATCAAATTATTTATCAGCACTTGAAAGTCGAAGAAGCTCTTCTTAACTGCCTTTTGAAAATTTTGTGTGCCAGATTCTACATGTAACTACAGTGTATTTAAGACTAATTTTAGTATACAGTATGAAGGTACAGACTACATAATGAGCCAAGCAATGGCATTTTGTCAGTTCAGGAGAAGCAGAAAGAAAGGCGAGAAAAAAAATAGTTTGAAAAAAAAGACTTTACTGTGCTGCACTTCTTCTCTGATGTTTCTTTCCCTGTTTTTGCCCTGTTACTGTGCTTCCCAACTACCAGTAATTAAATGCCTAGGGCATACATGACAGCACCCACAAACTTATCATCATAAAACCCTGTAAATTATGTGCTGATAACCGTTTTAAATTGAATTAGTTTTTGAAACATACATGAAGTACTGTGATTCCAAATGTGACGCCAAGCAAGAAGAGATTTGTATCTGTGAAAATTCCTCTCAGCTCATCCAAATCCTTGTCTGAGAATCCTGTTTTTTGAATAAACATAACATTGGTGTATTTATATACAGAGAGCAATATTTACAATGTTGCTGGTAAAACAAGGTGGTTTTGTAAAGGCCCCATGTCGGAATTAGTTTTCTTCCCGCTGTTTGAATTTAGCAACTGAATGGGTAATAACTAAGGATTTGATACAAAGCATGAATGCATGGCCACAGAATTTCAGGCCATATAATGTTCTTGCTTTCTTTAAATGGATTAACCTTGTGCAAGAAGAGCCAAATCTGGAATATCAAGAGGATACTGGGGTATTACCACAAGAGTGTATAGAATTCATTAGTCAGACTTTCCATACCTAGGTCTTTCATCGAATTCAACGAATGGTGAAGTGATGACCAAACGCGGAGCTTCCCAAGAGATATAGGTGCATACTTTATCTTCAGTTCCATCTCGCTGCTACTTTTATTAACTCGCTGGAGAAGAAATAAAGATGAACCAAATCAAATACATCATGGGAATGAATGCAATCACATTTGCGTTACTTGTAAGAGACTACTTATGCTTGAAAAGGTCCTGTGTAGTAAAGTTGTCAAGCCTGCATAAGTTTAAAACACAGCAGCACCTGTTTGAACATCTTTTTCAGTTCAAGTGCCAGAAGTAATTGGCATTAAGTTAATATGCTTTTGCTATGTGATTGTCTTGAAAAAGACCGGCTTGCCCACATTTTCTTGTGCTTCCCATGGTGAACAGCTACATGTATCTTTGTTTTCTTGGAGTTTTAATTGGTCCCAGGGATTGCTTACAAGGCATTCTTTATAATGGTCTATTAGTTTAGTTGTGAGTATGGACTTGCACTGCCTGCTGGACCCACAGAATTCGCACCACATATTATACACCAATAAAACTTATTTACCAGAAAATTATAATGTACATGTAAATACAGTTTTGATTTTTCCATGATTATCAATTTGGACAGATTTATGCTATTTCCCTATGTACACTTCCCCATGTTTAGGAAGATACATGATACATATCGCATGACGGCAGTACGCAACTCCATCCCTACTCTCAAGCATCCATCCTTCCTACCCTTCTCCCCCCTACAGGATTTAAACTATGCATCACTGTGGAGAAAATATCACAAATTATCCCACATACCTTGAGATATCTATAAATCACCCCCAGTTGGTCAATATATAACACAGGAAGGTAGTGGTCATTAGGAGCTAATCTAGAGAAAAAAAGGCAACAATCATGTGTAATAGACATGCTGTGATCAACACATAATTTAAATTATAAAAGTGAGTAACACCCATCTTCACTTCATAGTTTCCCTTTCAGGTTTATAAATATATAAATATATTTTAATTGGGGTGTGTTCAGCATACCTGATAAATGGGTAGATCTCACCAGGAATGCCTTTACGTTCAAAATCAACTTTGTCGTTTAGAACGTGGAAATTGAGAGTGGGCTTCCAATGGGTCACTGGAATCTCATTAGACGTCACACTAGTTTCCTACATAAACAACAAAAATAATACAACTGACACAGCACATTTGAAATAAAGACTCACAAAAAATCATATTTAATATTAAATAATTAATGTAATTATAAAATAAAAATAATGTGGATAGAACAAGCAGAGTTTATTACACTGTGCTTTCCAAGTGGTAAACAAGTGGTGTTTATTACAGTGTGTTTTGCCTTTATGATGAATGCCTACATGTAAAATTTTTATCATCAACTGTTTTTATTGTTAACTTGCTTTCTTAGCAAAACAGAAGATAAACTTCCGATGACTGAAACCGTACATACATCTGCAACACAAAATAAGTAAGAATCAAAGTGGCTTCATTGAAAAAGGTTAAACACACTTCAAAATTGAAATTAAAAGAATTAAAAAAAAGATGCTAGATGTAGTCAGGAGGCAGGTATGCAGGGTCAGGTCTAGAAAATTCAGGTAGAGAAGGCCAAAGAAATTGTGCAAGGTTACAAGCCTTTGCTATACGTTGACAACAGTAGTTGCATACGTACCAAGTAAGTACTTTTTCACCAGTCATTCAGACAAACAATTATAATTATTTAACTTAAAACCGTGATTATACCAGGGATTTGGCTAGCCAGAATTACAGCAGACAGCAAAATGATACAAACTGTAATTACTGACTACATGTACATAATTATAATTTACAAGTACATTACATGTAATTTTTCCTACTTTTTGGATCTTAAAATGGACTCACCTCCTTTGATTTTTGTTCAGAGAGAAGGTTAATAGATTCATCTTGAGGTAATGAATATACCGTCAATGGAGCAACAGCGTGTGATACATACTGACTGTCAAAAGGGTCATCTCCAACTGGATGAATAAATATGTGAGCATACAATGATCCATTATTTCTTGTTTGACTTGGTAAAGTAGCATTCACAGATCTGTGGGTAAGGGATTTCAAACTACTACATTATAATGAATAAAAGATTAGAGACAGACAAGCAAACAAAATAATAGACAGAACATTTTAAAAGACCTGCTAGTTAAGTAGAGAATTCAGCTTGAATTGTCACCTGTCACCTGTGTGACTTTATGTCTGACATGTCCAGCATACTAGCATTTCTCCCAAAGCCTTGTGAAGGACAATGGAATGGATGAAAAATGTTATTACAATCACGAACAAATCCGCAAAGACACAAGATGAGAAGAATACAGTAACTGTGTACGTGTCAGGGATTTGAGGGAAGTTATGGAGGGGTTAATCTGATTCTCAGATGGCCCAGGTTGATCATGGCTATACACTCTCTCCCCCTGAGAGAGTGCATGACTGTGAGCGATCTGGAGGGGCCAGTACGGAGGGGTGAAACCGGTTTAGAGTAAAAAAGGATTGAGCATATTGTAAAGCAACTGAGCAACTGATGTTAAACCACGCAAGAGGCTAGGCCAATGCAAGAGTGACATCCTTGCAAACATAAAAACAGAGAATGGCAATCACTGTTGCTATATAACTCTAAACTTACATTGTAAATGAATGCAACAAACTAAAGTTATCACTTTTCCAAAGTAACTGACAGTTTCTACTGTTGATCTGTTGCTTTTGTTGAAGTGATGTGTAAATTGATATCTGAAAGTTGCAAATAATTATCAAACAGTTAATAATTAACAAAGTATTGAAATATCCACTACACCCAAAAAATGATAAACAATTCAGATGATCCAATGTGATAATATCCAAGTGCATCCTTTAATTAATTAATGGAACTTGATCCCATTGATTGTGGATTACTGATCTCGATTGTGACTCAGATCGAAATTTCACCCCAAAGGAACGCAACCAAAGACAATATACATTTTTGGCAATTTCATTAAGCTTATAAAGAAACTTTTTTCAACTACAGCATGGTTTCTAAAACAAAAGAACCCAAAACTGCGGAGCTCACCTCTAACTTTTTGTCGATAATAGCATGTGGTCGAAGGCACTTCTTGGCGTTTCCCTCACAGTTCGGTAGGTGAAATAGATGATAAATGACATATACACTATTAGCTATATACAATCCGAAAAGAATGAGAACTACTGTGGTAACAAAACTCATCGTGAAGCTCACCGTTGTTTCATTTTGTGTTCGTTTCGTACTTCATGTAAGCTCATGCGAAGCATTTATTATGTCATGTAACGGAGCCCGAAAAATATCCTTATTTGAACTAGTTTACGCAGAGTAAAAATTTGCTTCAATTTTGTTTTTCTTCAATAAAATTTCAGAGTGATGAGAACATGAACAAAATACGGTCATTTTTTTTCACTCTTCATAGAACTACTTACCGTGACATTTGTTCTTACTTAATCAAAATTTTCGATCGGAGAGGAAAAGATAGTGTTTTGCCTTGAATAATCGTTAAGGCTATAAAAATAGGAGCTATCATGAACCCGAAGCCATTGTGTAAGTCCCTCTAGAAAGATTTTTTCTGAAAAATCAAGTTTGTATAAACAGATCTAGAATGCATGGTTTTGCCCTGGGTAGCCTGTGTGTTGAGAAATCCCATGCTGCTTTGCGCTGCTCGATGACGCCATTTGATTAGCGGGAAGAGCGATAAACAAGATGGCGGCGGGCAGTAGCCCTACTTGTTCGTCTTCAAACTCAGATACAAGCCAACAAGTTGATCGAATAGCTCAGTTATACCCCAAAGTAGACGAATCAGAGACTACTTTACCTCGCTCATGGTCTCCTAAAGACAAATTTACCTTTATAGGGCTTTCTCAAAACAATCTCAGGGTACATTACAAAGGTAGGTATCCTTGAGCATTTTTGTGTTCTATCTTTTCGAGCTCCGAACATTCATGCCATAGTAAGCTAAATCAGTGGACGGGACTATCAGGGTGCTTTAGGTGTTATATTTTTGCCTTACACCCAGCCAAGCAAACCCGTGAAAGTAACAAACCTTGCCGAGGAATGCTTCTGGAAGGACTGCATAACTTTACGATTTGTTTGCGTTTTATCGTCAACATCGAAGCTTTGTTTGATGCCAGCGAAATTAATACAGATTATTATAATGGGCACGGATCCCGCTTGCTATGTACGATTCTTGTCGTTTGAATTTACTCTCTTTTTTCGATTCTTCTGGGCTTTTTGCGGCAAACGCTTCTGTAGCAAGGTGGCAAAATGGCATGGCACCGGCGCTTGTATTTCAAAGATTTGAGCCGGATAATTTTTATATTTTCAGGTGTGGGGAAAACTCATAAAGATGCGGCTTCGGTTAGAGCGACAAATGCTATTCCGGCAGCATGTGGTATTTATTATTTCGAAGTACGAATTGTAAGCAAAGGACGCGATGGGTGAGTTGTGAGATCGTTTTCATTCTTGCCAATCAATTTTAAAGAATAACGTTAGAATAAATATTGCTTTTGAACTTTGTTTTATAGGATAAGCTTTAGCTGCTCATTGCGTGACAATCTACATCAACGAATTTGCATGACTATACGTCTTTTCAAGACAGGAAATTGTAGTTGTTTAAAGTATATACGTATAAGCTTACTTTTTGTTTAGTACTAATTTTAATCCGTCCTTATATTACAATGTAATTTAATGTTTCGTTTTGTTATTCAAATTATATGAACCTTTGCTGAAAAACGCTGGATTTCCTAAATTGTATTTGATGTAATGCCATGATTCACATGTTGACCTTCAATTTTACTGGTCAAGAAAAGCCAATGCTAAACAAATGTGATTGACAGCTGTCTTCTTAACCACAAACAGTATGAAGTGAATAATAGGCAGTGAAATCAATTCAATATCATTTTGAAATTTTGCAATGAGGCAATTAAAATAAAATGATATTGGAGAAAAAAAGAGTAAGGTTTTGAGTCATTTCATTGAACTCTGTACATACTTGCTATTTCGGGTGGTAATATTTCTCTCATGTGTTATCTTATTTTGATTATCTAGTACAATGCCACAAAATTGTTGGGGAAGAAATCAGTCATTACTCTCTTCCAGTTTTAACCATGTTGAAATGAAAAATTTCTATGAAAACCTGGTCTTTCATTATTCTTGTCAAAATCAGTTAGAGTACGCTATTATAGTTCTTTCTCACAGCAAGTTCTTTGGAATGGAGGCTGTATTTCAAAATAAATGGAAATCACCGTTATCTTGCCATTAAACCCAGACTCTTGATCTCAAATATTGCAGAAAATATTGTAGTCTAATGAAGCTCAGTGATAGTATTTTAGTTATTTGACCATAAATAAATTAAATTACCTTAAATAGAAGAAAACCTGAAAATGATAGTCTTATAAGATACTAAAGAAATACAGTACAGTTACAGTAAGTAAATCCCAAAGCAACAAGGATGGAGAAGATTGAACTTGAAAAATTTGGGTACAACTTAATTTTAAGATGGCCAAACTGTGACAAACCTTTTCATATATGAGTTCTCAAAGGGGGGGATTCAGATTTTAAAAGATTGGAGTGAGATGACCGTATTAAAGGTTGAGAAAAAAAATTGTTGTAGCAATGGTTTAAAAAAGGACTTAATATGTATCTTGCAAGTCATGTACATGTATTTGTTCTCTATCTAGTCATGGACAGTGTTAGCAATAGAGATAATTTGTTCATTTAGGTACATGGGCATTGGACTGTCAGCTCAAGGAGTCAATATGAACAGATTACCAGGTAAGCTTTATGATTGTTATTTCGATCACATGTAATAGTATGATGCTGTCAATGTACTTGTAGAACCTTACAAAATCAATAAATATTGTTATCAAAACTGAGTTGTAGCCAGAACAAGATTTTGCATCAATTGTGGAGTCCTATGAGCTCTACTATCAATGGTCTATTCATCTACTAAGCTTCCCTGACTTACAATAACTTACATGTATTGTTTACTTTTATGTCATGTATCAGGTTGGGAGAAAAATTCATATGGCTACCATGGGGATGATGGTCACTCCTTTTGCTCGTCTGGGACGGGAAAGCCTTATGGTCCTACCTTCACAACTGGAGATGTCATTGGTTGTGGTGTTAATCTCATTGATAACACTTGCTTTTATACAAAAAATGGAGTGAATCTCGGTAATAATACATTTGTTTTGAAGAGTCATTTTAGTGCAGACCGGCTGGTAGCCCTTGTGTCTACATCTACATGTAGCTGTTTCATCTAGGTCTTTGTAGAGTCAGAATAATACATTAATGGAAATTGTGGTTGTGTTATGGATGTTAGGGTCTTGAAAGCCACACTTCGAGCACCCACTATGATCGTTATATTGTGTCCACAGTTTATCCTAACAGTGTAATGCTGCCAGGGCCCAGTTGCTCAGAGGATGGATACCACAATCCACCAAATAAATCACTATCCAGTGGATTGAGTGGTTTCTTTACCAACACTTGTCTACTGAATAGCAATCTAGCACTGTAGCTTGAAACACAGAATACTCTCATGATATAATCACCACGTAATTAGCAGTATTGAAATTCATTTACACTCACACCAACAGATAAGCTGCACCATTTTTCAAATAAAAATACTAAAAAAGCAAACATGTTTACACAACAATATGTGGATTTTTTTTTCTCTGCAATGTTTATCTTAATTTTACCAAAAATTACTGATACCCTATTGGATTCTTCAACTGAAATTGAATTTGCCGACTCTGACTAATTTTTGGATGTTTTACAGGAATTGCTTTCACAGACCTACCAGTAAGTACTATACAGCAATATGTATGTGTTCCCCTTGAAATTTGAATTTTGTGGCTAGAACTGTTCTCTTCTACCTTGTTAAAATAAATTTCTCTAGTTCATTAAACTTTCATCTTGTTTCTCTCTAGCCAAACTTGTATCCAACTGTTGGTCTCCAAACTCCTGGAGAAATAGTAGATGCAAATTTTGGACAACAGCCTTTTGTATACGACATAGAGGAAGTTATGAAGGTACATATCTAACGTTTTCAAAGTTGTCAGTAAAGATTTCAGTAAGAAGCAGTGCTCCAAGCTGTAGACATTTTGGTGGTTATGGGTATTTCGGAACTATGTGTACACATTGTTGATAAGGGTAACCCTTCTTTTTTGAATTCTTCCTTTCTTTGCAGGAGGTTCATGCTCGGACAAGACATACAATACAAACATTTCCATTTACAGACAAAGAAGGTCTTTGGCAGACAACACTACAAAAGTGAGTGTATATTTTTTAAAGGAGTATGGTCAAGTAAAGTACTTCACTTCATATTGCAAATAACTAATACTGGTAATTTATAAAGGGCCTCGTTTCTTTTGAAAACTGTTTTTTTTATGTAAAGACAAAGGTTAAACCCTGCTATTTCAAACTCTGGTTGTAATAGAATATATTTTGGCAGGGGCTTGAAACAGCCATGTCTGTCTCAGAAATTTTATGATTATATGAAAAATAATACTTTGTGTAACTGCAAGTAAGACATGTACATGTATGTCACTAATTTCCCATTCTATTTTCTATATAATCAGGATTGTGTCAACATACTTGGTCCATCATGGCTATTGCGCTACTGCGGAGGCTTTTGCTAAGAGCACTGGACAGTCGTTTACTGAGGAGCTGGCTTCTATTAAGAACAGACAACGTGAGTCAATTCAGATGGTTGTTCAGAGAGTTGATCAGTAGCATTGTGCTTACATGTATTTATAATGCATATCTAATAATTATTGTTAGCTTTTATTGACTCCTTTTAACAGTTAAATATTGTGATTTAGGATGAGAAGTACAGTTAACTCATGTGAATATGTTGTAGTTAAAAATTAAATTCAGGTAAAAATTAATTCCTTTGTCTCTTAACCCTACTTATTCATTGGTTATGAATAATTAGGGTTAGAAGACAAAAGAAATTGAGAATGGGTTAAAATTATTTTTACTTGAATTAAATTTTTAACTACAGCATATACACACCTGATCACTTGCAGATGGAAATTTGGAAGAAATCTGTTGTGAATATAATTATAATTATAATTTATTTCCTTGATTCACTGTTCTGTTTGTAGTTTCTTTTGGCATAATACCATCATGACATGCATGTTATTTGCATTTTAATTCTTGAAAATCGGGTGCTACAACAAACTTTGTGCTAGCTGCTGTTTCTTTCTTTTAGGAATACAAAAGCTGGTTCTTGCAGGTAGAATAGGAGAAGCTATCGAAACAACACAGACATT
>OMLO01000236.1_pt1 | contig 32390 bp, 12 predicted proteins | sample 1674811 | NCBI WGS metagenome assembly OMLO01 (sample SAMN06265003, study PRJEB25207) | coral metagenome | isolation source: Coral host | place: Mexico:La Bocana,Puerto Morelos, Mexico | collected 2008-11-13
ATTTTTGGAACAAAGCCAAAATATTTTCATCTTTTCTGCTTATACTGATGCATGTACTTCATCATGCAAAATAGTCGACATTGGGGTTTTAAAAGTAGACAGCGAATTGCAGCACATTCAGACAGAAGAAACTGTATTTTACAGCAAAGTTTAACTTTCCGTGAGTATTGACAGTCTACCACTTTTGAGGGACAAGGTTTGAAATATTCTGGGAATAAGTTCCTTACTTGCATTATATTGTGACGCGAGGCCCGGCTCTGGCCGCCTGTTCGATCAGAACTGTTTGCAAGTATATTATGTTTCTTCTTATCGCGAATATCTAGGATAGCTTTGCTTCGGTGAAGCAAAGAGCGGTGGAGGGACCGAACTGTAGCAGTCCTGTAGGCCCGTCAACCCCATTGGTTAGAAAAGTCTCACGTATGGTCTCGCTGCTGGTTTTCGCCTGTCATGTGATTAAACCTAAAAATCGTAACCATTCAATGAATAAAGTCACGAGTAAGGGATATGATAGAAGATAAATATATACACAACTTCGCCAAGAACTAGGTCTCTGCTTTCTTTTTTCGTTTGCTCGTTATTCAGAGAAGTCACCCAACGCAAACGCTTGGAAATTCAAACGTGCCCTGTTACAAAACGAAGAACCCTGCCGAGCTAAAACGTTGTAAAACGCCAAGTGCCTATAGGGTCTATAATCTGATGAAGCTAAAAACTCGGAAGGAAAGGCAATTTTTAAGTTTGGAATATTGCTACGTCACATGAAAACCGGCACATGTAGGGGCATATTATTTACAAAAAAAAGAATATTCAGCTCTATGTTTATTTTACTCTTTACCCTCGTTTTCTTTTCCAAACCTTTTTACTTTCCCCAGAAATTGATCATTTTAGTTTGGTGTTATCAAGATTCTTTATAATTTCTATCGCCAAACATAGCAAGGGACGAAACTAAATATAGAAGAGCTGTCTGATTTTATAGCCTTAGGCTGCATGTCTGGGGTTACAGGTTGGAACCATGCGTCATTAGAAGTTGCTCGATTTCGGGTTTGCCTGCACAAAGACTCGTTAGAGCTACCTCATGGTATGAATTGATTAATTAACCAAGTATTTGGCATTATTTTTTATCGTTAGCCACACGTTTGGGCAGAATTATTGTGTTTGTAAGTCAATTGCTGGAAAAAAAGTTTCATATTTTGAATTCTGGAGATTTTAGTTCAGATATGGGCAGAGGTTTGCATTTTCCACATTTTAGGGATGGAAATACTGGGCAGAAAGCGTCGATGGCGCTTTCATATTACTGGGTTGCCTATAAACAGTCGGCCCAAACTCGCAATGTAAGGAGTTATGTGTTATAGAAAAGTTCACTGCCTGACGAGTGAATAACCGATATCACACTCATCGCTTCGCGATTCGTGCGATATCAGTTTTTCGCGTGAAATTTAACGTGGAATTCACTCGTTTCATACCAGCAATTCTTACCAGGAGGTAGCGCTAGGAAGTCTTTGATCTATTTGTGCAGGCAAACCGGAAATTCGAGGGGCGTTAAATGACGTGTGGTTCGAACTTGCAGCCTAGGTCACAAAACCAGACAGCTCTTCTATATTTAGCTTCATCCCTTGCTATATTTGGCGATAGAAATTATAAAGAACATTGATAACTCCCAACTAAAATGATCAATTTACGGGGAAAGTTATTCACTCGTCAGGCAGTGAATTTTTTTTAATCGCATAGCTAAAGCCACCTGACCAACCGTTTTCTATTTTTGTGAGCCGCGCCAGTGCGCAAACATTGGAAACCCTTTCAAAGTCAATGTCAATGCGTTTTCTCGTACTTCTGAGTGTGAGTGGTTTCTTCAAATTTTCTAAAAATGTAAATTTCAATAGTTCGAACTTTGGAAGACATACGTATTCGTTTATTTCCAAGGTGTTTTTTCCTAGCACGAGTTGCATTTTTGTTTGCTCGCGACTCACGTCAGCAATATCCCTTCATGCACAAGTGTAATTCCACGCTTTATTACATCTATTTTGAAATCACTGGTTATTCTTGCAGTCTGATTGGCTCGCACTATGTTTGCTCTAAATTGCATCTTTTTCTCAGCCAATGAGAATGAGGTAGTAAAACAAAACAACCAATCAGATTTCAAGGTTTTTTTTAAACTAACCAATCACATTGGAGGAAAATGAAAGACAAAAAGGCTCTTGTTTGGCAAATTTGGCAACTTTTGTTGTTCTAGTAGTTCTTGTATTTAGGCTATTAAATTGTGCGATTTCAAAATGGATGTAATAAAGTGGCAATTGAACTTCGGGTCGTGCAATTTTGGTCCGAAATCATACTTGTGATTTAAAATCAAACTCGCGCTGCGCGCTCGTTTGATTTTGAAATCACGCGTATGATTTCAGCCCAAATTGCACTCCACTCAGTTCAATTACCATTATAAATACCCTCTCTTCGATAGCCAATCAGACCGCGTCTTTATCTATGCGATTCTATTTTTAAAAAATCTTTGTGCGAGAACGTGACATATACAGCCCAAGGGCGCTTTCAATTCGACCAAAAATTCAGAGATTTCCTGTCTGAAATTGGGAACGGTAAAAATTTCGAGAAAAGTTTTCGAAAATTTAGGAATACAAAAATACTATTCTTTGATAAATTTTTATCCAACACTGCTTCGTAGAGTACAAATAACGCGCGAAACGAGTACAAATATCACACGTATTTGTACTCGTCTCATTCCCCCGACCGCGCGAAAGAATGTCAGAATTTTGGGGAAACGAAAACGTTGGATAATAAATCTCTTATTAGACATTTTAGTGTGTGGTATCGCTGTAAATTTTTACTCATCATTTGTATTTTGACTCTTAAAGATACTACACACTAAAACGTCTAAATATATATTTGTACTCGGAAAAATAATTAGTGTATTGTTTATTGTCTACGCCATACCCAGGGCCCAGGCGAAATGCGTGTTCAATGGGTAGTGTGACGAGAATCACAGACCAGAACATAACGGCAATATCTTCATTGTAAAAGTGACGTAAAAATGTCTGAGTCATTGTTTCGTCTAGAGGTTAAACTCGATGCTTTCCTAAGCTTGTTTGATGTTGAATTGATCTTATGACGTACAGGTAAGCATAAATCTGCTCCAGCTAATTCTTCATCACTCTAAGCAATATTACTGTCGTTCCTTTCACTATAGGAATCATTACCAGATGTGTATGCAGAAATTACGAGTTTGCATGTAGAAAGCTTAATTTTTCTGTTTGGCTAAACATTCAATGTTTTAAAATTTTCAGTCCTTAAAAAATTCAAATTGAGTTATGTTTGCTTAGGTAAGACAAGTCTATATGTACACACTTTCGTTCGTCTGATAGTATTTGCAAAGCGGTGTGAAAAACCTTTTCATATAATTTTGTCGTGTTTAACATTTGTCTTTGGGTTAAAATTATTGAGATTAGTTTCATTTTGTTATTTTTGACTGTCTCATACTATTATTATAATCTAAAAAGGGAACTGTCAATCAAAGTGCCTTGATGTAAGACGGCCCCAAACAATTAAACCACAACACATGCAAATTAAAATTTTGAATTTGTTTAAAAATATATCTTTCATAAAACTTTCGCTAAAATTCTGTTGTTTGTTTGCTTCCTATTATAATGCCTAGGAAAAACATTTATTTAGTGTAGCTTATTAGTTTTTGCCAACAGTAATAACTGTTGCATTGTTCTAATAAATAGTCAAATTTGATTGAACCACAGACGGCGATAACATTGTTATTATTATTGTCATTTTTGGAGGGATAGCTAGTTTTCCTTTGTGAACAGGAGATGTGTTTTTGACATAAAAGTCTTCCTTTTGTGAATACATACCCATTTATTTCAACAGATAAGTTTCAATACAACATTGCTAAGCAAAGCCCACAAGATGTGCATCTTGTTTCTCTACTTCTGTGACAAACCAAGCCCTGATGGATACCGTCTTATCATGGCATCAAATAGGGATGAATTTTATTTCAGACCGACAGCTGATGCTAACTTCTGGGAGAAAAATCCCAACATACTTGCAGGTAAGACCTTATTGAATAATATGATCTCATATTAAATTCATAAAATGGCTTGAAACCACTCCATTTTAGGTAATCTATTATTATCATGAGTTTGGACCTCATATATCACACACTTTCAGCATGTATGGTTTCATCATTCATAAACTGGTTTGAAACCATATTAGATGATGGTTTTGTAGTTGTTCGCAAAAAATATCCCTAATTACATACCCTAGGAAAACCATGCCATCCAATTTGAATTTATAATGAGGCAACAGTTGCTATGATTTACAAACTGAGCTTTTAACAAATCTAAGTTGATTTGGAAATTCCCTTTGATAGGAATGGATCTGGAGCAAGGAAAGGAGGGTGGAACATGGCTAGGAATGACTACAGGTGGAAAATTTGCAGCCATTACAAACTACAGACAAGCACCTAAGTTCGTAGATCCTAATGCAATAGGGAGAGGAAATCTTGTGCCAGACTTTCTAAAAGGAGAGGATAATGTTGAAAGCTACCTTGAGTTGGTTAGCAGCCAATCTGAGAAGTACAATGGATTTAATCTCTTGGTGGGAAAAATGCTACAAACTGGTGAGACCAAGGTTGGATGGTATTGCAACGTTGAAGAGAAACAAGTCACCTTGTTAAAGCCTGGAATACATGTCTTGTCAAATAAAGTCTTGAATTGTTCTTGGCCCAAAATGGCCTATGGAAGGGAACGATTTGCTGAAATATTAGAGGAATCCTTCACCAAACAAGAGCTTATCGACAAGCTAATGGGTCTGCTGAATCTGCGGCAAAGGTTGGTATTTTCAAGCAGTTAGTTTTTCTACTTATAGCTGTGTGTGTCAGGATGAAAATCAGTTAGATAGCTACTTATAAATGTGATAAAGCTGAGTTAATGAGGACCTGTGCAATTTATTTATATTAAGTAATAATAATAACAAGGAATATAAGCTCTTCATTGGAAGGTACTGAATGTAGGGGTACTTCCCAATTATCTGGAGGTAGAGGGGGTGGGAGTGATTAGATAGGGGGTGGAGGTGTATAGATATGCTGGATGCAGAGAGTATCTTCCCCAGGTTTAAACCCTTTCAACTTCAAGCTCTATGTTGTTAACATTTGGCTAGTACCACACCTCTCTTTGGTAAAGAGACATGAACAGCAGATCACATTAACTATAATATTAATATTATTGTCTTGTATTTCTCTGATTTCATGGCTAATTATTAGACTGCATGTCATCTAGCTTCCTTTTCTGGTTCCTTACTTCAGAGAAAAATCAAGCAGAGATGATGGCTGAAATTCAGCCTAACAACTTACTTTTAATTTTCAAAATGTTTCTCAGTGCCTCTTTCATATTTACAGGCTATTTTAATTCATTAAAAAGAAATGTTTTTGTTGTTAGACAATTCAGTTGTGGTGATGAGGAAAGTTTCTTTGGACCTCAAGATGAGGGTGGTAACATGAAGTGGATCAGTGCATGCCAAGCAATTTTCGTCAACTGTAAGGAAGTGAGATATGGAACAAGGTAAATAACATGACTGTTACAGAATGAAAAGTGCATAAAATCTGCTCTCTATTGATCAAGACATAGGAGACAATTATGCAGACAACTATTTGTACATGGACAGTCAACAGACACATTTTCTCAGCCTTAACTGATACAAAACAGAGTCAACTTCTAGATAAAGAGTAATAATTATGGCTTATATAGGTTCTACAGATCTCCAAATTATACCCATAGATGATCTCATTCAGATGTACCAGTAGATTTGAATCTTGGATACAAAACATGTTACTTAATATTATTTTGAGAAATGGTTTGGTATATATGTAGTGTCACTGTATTCTTTAATGAGTTGTACAGTACAGGCACATCATAATAGAAAGAACAAGAAAACATTTACAGTGATGCTACATATCAAAACATCTAACACGAGCTTTATCATCCAAATTCAATAAAATCAGGGAAAAAAATGGAGAATGCAATTTATCTGTGTGATGCACACAGTCAACTGGTCTGTCAAACAGGTTTTCTTTTGTATAGTCAAGTACCTAACCATACATTATCACTGTACATGTTGTACTCATTTGGTGTGTTTTTTGGACTAGATATTTTTCTGCAATTGAGTATAAACTGTCACTACACAAAAGTTAACCAATCAGATTGTCCTATTGCTGGTCCAAATTATCTTTTCTTGGACCAGGTGCTGTTCCAAATGATCCCACACAATCATCTTTTTTGTACAGACCTAGCTGTGCTTGATGGGATTCCTTCTAATCTTCAAATAGAAGTTGGACATCAATAGCCCTCAGCTAGCTAATCCTTTCTGTCATGTATAACTAAAAGTAAATAGTGTATTTACCCAATCATTAACATTTTTTTTTCTCAGAACAAACACAGTGGTTTTAGTTGATGGCAGTGGTCATGCTACTTATGTAGAGAGAACCATGGAGGATTGTGCTACTGACCCTGATGAAGCCCAGTGGAGACTGAGCAGATATGAGTTTGACATCATTCAGGAGACTGGTGACTGTTCAAGTCACAAGTCACCTGAGAATCTTGTAAAAAAGGGAAACAAAATTGGTGAAAGTGAAAGGGCACATGGACCGTCAACTAAAAAACACTTGAAGAGAAAATTGAAAAATGGAACCACTCCACCAGTGGAACCAGCTAAAAAAGCTTTTGTTCAAGAATAAAATGGTCATATTTAATTGGAATGTTTTAGAATTATAACACCATTACATTTTAACACTATCTTCCAGGGAAATTAAAATTGTATATTCCAGTTTATTATTAGCATTCTTATTAAAACAATAATTTTGCTTCTGGAAAAACAAGCTTTTCCAATTAAATTTTCAATGCCTTACATAGAATATAAAGGCCACCATAAAACAGAAGAGATACCCCTAGCAGTCTAGATGAGAACAAAAATCTGGAACAATCACTTCAACAACTATGAAGGCACAATTGATCATCACAGTTACACACAACTTAAGCAGTTGTGAAATTAAGTCTGAAAAAAATATCATATGTTCATATATCATTATTTTGCATTCTTCACCATATTACGAACTCACAAGCCCCTCAGATGGCTTGATAGCTCAGTTGGTAGAGCACTGCACCAGTATCGCAGAGGTCATTGGTTCGAATCCCATTCAGGCCTGAATTCTTTTCAGGTTTTAATTTCAGAACTGCTTAAGTTGTGTGTATTACTGTGATGATCAATGATGTCTTCATGTCTATCTCTGCAGTTCAAATATATGATCTTTCATATACATGTGTTCATTTGCAACCACTTCAACTCTTTCAAAGCCAGCTCCTCCCTCCTATCTCCAGTGATCTATTTTCTACTATTTGGACAATCATCAATAACAGATTGTTTTGTGAATGATCCCACCCCTCTGGAAATTGTAGTATAGGTCCTCAATTTTGTAAAACATTTGGCATTCAGAATCCAAACCCCCTTGGTGGGTTCAGAGTGGGGAACAAGATATTTTCTGAAGTGCACACTCTGCACTTCCTTGAAATTGCATTAAGGATGGGAAATTTTGTGATTGAACCTCAAATACAAACTAACATGATAATACTCTTTATTTATATTTTAGCAAGATTATAATCAAGCTGACAATTAGTTTTAAATACAAGATGTTTACATTTAAAATCAAAGAAAATAACTTGTGTGTCAAAAATAGACATTTATGGGGTGAAGATCACTTGAAGGCACTATAAACAAAGGCCCAGTTGGTAACAAATAAATAATCAGTTTGAGTAAATATTGGTCACATGAAGGGTTTATATTATACAATCAATCTACTTGACTCTTTTCATGCTCATTTATCACAAGACACAATCTTATTCCCAGAGTTTAGACATGAAATTCAAATAATCATTAGTTGGTTTTGTAAATTGACTGCTACTAACCACAAAATAAATTACTGTACCTGGCTATAAATTCCATGAGTATATGGCTTGAAACTATAATTCTATAATTTTCTTAGATGTTTGAACAAGTCTAACCTTACATTACTAGTCCAAGTCTTACATAACTATATATTCAATTTTTCATACTCAGTGACATCCTTTTTGGTCCTGTAGACAATGTGGAAATACAAGTTGGCACCATTAATAAGAACTTTTAACCTAACTGATAATTTATAGTTTCACAGATTATGCATCCTAACTTTCTTTGATGATTGGGAAACTGAATTTTTCTAGTTTATAACCTTGATATTTCATGAATGATGGGATATTTGATAAATAGGTTTTTTTGCATTACTGACTTAATGAAATGAAAATAAACTTTCTTGAAACTGAAATCCACATTTCTTGAAACCTCTACTCTTTTGAAACTAAATTAACAAAGATTCCAAGAAATGTTCCAATATGTTTTAGTATACTTATGTTCATTTCTATCTATAACATTCACTTTTCCCCTTCTGCATATTTATATACATTTGGAATGTGTTACTTTGTATATTGATTTACTGCTGGTCTGCCCTTTGAAGTTTTAACTGCAAAGCCAAAGCAGGACAGAGGCTAGTAAACATAGACTGGAAATATAGTCTGTGAGTCAATTTGCCATTGCAGTTTCATTTAGCACACAGACTGTACAACAAAGACAAAGATCTTATCACCTAAACTAAATCTTAAAACAAGATTGCAAAACGAAATGTTCTACTGACATGGAATCATGTCAGTTCACAAAATAAACCACAAATTAGATTCTTTCCTCTGCTTCTGGTGCGATGTTTGGTTGCGAGTGAGAGCGCATACGCTCTATCTTTGTTTGGCTTCCAAATGTGTGATATTTCAGCATGCTCTTGACAAGTATCTGAAAATAACATGAAAAATACATTGAACAAAAAAGTTATAATCTTACAAAGAAAAACAACTTGAACAGGTACACAATGAATACAAATACAAGGAGCAAGTAATATATTTCTATGTATGTTCAATGAACATTGTGCAAAATGTTTGAAATTCTTTGAATTTTCTGATGTAAACACTGAAAATTAAACAGTTCTTTTCTGTATGCTAAATGATTTATGCAGTGAGACTAATCAGCCTCTCTATGGGTACCCTGAGACTGTTTTTGTCACTTTTTTTGCAAATCCTCAATGTTTTAAGCAGATCTTTGTATAATGGATGGAAATCAATGCCTCCAGTTAAGTCATGGTAACTCACAGCCAAAAATCTGTTTGGTCTGTTTTATTTAACTGTATGCCATGTTTTTTTTAGCAGTGAGTAAAAAAAATACACATCTGCCTTATATGTTTGAGGAAACAAAGGTATGATGTTGGATACCTTGGCGAGGAAAACAAAAGTATCAATTCAGTTACAAACATTGGCGTTAAAAGCAAAATTGTCACATTTGCTGTATCAGAGCAGTAAATTGCCTCACTAGTTTGTTTTCAAGTTTTCTTTTACGTGATCCCACAAACTTGACACTGACAACTATGCTGTTCAAACAAGGACTAATAAGGTTATCTTCTTAGTACACCATGTCATCAAATGTTCATTTCCTCAAGTTTATTTCTCTGTGGCCATGAATTTAATTTCAAGATATTAGCCATGTTTACTTTCCAATGAGGCCTCTACTCTACAAATTTTATCTTATTACATAATCTTATTCTATCCTGTTGCCCATATGGTACATACTATAACAATTAGACTACCAACCCTTGATTTCTGAGTAATAATAATCTTGGGCTCATAACCTAACTGTTTAAAACCAGAATTCTACTAGCATGATAAAGCAAATGCTGCAATGTGATTGGCTGACCTATCTTGCACTATCATTAATTTACACAGTGGCTGGAGGTTATCTAACTTATGGCAGTGTTTCCTCATTTCGGAGATCTTTGAAAAAATATTTTAATTCCAAAAAAATCCCAATTATTAGCTTCAGCAACTATCACCTTGCAAATACAGTAATGAGCATGATCTTGTTAATTATGATATACCTCATCCCAAGATCAGACAGGTTACCAGTGTTCACCTGAGATAAGCACAGGTTGCCCAAGATAAATGGACTAACAACAATAACTGGAGTCTAACCTTCGCCCAGTATACTTACCAGAGTCTTGATTTTTGGAACAGACTTTACGCTGTTTTGTATATCATCTTCAGTAACTTCGATATCAGTGCAGTTTTCAGCAGTGCATGGCAGAGGTTGTTTACCACCATGAGTAACCCATGGATGCTCCTGAGTAAAATAAAGTCAACAATAAGGCCATGCTAATTAACTGGCCTGCATGGGACCATTTAACCATGGTTTATTGTTTTTTGTTCAGTAACTAGACCTTATGGTGTCTTAACTAAGCTGACAGAAAAGTAGATATAAAAATGCCTAGAACATCCACATGAAATGTAATCAAGCATTGATTTGAGGGAGATCCAGTCAGTAATGAAGCACTTGTGTGCAGTATGACCTGGTTCACACTAGCAACATAACAACATAAACATAATGGCATAAGAAGGGCATCATGTCATTACTTTTGAAGTGCAAACATCCAGATAGCAACATAACAGCATGAACATAATGATATAAGGAGAATATACTAGGCATTTTATAAGCACGCAAGGCATGTAAGAGATATTTTTTTGTGAATTAAAAGCCCCTGTTCAGGTACTTGCTGTACTCAGTGGACAGTTATCATAAGTTTGTTTGGTTATGATGTACAGATAAAAAATACAATTTGTTTGGCCTTAGGAACTGTGATATCAAGCTTAAATTACATTTATCAAGGTTCCTTTTAAGAGTAGATCAGTGGCTTTGTTTTTAAGAACTGCATGGAAACTATTCCCAGTTAGACAGCTAAACATCATGGAGACTGTAATAGTAGCTAATGGTAAACAGCAGATTGATTTTGAATAACTTTTCTTACTCATTTGATAACAAGAAAGAATTAAATTATAACATTGTCAGGTGATAGCATGGTCTTCTTCTTATTTATTTTGGTTTGGTATTCCACAAAACCACTTCAAATTCATACAGTATTGATGTTAAAACTCCACAAAATTAGCTTTTCCTTGTCCTTTTACGTGGATGTTCACACTGTGCCATTATGTTCTGTGTTGCTAGTATGAAACAGACCTTTATGTTGCTTAAGTTCACAAGCTAAATTAGGACACACCTTGATTTGTTGAATGTTAATTCTTTCATTAGGATCCTTAGTCAACATTCGCAAAATGAGATCTTCTAACTGAGGGTTTAATGGTGGCCTGAAAATTAAATAACAAACAGTGACTTAAATCTTTTCCTGTTAATTACCCAACAGTTTATTATTGCGGATATGTAGAACCTGCCGTGTCAGACAAAAAGACACTGTTCACTGCATTAATTTTGAGCAATGTCACAAAATAGTATGATCTAGTAGAAGGCAGTCAATTTTCCTTAGTCTTGTTGTAACAAATGCCAGTTGTGTGAATAATGACCTTTCCTTCACATACAGAAACTAAAAATATTTTAAACTTTGTCTGTTTCCCCATCCCTCATTCAGAGTTTTTTCAGTAGGTACCCTAGGCAATACACAAGAAACAAGTTTTAATTAAGAAGATAAGAGGATAAAGGAGGGGGTAGAAATTGGACTTTTTTTTGGGCTTTTTAAACCTCCTGTAAGTGTTATTTTACTAGTGTTTACTAGTTTCTCGCTAGTATTGCAAAATAATTACCACTGAGAAAAAGCACAGGGCAAGGTGTAAGGGGAGAAAATGAAGTTGGGGCATGAAAAGAGAATTTAAGCATAGCCATAAGAGGATGACGAGAGGATTTCTCCCCATTCCCCTCACTATTCTTCCCTTTTTTGTCTGCGCCATCATGGTGGGAACCTTGAGAATCAGAAAGCTTTTTTCTTCAAGTAATAATAACAATAACCATAAACAAGAATCAGAGTAGCAATACTTACTCTTCTGGAAAGGTCAGTCTGAAAAACAGCATATGTAAACAAACAGAATAGAGAAGGCAGAAAAAACATCAATGCAATCAGTTCAAATAATGCATTATTAAATAAAATTAATAAAGGAATGGACAGGAGGCCCTCACTCCTTGCTTCTCACAAAGGAATACAAACTTAAGGCAACCTTGAAGGAGAATTTATCAATTTGTCAGAAGTCACTTGGGGCATTTTTCCATGCACTCCTCAAATGAATATGTTGTTGTTATTATTATTTGATGGACTCCCAGGGGTAGTGGGAGGGGTACTCTACAAACTTGGGGAGTGAGGCCCTAAGGTCCAGTCTCTTACTATTTTGTAAAATATTTTGACAGAAAAGCTCACCCCTTTTGTACTCCTTTAATTGTGAATAAATTGCCAAAAAAGGAAATCCTCATGCTATTTTCATGTAGTGCCGATAAGGTGTGTGTTCAAAATATTTTTTTATTAAAGGCTCTTTTTTATAACTAAATGAGAACATGTGTAATATCTCCCTTTACCTAAGCTTGGTCACCCTTTAGAGAGCCTTCCTGTATAGGCCATTATATGGAGTGCCCCTCCTCCCGGGAACAGGCTATATCAAAATAAATCAGTACATTAAACCACTTGGAACAAATAAAAATTATTACTCTTCAGTTTTGATCTTCTCATAAAGGCCCATCCTGTTTATGTCATCAAATGGAACCTGCAATAATAAGGAATAGGTTGTTATTCTCAGTTGTCCTTTGTTCCTTGTAGCACACATTTAATACTGTTCTGAACATGTATTGAGAGCCAATGCACCAGTGCCGCCAATGCAAAGGAGCCTATAAAGCCACTAACCTTGCCAAAGATAAAACAGTACAATGTGATTCCTAAAGCCCAAATATCAGCAGCCTTTCCGCTGTACTTGTCACGTGAATCTGGCAGAAAATTACCACATTAGTTCCAGAGGTATTCAAGTTTGCAAATTGTGTAAAATATGCAAATTAAAGGTCTGATGATGTCCTACACTCAACCCAATATATTTGTAATTTCAAGCAGAACAGGTAGTTGAAATTGATTGCAAAAAGTCAAAGTTAAATTGCATGTTTATTAATGACAAGTCATCAAATGATTTTTCTCATGCAAATAAGCACTCAAATTTTACAAGGACCACAAATTGCATGGGCTCATGCAATTGTTTAGTATTTGCAAAACTTACTAACATGCTTATTTATTCAAATTGCACTTGAGATAATTTGATTTCCTATACAAATTAAAACAGTATTCTGCCCTCATAAATGATGTAACTGCGGTTTTCAGCCTTACTTTGTAAAGATTCTGGGGCCATGAATGCTGGGGATCCTGCAGTTTTATTTAACAAGGCATCATCTCCCTCAAAGACATCAGCTACACCAAAATCTGCAATCTATTATCATAGTAAGTAATCTTACATTAGATTTAACACCACACACGCTTTTAAAACACTTATCTTAAAAGATATTATCACAAAAGGTATTAACAGTTTTCCATTAATACCTATGGTCTTCCAATTTGGAAGATAAAATATCTTTTTTAATCTTTGTAATGATATCATTTGGTGTTGGATATATTTGAAACTTACCTTTATATGACCATCCTCTCCTAGCAGGAGATTTGATGGTTTTATATCTCTATGCACAATCTTCTGATAATGTACTGAAATCAAAGACAAAAACAAATTAATTAAGGACATTTATATTTGAGTGACTATTGAGGGTGATTTCATCTGGACTTTGAAAAAGTCAAAGTAGAATTGACTTACAGTACTCAATTCCTAACACAACATCAATGAAGTATTTTCTGGCATCTTGCTCTGACAGGCGTGGGCCAGGTACTGCCATAACCTCTCTGTTGTTTAAAAGACAAACCAAGAAACAACTGCAAAGTTAGAATAGATTTTTGTTCTTGCTGTTTTGTGTCTCATGTGAAAATAGTGTACTAAGGATCCTGTGAGATCCTTCAGTGCTAACCAAATGGAAATTTATTTGACAATTGAAAGTAATCAACACCAATGGATCTAAATTACTTTCAATATCGCTCTTACAATTCCGATCCCACCCATTTTTCATTTCTCAAAGCGTAATAATTATAATGATTTAATTGACCAAGATTTCTTGGAAGCATGCTTAGAGAATATGGGTCCTTGGTCTTTATAGTGTGGACCTTGCTGTACTTGGTCCATGCTGTCAATTCCCCAGGCTGATAAACTAGTTACAGGATGATAATTGATCAAGTGTACTCAATGCCTACCCTCTATCCATAAGCTCAAACACTACAAAAATAAAAACAAAAATATGTTATTTAACATTACATGATTGTATACTACATGTACACAACTGTGTTAACTGATCTATCACATTTTAAAATTCTAGGTATACATACCAAGATAGAGATTATCCTCAGAAGGGTCATCTAAAACCTGGAGGAGAGAGTATGATTTCAGTAAAATTAATAAAGAAAAACCTTTCTGATATATTTGTAGTATGGAAAAATGCTAGAATTAATCACTATGACAAAAGAAAAGTGGAGTAAGAACTAATAATAGCCCAGGGGCATACCAGTTGTTATTATGTTTTGGTACATATAATAAATATATATTTCAATATCATAATGAGTTCTTATTACTGTGAAAGATTGTGTTAGACCATAATATCACTTTTAGGGAGTGGTTTGTGGTAAATGCAAGACTTTGAGAGAAGGCAAGACTAGTGTTTTTCTTTAAAAGCATCATACATTTTGACTTCTTAAACTTATCAGACCAAAACTTCAAAGTGTTTCAAGTTGGCCGAAACTTTTCAAGATTTACCATTAAACTGGGTTCTTTCAGTAGCAAAGAAAAAGCTGAGAATTGTTAGGCTTTTCGCGTTGTTACCTTTTCTAACATATCTTTGTAATAAAACACTAAAAGCCATCAATTCACTGCGTTCAGTGATAGAGAAAAAAAACATAGATAGTGCAGGTGTTGAGTAAATGAAATGATCGCTCTGTTGATGCCATGTTTGTTTCTGCAATCCTTGTGTGCATGCTGAATTGCATCAGCAAAAGTGCGTGCGAAAATTGTGTTCGGCCACCGTAAATGCAGGTGTCAAGCATTTGGACTGTAAGACCTTCACAGGTAATTTACGAAAAAACAAGCAAACAAATCAGGAATTTGAGACTTTCTTAGCCCTTCAAATAAGAGACTCCAAGAAAAGCTTTGGGAAGAAATTGAGACTGCAAGACACACAGCCACATAAAAAGGAGACAGCAAGACCCATGAAATTCAACACAAATTTTGAGGCACTCATGGCTTTTGAAAGACCATTCACCACTCCTCCTTTAGGAAACTGCACGTCAGGTAGTAGTAATTGTGCCAAACAATCAAGTATTGGTCCTTGGCAATAAGACAAAACAAAAACTACTAATGAAAACAAGTTTCTCCCATAAGAGAATGGCCAATTTACTCTCTTACATTACATCATGGACATTTAACACAACATCTGCCATTTTCTTACTTTCCATTGAAGTATTTCAGGTATCAAAACCTTATAAACACTGAGGTCTAAAAAAACAGATCTTGCATTAGTTATGTCAAAAATGTCCACTATGTACTGCAGGTGCAACACATTCTGAGAAATCAGGACTCTGTGCTGTGAAGCGTATAGAAACAATGAGACCACTGACTTTTCAAATACAGCTTAATTAAAGAAAAGTCATTAAATATTTTTGCTGATATGATCAGATTACTTCTCAAGTAAAAAAATTGGTAAAACCACTACTGAGATTCGAAGAACCATTATAAAATTATGTTCAAACAAATAGCATTACTGAACCTCATAAAGGCTGACAACATTGGGATGATCAACTTTTTTAAGAATTGCAATTTCTCTTTGTAGGTTTTCCAATCCTGTGTTCTTTCCTTTCTCACCCGGTCGTCCTGTAATGAGGAAAAATGAAAAAGACACAAAGCTTTTCATTCTTTGCTAATACAATTTTTGCATTATACATACGGTAGCTAGAAATAATGATACGAAGGAGAAAACTACAACAGCAGTCTTAGTTACAACATACAGCACAGAACATTTGCAGTCTAACATCACTGGATGATGACAAGTAATGGATTGGATAATGACTGGAGAGTGGCCTTACTGCCATAAGTACTTGTGAATCTCCCAAAATGTGGGAATCATTTGCTGCTGATTTATTCAGACACTTAATTAAGTAGGTTGGCAACAGTTTCTAGCACTTTTATAATATCTAGAGTTTGAAGGATAAATACTTCAATAATGGTATCACACAAATGCCTAATCATTGATAAACAAGATGTGGTCATCATTTCAAATAACAGGTTGCCATAGCAACAATACAACCTGTGACAAATATGTAACTTTTAGCTTTAAGTGCTTAGAACCCTAAAACAAGCTCAGTGACCCCAATTTTTTATTATCAAATTGTCATAAGAGTTTTAAAGCATTCTGTGGAAAGGGTTCTGAGCCACCTTGTTGAAAATTAATATGTAATTCATATTTGTTTGTTTTATTAAATCTCTTTTTTGGGGGGTAGGGGAGGGGATAGATGTTTATGACATTTGTTCAGGACACCCTCATGATCAATGTTAGACTAAACACTTTGTTATAGTAAAAGTTATTATGGTAATAGTATTTGACTTACTTAAGCCAGCTTTTCTCATTACTCTTTTCTTCGATATTATCTTCATTGCCTACCGACAGTAACAAAAAACACATTAACCCACAGTTTAAATGACCCAACAATAGTAATAGGGGTAATAGTATCAGTAAGCACAGGGTCATATTTTTTTCTCTGTCACATTCAACTTACACTTTCCTCCCTAATTTTTTGACTTTACCACATGTACCATTATAGAGGTAAAAAGTCTGCATACAAGCCAAGGGGCTCATCAAGCTAGAGCTTATCCCAGTTGCTACATAGCATGAAGCAACTAGGAGTATTTCTATTCCCCCCTGGATGGGATGCTAGTCCATTACAGAGTTACCCCCAAGCAGTAAATTCACCAGTACCCATTCAGAAACCTGGGTGGAGAGAAGAACCATGAAATTAAAGTGTCTTGTCCAAGAACACAACACAATGTCCCAGGCCAGGGCTTGAACCCAGAACGCACTTGCTCTGCAATCAAGCGCCACTAACCTCGAGGCCACTGCGTTAAAGGGCAAAACAAAAATTTCACATCTACTTTATGTTTGAATGACATGCAAACTCTGAAGTACACTTCAACAAGGTACAATTACAACGATGAACAAACAACTGAACCTACAATAAAAGCTTTACAGTCAATGGAGAGTCTTCTAGTCTTCATTTTTCTTTAACATTTACTTAAAACAATGATGTGCAATATTTTCCAATCTGGACAGATTATAAGTAAACAAGTTTATTTTTCCTGTGACATTAAAAATGAAACCTGTTGGTCTTTTTCTCATAAGTTGTTGCTTTTGTCTTAGATTGTCAAATTGTAAATACTCACATAGCTGCTTTGGTCAAAATCAGAATAACATAGCCTGACAACTCCATAAGAACCCTAAAAATACAACCAACACACAAAGGGTTAAGTTTTTTTCCAGCCAGGTTCAGATACAGCTATATTAGATGTAAAGTGATGCTGAATGTTAGAACAACAAATCTTCTGAAGATTTCAAGTAGTCTACTGCAACTTATAGGCTGGAAATACTTCTCTTACCTTTCCAATTTCATCCAAAAGTCTATACTGATTGAGCTGTAAAAAGTTCTGAGAGTAAAAAAGTATAGACCGTAAAATTTGACCGCAACAATAATTACCCTCTGAAGAACAAGACAAAAAGTACAGCATATCAGTTGTAATAAGTGATCATTTCAATTAAATCTCTGGATTGGCTGAGTGTATTATTTTCAGTTCTGGGTGGTAGAGGGTTTATATCAGTTCTTAAAACAATTAAAATGTAGTTTCTGAAATGTTGGTGGTGCAAGCCTTTCTTTTTTCTTAAGACATCTGTCTAACAGTCAATTAGAGTAACTTAAGATCAGGCATCTACCTCTGTTTCACAGATAGAGACACTTCGTGATTCCTTTGTTGGAGGTCTCTTGAGACGAGGAGAAGATGACTTTGTTCCTGCACTGCTGGGTTTCGATGAGGCATGTGGTATCTCAGATGGATCAAATACACTACTGGTATTGAGCAAGTCTGGAGTAGCTGAGCTCCGCCTCAAAGAAGCAAAACTTGCTTCTAGTCCACTGCCCAAAGTGGGCCGAGAATTTCCCACATTTGATCTACTTCCAGTAAGAGCACTAGCTTGTGTTTTGGGAGTAGGAATTTGCAGATCAGAATCATTCTTCACCAAAACCTTTTCCCTACTACTTTGTTTTACATGATCTGGGCTTTGTAGTGCAGATACTTTGTTGTGCTTTGGGAAACTTGTTCTTATACCATTGCTGGTTCCACCAGCTGATTGATTAGCTCGCCTGAAACACATGAAAAGTAATTCTGTCAATAACTAAACAATATTAATATATGTACATGTATATATCCATACAATAAATTAAGGTCCAGCTTAGTTGACAGGATATAAAACCACCTGTATAATTCCTTACCTGTAATGCATGATTGTATACCCTAAGGTACCTAAATCAGAGTTACAGATAAGATGGAAAGGTGAAAATGACGAATTCCAACAGGTCAATAGAGGTGAGCTTCACCAAAATGATGAGACGTTGTCTTTTTGATTTGTCACCGACCTTGCAGGTTTTTCAACTGAACATATTTTCAATTCCAATCACCTCACCACAGCCTTTAGTTACAATTATAACTGTACATGAGTCAATAACCTAATATAGGATTGAGTGATTAATTGTTGACTGACTGATTCTAAAACATAAAAGGCAACATATTAATAACAAAAATTAGGTCCAGAAGGTGGTAAATTATGACAATTGCTACAGAATAGCAATAGACTGCAGATTTAATGCCTAACCATTTAAACATTGAATGAATTAATTTGTCGAGATTTGTGAAATACTGCTAGCGGTTTTCTGTTGTGTAACTGCAGCAGGATCATAAAATCCGGCATAATTACTTTATAAAATACATCCTCTCTATGTCTTAAAGTTCTACACATCTACTCTACCCACAATAATTGTGGGTAAAGTAAGTGTTATTAATTTACCCACCAACTGGCTGAATAAAGAATGAATACAAACCGGAGTCGTTTCTTAAACCAGTTCATAAAGTTGTCACATACAACTGTTCAGTTGCAATCAGCTATTAAAGGCACAGTTTTGTTACACAGTTATTACTGGTCCATGTAGACATTACATTAACCAGTAGGTATATTACATTCCAGCAGCAACAGAGCTTTGACACTATCCATGTTATTTATATCACTGCACACTAAATGAAAGGGAGTTATTAGCATTACAATACTACATGAAGCTCCTCTATTGTTTTTATGTAGCATAAAATGAAATGCATTTAAGAAACAATTGATGAAAAAGACTGGTAGATGTTGAGGTCATTGTTTGTCTTTTAGCATTCCTGAATCTCAATTTAACTAAGAATTAGCAATAATCATGACAGTATATCAAAAGATATTTAATCTTCGTTAACAAAACCACTCTTTAAAAGAGGAAATTGAACATTGTGATTTTGCTACTGACTTCTAAGATTTATTAGAAATCAAACAATTTTAGTTTGATGCATATTCACAAATGTACATGAGATTTATAAGCGCTGTTTACAATCTAAACAATGTTTTGACATCTGTCATAACTAAACAAACATACATGTATAGTGTGTGTGAGAGCTCATACAAAAAAATTGTTAAGGAAACATGTATAACTTGGAATTAAAAGTGGAGGGGAGGCCAAAATGAATAAAATGTTGCTTACAAAATATATTTAACCCAAACAATATTTTATGTTTCTTAAAGGTACCACGTTTTGAGGGCAAGAAAGAGGGAGTGAGAACAACTCAAAAAGAGTAAACATTGGGGTAACTATAATTTACTGAACCCACTGCCCTCTCCAAAACAAAACATATATGATCTACTTACAGCAGTGTCTCTAAAAAATAAACTCTAGCTGAGGTTTTTAAGAACCCATTAAGTTCTCATACAACACGCCAAACAAATAAAATGACATAATGATTGTTCTGTTAAGCCTACCTCTATAGGGAAACAAGAAAAGCACCAAAAATAGTGATAAAAAGAATCTCTACAAAAATGTATCAAATAATAATATGAAGTCAAAAGCGTGCATGACACAACTTGGAGTTGACTTACACCTCCAGATGCCTAGATGCTTACAGTCATCTTACTTTTGCTATATGCCTGTAATCATCAAATGTCATAACTGATCTGCACATTTTGCTGGGGTTAAACATGATTTATTGTCCCGTTTGTGCAGAGACATAGAGACATAACAAATATTTGTAAACCATCATTATACAATTTTAACATCTTAGAAACTGATAACAAACAACCAAATAATCTGCACTTTGAACCTTGGATCAGCAAAATAACTAGCAAATGAAATTTAACATATCTGTACATCAATCTGCCTATTTTTATTAACTAGTAAATTCAAAACTGGTGTTGATGGCATGAACAGAACATGGCACTGACTATGAATCAGAGCGTAAACAATAAAATGTACCTGGTATTCACTGTGTCTTTTGAAGTGACAATGAAAGACATGGAGAAATTTAAAAAGTACTATTCACAACGATGACAGTGCCATCTGTACCTCCAGTAAGGAGCCAACATTTACAACACATCATCCTTTAAATATTTTGTCACCAATCTGTAGAATATAAGTTCAATCCTAGCTAAATTTTTTAATATTACTTAAACAACAGGCAGACTTATCTGACAAAATTCTGAGTCTCAATTAAAATTTCATGGCAAATTTATCTTTCAGTGCTGCAATTTTATTTAGATTGGCTCATCTTTAAAAATTTAATTACAAATGTTAATGTAAATGCACCATTTAGCTGATCATTACTTGTAAAGCAGAATAGTGCAACTATCCATTTGTTAAGACTAAAGCTTTCTTGATATTATACATTTCTGGTACCAGTTAATTAAATTTTCTGAACCACTCTGTTAAATAAAATATGATCTCATCAAACCCACTTCTTATTTTTAATTTATTAACACCAACATTAGCACACAAAAATGAGTGCTCCTAAACATTGAGACTAACTCCATATAACAACAATAAATTGGAAGTTTGGTATAACACAACAATAGGCCAATCTATTGCCTCATTACTACATTGTTCATAATTATATGAAACATTACATGTCATAAACTCAGCACCACCTGCCCTCATTGCCTGTTATAACACAACAATATAAACTATCATAATTATTATATTGGCAATCAATATTTCCTAATTATTAGAATTTCTTATTAATTGTATAACATTGGACCAGAAACAGAAACATGTTCAGGAACAACACTTTAAACTGTGTTAATGAAGACAAAAATTATACAGTGATGTTCTTGTGAGCTTTGCTAGTTGAACATCTCATATTAATGTTAATTACGCTATAATGGAAAGCATAATTCTTAAAAGACACCTGGGAAAACCACAAGAATTACATATGAATTTGAAACATCTACAAAGTAAATGCTTGACACAAAAGCTGGCTATCATCATATTCAATAAAACAAAAATTTACACACTACTGCTGCAGAAGGTAAAAAGAGAGGGAAGTCTCCCTTTTCTAATTATGTCTTCTTGCAATAAATCTAAAAGGATGTTACCTGGAGAAATTTGACTCAATGTACATCATTCCACTGACATAAAATGTTGAAAATGGTTTAATAGCCAATTGACAGCAAAACAAGCAACAAGTTAGCGAGTGTGAGCACAAATGCAAAGGAGTAACCATGGAAATCTCCCATGGGTCACCCCCCACTGGCACCTGTCACACTGAATTTTCAGTGGAGAATAATTGTATTTACCTGTACATAGGACCCACCATTTACCAAATGGCGGATAGGAGAGGGCAAACCAAATGAAAACATGACAAAGCTACACAAAGCAAGACCACAAGGTAAAAACTACACAGCAATGACTAAACTGTATATGCCAAGATGATCACCACCTGGTGAACTTCAGATCTCCCAGTTAGCTCAGAATTAATTTTGATAATGTCATCAAAATGCATTCCTTCAAGTTTTAGCATTGTTGGGTGTTTTGTATTATGTTAAGTATTTTTGTCTAAAAGAAATCAATTGCTTTATAGTTACAAAGAAGAGGTGACACTTAATACTTACACATTGTTACCAGATAGTTTCCCTTGCCTTGTTGGGATTGCCTTGCATGGCTGACAAGTACATGCTGTTGAATTAAAAAAAAATAATAATGAATACTTGTCGATATTTACCAGGCAACAATTTTGGCTGAGTAATAAATAAATATAATATCATAATAATAATAGAATGATATAATATACCAAGACTGAGCATAGGTACTACTGAGAAAACCATCCATCCTGTGGGAGTTACAGCTGTCTAGACATGACACAATTTCAACTCAACCATGATTTTGTTCCTCATTTGAAAAACTAGATATAGCAAAACATGCAAAAAATGATTAGTTGCCTACTACCTAGCAAAGCTGTTCTCCAGCCTTAAACTCCCAGAGCAGGTGAGGAAATTCTTGTTGCTGCACACTACATTTATTTAAAATAGTTACTATGTAAAAATAATTGAATCATGTTCTGTTTTTCTAGAATCTTGGCGCCGGCATGCCTTGATAATTGCAGAGTTTAACATTTTGAGCAGTTACTTATTTGTTACACCATTTCACATTTTATCTCATATTTTTGCTTTTATGAACATTTTGTTTAACATAACAATGGAAGCAACAGTTCCAAATAATGACTAATTAACAATTAGACCTGCAGCCTGCAAGGGCTACGGGTCAATAGCCCATGAGGTGAAGCGGAATGGGCTATTGACCCATGGCCCTTGACGGCCAAGGGTCTAATTGTTTTAGTACCACCCTTTGAACAGGTCGAACAGAAAAAGCAATAATAAAGTTAGCAAATGCAAGTTGTAGAAAGATTTATTTGGGAATAAAACAAAAGAATTTCGCTACTCGATGACTGTTGCTAATAGTCCTCTAGTAGCATAGCCAATCAAAATGCAGGATTTGCATTAGTCCACTAGTTGGGTGATACTAATAAACAATTAATAACTTACTAGTAGTAACCTAAGGTTAGGAACTGCGGGTGAGGACAATGCTTAGTGCTTCTGGGTTAATAAAAATATAGCAGAGTTGCACTAAGTTGTAATGAGTGGTGCATTGAGGATGATTTTTAATAAGCGTGTTATACATATTTGGCTCTTGGAGTAATGAAATATTTGTTGTGCTTATTTCACCGTGATACCTCAGTGTTTTGAGCAAGGCTTGTAACAATACAGTTGACTTATTTTGTGGTGAACAAAGTGGTTCAAACGCGACATAAACAGTGAACAGGAAACAACAAATTGGAGTGGACGGCGCTGATCCATGGTACAAATAATATTATGTGTGATGCCCGTGATAACATTACGTTCTTTGCATTCCATACATTCTTAGTGGAAGTCCACCCAGGGCCACACTATATAACTACCGCGCATGCATTTGTAATTATAGTAACGTTGAGATTAGGGTTGCAGGCTCCTCTGGGTCACCCGCAATTAAACCATAACTCAAATCATCAGTCTCATTAGGCCAACAACTAATGGTTACACAATCATGTGCATACTGCTTGTTAAGTTAAATTACCTGCTCCCATACTACAATGGGGAAGAGATAATTGAAAACTATCTGTGTCCACACCAGATTGCAACAGTCCTGATCTAATAATAAAACAAAGAAATAAAGCAATCTCAATCTGAAGTTAGGCAGCCATTAGGAAACTTTCTACTTTCAGGATTCAATGTTCTTTTGGGATAGCTAACGCTTTTGCAGCCCTTTTTCAGCCACAGTGAATCAATAAATTAGGTAATGACACTACACTCTCCACAGACAATGACAGATTCTAGTTCAGAGTCAGACTGATACTCCTGATAAAAAGAAGGCCAAATATAGGAGGCAGGCCACAAAAAAGGCAAGTTCAACAGAGAGTGCATAGTGAAGTAATCTTTTGCTTCTTGTATCAGTTGCAACAAATTTGTTTTCCACTGTAATATTTGCAATCACACTTTGTACCTTTTAAGGATTCATAATATTTCTACTCAGGAGTAAATTAATCCATGTATTAGCTATGCTAATTTGTCAAATGCTCTGTGGGGAGAGGGGATGCAGGCCATCTGTGCTGTAAGGATAGCACCACATGTGTAACAACTGACAGCTACACAGAAAAATCTCACTCTTAGGCACCAAATCAAATTGAGAGCTTTGAGGTGGACACCTGCAGCATTCTTGCTAATGTAAGGCTTATAATAATAATAATAATAAAAATAAAACATGTCAGTGACCATTAGCTTGCTTGGGACCAATATAAGGCCATGGCCTTTCCTGTTGATATATGTAGTCCCCTCAAAACTTTGGGCCAATGTTTCTTATACAACCTTTGGTTGATGGTAAGAGTAGCTATACAACTACAAAGAGTTAGTGCCTGAGCACTGTAGCTCAAGCAGACACACTCACTGGGTGACAAAAAAAAATATCCATAGATAGTTTTCTGATAGTATTCAGATTTTTTTTCCCTTGAAAAGTCTGTACTACTGCTCAGGAATGTTGTTTAATTTCTTTGGCTTAGTGATCATAATATATAGATTTAGCCAGGCCTAAAAACAGAGTTCCTTGACTGGGTTGTTCAAAGCCCAATTAAGCTAACCCAGGATAAGCAAAAATTTTGATTTAAGCTTTATAAATTTGCAATGAGGGTTTGTGTAAAAATTTTGGTTTGGCCTTCCATTTTGTGCTTGAATAATCTCAAAATAAACAAAACAAAAGCAGTGATCACATTGATGAAAACATTTGTATTCAAGAACAAATTATTACTTAGGTGATTTTTAATCTTGAGTTAGTGCCAACCCACTTCTGAACAACCCGCCCCTCCTTACGAGTTAACCTGACATGAGCCCATGATCCAATTAAAAACTAGCCTTTGGTCAGTGGTCCACTTAAAAAAAAAATGAGCTTGATGAGCTCTCAACTTGAGCCTGTGATATGATCATGTGATACTGGTCAGCCGACAGTTTTGACAGGTGTCATCTCACCATAATGTGAAGAACACTGCTTTTATATTTCTAGAGATATTCTTTATTCATAAGAATTCATATTTTTTTTAATTCATATTTTACAATTTTAGTTGTATACCTTATGACGTCATCACTTTCCTAATTTGCATAATAGAAAAACTTCAATATCACTAAAATGAAAAAAAGATATTCCAAAAAGGAAAATGTCATATTATTTTTTTGGAAAAGCCTGTCAAATAAGATGCAATTATTTTTTTATGTCATAGGCACTTTAACGATTGTCAGCAAGTGTCGTAACATAGTTGTAGGTTTGTGGGCTACACGGATGTTGTAGGGCTGTACCGTGAGAGAGGCACTTTGAGAGTAAAGTGTCTTGCCCAAGAACACAACACAATGTACCCGGCCAGTGCTTAAACTTGGACTACTCCAACCAGGGACAAGTGCACTAACCATAAGGCTACTACGCCTCCTTAAAACATTTTTAGCACAACCAAAGTTCAAATAGGAAAAGTGTTTGTGCTATTTTTTTTTTGTGGCAGTAAGAAACAAAAACCTATTTCAGAATGATCATCCTAACATGCAAACAATAATCTAGGCTCTGCAATGTTTTTTTTGGCTTTCTTCTACATACAAAATTAAGCTTAAGATATATGAACAATCTCAGTCTGTGCTCAACTCCCACTCTGGAAAAATTCCAGTTAAGTGAACCCCCCATTCCCCAGGAATTCTAGTATATTGTGCAATGTTATGCATCACACAATCGGTCCCACAACAAGTGATTTCTTGAGGCATGTGCTTAGTTGTCACAAGTGTGTGTAAAACTTTGTAAGCCTTTGTTCATGGTCACTCTTCACCAACTTAAGTGGCTTATTTCTACACCATTAAGAGTTTGTTTTGTACCTAATGAGATCCCAACACATACACCCAGGGATTTCATTAACATTTTCATCAAGAGGGTAACTGGTTTACATAGCAGGGCAAGATGTTCTGAACTGAACTTCTTCATAAGAGAAACTTTTCCCTAGATCATCAAACAAGCCAGGCAAAATCAACCTCACTGGTCAATTTGCCCAGTGGTCAGCCCTGACCCCCTCTCTTCCAGGATGTTGCTTGCGATATTGGTGTGGAGATTTTCTGGAATAACCCCAACTGGAGACTGGGTCACACAATAAAGGGATTGGGCCTCAAATGAAAAACAAGAGACAACTTAAGACCTGACAGTGAATGGCGCCATCAATAGACCCCATTTTAGTTTTCTCAGTGTTCAACAGGAAAGTTCTAGCTTGCAATGAAGGCTCATGCAGTCCCAGTCCAATACTGGCAATACCAATATAGTCTATTGTAAGGGCACTTAATGAGGAAAAAAAAAAACAGTCTTTGAGGGGAATTGGAAGCACTAAATTAAATCATTATGGTACATTTACTTGAATCATACCATCCATGGTAATCTAAGACCAAGAATATAACAAAGTGTCTTTAGTTAAATTAATTTAAAGTAGGTCATGTTCCCCATTAAGTTAGCTACACCTTGACACTTACTATGTCGTTTTGCTTATAATGAGATGATTCCATGGTGGATACAATTCAAGTTGACCAGATTGCCATCAAACAGTCTTGCTTTTCCTATTTCACCAGTAATGTGTAGACACTCAGGCATGAAAACTTCACTGAAATAATGAAACCAAATACAAAATATTGGGTATTAATGAATACACAGAAAACTCTACTGAAACAGGTTGCAAAGAAAACAGATTTCTGGGCTTGCCCACTAGACAAACTGTGACTATGATGTGCTGGTTTGTTAAGAGCAACTTTTCACTGGCTGAGTGAAACTAAATGAGAGAAAACTGATTTTCTCACACGCCACTAGGACCTGGATATACGATATGTGACCTATGGAGTAGGCAGTTGTTTTTGTTGCATCTGCCATTGCTCACTCTTCCACCCACCCAAAAATTTTACCTGTCCAGCAAGCCTCAAACTTTTTGTTCATTATTTTCAGTCTTAAGCGTAAAGCTAGTTGTAGTAGCTTTGATTTTGCAATAAAGGTCAGGTAGTGGCAGTCAGCTTGACGTGGCTATCAAAGGTCTACCGACACAGTAATTCCAACTCTAAAATTACAATTTCTTCACACAAAATTCCCATATAACTTTATAATCTTGTTGCAAGTAAAATACAGTATTCACAAGCCACAAAATCAACAACAACAACGATAACAAATTTTATTTACCCTAAATATTACAAAAAGATAATACCAATATAGAAGAAATAAATAACTAGGGGTCTGGCTGCCTGAAATAACTTTAGAGTTGAAAAGGGCAGGCAGCCAGTATTACAATTATGTAAATACAAATTAAGGTAGGTAAAAAACACACAACACAGAACATTACAGTGAGCAAAAAGAAAAAAAAAGACAAAAGACAAATCCTAATAGTCCTGGTGTAGCGGATGACATGCCTCATCCTGAGCATTGTTTTAGAGACTCATTTTGATTTGTTTCTGTTAGCCGCAAATATGAAGTTAGAATAGGTTATTGATCTTTCCATTAGCAATTTCATATAGTCCCATTGAATCGCATTTTAGTTAGTTGGTTTTCGGTTAGGCAAGTGACAAGTCAAGTGTTAGTAGTATAACTTGCCTCTACCTTTGAAGTCATCTTTGGTCAAGTACTGACAAGCAGGACTGTTATGTAAGTTGTTAACTTTCTTCTTAAAATGTTTAGATCTATCTCATCAGTTTCTCTAGTTTTGGCAAAGTAAATGATTTTATATATAGCGCTTCGTTCGTAAGCTTGCTATGTGACTCGAATTATTGTTTCGCCTTTGTCTACCCTAGTTCTTATAAGTATCGTTTTGGAGCTTAGCGTGCTTTAGCCTTAATTGGCTGTTCTAGGTTTAGAATATTGTTTGTGTGTGATCTACACTAGTTAGGCCCTATCAGGCTTTGGGACAGTGTCGAATTGTCTTGTCTTGTCCAAATTACAAGCTTTGTGATTCGCTTTAGATTTCCCTTTCATTGTTGTATTATTTTATAGAGTTGGATCTTTGTTTTTGCTTCATTTTGTTTAATTTTAGTTCCGTCCAGATTTAGAACCCTATTGTAATGAAATGATTAGAATGTTACATATTACCTTTGTATGCAATAACTTAGCTTAGTTTTCTTTGCTTGTATTTGTTTCAGTTTACGATATGACCTTCAATCTTTGGTCAAATAAATTGATGTGATTTAAGTGTTCTGTCCGTAAAATATATCCCCTCTTGTGTTGTATCCTAAGCAAGTCGTCTTAAAGCTTTGGGTCAGATAGCTACATCTGGACTAGGAGAAACAACTTTCTTAGCTGTGACAATTTACTTTAATTTTCAGTTTCCATTTCTTATTTGTTTTTCCACTAAAGCTAAATACTCTCTAAGGGGAAAATTTAAGATCAGGTTGTGTAACCTGTAAATGTTAATCAGTTGTTTTCAGACAAATCAGTTGACTGGAGAACATTTTAAAGTTTCTCATGGGTGCACGAGTGCCACAGGAGACTAACTTTTGAATTTGGGCAACTGGAAAAACTTATGTTTTTCATTTAAGGTAATCCCCGTGAAAGAGAACTGTTGATAGATTTTTGTTCAAACTTTGTCTACTGAACATTTATCATGTGGGAACTTTTATGATAAAATAAAAAGGAGGTGCCCATGCTTATTAAGGATCAGTGAAGCATTGACAATATCCCATTTTGGCATTATTCAATGTTTATTACTAGAACACGATTCAAGTTATTGTAAAATCTTTGCGAGTCCAGACTCATGAAAACATGCCTCGCCTTCTCAAAATACAGTCAATACTTGTGTCAGATACAAATAAACATTTTTAGCTTTATTTTGACAGTCGGCTGAATCCTTGTTAAAATATTGAAACCATATTGCTTGTCAAGGCTATCAAACTGCAAAATAGAAATGACTAAAGTTTAGCTGCTATTTTCCTTATTTCTTCAATTTTCAACAATAGAAATCAAAGTCCTTACTCATGCACCCGGATTGGGAGGGGGGTACTCCCTTATATGGGCTATATAGGCATGTGCGGCCTAGCCTGCGTAGCAGTCTTTTCCGTTTCCTCTTAGCGGGAGAAAGCGAGAGTCAAGGGAAAGTCACGCGAACACATGGGGTGAGAGCGAAAAGAGGAATGGGGGGAGGGGGTGGGGAGGAAAGGAAAAGCCTGCAGCTGAGCCCTTACATTTTACCAAACGCTGTTCGTCCTCGAACAGGAGGTAATTAGGCATAACAATTGGCAAATCGCGCGTCAATCAAAACGATCAATGTCAACAGCTTGTCAATAGCCGGATTCAGCGGAATGATCAGATCAGATCAATTATGGCCATAGTCGAAGGTAATTCTTTAGAATTTGCTCTGCAGGAAATTGCTATAGGTTTCTCGCGGAGTGGGAAATCAATAAAATCTAAAACCAGAACCAGTGGCTGCCTCCTCAACGGAAAAGATGTTCTGGCGGTTTTATCAACTGGTTTTGTGTCAAAGAGTATATGTTGAAAGACTCGTCCTGTATTTTAGTTATCTGTTTTCTTCGAAGCTTAAGGGCAGAACAGATAACAGAGGCAAGATCAATGGGTTTGACAGCGAATTCTCTTCCCGAAGCTTCGCTTGGAAGCGTGGGTGCGGGGAAATTTCAATTGTTATTCTCGTCAGTCTTTTCATGTGCTGTTTTCATTTTTCTGGAGTTTTCTGTGATATTCCTTCTATCAAAGTATACAGACTGCCCAAATTGCAGATATTCCTTGCACAGGGATTGCAAATGCAATCTGAAAAAGTTTCGTCACATTCGATGGAAATGCCAGTCTTTTTCAAAACTTCAGCTAACACGACTCCACGACAATCTTTTCTGTTGGAAGGCTTGAATAGATTTTCGCTAGATAAATAGCCTTCCTTTTGAGAGAAACTTCCAAACTTCGTTTTAAATGAGCACTGACAAACACAGCAATTCTCGGACGCCATACCTCTACATTTTTCAAGCTGCGAAAAATTACCCTGCTGACTTTAGCGCTATTTTTGTGTTTTTTAATTTACCAGAAGTCAATATGATTGGGTCTCGGGTGACAGTTGACGCCCCTAGGGAGCGAAGGCAATTAGAGGCGTTTGGTAAAATGTCTGGGCTCAGCAGCAGGCTTTTCCTTTCCTTCCCTGCCCCTCCCCCCTGCCACTAATTTTTTGTCACCTCAATCCCCGAGCCCTCGCGTGACTCCTGCTTGCCTGAAAGGAAACGGAAAAGACTGCTACGCAGGCTATGTGCGGCCCCAAAGGGTATGGTTTTTCAGCCGTTTTGGTTATAAATCGAGTATCGATTTTAGCCATTTTGCTGCCATTTGGGTCATAAATAGGGTATCGCTTTTTGCACTCTAGTCTTCAATTCGGTTTTTTTTAGAAAAAAGCTGCTTCTTCATCATGCCTTCCTTTTCCCAACTATGCTTTGCCTTCCTCTACTCCATTTAACGTCTGCTACGTAGGCTAGATAAGGCCAGCAACAAAAGCCCTTATGATCTTTGAGTCAGGTCATAAAAAGGGTATCAAATTTTTGGTCAGGTCATAAATAGCAGAATAATACGAAAATCACCGAAAGTTCGACGGCTTCCTATAAATGTTGTTGTTCTAACTGTGCTGCAACGTAAGCTTAAAGGTCTGACCAACATAAAAAGAGCAGATGACATTTCGTGTCACGTTTGAAGTTATTCACACAAAAACAGCGCGAAATAACAAAAAACGTGAAAAGAATAAAAAGTTCACGTTTACAAACTCAACATCCCATAAAGTCACCATAAAACTAACACTTTTTAAATGGCCAACATTTTTAGATAAGCTTAGCTCATAAAAACTAAACTACTTTTCTTGCAAATGAAAACAAAAATGAATCTGCCAGGGTAATTCTGGCTCAGGAAACAAAAAAAAAAGAAATGGAATCAGGTAACAATACTGGTTAGCGTGGAAGAAAAACAGAAGCTTACCATCAGGGACTGACACTGTTTTGGTTGAAGTCTTGGCTACCACGACGACAGCAGCTCTTCCGTTGTTCTGTGTTCCATTTGTTAACCGGGCGTTTTGAGCATGAATAAATTGAATAGCAGTGAAAAGAACAATCTTCAGTCAAAATAAATCAATGCTGGACCAATGCTACAAGCACAAAGCCAATAACAAAATTTATAATCATAAGAAATCTCAAATTTCTTCGGCATTCAATTACTGAAGCAGTTGATTGGAGCGAGCCCCAGGTCTTATTCGAAAACTCGCTCCAGTTTCAATCGCAATATTGTGTCACGTGTTTCCTGTACGTTCAGTACCCAGGGGACCTCTGCTCGTATAAACCCCTCCATTTCCCATCGAGGATATCAGCATGTCGCGGGCATGAAATATGGGCCCGGGCGCACTGGGCAAATTTTTGTATGTTTTGTGAAAAAATCTGTCATCAATTCCTGGAGACAAGTGCGTCCGGTTTTTTTTAGATCTACCAATTTTGTCAAGGCTTACCAAACTTCAAAGACGCCGTCGTCCTGCCTCGGAGCAGGACAAATTTTTGTCAGGCGTGAAATCTGACAGATTTGTCAATTTACACGCCATGATTTAAAGGAAAATGTCAATCAAGAAAATTTGATCTCTATTTTTAGTCGGAGTGTTTCAGTCCGAAGCCCGCCAAAATTAAATCTATATTTCCGGGTGCATCTCCAGGAGCAAGCTCTGCTCAATTTGTACATCCGTATGTCCACCCGAGTCAGCCGAGACGGAGTACAAGTACAAGTACAAGTACAAGTTTCATGACTACATGTAATCAAATATTGAAAGCAGCCAAGCTGATTAACAAATATTTTGCCGTGATTCAGTGCGCCAAATTAAAAAATTTAGCAGGGACAAATTTTGTCGAGATTTTGGGAAGGGCCAAACAAAATAATAATTGTCAGTCCAGTGCGTCGGAACCATGGTCATCAAGTTTATTAGCCCCTTTCCCTTTTTGCGTTACAATGTGGATAATCTAGCAAGTATGCCAGGAATGTATGCGAGTCAATTTCGGGCAATTTTGCAGCAATGAATAGCTTGTTCAGGCGAGTTATGTTATGTGCTAGCAATAGCTTCTGGAAAACAGCAAAATATCTGAAAGATCGAATAGGACAATAACATGACTTTTGAAGGGCATATTGCTTATTTGCGGCCCGAGTAGCATCATTTGCGCCCGAGCGT
>OMLO01000238.1_pt1 | contig 32325 bp, 25 predicted proteins | sample 1674811 | NCBI WGS metagenome assembly OMLO01 (sample SAMN06265003, study PRJEB25207) | coral metagenome | isolation source: Coral host | place: Mexico:La Bocana,Puerto Morelos, Mexico | collected 2008-11-13
GTACTGTAAAATCCCGACCAAAAATTAGCCAATGAGAGCCCACCATTTCACCTAAGAATTGCTTGCCATATAATAAATACATATATTTATTTATTTATTGATATATTTATTTATATATCTATTCATTTATCTACTTAGGTCTTTTTAGGCGCTGCATTGGCAATGTTGGAAATATTATCTCACATATTATATTTTATGTTTCATTTAGCTAAGCTCAAAATCACATCTATGAAAGAAACCTTCTGATTAAATTTTATTTCTACTGCGATACCTTAGAGTGCCTCAATGTAGTATTAATTTGTGAGCAAAGTGTATATGCTACTTTAAGATTGTGCACTACTACCGTAACATATAACGTCTCCACAACTGCTACACCGACAACATTCTTGATAATTATATTGATTGGCAATTGGTAATCGTCCTCTGGAGATCCTGCTGGTAAAGTAGTGGATACAGACTTAGAGGAAATTCCTGAAGATATAAGGATATCTCCTGCACGAAATTCATAAGTTAATGGTGTATTTTCATCTTGCCATTCAAAGCACTTAAAAGAAAACTCTGTCTCAAGTGAAAAGCCTTCACTGGCTGACGGGGAGCAGTACCCGCTGTGTGGCTCTCCTGCCGTTTCAAATTCGAGCTCAGCAAAACCCTGTGTTCCTTGTAGAGGTGAAACGAGAAACATTAAACTGTATTTGGAGTTGGATAACAGCGAGTTTTTCTTGATGATTATATTTGTCGCATTCGTAGGCGTGGACGTCATGTTAGGCAAAATAGGTATAATTTCCCACGTGTTTGATTCCTCGTTCTTTCGTTGTAGTCGCCATTCAAACGATGAACTATGGCAAGGAAGATTAAGACATTCTGATGTAACTCGTAGCTTATTTGAGGCAGATACGACATTGCCACAATCTACAAAGCATCTGAAATTAGAGCAAATGCGGTAAATTATTTTAATGATTACTATGAAATTTAATTGTGTTACAATGAACCATGACGGATGTGTTTTTTTTTTCTTTTTTTTTTTAATTCACACAAAATATTGCAGCGTCTTTGAAACTAACCTCCACTTTCGACCAAATCGACTTAATTCTTACTTAAGTTTTAGTGTAGCTTAAACTACTAGATTGGAATTTTGTTTATATAGTGAAAATGGGGTGTTTGTCAATTGCAATATTTACCTCAGAGACACTTTCGGTATCTCTCCGGACGCAACCTCAAATGACATCTTAGCAAAGGACGTTCTCTCGTCTTTGGAGGCAGCCAACGTCAGAACATAGGCCTTTCCAATTTCAAGTTTACTTGTATCAATACTGACGGTTGAAGTGGTAGTATGCCCCACAAAGGATCCGAAGCAGTCATTGCTGATGGAGACGTTGTTTCCCGAAACAAGACAGGACCACGCAAAACTGAGCTCAGTGTAGCTTCCGGGGCCAATATCTCCGTCGTAGCTCAGTGATGCATTTACTATCGCTATTTCAGTCGTTCCCCAGCGAGAACTGCTTCCACCTTCAATAATGGCTTGTATTGGAGCAGCAACAACTTCAATAAAGCCATAATCAAAGGCACTAAGAGTACGCGAGAACACTGCATCACCGATTGTGTAAGACGCAGTGAACTTGATTTGATAGATACCAGCGGGTATAGATCTCCTGTTTATGGTCCACTCTGTAGTTCCTTGACTTACTAAAGTCCCCTCTACTGACTCTGGTGCAGCCAGTTCCGTTTCACTAATCAGACGCCATTCCAGCACTTTCTCTAACACTGCCTCAGGCAGATTTCCTACCATCGCGGTGAGGACACTTTTAAGAGACCGCTTGACAGGATAAGCCTTATACTTGTCTTTGGATATGTTTTCAATCGCCACTGAGAAGTCTCCTGTTGATAGGTTTAATTAAATGAAATATTAAATAAATATGCTAAAAATGTCATGCCATGTGACCAACGTCAGTGCTATCCAACAGGTATGTCACGTGTACATCACGTGTTTTGTTTTTTCTCCTCGTATGGAGGAGGTGTGGGACAGGAAGTACCAACTTACCTACGGGTTCGCAAAGTAATCCATCACCAGTGTAACTTTCCCGACACTCGCAGGTGAATGAACCTTGATTGTTATAACAGTGAGCTACCCCATGACAGTTGTGAGTTGCTGTTGTACACTCGTCAATATCTGTTGGAAGAACAGTTGTTGAACAACAGTAAAAATGTCATGGTAGCTGCGTGCAAACTAATGGGAACTCCTTTGCCCTTACAGCAGGTCATACTCATTGTAAAACGTGTCGCTAAAGCTATGTAATCCATGATTTCAAGTAATAAAGTGTGTTATTTTCCATGCCTTCCTTTAAATGTGTGTGGATAAACAATAGTGCATGGCTTTCTGAACTACCATACCTGAACATATAACACCATCTCCCGAGTACCCTTGGTGACAAGTGCAGTAGAATGACCCAATGGTGTTGCTACATTCAGCGTCTGAGTGACAGTTATGTACTCCACTTTTGCATTCGTCTATATCTGCGGAAATAATAATTAAATTCAACCAAATTGACTAGGAATGCCTGGCTCTACTATAAAACTGTGTGAATTCGGTCAAGCATCAGGCAAGCCATCTTCGGTATCAGTTGAGAAGTCTAGACACAAGTTCCAGTCCAAATAGCCTAGTGTAGACTAGACGAGGCGAAATTATGTTTATTTTTTAGACTAGAGAACTAGAAACGACTATTCTATACTAAGCTAGAATAAAATAGGCCAAAAAAACAGCTAGAACTACAAAGATTTCTGAACAGGAACCGCGACACTTACCGTAAGTGAATTACCTAATGGTTACGCTTACTTGAGCAGCGCATAGTGGGACGTTCAATCACACTTTTACACTGGTTTTAACCATCTTACAGCTGTCTGCTGTGTTGATTTCGTTTCTTGATCTCAAACAAAGATCGGAGAGGGGAGGGAAACTAACTTGAATTTATCTTGTGCACATGTTTGCTACAATGAAGTTAAATTGTGAACTAAGCTCAAACAATATTGTAATTACTACGTTTGCGTCCGTACCCGCGCATTGTCGACCGTCCCCGTTATACCCTTCTTTGCAGGAACAGTTAAATGCACCCCCTGTGTTGGTACAAGTCGCATCTGAATGACAGTCGTGGGTACCACTAGCGCATTCATCAATATCTTTAATAACAACCACAGCAACTATTAGTATTATGAAAATACTTTAAGTTAATCCTCTCGATTCTAAGGTCATCCGTTTCTCTTTCCATGCTGTTATTATGCTGCTAGTGTAAAATTTAACTCTTTTGTTATTCGTCCTATAAAAATTGCCAGGCTGCGTCAAAATGTCAACTAACGTCAAGAAAGCCTTCAATGCGATCTTCGAATTTGATTTTTACTGTTACAAGTACGTTAACGAGCATTAACTTGGGTTGTGTTAAATAGCTATCGTTATAAGAACTTTTATAAAAGCGTATAAGTTTATGAATCATACCAGAGCATTCAACACCGTCGCCTGAATATCCTTGATGGCAAGTGCAGTTGAATGAGCCAAGAGAGTTGACACACTCAGCGTTCAAATGGCAGGCTCCGTTTTGACATTCATCGATATCTACGGGATTAGTTTCAGTAATCAATTATTAATCTCCAAAGCTTGTTTTACGGACAGTGGGTACTAAGCACAAAGGTTTTTTGGGGCAGATTAGGACCAGGAAGAAAAAGTAGACCTTTGCAATGGCTATTAGAATCCAAAAAGAAACTGAGAATAGCCACGCAGTTTTTCGAGATAATACAGTCTAAAAATAGCTTTTCTTGGCAACCATAAACTAATCACGAGTTGAACAAGCTTATCACTTCCATTTTTTAACATAAAATATAAGGATAAACACGCTTTGTTTTTTAAAGTTCTACATCTTTTCCGAAAACTTACCCGTAACACTTTTTCTTCCCACCTTCCAAGTAACTAAAAAATACCAAGTCCGTTCATTTCACCACCAAAATGCGCCAATTTTTGAGTGAAGTTTTCATTCAAGGAGAGGGAATAAAGCAAGCGCTGAGGATGTAGCAGCACGAATGATGGTCCATGCGAACCGCTGAGGGAACGAATGTGTGGCTGACATCTACTCAGATTTCCTGATATTTCAGTGGATTAACCACATTAAGCAGGGGGTAGGAACTTTTCACAGAATCGAGTTTCGAGCAATTATATTATTCCTCTATTAGAAGAACAAAAGCAAATTTCATTATATGATCATTCCAACGTTCAAATATAGAAAATGTAAACCTTTCGATAGCGTTCTGTGACTCATGTGTTTGATTTACCGAAACATAGTTCACTTATATTTAGGCCGCCGATTGATATTCTCATGTCTTTGGCAAACCAGAGCCTTCGAACCATTTTACGGGATTTCTGTCTCTTGCTACGTCATTATTACCGAATCAGCGCGTTGTAACACTAATGCTAACATTTATAACAATAATGATAATAATAATAATAATAATAATAATGTAAATTCATATATGAAAGATCATATATTTGAATTGCGGAGAAAGATATGAATCATCTTTATGATCTTTATGATTGACCATCTTCTTAACTTGTGTGTGTAACTGCGATAATCAATCATAACTTTAAATAATAATAATAATAATAATAATAATAATAATAATAATAATAATAATAATAATCAAGTAATCCAGCAGACTTATGACTGCCCTAGGCTCATGGATTGAACTGGGCACCATAAGTTAAAAGCGGCAAGACTTAAAGGATGCTCCACGATAGGATACATTTTGGCTTATACTTATTCAATTTTAACAGTTTTCAATATTGGGTGAAATGTGAAATGGGCGTCTTGGCTGAGATGACTTGTGTGACAGGAACTGGTCGTAGAAAAACGAAACTTTCAAAATAGATGGTCTTTGTGCAGGACAATAATCACTGAGAAACGGAAAAGATTTGGTCAAATTCTTATAGCTGTAGAGCTTCATACTTTGGATCATTTTTAGGTTTTTTTTGGTCATTTTTGTAAAAAAAAGGGGGTGGTCAACTCCCCCCAGTTTTGACCAAATTCCCTTTAGCTTATACTGAGGTTGTTTTGGGTGGACATCTTCAAACTGGCTAAGTTTCACCGAAATTGCCTTAAAAACAAATGACTGCTTAAAAGAACAAAGAACAACTAAAAGTTTGATATTTATATTAATAATAACTTTATTTATATTTATAGAATGGTAGAAATTTTTTCTCTGTTTTTACCAGTCTCTGGTTGACTCTATGTATATGACCCCGATACTAGTATTTTACTTACCTTGACAAGGATAGCCGGAGTAGCCTGGTGGGCAGTAACATTCAGCTGAACCATCGATAGCTGGACACGCATCGTCCTCGTCTACACAAGTAAAGAGTTTTATTTTATTAATTAGACATGATAAAAAAAAGTGAACGGAGCGAAAACACACAAATTGCTTTTGACTTGTATTAGTATTGATAACGTTCAGCCAGAGAACGTTTTGATTAGGTTTAGTATGTTTAACCCTAGTTTAATATATATAGTTATCATTAAAGTTGCAATTATAGTTCTAATTAGTACGTGTAATCAAATGGTGACGACTGAAATTAGGAAATAATTTCACTTGCGTTTTGTTCAGGCTCTCGAAATTATCAGAATTTTGTCAAAACTCAGTAAGTGAAATTATTTCCTAATTTCAGTCGTCACCATTTGATTAGCTTTTAATATCGCGGGTGCACGTGAGACAACCGTAACTTGTTTTACTCATTCTATCGGAAACCGAAAACATTAAGAAAAATAGTTTTAGTTTAGAACAAACATTAAGTAATTTTCTGTTTCTTCACAAAAAATACCCTTCGATTTGTGCTTGTCCATATTGTTTCAAAATTAAGGTAATTGTCAAATCTTTCTTAAATGATTGGCTCTAATTCGTCATCAAATGATGAATGAAAAGACAACGGCGCCCGTTGAAATGAGCAAAAACTAAGGTTTTGCACGAGGCCATATAAAATTTCACAGTTTTTTTGGAAGTGAAATTATCACTAAAAATTTACTCTTATGGCCTAAGAAAACTTGCCTAAATGGATGTCAAGTGAAAACGAGTAAATCCTTCAGAGCTGACAAGGGGCATAGCTGCGGACCAATGATACATCACGGTTTGTCGTGCACGATGTTTATCACATTTCCATTGTCGTCTTTATTGAGCGTGAAATTCCTCCAACATTCATTGTGGATGAATTTCTCACCCATGAAGTTACAGTTATATTAATTCTCTTTTAACAATCATGATGTTAATCCTAATAATTGTTTCAATCATGTTGTCGTGTTCAAACGTAAACTTCACAATATATAGCAATAGACATGCAAGATGTAAGGTTATAAGAGACTATTAATCAATTTACCTTTAACACCGCAATAACGTATATAACAGGAACCCGGCCTTCTCAGTTTGTAAACGTAGAACCCGCTACAGTTGCGTATCTGAATCGTATATACATAATAACAGCAATAGGATAACCAATGCATACAAGCTGTTCTTGTTACAGCTCCGTCAGCGACAGTGGGATGACCGCCGCCACTAATCCAGCCTGCCATATTTGAGTTGCAACTTGATTTTGGAATGCAGTAGCTAGCCATCATTGTCCCAGCATCCCCAGTGAAACGGTACCACTGGTCATCAGTAATGGCTTTATTGTCACAATACAGAGTGCCGCCGGCATTATTACTCCAATATCTGTCGGCCTCCGTAAGTTCGGTGTACCCCGGCGATATACATTCGTTTATTATATTTTGACCTATAAGTCAAAACAGTTGATGTTGCAGGCAGCTATTGTCAAGCACTAAAAGACTACTGTTAAAAGTTACGAGAGAATTCTGAAACAAACTTGCATATTATTCACAAAACAGAGGTGCTAAAACGATCTTTCCCGCTAAAGCACAACAAAATGTAAAATGAAACACTTAAAACAACAATGAAATCAGCGGATTTATAATAGTACGTCAAAAATAATCAAAATGGGATAATGACGACATACCATGTGGTAATTACGTCATGTTATATAAATAACCTCTATCTTGGATACTCACTTTAAATATTTTTCAGAAATGCTGAAAGTCCTAAGAATGTATTTAGTATTTACATGAAAGTTATTTTTTCTGGTATGTTTGCCCCTGAAAGATCCCTTTCTGAGAACAATAGTATGGCATACAATGTTGTTCTCCGATATATATAAGATTAACAAAACAAGTGGCATTTCCCACTAAAATATTGAAAACTTTATAAAAGTTTAAAGTAAGGAAACATAAAAGCTGCAAAACAATTCGAATGATAAATTGCTGGACCTGAAACACGCATGCCTTTGTGTCGATATTTAGGAGATTTAATGCCATAGTCAGGCCCCTTTGTATTCAGCTCGCTGCTTTTCCTCTCAACTCGCGGATTTTTCCCTTACTGATAAACTATAGCTTTCAGTTATTTTAGGCTAAAAAAAAACCCAAAAGATTTTTCCAAAAAAATAGAATCAATTATAAGAATAAATATAAAACCAAAACAACCTAGATGTATTGCAAACTAATATGACGTGTAAACCTGAAGAGTTGAGTATAGTAGCCTAACAAAAGTAACATTTTCAATTTACGGCTTCGGATTTTTTAATTTTCTTTAATTTTTTAAATTTGTTTATGCCCATAATCAAGTACTTCAATCATAGCATAAATCGAAAATATCATTACTTGAGTCACTTGAACTGATTTTGATGAAAAGAGCTTGTTTTCATAACAAATTCTTGACAATTGACCAGCACTTAAATACAGAGATTAATATTTAACTTGCACCTTTTTTGAACAACGGAGAATTAAAATTAATACACAATGAGTTCTTACTGAGAAACATTACGCATAAAACTAACTCATGCAGAGTAATTTAATGATATCTGGTGCGAATTTCGATGATGCATTTAGTAAGAACGAAACTGAATCCTTCCATTCAAAAAGCTATCAAAAAATCTGTAAACTATCTACACACGACAAATATTTCTTACAATTTATAGAGGTGTATCGATGTCGCAACAAAATTCGAGAGGAGACATTTTGTATTTAGACGAGAGATCACAGGGTGTAACAAGAAGCCCGTGAAATGACTGCAAACGGCATCACTTGTGTTGAAATCCCGAAACGATTTAAAATTCAGATGGTGGGAAAAGATACCTTTCCGGACATCGTGTTCTTCTGCTATAACACTTTCCCTAGTGGTAAGATTACTTTAGAAATCGGATTGAATGTTGAAAAATCCAAACAAACCTCCATATGCAAGTTCTCCAACAATCAAAAACAGCAACGCTTGAATAACTAGCCAAAGAACTGTTTTCTGAAATCGAAATTGGAATGATAAATATGCTTACTCTGACCAAAAGTAACGATTGTTTGACACATCCTTCAGTGTAGTTAGCTATACATGATTTTAAAAGTTATCCAGTGACGTACTTCTTTATTGAAGCCTAAAACATAAGACATTAAAATTAGGACTTCTACAATTGATCAGTAGAAGACGTAACGCTCTCACCTCCATATTTTCCCACGATCAAGCTAGTTTCAAGAAGGTGTAAAAGCCTCGGTCTTCGACATCATAATTAACGCCTTTACTGATCAGTGGGTGCATTTTCTTTAACTGGGGCAAAACATTGTCTTCTGGCGACTTTTACAATCGTATATTTGAACTGGCGGATTTTAAACAATATCACCTTAGAAACTGCATTTTCCAGAACATTCAATTCTGAGAGCACAGTTAAAAGGAGGGAATATTGTTATGACGCCTTCCGAGCAACAAAGGAGATTAAACATAGATGCCCGAGATTTGAGTGTGAAGGTCCACGGCCCTGCTCAATCTTTCGGTTTACCCTTAAGCTTATGCCTTGTGCATGAAATCAGCAACCAAACCATTCTGTTAATTCTTTCCGCTGTGTGGAGTGGAGGCCTATTTTTTTGTGGGCGGTTAAGGTCAAAAAAGTGAACAAAAACATGCCCCCTGCTCGCCAGCTTCTTTGTCACGCCTCTAACTGTGCTATGGCGTTATAGCAACCCATTGTATTAATACGACATTTAGAGAAAGTGATTATTTCCTGGTGGGGGTCAGGGTCCCATATGAAAAGATAGGGGATTCTCGTTGGAAAATTTGAATTAAACCCCTCAAGGAGACCAATCTGGGCATGGCTCCTAAACGATGCTGCTTGAAACAGAATAAACTTGATTACCAGAGGCTGTACTGGAAATAACTCCGCGCATTTCTACCGGACCCCAGAGACAGGCAGAACTCGAGCTTGAAAACGGAAATAAGAGCGTTTCTTATAATTATTTCCTCTAGGCTTCGTTAAAAATATGAATGAACACGCTAAGTGAGACCAGAATCCTTGGTGGATGCCCCTAAGACGACTATAAGACTAAGACGACTTTAAGACTAAGACGACTATAAGCAACAACATTTCATCTTCTATATCAAAGATATTTCTGACCGTTTCAAACGGGAGTCCCTCCCTCCCGAGAAGATTATTTTCTACTGGGGAAAACTTTTTTATTATCAACTTGAAATTGATAACGGTACATTAAATGAGAAAGAGAACTTGGTGGATAAGGCTGATGTTTAAATGCCAGGCCTGCGTTGGAGCATGAATGCTCAAACGAAAAAAAAAATCCTCCTACGAAGAGCGAACGATGGATGGAGGCATGAGCGTGTTCAATTTTTCACCTTGGAAATTGATTTACCCTCGCAACGTTTATGTTAATTATTATACATTGAACTCGCTCTCTCTTTCCGGATTGGCCGAAAGCGTACAGTGGATTTCGAAATCAGCGCCTGTGACGTCATAACTGCAGATTATACAATAATCATGTCAAGGAAACTCAATATCACGGGTATTCATGTCATAGATGACCGCGATGCATGATTTCTAAGGGTAATCATGTCAAGTTCGCGCGCTTTGTGGTGCTTGCCGTCAGTGAAGAAGCGAAAACATGACTTCTTTTTTGTTTCCTTGAATGTAAAAAAAAAAAAAACAATTTTTAGATTCGGTTTTTGTGATATCCAGAATAATCAAGGTTCCGATAAGGGTTCTCTCAGCCTCCCGCTTCGGCTGATTACCCCTACCTCGGCCTTGAGTATTCTGGATATCACAAACACCTCATCCAATAATTGTTTATAATCAGCTAAGTAATAACCGAGGAATTTGAAGGCGCTTTTACTGGTCCAATGAAAAATAGACGAAGAAAGTTAACGGAACGATCTCTCCGTGAATGTAATTTTTCTGAGAGCAAATGGTAATTTTAATACTGTCAAAAGATACTAGAGAATCTCACTTAAAGCAAGTTTTTTGCTTTTGTTTAACTTTGTATAAGGCCATTGGCAAATCGTATTCTTGTGAGATCCAATGTAATGTTTTTTTTTTACGGTCTGGCAACATAAATCTGGTGAAAAGCAAAGTTGTTGTGACAATCTCGTGATTACGATTGTTGAGCTTGGTGGCGTTGTTGGCTTTTTATAGAAAAAAGATTAGGTTCTTGAAAATTGTTTTTCTGATAACAACACTGAGGCAGCTTTAAAGTCTAACCAAAAAATATATATATATATATATAGATTCACACGACCGTTTAGCATTTTTGCCGTCCAATCGTATCCCGTTAGTAAGCATTATTCCCTATTTTCAAAGTTGTATATCTTTACATGTAACCGTTATTGTTGTCAGTTGCCTGATGATTGCTTCATTAGAAGCATGAAACTCCGAATAGCGATTAAATGTTTTTGAATTAGTCCGACTCCAGAAACTCATCTTTATATATATATATATATATATATAGGAAATGATCACAAACGCAACCGGAAAATAAACACTGCTTAGGATCGCATACAAGCTGCTGTAATTCTCAGAGCTTCAGCGGAAAAAAAATCCTTTAATTATTAAATGCTGCAAGAATTCCTATTGACCTATTGTAATGTATTTATATTTATATATGAATACGGTGTCCAAATCACTTAAAACGCGTGCACGAGTAAAAGTAGTTTGCTATGATGTTCTGTGCAAGGTTTTTAGTTAAAACGCGTCCAAAAACCATTAAAACAAGAGGCATTGACTCAAAATGAACAAAATGAGTAAATTTAGCTTAAACATGGTTGTTTTGAAATGTTTTAGTAAGCGATTTACAACCATTTAAAATTTTCTGTCTCTTACTCTTTGACAACTACTACCACTCGATTACAGACAATCAGCTATTTCAATCTCTAGCTCTCTCTGACTATTCCTTAGACTACAAAGAAAGACGTTGATCACCAGTTTAAAGACGTAGAGTTTTAAATTTCAGTACGATATTATGATTTGTCCGCTAACCTAGACCGCCTACTGATTCCATTGGTGACTTGTAAGTGAAAGGTCATTCCCCTCTTCACCTTGGAAACTCGCATCCACTTATAAAAATAGCCCTTATATATCCATTATATGTCCTACGTATAATGTTTGTTATTATTCAACAAATTGTAACACTGTCCAAATCTGGTCATGATTCTCTCAATATCTGTCATCCGTAGGTAACAGATATCCTGCGATATACGTAATTTTGTACGCCGCAACAAGCTAAACAGGCAAAATAAAAGAGCTTTTCCCTGGCCGGATAAAATTGTTAGTTTTGTTATCAATTTGTTGAATAATAAAGCAATTATCCTGCTCAATCTTGCGGAATATCGCCTGATTTTAGCCGACTCGGCCTACGGCCTCGTCGGCTAAGTATCAGGCGACATTCCGCGCGATTTCGCAGGATAATTGTTAATTATTCACTATAGCCCGCATATGTTTGCATGCCCATACGACAGTCTTAATTTTAAAGTACTTTAATATATATCAAAATTAAAGCGATTCTTAAGATTTCCATAAACTACTCCGGGGACTGTGCAGATGAACCATAATATGAAAAAATCCCGTCTTTGCCAATCAGGTCTGCTGAAAACCATAAAATCTGAAGACTTACTAAATAATCTCAGAAAAATCAATTTGGGCATCCTTAACGTTTTTTATAGCCTTCTATAGAGACGGGTAGATTCCCATTTTGAGGAGTTCATAACAAAACCAAGGATGTAAAGAAACTCAGCTTCCTCCTTTAGATAGCCAATATCTAGGTTTTCTGTACGGCGGGCAAGAACGGATATCCTTTTCTCCATATTTTCTAATCTTTCCTCCATGTTTTGAATGATAGTATGCGAATTTAGACAGAAAGGCTCTGCATCTGAACTGCACATATTAACAAACGTTGTGTCATCGCAAAATAACTTGAATTCAGCGCGTGTTTTTCTCCCTTGGAAAACGTCCATGAATCGTTCACCAATGAATCGTGCCATTTCAAGCTCTTCCGCACTTTCCTCAACATGCGTCTTAGCGTCAGTGTAGGACTCATTCAGCACAGAAACCAACATATTCATAAGAACTATGGTCATAAATAACATGTACATGAAAGCGAATGCTGGTCCAATAAATCGATTCTCGTTACGAAGGTCATCAAGAGGAACAGCTCTTCCTAACAAGAATTCAAACTGGGAAATGATTGCTTGCATGAAGCTAGAGTACACGTAGACGGTTCTACCGAAAAACTGCATTCCTGAGATAACGAATGCATTAAATACGATAAAAAAAGAAACAACAAAGGAGAGTTGGTAGCTTACGGACTGACGGAAAGAGGAAAACAGGTAAATCACGTAAGGGTTAAAACGTATAAGATTCAAAAGCTTCAGTGTCACCGTAAAAATAGCAACAGCGATTGAGACGTTTTCCCAGCTTGCCCAGTACAACGCTGAATGGAAATGTATAATTTCATAGGGATTGGCTTGGATTGCTTGGATGGTCTTTAGGACACTCTTTGATCTAATCATGTAAAACGCTACAGCCATTAAAGATGATACTACCATCAAGAGATCAACAATATTCCAGACAGACTTGAAAATTACAAGGCGTTGTCGGTAAAGGCGGAACAGCATCGCGATTAAGTTAAAAATTACCATAGCAATAAACAGGAACTGACAAATGAGATAGAACATTAGAGCTCCGGACTCTGTGCTGTACAACTCAAGAGTATCAACCATCACTGATGTATAAGCAAGACCAGTAGAGAGGGCTTCGTAAAAATACGTTGCTACGCTAATTAAGTTTGTATTCACGTTGAACACAGCAAATTCTAGAATAACTGCTCTAGTCTGTCGATCAACCCATCCATGGCCTAGGGTCTCGCTCAAGACACCAACAGCAGTGTCCTCTTTGTAGCCCATGATAACAACATAACCACCCCCACCGTATGTATTGTAAACAGCCTTTATTGGGTCATTGTCTAACTCTTTGGCTGTTTGGTAGCGCCACGGTCTCGGGCACATTTGTAGAGACTTGGGCCATGAAGTATTTTGGGGAAGTGGCTTCCAGCCTGGAAGGCTCAGCAAGGTGGTTTCCGCGTCTTCGCTGGAATATTCATAGTAGCAATCGGCGATTACTTGAGAAATTGACTGGCAGGATCCTTTAGAAGAAAGTTAAAAAAAGATATATGCATAACATATACTTTAAGATTCATGTAGGCATGCAATTGTTTATAAATGCATGGGCAAATCCCAGTTCGAACTTCCATTTTAACCCCTTAGTGCTCTCTATTTAGAACTCAGTGTTAAAACAGATCACGCACCGAGTTACAAGCTCAGATCGGAACTGCTAATTTACTTTTCAACCAGCTGTTCGTTTTCTGCTGCAATTGATCATCTCAGCTCAACACTCAGGTAAACAGGGAACTCACTCCAGTGGGTTTACATACATTTTAGGTTTTGGTTTGTAGGCTTCGGCCCACACTTTCTCCTGTTTTTTAGGTTTCTTTTTAAAGGCTTTTCCATTCATTTCTGGTCGTCGTAATTGAGATTGGGAAATGGCAATCATTGATTTAGTCTTTAACCTAAACGTTGGTATTCTTTTGAAAAGCACAGAAGTTGGGTCCTTTTGAAATTATAATGAGCAACAATGCATTGAAGAGCTTACTCCTTTTGACTCTCAATTGTCGCATCGAAGGCATGCCGATTAATATGGACATCTTGTTGGCGATATACACGTCTCTATTATCTTTAAAGCCATTATACCACTCGCGACTGTAAATGTTGGGTAAGAACTCTTGTCGCAACCATCCCCATAAACTGTTTGAGCCAGTTACCTAAAAGTAATGAAAATAGACTTGAGTTGTTGGGTGCTTTGACAACTCGACATTTTTCCTTTTTTTTTGGATTTGTAGCGAGACTTCTACAGTTTTTCCGTAAACAAATGCAGTTCTTTATTAACCCTGTTCAGAAGAGCGTTTTATGCATCGTCCATTGGAATGGTCTGTGCTCAAAGGGTATATATAGCGTCCAGAAACGTTCCTTAGAGGTCTCTAGTTTTACCCAATGATTTTAGAATTTTCTAAAAGGCGCAATAGAAATCACAACCAATGAAAAAGGAACCTAGATTATATAAAAATATATAAGAAAAAACGAAGCCGTACGAATGTTCTGACGATAGGGTTGAGCTGTTTTCGTAAAAATATTATAATTATTAACATCTCTTTATATTATATTTTGTATCATATCATGCAGTGCCTACCAGATTAAAATTCATGAACGGATTTATCACTGTTCTTGTCATTAGAAAACGGTTGTCATTCTTGTTGCCGTAACAAACGATTGCCAGGAAAAATACAAATGTTAGATGAAGAATAATGTCTCTCATTACAACTACCAACTGGGCCTCCTTCTTTCCTCGCTTGCGTATCGTTTCCATGTTATCTCGTTTAAAGCGTGTTTTAGGATCATCACTAAGAAAATTAATGTTACTCTCGCATTCATGACCCCCGTCACTCTTCTCATGTGAATCTCCATTGTTGCCTTTGTTTCTGATCATTAGCAATGAAACTACAACAACAGCTAACAAAACCTTTGTTGGTTGCACAACGAAAATGTCCTGACATGACGAGATCAAAATTGAAGCAAGCCATTGTTCAGCAACTTCTTTGCCCCACATTAAGCTATAAAATACAGTAAACGCTGCAGCTGTTAGAGTTGTACTGAAGCATAGAAACCAAGCGATGAATACACAGAAACGAGGCAACATGCAGCCGGGGTTTCCCATTTCATCCACAAGTTTCTGAGCCTCGTAGCATTCTTTGTATGTGTGTCCCTTTCTTCTTCTGGCTATGCTAGACTTAAATAGGAGGACAATCAAGATATTTACTGGTGCAATTATAAGTCCGCTTTGCGCTCCAACGACAATCTGTCTCCAAGAAAACTTGAAGGGTCCAACTTGAATAGCTCCTTCTGATTCTCCACCAATGTCATAAAACATGGCATTAGCAATCATGACGCTGAATAGAACTGCAAGACAACACGAAGCTCTCTGTACGCGAGTGAAAGTACTGCAGCATGCCTTACCAAACACTGACATCCACAGGTGACTGTCGGCGATTTTTCTTCCAAAACGGGAACGTACCTGTTCTGAAAAGGATGTAGCATTTCCATTGTCCACAGTAACCTCAATTTCCCCATCATATTTTTCCAACGCAAGCCATCGATTTAACGGGAACACCCACCTTTCCTCTGTCTGTCTATCTCTGATTACTACTGTCTCTACAAACCAAGAGGGGCTGTCACCAGAGTTGTCGTGTTCCAATCTTATTTGCGTTAACCGTCCAAGTGATCTGTTTGTAACTAAGACAAATCCATCGATTCCTCCCCTAGAAAATATTTCATTTGTTTCCCATTTACTTCTAAGTGGAATCAGTTTTAGTTCATCCATTTCGCCCTCAATGCTGATTGCAACGTTGGCCGTTGTTCCTGAATTTTTCCAAACGCCTGTGCTAATAACCATGTCGTAGAAGTAGGTTCCTTCTTGGACAATACGTACACTTCTTGGAGGGCAAATCTACAACAAATATGAAAAATGTGTTAAATTAGTTAATCGTTTTTGTGCTTATCACAGTGAGTTGCTAATCTCGGTAGGTTTTACTGGGCCGTCGCGATCGTTCCAGTCTTTTTTCCACACGTCCCAGTCTTTTGATGGTCGAGACTGGGTGAGAATTGTACCAAGCAGGAAAAAAAATCACCTTTTATCAACACAAACCTTTTTTTCATCCCTCTTGTCAGCCCTTCTTGCGAATATTAGCACAACAAAATAAAGAAGGAAACCGCTTGCAACTGTCACAAGTACTGAAATATTGCCAGTTTCACCAAGCCTCGAAAACTCAAGGAAAACCTTGTCAAAGTCAATAGGATTCGGTGCTTGAATGAAGTTTCCACCAAAGGACGTCAGATGATTGCAGAGACATTTAAGATGAGTGCTGTTTGAGCTGGATGCAACCTACAAGAGACGCATTCATCAGCTCGGTTACCGCACGTGTTTTTGGCCTTTGTTACCAAAAACTATTCACTACGTGATAATCTCGTGCGGGTTGTAATTGCTCGTGTTTCTCAGTAACATGTGCTAGAATAGTCTAGCCATTTCGAAACTTTAGAACTCACCTGGTCTCATAATGAGGGGCAGGGATATATTAAACTACAGAAAGAGATAACTTCCAGTTGACAGTAATGTCATATAAGTGTGAGAATACAAACTTGTAAATATGGAGAAATATATCCACTCTGATATCAAACCCATATAGAATTATATAATATAATAATGTTGTTTTATTTTACTAATCAATTTGGGCCACAGACGATACTTCCGTTAAAAGCCTTATATAAATTTCGGGCAAGTAAATAGTAGCTCAGAAGACTAAGGAGGATTCATGAGAGTGAGCAATATAAACAGTATGCCAAATTACCGTGCAACCATCGGAGGTCCACTTTTCTTTGACTTCAGACCAGTGTAGACAACTTGATTGGGTAATGGTCAACGTGTAGTTGACATCTGTTAATGGATTGTATTTTGGAACATCTAATTTAGTGATTCCTGTAGGAGGGGGATCCTTTATTCCAACGCATGAACGTCTTTCACGACCATGGCCGAAACATGAACGTCTTCTTTTTGCATGGTCTGTGACATTGTTAGCTTCTCGAAACAACAGACCGACGTAAAGGAGTCTTGGCTCGGAAGGTACTATTGTTACAGAACGCTCTTCAAGAAAACAGGATGTTGATTTGCTTTGCTGGTAATCTGAAAGATTTCTGCATGTTGACGTGAACAGTAGAGTAAAGTTGTGATCAGAGTCTTTAATCGTAGGTCTAGATCCAAATCTAGCAAACAATTCAATAACTGTACCTTCCTTCTGCACACCGATTTTAATAGAAACGGGGACATCTGCAAGTTCTGCGTAATAACTACGGAAGGACATTTTGTATGGCTTCAAGAAATAATGTTCCGTCTCGTTGCTGGTGTTTGGTGGAGGGCCCGTAATTGGAATAACTATCTCAATAAAATTATCAAGGTTAGACACGTTAATCTTTGTTCCATTGGCGCTTTGAAGATCCAGACTGGCTAGAGATGATTTGACCTTCTTGCTGCTATTGTCCCAGGTGAAGGGATTGAAATGAATAGCTCTCATCTGAAAAGACATCGAAGGCAATGTTTTTTATGGCTGTAAATAGCTTAAGAATTCGTAGAAATAGGTCCTATTAAAGCTATGCTAGGTCTCAGGACAGTGAACAACAATAAAAAAACCTTTAGTTTTATTGTAGTTTTGTGACTTTTTCTTTTGTTACATTTTTGTTATGACCTCAGTCCGATTTTCTGTGGCTTTTGCTCTTCGCCGAGAGAATAAAAAACGCGGTACAATAAAATCATGTAGAAAAAAGAAACGTTGCGGCGCAATGCCAAATGATATTGCGAAGTACGATTCAAGACGATATCACACAACATGAAATAATCATGCAATCAGTTCAATACTGTTTATGATATATAACATATACCGTACTGTTCCATCCGAAAACACTTCAAAATGAAAATGCCTTTTATGTTTTCTCATCAGTGTCAGACTAAGCTCTTTAACATTTCACCTTTGCATTAATAGTACCATCACTCATGATCATTTGTCCTAGATTTCCTGGCAGCTGAAATCTTGACGGTCCTTCTTCCATATTGAGTCCATTGATATTGTCACTGGAGACCTTCTTTAAAGCGACTGCCAATTCCTCTGTTTTGATTACAATATCTTCAGACGGAACCAGACGGGCAAAAAATGCATCGTTCATAGCTTCAAGTTTTTCTGAAGCCTTCAGCACATTTTCCTTCAGTAATAAGAGAGAAAAAAGGTCGATAATAACCACCGAGAAAACATTCGGAGACCGCGTTTTGGTCTGTCCACAGAGCCTCCATTTTGTCTTGAGTTCTTCGGGTTAGCAGGACAAAATTATTTGCTGAAAGGTCATATTCCTGAAATTACTAAACGTGAAATATACTGGTTTTTATGCAGACATTAGTTTTTTCCCTACCATTGAGTTAAATTGCGAAAGTTGACTATGATTTCGAAAGTAATAGAAGCCTGTGTATCAGAGCCAATAAGGAATTTACTCAATGAGAATCGTTTGACAGAAAGCAGTAAACAGTGTGAGTGTTCTTCGCCTCGTAAAATGTGTCTGAACAATCTCTGTCAAGTATGTTACGCAGAGCAAAAGGACAGACTAGAAGCTGAATTAGCTTTTTTTTTTATTTTTGGGCTCCATCGATATATCGATAAAAGATAAATTTTAGGGAAATTTGTTTCTCAAAACTTAAGTGTTACTATGATATGATCATCTGGATGAGAGCGGGTTCCACGTTCAACCATTCAGTATGAATAGTATCTATTTGTAAAGATAATGTTTATTACTTGTAGACCAAGCTCTTCGTTTTATCTTTACTCGTGAACATACCCGTGGGCATAGACCCGAGCCAAGAGCTTAGTGTGCAGCAATTAAGACAAGGTATATTTCCCTTAGAGTGATGACGCCTATTTAACATGTCTTTAGGACGTCCTACCTTTGAGGACGATTGATTTTCAAAAGAGTCTCCGTTAGCTTGACTTCGACCTATTGACGACTGAAGAACATTCTTAAGACATCCTGCGACACTTGTAGCTGTTTCCTCTAACTCACTAGAAAAAGGCTCCTCTATGTCGTTAAGAGCTGACACCAGTAAGTTTGTTGCGCTATCTGTAAGTTTCATTGTAAGATTCTGTAGGAAAAGCAACCATTAATTAAAACTCGCGATCAACTAAGACTTTTATTTTAAATAGAACTGTTTTCTAGTCGTATATATGGCTGTTTTCCAGTGTCACGCCATCAAAAATAAAAAAAAAATCGTAACCATTAAATAAATCGAGTCAAAAAACTAAAATATGAAAGATGATTGATTTATAAACAACCTCGCCAAGATTTAAATATTTGCGGTTATTTATTCACGCGTTATTGGGAAAAGTGTTTCACCGAAATTTATAGACGACAGATGGGCACTAACATGGCGGCCGCAAAGTAATAGAAACATCAATCATTGAGTTTGCCATGGGAATGAGATGTTATTACTCTAGAGCTCCGACAAATGGAAAGGAAAACTTTTTTCTAGAGCAAGAACCGTTCAGTTAGCCAAAACTTAGGCAATTACTTACTTTTTGCCCTACTCGAGAGCTTTATCGGCCCGCCATTTTACTGTCACGCAACGTACAAACTTGGAAATTCAAACCTACTCTATTACATAATAAGAAACTCTGTCAGGCCTCAAGGTTGCAAAACGTCAAGTTACTATAGGGTCTTACATCTCATGAAACTAAAACTTCAGAAGGATTGATAATTTTGTATTTTGGAAAATGATATCAGGAGCGTTTTTATTTAGCCCATTGTTAATCAACGGTGTTAATCCCAGTGTCGTTGTCATTATTCGTACCATTGCATCTTTACAGTTGTCACAGCTTTGATTTTGTGGGCTTCTAGTTGCCAAATTGACCACCGCCATGATTGCTCGAGACATCTGAAGACTCGAGGGTGTTATGGAAGTGAACTTTTCCACCAATATGTTTGAAATCTATCCCGGAAAATAATAATAATAATAATAAATGAATATTTGTGAGATGTTCATTCTGTCTCTTACAATGAAAGTATTAACATTTAAATTACTTTGCTCACAATTTGTTTGGTTTAAGGTCTAAAAAACGTCCTAATATTTAATACCCAGTCTGAGGTATGAGCACTTCCCTGTATTCACAAGTCTTTGTTATTTTTGCACGTACCAGTGTTTTCGTATCGTTGCCCAGTGTTCGTCCACAATCCGTTTTCTCGTTAGACGACTTTAGGACCGATTGAGCAAGTGTTGCAGCTTGGCTGATGCTACCCCTCTTTAGAAATTCATCCAGCTTATTACCTTGCCCAGTCACAAAATGTGTCAAATCTCTGGCAATGTCCGCTATCTGTGAAAGACAAGGATCCAACTTGGAGGATGGTTTCACCTGCATAAGAAAAAATGAAGGCATGACTTGGTTTGAATCTTGCTCTTCACTTAGCAGTTAATTATTGGCAAGCAGTATTCAACCTCCCGCCTTCCTTCTTTCCTTTCGTTATGATGGTTAGGGTTACCCTAGCCAATGGTAACTAATTATACACCTGGTTGAAAATAGGCACTTCGATAGTAAAGTGTCTTGCCCAAGAGCACAACACAGTGACTGCAGGATTCAGAATCCGGCGTGCTTTATTATATTTAACTCTAGTTGACAATAAGACCTATCCAGTAGCTTTTCTGTTCAAACGCATCGGTTAAATTCAAGGTAATATAAATGTTCTATACATTTATGTACATAAAAATACAACTGACAAAATGGCAAATCTTAAATCAAATAGCTAATTACCTTGACAAACAATATCTCTACCACAGCTACACCAACCGTATTCTTGATAATGGCGTTAATCTGCAACTGGTACTCGTTTTCTGGTGATCCTGCCGGGAAAAGGGCTGATGCAGACTTGGGAGAGGTTCCATAAGATATTGGGTCATCTCCGAGACGAAATTCATAAGTTAATGGTGTACTTTTATCGCGCCATTCAAAACACTCAAAATGAAACTCGGTCTCAAGTGCCACACCTTCATCGACTGAGGGAGCGCAGTATCCGCTTTGTGGCTTTCCAGCTGTCTCAAACTCGAGCATGCCAAAGCCTTCTGCTCCTTCTGAAGATGTTACAAAGAGCTCTAATTTGTACTTGGCGTTGGATTGTAAAGAGTTTTGCTTGATGATCATATTGGTCGCATTTACTGCAGTTGAAGTCATATTTGGTAAAATAGGAATGATGTCCCATCTGTATGATTTGTCATTCAACATTTTCAATTGCCACTTGTAAACCGAACCACTACAAGGAGAACTAAGGCATTCTGATGTCACGCGAAGCTTGTTCGAGGAAGAGACTGTCTTGCCACAATCTATAAAGCATCTTTAGGAACATAGATATTCAAAATTGGTGATTTAGTTACTTAGATATTCTAACTAGGATTCGAGTTATTTCGTCGTTGCCAATGTAAAGGCTTCGTAGTAATTTTTCGCTAAGTATACTTGCAGTATACAATAGGGCTAGGCCTTTAAGTCTAAAAGGCTGAGATGGAATCATTCAGGCATTTAAATAGCAGCAATGCAATATCGCTCTTTGCTGTTTTGCTGGCAGAAGAACAAGGCACGAAGGGTAGCTAATAAGGAAAGAAACGTAAGCTGTGTGGATGATTTAGAGGTTATTGATGGAGCCGAGTTACAAGTTACATTTTTTTCAGGCTTAAATTTCACAACTGAGCGAGTTACATTTTTTCAGGCTTAAATTTCACAACTGCTTAAGTTGTGTGTATAACTGCGATGATCAACCATACATTCATATCTTTCTCCGCAGTTCAAATATATGATCTTTCGTATATTCATTTTCATTCATAACCTTCTACGGGTATATTACGAACTCACAATGCGACCAGCTCCCAGATGGCTTGATAGCTCAGTCGGTAGAGCACTGCACCCACCGGTGTCTCAGAGGTCCAGCATGGGTTCGAATCCCGTTCAGGCCTGAATTTTTTCAGGCTTAAATTTCACAACTGCTTAGTTCAGTATAACTGCGATGATCAACCATGCATTCTTAATTGGTATTGGCAATTTTTAATTACCTTAATGTCACGTGAGGTATCTCCCCTGCTGCGATTTCAAAAGACATTTCAGCAATGGCGCTTCTTTGATCTTTGGTAATATTTAGCTTTAGAACATATGTGTTTCCAAATTCAAGTGATTTAGGATCAATGCTTATGGCTGTGGACATTGAATTCACATCTCCATGAAAAGAACCGAAACAGTCGTAGCTTACGGAGGCATTATGAAGGCAGGACCAACCAAAGCTGAGCCCAGTATGGCTACCAGGGCCAATATCTTCATCGTAACTTAGCGAGCCATCAACAGTAACAATTGCTTCAGATCCCCATCGAACGCTGCTGCCACTATCAAGGATGGCTCTTAATGGAGCTGTAATGACTTCGATAAAGCCAAAATCAAAAGCTTTAAGAGTCTGTGGAAACGCTGGATCACCGACTGTATATGAGGCAACAAATTTGACTTGATAGACACCAGCAGGTATGGATCTCCTGTTTATGGTCCACTCAGCAGTACCTTGACTTACTAATGTTCCTTGTGATGACGTCGAGAGTTCTGTTTCACTAGTTATACGCCATTCCAGTGCACTTTGCATTGTCTTAGCGTCACTAGGTAGTCCCTCAATTATTACTTCTAGGAAGCTTTTGGTAGACCTCTGCACAGGCGTGGGGTGATACTTGTCATTAGAAATGTCTCTGATTGTCACTGAAAAATCCCCTGTTGGTGCGTTCCAAAAGATATTCAAATAAGGGATATATAATACATTATAAGATATGTCTAAACTAGAAAATAATATTATACACGGATTTCACGCCACCATGAAATTAAACATATATATCAGGACAATTTTCACTCACCCAAAGGCTCACATAACACCCCGTTACCAGTGTAGCTTTTCCAACACTTGCAGGTGAAGGACCCTGGATAGTTGGAACAGTTAGCCACTCCATGGCAGTTGTGAGTTGCTGTCGCACATTCATCAATATCTGTCAAAAAACCGTCTTATTCGTTGCACTCATCACTACATTATAATTTGAACATCGAATAAAATCTAGCGTGGGAAAGTTATCGATGGGCATATTATTTTTTATAGGTACTTTTATGCTTAATTATTATACAAACACATTTGGGGATTCAGAGACACCTGATTAAAAGTAATAGCAATGACAAAGCTAACGACAGCGACAACGACGATAGTTTGACGTTCGACTTCTTTTAAAGTTGCCATGACGGCTGACGTGCATGGCGCTCTCATCTTACCATTACTCCAATGAACACATACAACGTCACTCCATTTTCTCAGTATGACCAGTCCAGAGTGACAATGATCACAGGTCTTAAGACTAGTTGTTCTCCTAAGAAGGGGGAAGGGGCTTTTAGGGTCTCACCAAGCAGTCTCACCAAGTCCTAATTTGGTGATTGATTTAATAAGCTGATGTTACCATTGCAACTGTATTTTATCAAACGTGTTTTCTTGCGTTTTGAATTTCGCGATAGATAGTATTACTTTCCTTCTTGCAGAAACTCTCGCTTATCGTGAGGTTGCTTTCTCCAACAAACATATTCACTGGTACTCATACTTGGATGGTGAAAGGCACTATAAAAATTTTCAAAGAACACTACGTAGTGATCGTATTCAAGGGCCGTTCCCAGACGCTTTTCCTACACAATAATAGATAATATTAATAGTTCAAACATATTTGTTTCTTCGCAAAATGACCATACCATTACATGTTACCCCGTCTCCTGAATATCCTTGATGACAACTGCAGTTAAATGAACCAATGGTATTCACGCATTTGGCGTTCACGTCACAGTTATTAGTTCCATTAAATTTGCACTCATCGACATCTACAAAAACAGGACGTATATTGATTAGCACAGTTAGCAAGCTGCCAGGCTACCTTGTGAGTTAGGTTATTCATCTAGCAAAGTCTTGAGGATGTACGTTGAAACACATACCCACACATTTTCGACCATCTCCAGTGTATCCATCTTTGCAAGTGCAAGTAAATGCACCTTCTGTGTTGGTACAGGTGGCATTTGAGTGACATTCGTGAGGCTTGGTAGTGCATTCATTAATGTCTATAATAAATTATATAATGAGTCAGGCAGTTTTCCCATTTTGATTGGCTCTTACTTATAATTTAATGGACGACATTGTTTGGTTTTTTTTTATTGTATAAAAGAGATGGATTCCATGTTACCTTGCGTCTGTTTAGCGATCGCAGAAGACGTCAAATGTTGTAAGAACATCAGTGATACACTGCTCCTAGGCTCTTGTGCAACGTTTTTATTTGTACTACATTTTGACTGCATAACAGTTAGATTAGGAACTGAAGTTTTCAATTAGGTAACTAAAATTTTCTTAGTATTAAATTTCGTGCTTTAGATAATTTGCGCATGATATGTTTTATTTCTTTAAAACAACGACCGACAGTAACAGGAACAAAAAAAAAAGCTTTTAGTTACGAAGTTTGTTCTGTTTTCCCATAACCTAAATAAAAAAAACTGCTTACCACTACAAGAAGTGCCATCCCCAGTGTATCCCTTATTGCAAGTGCAATTAAAAGAGCCATTGGTGTTATTGCAAGCCGCGGATGAATGACAGTTGTGAGTATCGGTTGTGCATTCGTCAATATCTAGGGATAAAAGCAATAATATTTCACGAACCTTTAAACACGATAGGGGAAAGTCAGAAACTGCGACTAAAGCGAGCGAAGCTGCACTGAATGTATTTTAGACAGCTTTCAGCTGAAGCACACCTCCCAAAAAAAAGATAATTATCATTGGTTTAGTAAAACTACTGTGTAGCGAGTCTTACCGAATAATTAAGACAACGCACAGCGAAACGAGAGAAGACAATAAACAGAGTGAACTAAAGGTAAGGCATATGAAACTTATCAAATATAAAACACAGACGTGTTTATGAAATTCAAAACTCGTCACCAGAAGAGATTTCAATGACGATTAAGACTTGAAAAGGTAATTTTACATAAAACGGACTCCGTTATAGGACGGTAAATGCAAACCGGTACTGGGTAAAGGACGAAAATGAACAAATGGTTAATTGCATCCTAAAGTGCACGTTTACTTTTTGGCGATTGAATGCTCAGCATTTAGATTCCTGTCATTACCCTCCTATGTGATAGAGAAATAATTCATAGAGATCGCTCATGAGATTTTAAAAGTATTAAATCCCACCCTTGCATGGAATGCCTGAATAGCCTGCTGAACATGTACATTCCGCTGAACCATCGATAGCTAAACAAGCGTCATTTTCATCTGCAAATACATAGAGTTTTTCTTCATTAGATTTCGAAAAGATAACCCAAAACTAAACATGTAAACAAACCAAAAGCAGAAGGAAAAACAGTCAAACAAACAGAGTATACATCTATCGCAAGTTTTGAAGCCCAATGAAACTGACGGATGATGATGGTTTCATTCGCGCAATCCTGAAAACAATCTTGTTTTCTCTATCAGAATAAAGTTTCGACCTGTTCGAGGCCAACCTTAGAGCTTACAAATGGCATCGACCATAACAAAAGGCGTGCTTGCCTATGATAGTGGCACTGACGGTTTATGAATTAGAACTGAGTGACCTCTACGACTCAATAGGTTATTATGTAAGCATTACTATAAAATGTTATATTATTATATTATATTAATATAAAATATATAGCTAAGAAAGGTGCGCAATGCAGTAAAATTCCACAGCAAAAACAACGGATATCTGATCACATAATTTACCTTTAACACCGCAGTAACGTTCATTACAACTTGGTTTCTGTAGTTTATAAACGTAGAACCCGCTGCAGTTGCGTATATCAACCGAATATGACTTCAAACAGCAGCTCGTGTCCCAATGCATACACGCAGATCGCGACACCGTCTCGAAGGCGGTACTGGGATGACCGCCGCTGATCCACCCAGTCATATCGGTGTTGCAAGTTGACTGTGGAATGCAATAGGTTGCCATCATTGTCCCAGCGTCTCCCGTGAAACGGTACCACTGGTTGCTAGTTATGTTATCCTCATCGCAATAATTGCTGCCATCATTATACGCCCAATATCTGTTGGCTTCATTAAGTTCGTTGTACCCTGACGGAGTGCATTCCGCTGGTATATCCGGGACTGTGGAGAAAAACCGTTATTAAAGCCTTTTTTGTTTTGTTTTGTTTTTTTGTTTTGTTTTTTTGTTTTTTGTTTTTGGTTTTTATGTGATGTTTATAATTTTTTTTTTGTGCTGCTTAAAACATCTCTTTAAATACTTTTTTTTCCCACAAGATGGGGACCGTATATATGTTGTGCAATCCTTGTTAGGAAAACTTGTTGCGCAATACTTGTTAGGAAAATTGAACAAAAGATGAATTCTATTCAAGGTATTTACAATTAACAGATAAAATTTTTCTTTTTTTAACCGCGCGAAGAACGGATTCCAAGATATAATAAACGCGAGCAAATAACCCACGCGAAAAACAAGCAATGTTGTAAACAATCATAGCTGCCTCGAGAAATTCACAAGTATCGGGTCCCTCTTCTGTTTCCGATAAAACTGTTGCTTTTAGAAGAAAAAAGAGGGAAATTACTTTTCGAGAACAGTCAGAGAGAACCTCTAGTGGCACTAAGCTGGCCGGAAAGGGACGAAAGGAGGATGGTGAAGTCAGAAGCATCGCATCACGAAAAGTGCGACCATTGCGACCTGAACTTAAGATTTGTTTTGCAGAAAGTTTAAAGTGCTACTGCGACGAAAATAGACTTTTTCTATCTCTCCAGATATCAAAACTAAATCACCCAAATAGCAATTGTGCCAAATCTTAAGTTATGACTGTAACTTCGCGCTCAAACCGTCCGCCATTACTCGAATTAAAAAAAGTCCGAGTTTGAAAGGAGGACTGGATCGAGACGTCATAGTCACAACGTCATAGTCACAACCGAAACACTAAAAACGTGGCTAATTCAGTATGTAGAGTGGAAGTTTTCTTTGAGAAAAATATGTGTATTTTGATTTGCGAAAAACTATTAAGTAGTTGTTGTTTTCGGCGTGTTCTTGCGACATTATGAGCCGCTGTGTTTTCCAAGGCTGTAGTAACTCATCGAATCCTGCAGCTGGAATTTCCCTGCATTGGTCGCCAGCAAACAAGGGACTTGCTTACACCGAAAAAATGTCAATCGTAAAGGCCCGTTCATGGTTCGAAACATTTTAACGAGGATTGCTTCAAGAGGTTGTTCCACATGGAAGGGAATGTAAGAAGGCTGGAACCAGGATCCATTCCTTCTGTTTGGCGAAAATCTGAAATATCCATCGATCAGTCGCTCTCGCATAGGAGCCGTCGTAAGGTATGCATAAGGTATGCTATTATTTTATTTCTTAACTGTATTCCCTGTGCACTAATTGCAACTTGTTTTAGTTAAGAAATCTTACAAATCTCAGAGTAGAGCTACGGCGTCTCCGAAGAAAAACGTATTAGGACAAATATGATATTCGTGATAAGAATCTACTACTTTACTAGCAACAGTTCTAATCACAGCCGGGCCTGGCGCCACAACGTAGAATGCAAGTAAACAACATCTTCAGGGTTAACTTCATATTTTGTCCCTTGAAAGCAAATACTTGGAGACTTAAAGACATAGCTTGTAATAGAAACGAGCCAAAACAGTGCATAAACACATGGCAAATTACAGAGGTGTCAAACTCCACGAAACGACATGCAGATAACAGCGGGAATCAAGTAGACCTATGACCTATAGAACTTTGCCATACCACGATCTAACGGCTCAATTCCACTTAAAATTTCTCCTTATAACACAACACGAAGTGCCCTTCATAAACACGAGTGAAGCGACAAAAATGTTCGAGTGACCGAAGACAGAACGGCAAATGTACAAATGTCGCGAACCGTAGAAGTCGTGTAGGCTAGTCAATCCCATTTTACACATGTTCTTCTTCTTCCCGCGTGAAATTTTCGTCGTATAAAGCTGCGGCCTCTTCTTGGGTCGCTACCGGCTTTAAATTCCCTTCGTATGGAATAAATTCCCCTTCAATTACTTCAGGAACGTCTCCATTCATAGAAGAACTCAATTCTGAGTCATTATCAGAAGGAAGAGAATGAGACCTCGAGCTTATTTCTTTACTATAACACGTGTTTCGACTATGACGTCACAGAGAAACCCGCTGTAGTGATTTCGCGGGTTCTTCAGTCTTGTTGGTCGAGCATTGGCGGACGTGATTTTATAGTTTTCTGATGCTTGTTTAAGGGGATTGCGTAGGTAGATCGTAACAAAATTTCGCCCGGTCTAAATAAGAAATTACCGAAAGAAAAACCGGAAAAGAAAATATTTGTCGCAGTAGCACTTTAAGTGGAAGCTTCTGAGCATGTAGACCTGTTAAATTCCTGGAAGCTGAAGAAGAAAATGAAGTAATCGTTGGGTTAACAGGATCGTGAACTGTAAGACAGCTTAATGAAGGAAATCAATAAGCCAGCGGTTTGTTACCTAAAATTGCGGAAACCGGGAATATAGTATCCTCAAAAATTGTGCAAATGACAGAACATAGCTCTTCTGATAGGGATAACAGTGTGGTATTCTTTCTTCGTTGGACACCCATCATTAATGGTGGAAAACCCTTTCGAGCTCCCTTTAAAAACAAATAGATGCGTGCATGAATTAGGAACATACTCACCTACGTTTGTGACGCAGTACCTTAAACTACATGCGGGCACGGGTGTCAACTCATAGACATAGTAGTCCCCACAGTTTTTGACTTTAATTGACGTGTGATAATAACAACACTGTGAATCAGAGCTGAAGCACGCTTCCCTTGTAACCACACCTTCAGCAGTTGTGGGGTGGATTCCGTTTAACCATCCAGGGTAGGTTGTTCCACATATATCGCCTTGTGGTTGCGGGCAACTTTCCGGTAAGTAAGTTCCGGCATCCCCAGTGAGTCGGTACCACGCAGTAATCAGGGCATTGTCACAAAGGCCTTGCATGGGAAAACTTACATTTCTGCCGGCCGAATCAAATGTCACATACAAACTGCAAACGTCTGCAGATACATATAAAATATATACAGTTGTTTTTTTTTTTTTGGTGACATCTCAAATTCTGCAATCTAAATACTAAAGACCCAGAAAAGTTTTTGTCCTCAACAGGTGAAGGGGTGATTACAACATTTTTGTTCAATTGCGTTGCGTGTCGCATGGCATTAAGTTGCGGCTGCGCTGGTCGAAAAAAAGAAGTTAAATATACACTTATCTCGTGATTTTTACACATTTCTGAAGTGTCCGAAAAAGGTTTTGTGTTAATTTTATTTGTTCACTACTATAATTTGTAATCAAGGAGGCAAACTTGCCATAATCAGTTGTCGCACTGGCCTAAAATACCCTTAGCGTTTATTACATTTATCGATGATTGTACCGCGGTGAATGTAAGGTGTTGCGTGCGTTTGAGGTCCGACACCTATCCATAGGAGCGATAGATGAACTAATGGCCACCAAAGCCTAGTTGGAAAAGGTTGGTTTTATTTCCGTGTATTGGAGCGACAAGGCAACAATATAAACTGCGAGACTTTCTTGAAAATCATTTAAATTAGAGACAAATCAGTTAGACAAACCTTAAGCTTCCGAAAACATCTACCCACTGGATTTATTTTAGAAAAATAGGTGGAATTCGGAAAAATATCGGTTTTGTAGGAGGAGAGACGATATTAATTTTTGATGACATAGTCGTGCCTCAAGTCCTGATGAGTATCTTTTGATTTATTAATTCTTTATTGTTCGATATGTCTTCCTTGCGTACAGACACAAGATGTGTATCAAATCATCTCATTCTTAAAGACCCGATTTTTTATGAGACAAAAATTAATTCCTCGCACCACATATGTAGCCTATGTATTGTCATTATATTCTTGTTCAATTGTTTTAATCCAATTCGCAACGACGGTCTCGTATTAGAATTTAAAGTGATTACGCAAGGAAGTTAGAAAACCGTCAATTAAAGTGGATACTGGTATATTTTCCAATAACACGTCAACGCCAACAAGCCTTTTTTGTTTTTGTTTTTGTTTTTTTTTTTCATTCAGTTATTGCGTATCATCTCACTTTTAAAGTACTGATCTTTTATTGCATATAAAAGCCATTTCATCGCTCTACATTTGTTGCCTACAAATTTTCTTAATATTCTCGTTCAAGTCACACAAACGGTCTCAGAATTGAATTTAAAGTAACTACGTTGTAACTAGAATGAAAATCATAAGTATCAAAACCAGGCAAACAAACCGTTCTGAAATGGTTGTCCATAGGTCATCATCACCATCAAGGATTGTATAAGAAACCAAATAACCATTCTCTGAAAATCAATTGAAAAATGTCCGTATTTTCACTTTCTTGAAACGGAAAAACGTAGTCAAGTTAGCAATTTATTTACTTCACGACCAACTTTTCTTCGCAAAGTTTGTTTAAGGATAGATAGCGCTATTCACCGAATAAATCAGTTCCTAGTAGACAGCTGTGGATAGTGTTATCAACCCCTGGAACAACTAGGTTAGGTGGATCGATTCATACTGAAGGAAATTCGAACAAACTTAGTAAAATATCAGAGTTACCTCTGGTGTAGATTTTACCTTAAGTGATATTGAGGGTGTTTGAAACTCTTTTTTGTTAATTCTTCAGAACAATTAAAAGAAGAGTTACCATCAAGTACTAGCATCAGAGCTTCCAAACAGTTCGCACACGGTGATAATTCTCTTTACCACTGTTTCCCCGTGGAGACCTTTTTAACTTGTAGAGTCGGTAGGATAATCAAATAAATCTTTAATAATACTTCTTATTCTTTTGTTCTGTTTGTTTGGTTATCTTAAGATTTCTTTCAGTATCCAGTTTCATCATAAAAGTTGCATAATGTATGATGCTTCCTTGCCGCCAGAGCAAAATAATCCATTCAAAATGTATATGACTTTAGCAGCAGGATCGGAATATACAAAAGACTAAGTGCGAATCCTAAGTTTGAAAACAAACTTTGTTTGTTCTTCACTTCAAAACGCAGAGTAGCAAAACGTAGGGACGTTTTTTTTTTCTTTTCATTTTTATAAAAAAAGAAAAAAAAAATAGAAATCCGTTTTCGAAGCAAATGAACTAGTTAAAATGATTCCACAGTAATCAGCAAGGAACTTCTGTCCACTCACATGTATCCGTATCTACAGCACCTGCATTACACAACACTAGACGGGCACAATTAATCGAAACTAGTACTGATGTTTTTCTTCCGAGCCCTGGAAATATGTAATTTTTTGGACGGCCCATAGCGCTCGTGAAGTGGGTAAACATACATAATGCAGACTGAAGTCAGAATAGGAATTATTGGGAAAAAAGGACAAAATTTATTTTTTTTTCAAATGAGAAGAGATTTATTTTACCCAAGAAATTGACTTATACCATTAAAGGTGAAAGCACAGCTCGATTAAACTCAACCTTGATTGAAACAAACGCCGTCCCGGAGTTCGTGTTGATCTGAAGGTTTTCGGTGCCCTGGACACACATAGCGTGAATGAATTCTGACAACAAAGAAACTGATTAACGAAATAAAACTGATTAACAAAAATTGAACTGATTAACTAAAACGTATTTCAAAGGATTGTTATGAAAATAATAATGATAATAATAAAAAAAAATCGAGTAGACTAAGAGTATCGAAAACAGGAACAACTCGATTAATTCAAGGCCGATCGTATTTTTGAGTAACCTACGTTACTGTTCAATTAAGAACGACAAGAGTATCACCATGAACAATGCAAAACAACATTCTAATATTATTGTGCACTAGAAAAAGACGGAAGTTTTACCAAGTTACCCTAGCAACATAATCGCGTCATTTCCAATTTGACCGATAGCGAATAACTTATTATTTTGTGGGATAATTTGTCTCGCGGTTATGCGCAAGCGCGGGTAGTAAAAAATCGGTTGCTTAGATGTCTGGCGCAAGTTTTTTGCATGCACTCGTTGCTTACCCTTGTAATGCTAGCTCGGAAGATTTTAGTTTTGTTACAATATCTAAAAAGCTATGTAAAGCTAAAGGTCGTGACGCCGGTTTTTCTTTTCCAAACTCATCTGGTTTGTTCGGTTTCATGTTAAATAAGGTATGACGTCATAGCATTTTTTTAAGTTTGCAATAATTATCATTGGTCTCTGTGTGACGATTGAGGCCCGTAAACGAAATTAAGCGAAAATGG
>OMLO01000239.1_pt1 | contig 32217 bp, 19 predicted proteins | sample 1674811 | NCBI WGS metagenome assembly OMLO01 (sample SAMN06265003, study PRJEB25207) | coral metagenome | isolation source: Coral host | place: Mexico:La Bocana,Puerto Morelos, Mexico | collected 2008-11-13
ACCTGAAGCCCGAAAAAGGGACCCCTTTCGGGCCGAGCCCCCCCGTATAGGCCATTATAGGGAGTACCCCCCCCCCCCCGGGCATAATGGACGCAGAATATCAAACAACAAGAAATCAGTTTTTGACGCCATAACGTACGCTAAATCTTCTCATTTGAATCATAAATATTTCAAAGCATGATCAAGCAGGATGAACTATCAAAAATTAGTTTGGTTCAACTAACTTGAACTTCAATGCAAACATACAGAGGCCTTCTTCTTATGTCACTTTAAAATATTATTTTATAGTATAATTTTGTTAATCAATATACTACATTTAGTGATATGTTAGTAAAAACTATCGAACCTCGAGTAGTGCATGTATAGCAGATGGAAGGGTGATCAAGTAATATGAGATGACTCTTGTTGAAAAGAGTGTGAGTGAGTGATTTTGTCTTGCTCGATGCTTCACAAAGACAGGGAAAACAAATTGGCCCCTCTTGCTTTAATGAAAAGGGTGGATTTTGGCTAGACATTAGATTGAAAACATACATCTTTTATACATGTATAATAAACACAGTGATGTCAAATAAAGGAGCATCATCATTTTTATTGATATACTTGTGTTGGAGAGCCTCGATGTATGTAATTGAGCCTAACGTGCATTACATGTTGAGAGTGACCTCAGAACAGATGTCCATCGATGTTGATAGAACCGTAACTTACCCATTTGAGATCGTGTGGTTAATTATCTGCAGAGGTTTCTTTTAATGTTTATAGAGAGAAGCATCACTAATGGTTCAATTCTTGACTGTATGGCAAGCGGACCGTTCCTCGGTCTTTCTTTCTCTCCAACCCCACGGAAACGCTTGCTACGCAGGCTAGTTAAACTCCGCGAGCCTGTGTCCTTGTAGTCAACCTTGTACTCTGAGGTGCCATAACAGGCTCGGTAGTAATAACCGAGGCAAACAAATACCGGCGGATACTACCATTCCAAAAGCAAACTACAAAATGTATGAGAGGAATAAGAGTTGAACTGTATGTCACGCAATCCTCGGGTTCTAAATCTAGCTAAAAACAATCATATCAGTCTTGCCTGCGATGGGTCTATGTTCGCTATTTCTTTAGGCCTACGGAGTGCATAAGAGAAGCGAAAAGTAGCGTTAAAATGAAATCGCCCAAGATCGGCGCACAGAGAATCGACCGAGTCGATCTATTCGTGTTTTTGTTGTCGTTGTATCTTTTTTATGCGGCCCAAGTCTTCTCGTCATTCACATTGATATTGATAAAAGAGCATTTCTTTCCTTCTGTTAAGATGGGTCTTAGGTCTAAGGTCTTAGTTTTCGAGTGTCTTAGTTTTCGTAACACCCAGCGGTGGATTTCTAGGGTAAATGTTTCTTGACAACCGTGCGCGGTTTCTAAGAAAAGTGTTTCTTGACAAAGGAGTTCATTTGATGGCCGTGGCCACCATTTGGTCTTCTGTTTGTCCGATATAAAGGCACCTTTTGAGAAATGTCTTCATTTCATCGTGGTAGTTGATATGCTCTCTGAGTACTGTTTCGTGTTCTCCAAAGATGGTTGAATTTTCTGCACCATCAAGAAATTCTCTGTAATAAGAGCTTTCACATGACATTTCCTCAACATCAGACATATTGAAAATAAATGTGAAACAGTGTTAATTGCTGTTTTATAAAAAAGGGGATTTCCCTATTTGTTACGGATTTCTGAAAAACGAAAACGAAGACCCAAAAACGAAGATCGAAGAACTAAGGTCTGTGGTCTAAAACGAAGACCCAGCGATCTAAAACGAGGACCCAGCGGTCTAAAAAGAAGACCCACTTCTCACCTTGGTAAAGGATATGCAACATTTTTTTTGACAATCACTGCTTTGACATTTTCCTCAGTTTTATATTCTGTGGTGTACACATCGCCAAAAGCACTGTTGAAGAGATAATTAGTTTAAACCGCGTACATGACTATAACCGTGACATGTTTGCGTTACGCTACCCGCTGAATATTAACTACCGGTCATTTGAGACACTAGTCTTGGGAACATTAGTGTTCTGGAAAAAATCGTGTCGTGTAGAGATCGCTTTGTAATATCGTCGTAATCGAGCCGAAAATACCCCGGGAAAATACGTATTAAAATACGTTTGAAGTCATTCATCGTTTAGCTATCGTGAAGTTGTTAACCGATTACAACAAGCACCTTGACCGAGCCGCTTTTTAACTTGCAGAGCGTTACAATCAAAGACTTTTATGTTCGCGATGCTTTCCGCAGAAGATTGTTGCTTTTTTAAGAATTGCCGTAACTTGAAATGCCGAAATGAAAACGCAGCGATGCATGTGAGAGTGATAATGTAATTTTCCCAGGAAAATCAAATTCTTGTAGCACGTTGTGAATAAATTTCGAGTCACACACAGTTGACCTTTGCGCCTTTTTATGATAAAGGAAGTTAAGCAAAGTACTTGTAATGAAGTCACCTCATGGTAATTTGTTCATATGCATTTGAAAAATTAAATATTGGTGATGACAAAATGTACTTAAATCGTCACTAAAACGTACATTTCTGTACTGTTAAAATTTATTGCGTTACACAATTTGACACGTATCGGCCTAGACTGTCAAGTTTGTCGCGCGCTCAGATGACATTTTCATTTATGCACTACAGACTGGTGGGTCTTCGTTTTTGTTGTGTGCCGAATTAGTCAGTCATAAAGGAGGATTGAACCGGATTGAACCAAACGATTAGCGTTTATTCCACCATCTTCAACTCCTGTTTTCCGACTTCCTCAGTCAGGCGTTACTTGCCCCGGATGTGAAGAACTGGGTCCTAATACACTACAGTTTTAGACCTGTGGCTTCGTTTTAGACCACGGGGTCTTCGTTTTTCTTAGGTATTCGGTCTTCGTTTTTGGGTCTTCGTTTTCGACAATATTATCCTGAAAGCAGAATATGAAGTCACGCTCGGGGCAGTTCTACCGTTAAATGTTGTGTCAATAATGTCTGTAAGGGGAGACTAGAGCATGTCCAGAAGGACATTTGGTAATACTTTGGCTTTTAGAACCATTTCAAAATGTTTTTACTTCAAGAAGTGTAACATGCACAACGTAATGTCCAGAACAATGTTTTGCTGCCATTATTTGGAAAATGTTGCAGTTTGCAAAAGATTTATTTCTACCAAAATATTTCTTTTGCTTATCTAGCTACCTGTATGTTACAATAACATCTTCATTATATACAATTAATATATGATTATATTTTAAAGTTTGATACAGCATGTTAAAATTTGCTTCCTACCAGTTGTTTACTTCAGTGACAAACATGAAATACTATCTTTGGGTACCCCACCGAATACATAATTCAATTGTCACAAGGAATCTGAAGTACACCTGTATAATTTGGGTCCAACTTCTATTTTAACGCATTAACTCCTTGGCCATGACAAGCATTAGCCTTTGTTCCAGTTCTGACATTGTCACCTATTACCAAAATTGGCATCATCTACATCTAAGTTCTGCAGGAGGAAAATATCTTACCAATAATACAAATGCTCGGAAATTTCAGTGAATAAGTTGCAACAACATTTTCAGAGGCTACACTTAGCTACTCCATCATGGTGAAAATTGCCCGTGGCAAAGATGCTTTCTCATAAATTTTTGAACTGAGAGCAAGCCCAGTAGAAGGTCAATCACTGCTGCAAAAAGATTAGAAAAGGAGAAAAATGAAAGGTGAAAAAAAAAAATTACCAAAACCCAAAAAGCCTAAAGACAGGTCACTTTCTCACCTAAAAGTATGATAGTTTCTGTGCATGTCTGAGCAAAAATGTTGTAAAACATGGTGCTAGTGGAAAGATAGGCCTGTCATCATGTTGCAATACATTTTTTGAGTAGATTGAAACTAATTAGGCTCATATCCAGGCTGAAAATGTCCAAAATATCCAAAAATGCCTTTTTGGCAAAAAGCCCAAGGAGCCATTGGGTTAAATTCTGGATTCAGGCAACACTCGTAAAAAAGCGGAAAATTAGATGCAACAGTGACCATTAATAAGATCACTGCTTAATAAATGTTACTAAAAAAGATAATTTGGTTCTATCAACTTAGTTGAAAATGTTAATTGGCCACCGTAACGAGTTATAAAGCTTTATAACTCGCCCAATTTACATTTTGAACTTAGTTGATATAACCAAATTACCTTGTTACCCCCACCGACGCAGCACCACAGTTTCTTTAGAAACTTTCACCCTCTACTAAAAAAGAGTCAGATTCCACTTAACAGGTTCATTTATACCACTGGTTCTACACTCTTTCAGATCCCAGTTCAACCTAAAAATTCTGGCAAACCCACCAAAATGTCCCTCCTTAAACATAAAAGGCAACAACGCATATATTTTGCTTCCCAAGGCATAGTAATGTCTGCACTCCACACATCTTGGTCCATGTCATATCGCTCTACTACCCTTCTTTGTTCTAAGTTCACATTAGATCCCCCAACTCCCCCAAATACATAAATCGTCTTCCCTATGATAGCAGCCCCAGCAAAGTACCGTGGGACATGCATTGAAGCGATAGATTGCCATTGTTCAGAAACAGTGGAATAGACTTCACAATTAGGAAGAGCAATACGCACATTACACTCACCACCCATGACAAAAATAGATGACTCTGAATATGCTGCACACGCTCCACCTCTTGGCTGAAACATTGAAGGAATGTCCATCCATGTGTCTTGCTCTGGGTCGTACCTCTCAACAGAGCTTAGATATTCACCATCTCCAGCTCTCATTCCACCAATCGCATACAGGAACTGCCCATCACTTACTGCACATGTGATTTCTCTTGGGACATTCAGTTGGGTTCCCAGAGTCCAGCTGTTGATAGAAGGAACATAAATTTGTAATGTTCCTCTGTTGACCCTTGAAGCACCAATAACATAAATGCAATTTCCTAAGGATGCAACTGCTGGAAATAAAACCTCTTTTAACATTGGTGACATGGTGGTCCAGGTGTTTGATTTTAAATTGAACTTCTCAAGCGCATTTGATACCATGCCATTTCTTTCCCCTCCAACAGTATACAGCTCTCTTCCATGCTCAACAAATCCATGCCAGTTAATTTGGTTTGGAAAATTATTCAGTTGAAACCAATTGTTTTCCTCTGGGACATAACACTGGACTGATGTTTCTTGAGCTTCCCTGCTCCTCTGTGCCCCACAGATGGTGATAACAACATCAATTGCAGGCTGAAGACATTTCCTTGGTTTTTGAAAAAATAAAACTTCAGATGATGTATTACTTTCTATAGCCTTCTCAACCAGTTCTATGCTAGAGGAGCATTCTTGGACAAGCGAATTATTGAGGATGTGTGTTTGGATGTATTCACGTGACATAGAGCAGAATCGAATGCATGCTAACAAGCGGGGGAAATAACATTCTCGTTCATCTTGATTGTGTTCAATCCAATTCAGAAGGCTCTCATAAACCACTTCTTCTTTCTCCACAAAAATATCATTACTTGAAATTATGTCTTTGATTTCTTTGAAACCAAGTTTGAGGAAGTCCTCGGATTGCGTGACCTCCTGAAAATGTTTGTCAAGAAATACACGGCTAGCTTCAGCAAGCCTTTCGCAGTTATACCTCTCAGCAAAATCGAGATAAAATAGGCAGTTAGAGACATCAACGATAGATACCAACTCTTGTGATGCCATTAATTTCACCTCGGGGATAAGAAAATAATCAGCTGAAATCAAAATTTCTTCAGCGTTACGTTGCGTGACTTCTATGATGCCAGTGTAAAGGTAAGTCAGTAATATGTCTATCACATTTGCAGAGACTTCAAGTGCCTCAAGGTTAACAGTTTCAGATGTCTTTTCTCTCATTTCACTAGTGAAAAGTTTGTAAAAATAAGGACAACTCACAGCCAGCACATTTCGGTGAGCTTGAAAGGACTCACCACCAGCGAAAAGTGTGACATCACACAGCACTTTCTGTTTTCTTAAATCGTTAAGTTTCGCAGTCATCTCTAAGCAATGCTTGATTCTTTCTGTTGCCTCAGTCATTATTCATTTAAATCATGCACCAAAACGCAAACTAAACGTCTTGAAAAAATATGTGAAACAATCTTGCCTGTATAAACAAACCACTCCGTGTTGAGTGCTATATCCCGGCACCCTTTTCCCGACGAGCAAGACGTTTGCAAACGTTTCCAGGTTTCCCACCGTTCTTTGCGTGTTACCCTTTCGCCGACGAAGTTAATTTCATAGCTTTCTTGAGCATTTCCTTGGTCATAACAGATCGAAAATGGCGTACAAAGGACAGAAAGTGCAGAAAGTTATGGTCCAGCCTATTGTATCCTTTATATGACAGTGAAGGCGCTTACCATCACGTTACAAAGCGTTCAAATGACGAGTCATTAGAGCACGTGTTTAGTTTGATAAATTTAACTATCTTATTCTACTTTATAGTCGCTGGAACGACTGCGAAGCATTTGAAATCTTCCATTAGATTTTTATCTTCTTCGCACTTTTTATTTGTACTAAATGCTTATCGTATGTTTTATTTTGATACCTCCTAAAGTTTGCTGCATGTACATGAAACTACAAAGCAAAAGATTCAATTAAGTTTTTTTCTATTCATTGGTACTTAACTTACTTCACATATCACCTTATAGCTTGTTTCATTGCTCGGCCCATCATGCTTGTACCAACTTGTAGTCAGTGTAACGTAACCTTGGGCTAAAATATGTTAAACTCGCTGGCCAGTTTTAGGTACCCGGTACATCACTACATGTATGTCTTTAGAGAAATCGTCAAAGTTGGGTTTGTTTTGCAACAGTCAAAAAGTTGTGGGTAAACGTGGAGTCCAAGATACAAGAAAGAGCCATCAGCAGTTTCCCCGTGTAATTTTTAATCTCCACTTGCTTAGTAGTACAAAGTATTTTGAAGCTGTATGTACTTGATCTGTATATTAATGCTGCTAGTTTTGAGGTGAACAGCTACTTGTGTGGTGTTACAATGTATGAAAGACATGCACTATATGCATACAGCACCTGTGACAAGGTTAAAACATATGAAGCACACTCAGGTCTTTGCTGTCAATAATTATTCTTTATATGGATTCTTAAAAAGATAGATTTTATTAGGATCTCAGTGCTGCGTGCTGTATTATCAGAGTGTATAATTTTGAATCAGTTTTGATTGTATGGCTTGTTCCTTGACTTTCCTCTCAACAGAACTTGATCTTTAGGTATTTGCAGAATGTAAGTATTGTTGGTCTGTATTTCCTGTGAATGTGACTTGTATATCAAGCCTTTATTTCACCGTCCCTGTATGTACAAAAACAGTATCAAAAAATTAAGCGAATTGAAAAGCCGCCTTGGCAGCTAATTACTATGCTCTTGCAGTTGTTTATAGAAATGATGCATGTTGTTAACATATTACGTGTGTCACGTGAGAACTGTGGGAGGAACACGCGACTTACGTATACTTACAGTGGACAATAATATTAAATTGCCATGCTAGTGGAGAAAAACACTGACCGATATTTTAATTTTTGCCAAATTGAACCCAGCCTCGTACAGACGTACCTTTTTGGAGTAATGTTACCTTTTTATAAACGGATTACCTTCAGGACTGTGTGTTCTATTTTATGTAAATTCCTTTGTGTTTGTGATAATATATTTGTTTGTAGCTGGAAGTTCATGACTTGACTAGCCACAAACGATGTATAATTACAACAGTTAACTGTCAACTACTATGTGTTATTTATCTGTTTGTTTGTTGTCATCAGAGATCAAGAATTCAGATTTGGCTTTATGAACAAGTTAACATGAGGATTGAAGGACACATTATTGTAAGTGTACAGCTTAAATTAAATCTTTGTCTGAAATTTTTGCGGACAGTGACTGGAAATTGCTTAACGATTTCCAAAGGCCAGTTCCAAAGGCCTTTTGATTTTCAACACTTAAAGCAGTATATGTTTCTAAGGATTGTGTGAACTAATTTTCACTGCAGCTTCTATGTGTAAGATTGTTTTTTCCACAACTGGTGAACTGAGCAATTTGTCTTCCAGCTCTGGATTTTCCATTAATTGCCTTACAGATTGTCAACAATTTCTTTTCTTTACATGTGTGAATATATTTTGTCAGGTCCAGTAGGCTTCTGAACATGAAACAATAACTGACTCAATGCCATTGCCATTGAATTACGTGGATACTTTTTTCGCCATCAAAACAACATGCAACATACGACATGCTGTTGTGCAAATAAGTAAAAGTAGATAGCCTGTTTGGCTTGATCAATGCTCAGAAAGCACAGCTATTTATGATTACTTGTAGCCCTTTAGGGGAGCCTTCAGTCCTTGTAATTTCAAGGTGATTTAAAAGTTTCAAAGTAGTGTGATAATACAAGTTTACAACGATAATTCTTAGACACTAATTAATTTGAAATACTTTGTTTATGCAGGGTTTTGATGAGTACATGAATCTTGTGCTAGATGATGCTGAAGAAGTCCATCTTAAGACCAAGAAAAGGAGACCACTTGGTAATAATGTAACTTCTTTATATATCTCTAAAAAAACAAAGCCAAAACCTTGTTTTCTAGTCCAGTGCAGAAATAAATTTCTCAACATGAAGGCATTGCAGGTCTCACTCGTAAAGTGTTGCAACTATTTTCTATCAATGGAAAATTGAATTAATGAAGAGCATAAAATATTGCGGTAGGTTTGTGTATAATCTATCCTCAGCAACATAAATACACTTCAACCATGTGGCTTTTTCCTCATATTAAGTTCTAAACAAATAGTTAAATGTTGTCATGACTGTCCACTTTATAGTAAATTCCCAAACTAACATCTTACAGTGTACAACACTTTGGTAATATTGGACAAACGTTTGGAAAAGTATCAGAATTTTTAATTTTCACTTTTGTTTTTATTGTTGTTGCCTCTTAGGGAGAATTTTACTGAAAGGAGACAACATCACTCTTCTAATGAATACACAGTCAAGTTGATGACAGCCGGCTCTATCAACATTCTTTTTTGCCCAAAAACGTTTGTAACTCTGTTAGAGTTCACTTTTTACTCTAAGATATTCTCTGCTTTGAAGAGGATTTATTGTCAAAGGCTTGTTTCGTGTGACGTTTGTTTGAAGTGCTGTGTAACTTTTTAAATATATTTACACATGTTGTATAAAAAGTATGATGACAGATTGTTATTTGTTTGAACATGAGCAAGCTCTCCTTCGTGCCTCCGCAAGAACATGGCAGATTCTTTGCTCAGCTTTGACTAAGGATCTTGCATGGCATATGCTGTAGGTACAGGTAGTCTTTTGGAACTAATGTAATGTCATTAACTGGCAATCATTTTACTTTCTTCACTATGTAACTAAAATAGTGTTTCTGTAATTTAGATCAGATATATCCCATTTTTGGCAAGGATTGGCTGGCATGTTTTTTTTAACTGTTTTAGTACCTCATACTTCTTTTCCAGCTTTTGTGCCTGCCCTATCAGCTGGGCTTAAGCATGTGCAGCTACTGTGGTACTAAACTTTTCATCTTTTTGCCCATGGAAAATTACACTTGGCCATTCATTTGATTCCATCCCAAATATCAGATCTTAAATTAATTCTACCTGTGTGCATGAAGTTCTTTTGCCCTTTATAATCACATTTTTTAACTCCTTCAGTTACGGGAGCTATCACATGGCTTCTCTTTACAGGAGAATGTGATTTATTTCCTTCTTCAAAGAGGGGTCACCTACTACTGTACATGTACCCTTGGAACAGATAAATAGAGAGCAAGTGACAAATATGTGATAGCAAGTGTTTAGAACAGAGGTTAGATAGAGAGAGGCTACTGCAGGAGACTCCAGACAAACCGAAACCAACCAGACAGGTTACAGGAATAAAGAAAAAAATAATCACTTGCTTTTAAGTTTATTTCTCTTGATCTCTTAGAACCATTAGGGGTACTTAAGTTTGCTTGTGCATTCAGATTCGGTGCGCTAATAAGAATGAGGGATGCGTTACGGGTGGTCCAAGGGGAACTCAAAGAAATATATTTTGTTCGGTTTTACAGGTTATAGGGGAGAGGTTGAAAGGATTGAAATTGCTCACAGCAATGGCATGCTGCCTACAATAAAAATAGCTGTCAGAGAAGACGCAGTGATGCATTTATATGAAATTAAGCCGTGAGGCGCAGATCTTTTTATCGTTCGTACTTAGCGCCGTTTATGGTCTCTCGCAGATTAGTTGTCTCCCTGAGCACCCACTCCTCTCCCCACCCCACCAGGTCTTCACAAAAGGAAAAACTGTCTTTTCACGCGTGTTTACTAAAAGTTTTACTTAATAGCTGACCAGTTTTACAGTATATCAAGCTAAGCAGTTCATCACAGTCACATACAACGTCGCGATATTTTAAGTGTGAAAAAAAGACAACTTGAACAAGTGAAGTGAAAATTACATATCTGATGAACTGGCTTTACATTGTGACGCATGACACTATTGTAGATCCCATACACAGCACGAAACACTGAACTCTCGAATAGCAGAAAGCTACCGTAGCACATAAGATTCACTGCACACGGAGATATTCATGTTTTTCACGCCTGTACGCTAGTGGTCTAAATATCTGTTTCCAACAAAACAACTCCAATTACCGTATGCAATGATACTTTAGTTCATCACCTCATGAATATCCACTTATGAGATGTTTGAGCGCCAGGCCACCAGATCTGAAGGAGGTATCCCTGTTTTTCGTTTCTTGTTGTCGGTACTTCTTGAAAAGTAATACCCACACGTGTATTTTCCTAGAGTGCTGAAAGGCGCCAACGAATTAACTTGCCTTGTCCATGGTTCGGCCAGGCATTGAACTGGAATATCAGGATTCTTCAGGGTTTCTCGGTGAGGCTTAGAAGTGTTCTCGGTGCTGGAAACTGATTGTGTCGCTGCATCCCTAAGCTGGTTGGAAATATGCCTAGAATATGGAGCTTGAGTTGGAACTGCAGGTTGTGTGCCCCATGCTGCCACTCGACAACAAAAGTTGGTTGGCAACCACACCGCTTTAAAGTCCTTTCGACAGTCTCCGCATTTCCAGCACTGGCCAATTAACTGTCCAGTATTCGGCATTATGCCCGAGTCAAAGTCTGCAAGACTCGAAAGAACTTTCACACCAACAGAATGATATTTCCGAACAAAACCAAGATTTTTTTGTGCAGTCGATCAAAAATATATCAGATCTTTGTTGGCGCTCGCGACGTGGAAACGCGAAGCATCATAATTAAGGCAGAGGCAAATTGACGTCACAATTGTGTTAACTAGCCAATCAACTGATTAATCATCGACAATTCTCAGTAATAACGCGATTACTTTGTGACTGGAGTGGTCGGCGACATCAAACTTGCTTCTGGGGTAGGAAGCCTTTGTGAAATTGCAGGGAAGCCAATTTTTTAAGCCCGTCAGTTTTAGTATTTTTGAGACTGGTTTGTAAATAAATTAACGGCCAAGAACAACGCCCTAAAATAACCTTTCATATACGAGATTTATTTGCGTTTCAAATTGTACGAAAGCCAGGTGTCAATTCTATTGTCTCCTTTGTACATTGGAAGACTCTCTAATCCGTCTCCAAGGAGTTCGTTTGAATACCTGACACCAGTTCATCACTTGGAAAATAAACATTTCTAATATCAGCAAATCACGAAAAGCAAATTCAGTTCACAATAAAAAAACTTTTAACAAGGATGCTTAAGGGGGAGCGAAAGAGTCCTAGTTCAGGAGTGCTTGATTCTCGACCAAAAGAGGAAACCTGCCAACACTCCTATTTAATTCCCCGCAATGCGCTTGTTTGGAGATTATTTTTCAAGTTGAAAATAAGTGGTATTTCTAAAGTCCAATATTTCAAGCCCACAAAAAATGGTTTGTTTCACAACGCACTTGAAACAGAAATCATATGAAATTTGTGAAGAGCTAGTTCGTTTATTTAGGCACTTTGCAAAAGGAAATTTTTCAAGTAGGTTGGCTAACAAAGCTGGAAAGGCTTGCACAGTTTATGACACTCCGGTTCAAGATTTTATTCGCTTTGGTCAGCGGTTTTCAATTTTCAAGTAACCTTGGCAACGACAGTAAATTTAGCGGCCATTTTGTTTTTCTATCCCTATCCTTGAGACCTTGTGTTTTACGCAGTTTTGGAACATAAAATGCCTGAAGGAGAAAAACCCGTGATACCTCCTCCTCCAGCAATACATGTTGAACGGACCCTAGCGTTAATTAAGCCAGATGCTATTCACAAGAGTGATGAGATTGAAGAAATAATTCTTCAACATGGATTTACGATCCTACAGGTACAGCTGTACGCAAAACTTATCACTTTTCTAGTGTGTTGTTTTTATTACTTTGACGTAAAGCTAGGTTGCTAGTCCTTCCATCCAATCTTGCCTTTCAATGATTCACTTGATAAATCATTCCTTGATAAATAGTTTGGTCTTCAACAAACATGAAATTGAATCTAATGGCTTATTTGCAGTAATATTCGCTGTCTGTGACTTATTTTAACAAAAAAAATGAAAGTGGCAGAGATTTGGCATATGAATGGGCTAATTTTGGGACTTAGAACTAATATTTATAGCTGCAAAAGCCAAATCAAAATAAATGTGCAAAAAGTAGTATATTCATATCCCAAGAAAAAGCTCTCATGTACAATGTAAAGACTTAAACATCTCTTGTGGCAGAAAAACTACTCTGTTATCTGCCTCAGGCTCATATAAAGAGGTGTCTAAGTATACTGGCAACTTGCATTTAAGCAGTATGACTACAGATACAGTCACTGATAACAATATACAGTATAACCAATTAGGGACTATGCTTTTGACACTGAACAGAAAAGAAGAGTTCACATGACACCAGAACAGACGAGTGATTTTTATGCTGAACACTATGGTAAGATGTTCTTTCCAAGTCTTGTGGCCTACATGAGCAATGGACCAATCTTGGCAATTGTCTTAGCAAGGCAGTCAGCTATTTCATACTGGAGACAGTTGATTGGACCAACAAACACACAAAAGGCAAGGGATCAGGCACCAGAAAGGTAATGAGACTTAAATTTTAATATCGTTATGGGTTTTACTAAATTATCTGACCTTTGCAATTGGCATAATTTTTTTAAGAGTCATGGTTGCCTAATGTTTGCATGTTGAGCTTAAGGCTGCTCCAAACCTTTGCTGACATTCTCCAGAAAAGTGCATACATGTGTACCAATCAGGAAACCCCTACAAAATATTGGTGCACACATTTGATATATAGTTTCCTGTTTGTCAAAAACGGGCAAAGCAAAAAGGAAAGATACCGGTATGTGCAGCAAAACGCAAAGAAACTGAGGAACAAATGCTGATGCACGATTTCAAGGAGACAATTGTGACAAAACTGAAATCTTTGATACAGGAATTTTGTAAATAGCAGTGAGCATTTGCTATTATGATTTCTTACACAGTAACAGACTCAAAAGCCTAACAATACTCGAGTGTAAACAAATACTAATGAAATGAAATAGGATGTCCAGATGAAGCCATTTGCTGCAAATAGGTTGCTAAGAAGTCCGTGCCTTTCGGGAATTATGACAACTTGGCAGTTTATAAATTTTTACTAAAAAAAAAACCCCTTTCTCTCAATAGCCCACACACTTGCATGTTAATATATACTTTCCTTTTTTGGGAAATGTTACCTTATAATAACCTTTAATTTGGTTGAAAAAATATATATTTTGCAAAGGTTTGGAGTAACCTTAAAAGCCACAAACAAACTGCACCAACAGTAATTCAAACTTACAGTAGATACTAAATTCCAGTGTGAATGTCTGGAAGTTAGAACCCAATGTTTAGTCAGTCGAGGCCAAGTTGGGCTCAAGCCATTGCCATTGCCCTCACAAGTATCATTGCAGGTGTTTTTGTGAATTATCGTTTGACTTGTCAGCAGACTTTGTATTATACCCTGTAGTTATATTAGGAAAACTTACAACCACAGAATTCAGAAAATGAGTTGAGTCCTGGGCTCCTTAAGGTTTATTTAATTACAGAAGTTTATTATATGGCTAGCACCATGAGTGGGCAGCATGAGCTCAATCCTGCACTGTGATTGGCTACCCAAACTGGCAGGATGGCACGGTCTTGCCTGCTTGGGATTACCCTTTGTGTCGTGCAAGGAAAAAAACATTCTTTATTTACATAAAAAAATCCTTAATTAATCAAGCCTGTTTGGTCAAGATTGCTTGATATTGTTTGTTTTCTTTTTTTATGTTTTTATGGACCACATGACTTTGTATAAACATGCACTTTAGCAATTAAATAGAATTATTGTACAATATAACGTATTAAACTAAGGCTCCATTGACTACTTTTCTGCTTTCAGTCTGAGAGCAATCTATGGTACAGACAGCACAAGAAATGCTCTTCATGGAAGTGACAGCTATTCTAGTGCAGAACGAGAAATACATTTCTTTTTTCCTGACAGTGAGTACCATGTAAAAAGCTAATTGTTAAGTATTTAAATGATTTTATTTAAACATCCACATCTGAAAAAGTACACAAATCCAACACTATGAATTGATGTAGTTTTGAGTTTCCAATATATAAAAATCTGCATGTATTGTGTTTTTGAGTGAAACTAATTTTTGGGGTAGCCTGACAGAATGCTTGGGACTAACTCCAGGTGGGGACTCCCATGGATATAAAAAGGGATGGAGTGCTAATGGTATCTTTTAAAGTGGGATTGGTACCTCTAAGGGTGTTTAGCTCGTACTGTACTTATCTGAAAAAAATATCCCTGGAGGAGATAAAGTACCTTGGAATTGGTATCCCTTAGGGGCAAAAAAAGTTCCAAGCAACACCAACAAAACAGGTTCTTGGTGCATGTACCTTCTAGGGGTTCTTTTCAAAATTTCCGACAAGCACCCCAGTTCTATTAATATTGGAATCACCCCCCTTACTCGGGATTAACCTATCATGGACTAGCATTCCATCCAGGGGGGATCATAGCATTACTTCCAGCCACTTCATGCTTTAGAAACTGGAGTAAGCACCAAATGCTATGAGCCAGTTGGTTTTAAGAGGCTTTACTTAGTTTTTTGTCAAAAATTCATTACCCTTGTAACTACAACTTTTCCAGGTATTGTGGAACCAGTTTCAACAGGGCAGGCAGCAAAAGACTACCTCACAAGAACAGTAACTCCAACTTTACTAAAGGGACTCACCGAATTATGTAAAATGAAACCTGCAGACCCAATTGTAAGTTTGCATGTTTGCAATCTGTATAGATTTTTAATGTTCAAAGCTTTTTTTTTTTTTTATCTCAGTTTAGCTTTTTCTTACAAGTATTTGCAAGCATCCTACAATGAATATTCTTTGATGTGGAATACTATAGCCATGGCCAGCTGTTGATCAACAAAGAGCCACACCTAGCAAAAACTCTCCACATAGAATGTATCTAGTCAGGTTATTGAGCTACCTGCAGGGCTGTCAGTAAGTTTTGCATCAACTGTAGCCTTGATCTTTACACCTGCAACAAACTTGTTACCTTTTAGATTAATTGTATCAGCTGTATAGCCCAGTTCACTCGTAACATCATATGGGCCCATTAAAACAGACTCAGCTGTAGTGGGTGTTAAAGTTTACGGCCCGTAATGACAGCCCTGACATGTGGTCAGTCAACAAATATCGTGAGTGTGGGTTAAACTTCATCATTAAATTGCTCAAAAAAGTTGATCCAAATGTACACTGTATCCATTCATTGTTTCACATTTACTTATGATTGTTTAATTTCTCATAAATTGTGTCATGTTGAATATTTTGTAACAAATTATATATCAAACGATGGCACTTCTTGAAGTCTTGCTGGGCAGAGAGTGTGATGTGTGTTAAAAACAATTTGTTTATTTGTTGACAGATCTGGCTGGCAGACTGGTTAGTAGTTAACAATCCAAACAAGCCCAGGGTACAGGAAGGGGACTACATTGTTGAAGAACCTGATGATTAAAGCTTTCCCTGAGTTTTCTATAATTACAACTTGTAAATACACACCTTCGAAAAAATACTAGTACTTGTAACTGTAGTAAAGAGGGAAATAAACAAGTTTAGGAGGGTTCATTCTTTCAATGTTAAATGATGTTTCATATTTTATCAAATGAAGGGTACATGTAGTAGTTTCTTCTTTAAATTATTAAAAAGTTAATTACTGCAAAAATATATTTGAAGTGCTAATGTTATTTTTGTAGAGAAATACCACTGTTGCAACTTCTTGTTTGTATTAGTGCTGTTCAGCACTAATAGTGAGCATTCTTCTTAAACAGTGATAATTGTGATGAGTTGTAAATACATCTATTGTTTAGTATGCATGGTGTCTGACTGGACTGTTTTATTTTTTTCGTGTCAGTTGTAGCACTGAGTTGAAAACATTTTGACAGGTTTTTTTATAAATGCAGACATGTATAACCTGTGAAAAATGGTGCATCCATTGCATGAAAAAGTCTAACCCTTGTATAACTGCCTTGTATTGGACCAAGATTGAGAGGGCCAGGCCATGGTAAGCCTGAGCAGAAATATGTTCACGTTCTCCTTGGGACAGCTGGTTTCCTCTCCACAAGGTTTTCTCTCCACAAGGAGTAAATTTTGGGTGATTGATATTGGAATGTTATATAATATTGTTTACTTTATTTATAGTATATGAAGCTGGAAAACCCAAATAACAAATGGTTGGAATAATGACCAATCACTGCTTCAAGCTAGTGATAATGCAGTTTATGTATAGGCTCTCAAGAGAGCTTGTTTTATAAACTCTTTTTATTTAGCCTGTCTAGCTATGGCCTTGCAGTGGGTGAGCGACTAGGCTTTTGACCGATGTTGGGTATCAAACTGGAACAACATTAACTTCATGCTTAGTGAAGGTTCGCAAATGTTATTTTGTACATTTTGCTATATAGGCAGACCATGTAATACCTCGCAAGTCTTTCTCAGTAAATTATTTAATGTTTTATATAACACTCGAGAGCTGTGCAGTCTAATCTATGACTTAACACTTGCATAAAAATAATAATCCCTCACAAATAACCAATTCCATTTCAGTTGCCTCTGTTGTAAACAAAGTACAAAACAAACAGTGCGCAGAGACAGCGGGGTTTGGGTTGGAGAGGAGGTATCTCAACGTTTACAGCGTTATGAAAAAATCGAAAAAGGGGGTCTCTTTCTATACACCCTCAAAAAAAAGCCACCAAAGAAGTGGACTTTTCATTTTGCCCTATATGAAGTGAGAGTATAAAAAGAATGGGAAGGGGAGGGCGGAGAATGTAACGCGGTGTTTTCATTCGAAATCAGTCCTCGTTACTGCTAAATCTTTAAAACTTTGATAAACGATTATGGCTTACGGAAACATCAGGAACAATTATGTTGCTCATAGAGAATTATGTTCTTTGTGTAAGTCCAACGTTCCACTTGGTTTACTGCTATGCGGCTTTCCTCTTCGACTAGCTCAGAATCCGCTAAGCCACGGGAGTAGGAGACGACATCCAATTGCAAGGTATCAACAAGTGCTTACTGCTAATACCCAATTTTTTTAGGGCAAAAATCAGTTTTCACTACGTGAAAGAAATGGTTATGGATTTTGGAACTTCCCGGTTCTTCCATATCTCCCATATGGTAAAAGCCTATAGCCACGATGACACACCTGTTTATTGACTTTCGGTTTAAAACTATAAGGTCAAGACCATAGCTGGTACCCCACCGGCCCACAATAAGTTCACCCAGAATAATTACGGAAGTTAACGTAGCTAAGTGGCTGATTTGACAAACCGAACGAATTTAAAAATGGACAGATAGTCGAAGAAAATTACTTTCTATTTAATCTTTAATCTTAAATCATTATTTGTTCATCAGGCACAATAAATTACAATTTAAGGTCCAAGATCCTAAAACGAAAATTCTAAATTTTAATATTATTGACTTACGATAATATTCAACTACAAACCTGATGTCCATGAATGCCGTGTATTTAAAGATTATGAAGAGGCTCTCTAATATTACAGGATCAGCTGTTCCAAAGGGTTGCACCGCTGTAACTATATTGTTTACAAGTGAGATATTCGGGAACCAGAACGACTTGAAAACCATTAGAACTTTCTGAATTTGGCGTTGACATTGCAAGTCTTTTCAGCTGAGTTTGTGAAACAAGGAATCGACATCAGCATCATAGCTCGCTGAAGTTATTACTCGTGTAGCACGGTTTTGTAGTTTTTATTGCTTGTTAGATAATGTTTTGCCACAATTACCCCAGACTAGGCTGCAGAAATCAAATGAGGTTGACTAGAGAGGGTCTAGAGAGTTGTATATGCAGAGCAGGGTAGATTGAGACACAAACGGCTTTGATTGATCATAACCGGCCCGCTGCACTAAACGGACTGTTTTATATTTTTGTCATTTCGCTATTTTAGGGACTTTGGAGGTTCAGCTGATGATTACAGCACAACTTTTCGTCTCATATCACTACGTCCATCCGCATGATTACCGGCCCTCTGTCAGTGAACGTTTATAAGCCCCTATAAAATCTCGAGAGTTTTACCAGGCTGTACTGATCTGATTCTTATGTGCGTCTAAATCGGCTGCTGCTGTTTGTAGGGCATTGTGGCGGGCTAAAATGGAAAATTTGGCGGGCTAAAATGTATTTTAGCCCGCTGAAACAAACCAATGAAAAGTAAGAATCAACAGTCGTACGATATAAGCAGCCAATCAAAATCTAGAAGCCACCACAACGTTTGCGCCGTTTTCTTGCTGTGACGTCATGCGTAGTCACATGACTTTCGGACTATGTGCTTGGCAGTGTGGAATTAAAAACTAAGAAGTGTTGTTCTTATAGAGACTGCTTGTCGTCTTTATTACCTCCTGTTTGCGCTCTCAAATAGCGTAACATTACACTTGCTTCGTCGGTAAAAGAAATGATGACGTCATTTTCATGCCCAAATCATGGCTGAAAACTCAGTAACTCAAACTCCTCAACTAAAAGTTAGAGGCTGAGGCTAATTCAGAGAAACTTCTGATGGAAATACCTCCTCCTGATGGAGGTCCTCGTGTAGGAGGTCTGTCCTCTTATTGATGATAAATTGCGTCATAACATTGTCAAAGTGGTTATGGAACCACGAGCCGCAGTTTATGTTCTTGGGCATCAACATGTTCTGGGCTCTTCTCAGGAGTCTGAGTTGGGCCCAAAACATGTTTATGCTCGCGAACATAAACTCTATTGTTTTATTAAGCTCAAACACCATGTCAAATCATTAATACATTATGTTAACGGTATTTTCGTCCAGTGCTACCTGGCAAGAAAGCGCAATGGCTTGATAATCACGTCGCTGATATGCTAGATGCGATCTCGACGACTTCTTTGCGGCACAAACTGAAATGTTAAACTGTGCCTTTGCTGAACATATAACACATACTGCTGGATTGCCATGCAGCCTTTTCCTTCTCGTTCCATGGACCTGTACAGTCCCTCGCCGCTCAGTATCTTTAAAACACTTTCCGCCGACCTTCATATCCGGCATTATTAACTCTGAATTAAGGGACTGGCCAATAAGGAGGGGGACGGAGCATTTGAAAATGTGGTGATCAGAAAACACATGACCCACCTCTTCCATTAGGCACAAAACTGAGTGACCCACCCCTAAATGAAGGTTGAAAATCACATGAACCACCCTGTTCCAGCAAAATCACAGTTCATGTGTGAAATATGTGAGTCGTCCGCTCTTGCTCTGTTTATGTAGTGGTATATTTTGATGAGCGTTTGCCACCTCACTATGCTGTTTAATATGCGCTCAGACATGACTTAGCACTAATGGGTGAAAGCTCGAACTGAACTGGAAACACGTGAGCAGGACTCTGTCAGTGAAAAAATTTTGTAACACATTCTTTTTTTCCATTGTGTCGCATCTTTTCCTAACATAGCTCCTTCTTATAGTGCAATTTTCGATCGCGTCGACGTGACCAACATAAAAATGAGGGACGAGAGATTGTGTTCACATAGGGAACAGAAAACCAAGAGCTGCTGCATGGGAACTTAAAACTATTTTGGTTTTCTTCATTATAATATAACTTCTCTTCTGTTGAATTAACATATAAACCACAATTACACAAACAGGAGCAAATTCTTCTCATCCCTTATGGTAAATTTAACAACCAAAGGAAGAAACTCTAGCCATGATAATAGACCTGTAGCCTGCTCGGTAGCTACACTGAGGACTGGAGCCAACGATTTTCACTATTAAAATAGCTCTTTGGCATCTTAATTTTGCCATATTATTTTGAACAGCTCCATACTTGGGATCGGTAAAGTGAAAAAGATTCAATTTGTTATAACCATTTTGGGAAGCTTGCTCCACGTCAGTAAAATGAATGACGACATTCCTAACTTGCTTTTAGTAATAAATTAGCATATAATTTCGCTTTCTTCCTTCTCTTCTCTCTCTCACATTAAAAGCCTCACGATATTGTATTAAACTTTTGTAATCAATCTTCGCGCATCGCCAGGTTTGTTTCTTAACGTAACTTGCGTGGTTTGATTAAGAAATCCTTGGCATGAAAATCTCAATAAAGAGCCTTTGTTGGTTGACTGTAATTTTAGCCCCGTCCTCCATAACTGTGGTAAATTCTTTGTCGCACGATGACTTGTTCTCTTGATTAGCAAGATCGCTGCCCGTCTTTGCTGGTGAGTAATTCTGTCCATTTGGTAGCTTATCTAACGATTTCTCCGACTTGTAACCAGTCCGCAAACAAGAGGAACATTTTGCTTTCTTCAAAATGAGCGGTAAACTCCTTGATCTACTCTCCTTCCCAGAGTCAATTGTTGGTCGAGCCGCTGTGTGGCTGTGATCTTCTTTCACAGATTTACAGGAGAAAAAATTACACTGTTCCTCTTCTTCTTCGCTTTCAATGTCAATCAAACGCTTTATAGTTTGTTTTTTTGAGCCGTCCTCTGGAGTTACAGTTCTTGCGATAAGTGACTCAGAAACAGGAGGTATATTAGGAAGAGAGAGCTCTGAAGACGCAGCTTTATCCCTCTGTTTCGTTCTCCGTTTCGAGTTAAGTGTCTCTTTTGGTCTTCCCAAAGAACATCTATAAGGTGTATGACTCATTAGAAAGTTGTTCAAAGCATTCTGCTTTAGTTTCTTGTCGAAGCAGATGTGTAAATTCACGCCATCTTTTTTCCTCGTTCGAACAGGTCTATTTACGGCGAGGTCCATTAACACTTGCGCTGCTGGGAATTCCTGTGCAGTCTCACGAACCATTTCGATCAATAAACAAAACTGTATCCTGCCACGAAGCGATTGACTTGGTAATGGTATAACAATGTTTGGGGTCTTGAAACTGTGTTATCCAGTTAAACCATCGTCGATCCCTTAGTTACATGATGTGTTGTCTGTTCTGCCAAACTGAATTGCGTGTTGCGGTCCGATTAAGCTATAACCAAACTAACAAATAAGATCACGCACAACTTGACCTTTCGTTGACACAGGAAGTGTTCGTTACCGAGTTCTCAATGGACGCTTACATGACACCTCTCCACTGAATAGTAAATAATTCCACAATAAATCGTCACTCCTTAGCCGTTATTGACCTAACTAATATCACAGGCAACCTCTCTCATAATAACAGAATATCTCAATCCTTCTAGGAAAAGTCCCAAACTGCACAACATGTAAGCTGATTTCAACAAAAGCGTTGGAGCGATCATTTGAACATGTTTTTGATTTTGATTTTTTTGATTTTATATGAGCGTACAATGAACAAATTGTCGACAAATCCTGTAATTATCATAGCCGCGATGTTTCGTTCGGTGCCGACACGGTGAACAATAAGCTTATTCAAGCACTTAAAAGGTTTTAAACAAAAGGAAAGCCATTCTTGAATAACTCCAACAAGACTGAGAAAATAGGGTTTTGCCTGTTATTTCGTTTAGTTTTTCCTTTGAGTTTGATGGTTCCAAATTTAAGCACGGTATCGCATTAACTCCCGGTGACGATCTATTTAGCATTTTTGGTTGTCCTTTTTAATAAACTCTTGTTTGCTTTTTTCGATTTTAATTTCATACCGCTCAGACGTCTTTGAAAATTTTAACAAAAAAGCAATTAGGCAATCGGATCAACTTCATTGCCGATAGATAATGAAAGGTTTACGAACGTTTGCAAAAATATACAGGAAAATTGAGGTAGAGCCCTTGTTGTTCATGAGCTCTAGATGTGCAGAGGGCTCGATTTCCAGCCGCAGTGAGATGGTTCTTTTTACATAGGCATGTACGACGTGCAAACTACAATATCAAAGCCAAGTTCTCCTAAAACGCTGAGCTGCCTTGGATAAATAAACAAATAAAGAAAAAAGAAAACGAAAAAGAAAGATATCATATGTGGTAACTAGTGGGCTAATCTGATATTGAAACTTGAAACCGATCAGTACCTATTGTAATATGAAAATTACACCATAGAAAATTATTTTCAATTTTTATTCTCTTTGCTCGCTTGAAGACAATACTTTGTTGTTATTATCATAACTTGAATAAAGATTGTATCCGCGCACTTTTCATACTCATGGAGACGTCTATACAAAATCAACAGACGGATGAGCAAAAGTTGGAGATTTTATTGCTGTTTCCACGAGATTAAAATAGCTCAAAAAGAGTAAGAAGTAGATTGCTATTTCCAAATAGGTGGAAGATGAAACTTGTTAAGTTCATTTAAAAGCGTATCACGTGTCATGTCACGTGGTAAGTCGTAAAATCTTGAGCACCTTTCAGAACTATCTGTAGACTTCAATGACGTCATAGATTCGTTATGTGAGCTGTGTAGAGCTGATGGGGATTCTTGGAGTGGTATTGGGGTGTCTGTGTTAGAAGGACGCGGAAAGTCTGTAAAACTTCTGGCTAATAAATTTTCACTTTTGTCCAAGAACTTCTTCTTTATGATACTTTTGAATTCACTAAGTAATGTCAAGGAGTCGGCCTTGTTATGCAGACTGTTCGCCGCTCGGAGCATATCTAGTCGCTTCTCTGCAAACGGTTTTACTTTACGATAACAGAGAGGTGGGATATTTTGCGATTTTGGAATTTTAGTTCGAGAATTTTGCTTTCTCTTTCCTAATATGTACTGTTCCTTCAGCTCAACTGGTTTACCCGACAGCAGTGGAAAATTATTCGTTTCTGCGTTGTTCGGAGTCTCATCATTTGTCTTTGGAAGTGGCGTTCCAGCCCGCCATTTTAACTCCATTATTCCAAAGTGACTTTTTCCTTCAATCGTTTTGCCTACAGATGGATGAAATAAAACATAGCCGTGATTCTTTACTCCTTGGAGGCGTCGAGTAACTACAGTAATTTATCAGCAAAGCCCCTGCAAATAATATACTTAAAAGCTGAGTTACCCCTCAGCGAGCTTACAGTGGCATTCAATTATAGTCAAGGTTTAATGTCAGCTGCGTTTCATCACTTAATACAAATATAGCCATGATGTAAAAGAAACCTGCATCTGTACATTACCATAGCCCGAGAAAACGTGATGATGAATAACACACAAAAAAACATCTTACCAGTATGAACCGACAGCCTATGAGGAATCGAAGTCACCACCAAATTTCTTGTTTCCGTCGAAGATTGCAACCGAAAATCACTTAGTGCTGTTCTTCTGATCAGTGTGGAGTTAAGCAGTCTCTGACCGTGAGTGCCTGGACCCAAACAATATTGAAGTGATGGTTGTTCAAAAACTGGTCGAGGTTGTTCCTCCAATTTCTGATCAAAGAGAATGAAAACAGACAGAAACCTTTGTTTTCAATGTCATGCAACACTGCAGATAATTTGTTAGAGGTGCACGAATTGAAAGTTTACATTACATATACTACACCATGTAGTAGTCTAGACAGTAGTGTAGTGTAGTGTAGTCTAGTCTAGTCTAGTCTAGTATATTAGAAAATAAACCAAAGGAAATACGCGCGCTGATTGGTTTAAAACCGGGTTTCTATTTAACAAATAGTTTCCTTGTTGCCATGCGTCTGTTCAGTAATAGATCACAGATGACGGCAAAATGTGGTAAGAACAAGAAAGTGGCACACGAGGCGATAGACGAGTGTGTCACTGATGTTCTTACCACATTTTGACGTCCTCTGTGATCTATTACTGAACAGACAAAAATCAGGGCAGGTTTTGTCATCCGAGCGGCCCTGTGAGCCAAAAAGCTTGGATGTTGCCATTGGATAAGTCCGCTCCTAAACTAGCTCTAAGCTAAGCCTACTGACCACGTTAAATAAAGGATCGATTGATTGATAGCATAGGATCGATGGGATAGGATAGGATAGGATACTTAGGATAGGATAGGATAGGATAGGATAGGATAGGATAAGATAGGATAGGATAAGATAGGATAGGGTAGGATCGGAGAGACTAGTCGCTTCATGCAACAGAAACATCAGCGCCGGCTTAAGGGACTCCGATGCAGATTTAACTTGTTCCTTAAGCCATTTGATCAACAAAGCAAATATACAAACTAAGCTGGGAGAAAAGGCCTTTGTTATTTCTTTTTTTTTTGCCTTATTCTACGAACGTAGCTTCTATTTACTCGTTGCGCAGTATCTTATGACGCCAAGCAGTAACTTGGATTTCATAAACGCGTTTCACTGCAGCACAATGGTAACTCACCTTCCTTGCAACATCAGGCTGTTGATAGATCTCTGGGATCGTCGTATACTCTTCTTTTCGTTGTGATGTCAAATTCGACCGAATAAAATGATCATCCTCTCCGTTATCAGGTTCTAGAATGGCGCATAACCACAGGCCGCTTTTGAGCAGACTTATGAGTGATTGAGACAAATCATTGCTACTAGAAGAAAGCGAATCAGTATGTTCTAGGTATCGCTTAATACTTTCAAACACATGAAGCCTGAGGTCCAACAGATTTTCTAAGTAACTTAAGGGAAGTCTTCCTAAGCCGTTTATAACAACGCGATTGCCCCTCTGAAGCGTATCCAAGGCCTCCTTCCTAAACAGAATTCGCATGTTCATCAAGATCTCCTCTTTGCTCTTTGACACTTTATGTGTCAAACTTGCAAGATCTTCGGCAAGTGGTGACATGTGACAGAGGATTTCAAGTAGGTCACCCATAGTATAAACTTTTTGTATTGATCCGTCCTCCTGTGCAACCTGTAATCTTTTGGTACGCTTCATCTTAAGTAAAAGCAACATATCACTTGGCTGTGTTAATGGCTTGACACAATCCACTACTTTAAAGATTTGTTTTATAGACATTAATTCTGGATGATGGGCTGGAGAAAATCCTGCGCCACTTTTGTCGTCGAAGCATCGATTCGACAGTTTTCGTGTGGGCAACGGAGATTGTTGCAGACTTGAAACATTAAAATTTCGTGTACTCTGTTCGCTGCATTCTCGTGTGTAACTCTTTTCTGAAGAGAGAAACAAGGAAAGGAAAGAGATCACATTAAAGAATAACTTTTACTTGGCAGAGTTGAGCTAGTAAAAAATTAAACAAGTTGAGTTAGACAGAGATCAGAATGGACTGATAACGCTTGCCAGATACGACTTGCTATCTCGGCATCATGCTTTAAGATGCGTCAATGCTCAACATGTACGTGCACTGGTCGCTGCATATATGCGTTTCCGCAACCATAGTAGACTACTGTAAATAAGATATCACATATCATTAAATAAAGAGCTTTTGTTGCGGTTAATATGTCCGAGAAATGTGTAAATTGATCGTCTTTCCTCTCCGGCAATTTTATATTTATATTTATATTTTATATTTCTTTCTTTCTTTATTCCTTTATTTGTTAACATGTATATAATTAATTAATTTATCAACCCGGGCAAAGTATGTCGCATCAGGCCAATTTGTAACATTGTTCATTTCACAAGTAATGCTAATCAATTAATTACCTGAATCTTTATCTTTGGTAGGAGAAGTTTGCAAAGATATAAGAGTTTTGTCCTCTGGAGAGATCGCTAAACGGATTTTACCTGAGGACAAAAAAAAAAACACAGGAAATAAGTTTGTCTGGCAGTTTGACTGGTTCTTTCCGAACGTCAGTACGCTCATATTTCCACGAAATTTAAGTACAGATGTCAAATGTAGATCAGTTACTAGTCAAAGATCTAAGGAAGAATTCAGCATGAAAAGACGTGCAGAGGGAAGCTGAAATGCATGATTTCCGAAATGCCCCTATACATACCAAACAAGGCTTTACAGAATTATTTAATTACTCACCTATAAATATATCAATCAAAAACCAAATAGACAGTTTTAAATTCAATGATAAAAAAAATTCAGATTTATAGCATTAATACTCAAGCTTGTTAAATTGCAGAGCATGTATAGGAATGCTATTACATAGAATGTATGGGCACGTTCTCGACTATAAATGATTTAATCCAAGGCCAGTCATAGGAATACTTTTCATCAAATATTAGAAGAAGAGGTTTAACTAATATTGGAGATTCATTTACTTATTTCATTTTATCTGTTTTGCATCTGATCTTGTTTGTTTTTATTTATTTGCAAAATAAAATCAGTGAGATCTAGCAATACTTCATGGCTGTTTTAATAAAATAATATTTCCACTCGTGTTTGGTACGCGCGTCGTTGACTATGTATCATCTCGCACAGCGCACTCTCGTGAAGTAGATGAGTCGTACGATAATGCGGTAAATAGAGTTTAAAAGTAGTATTTTCTAACCCATAGAAAGTTTTCAGGTTTTTATCTCACAACTGCTTAAGTTGTGTGTGTAACTGCGATGATCAGTCGTCATATATTCATATCTCTCTCCGCAGTTCAAATAGATGATCTTTCATATATTGATTTGAATCTTTCACTTCTACGGGTATATTACGAACTCACAAAGTGACCAGCTCCCAGATGGCTTGATAGCTCAGTCGGTAGAGCACTGCGCCGGTATCGCAGAGGTCATGGATTCGAATCCCGTTCTTCTGCTTAAGTTGTGTGTGTAACTGCGATGATCAGACATATATTCGTATCTCTCTCCGCAGTTCAAATATATGATCTTTCAGATATTCATTTGCACAGTGAATACTTAGCACACGACAATTAGTCGATTCTGATTGGCTGAGAGCAGTGCACTTTAAGTGTATCACCAGTGCAAATTACAAAACGTAATTCTGGATTATGATTGGCTGAGAGACAAAATGAACTTTTCTGAGCCAATGATATCACGTAAAATGATGACGAAAATTTTGTGCGGGAACTTTGACAAAAGTTTTCTCGAATACGGAAAAGAGAGATTTAAGATAGATCTTCCGGCACTTCCTGCACGCACTTCTCGTTCAAGCCGAAGTGGCTCGTGCAATTCCAACTTTTCGAAAACTCACTCGTGCAAATTAATTCCAAACGTATGTTTACCTATATTAATTACCGTTATAAAGTTTAAAGTGCACCTGACACCAAAAAATGAAATTTAACATCAGCTTAAACAAACCCTTATTCTGCACATGGCGAATAAAGAGAGTAAAGTATGTCGTACTAGGCCAGATTCAGTAACACTATTCATTTTACAACAATGTTCACTTCATTACCTGAATCTTTATCTTTTGTAGGAGAAGTTTGCAGAGATATAATAGATAGAAGAGTCTTTTCTTCTGGAGAGATCGCTAAACGGATTTTAGCTGAGGACAAAAAATAAAACACAAGAAACTCATTTTGTCTGGTTGTTTGACTGGTTCTTTCAAAATTGAAGTGCAGATGTCAAACTTAGATTACTGGTTTTAAATCTAAGAAACAATTCAGCATCTTAACGAAGTGCAGAGGGAAGATGGAATGCTTGATTTCCGAGATGCTGCATGCTAAAATAGCCTTATCCGGCACATGGCGAATAAAGGAAGGTAAAGTATGTCCCACCAAGCCAGTTTGTAACGTTTCACAACTATGCTAGTCACTGTATTACCTGAATCTTCACCTTTTGTAGACGTTTGCAGAGTCTTTTCTTCTGGAGAAATCGCTAGACGGAGTTTAGCAGAGGACAAAAAAAACACAGGAAATAAGTTTGTCCGGCAGTTTGACTGGTTCTTTCAAAACGTCAGTACGCTTCATATATCCACGAAATATAAATACAGATGTCAAACGTAGATTTTTAGATAGATTACTAGTTTTAAATCTAAGGACCAATTAAGCATTCAGAAGTGCAGAGGGAAGCTGATTTCCCGCGATGCTGTTAAAATACCAAACAAGGCTTTACAAAATTGTTATACATTGTATTATTCGCCTATAATTATATCAATCAAAAAATAAAAGAGACAGTTTTAAATTCAAAGATAAAGAGATGATTTATGTTAAATTTTCAGATCTATGGCATTAATACTCAAGCTAGGAAAAACTATATGTTAAATTGCAGAGCGAGATGATAATACTCAGCGCATAATAATTACCATGTACCCCCGTAGAATTCCATTTTTATGAAGTGAAATTTAACATCAGTTCATCAAGCCCTTATTCTGCACATGACGACTAAAGAGGACAAAGTATGTCGCACCAGGCCAGTTTGTAACACTTTTCATTTTACAACTGATCTTAATAACTTCATTACCTGAATCTTTATCTTTGGGAGGAGAAGTTTGCAAAGATGTAAGAGTCTTTTCTTCTGGAGAAATCGCTAAACGAAATTTAGCTGAGGACAAAAGAACACAGGAAACTTAGTTTTTCTGGTTGTTTGACTGATTCTTAAAACGCCAGTACGCTTTATATTTCCACGAAATTGAAGTACAGATGCCAAACTTAGATTGCTGGTTTTAAATCTAAGAAACAATTCAGCATCTTAACGAAGTGCAGAGGGAAGATGGAATGTTTGATTTCCGAGATTCTGCTAAAATAGCATTATTCGGCACATGGCGAATAAAGAAGGTAAAGTATGTCTCACCAAGCCAGTTTGTAACACTGTTCATTTCACAACTATGTTAGTCACTTTATTACCTGAATCTTCCTCTTTTGTAGGAGAAGTTTGTAGAGTCTTTTCTACTGGAGAGATTGCTAGACGGAGTTGAGGACAAAAAGAGCACATATTTTGTCTTGCTGTTTTACTTGTCCTTTCAAAACGGCGGTACGCTTCAGATTACTAGTTGACTAGATTACAAGTTTTAAATCTAAGGAACAATTCAGCTTCAGTCTTAAAGGCGTGCAGAGGGAAGCTGGAATGCTTGATTTCCAAGCAGATGCTGCTAATAATCCAAGCACCGCAACCTATTGCTGTTGAAAACACTCAGACTTCCATAGTTGTTTTATCCTATTTGCAAATTGGTCTCTATATTGACTGCGTTGATTTCTATATTGCACACTGAGACCATTTCGGTAAAAAAGCTTCATAATTACTTTCAGTTCAGTTTCAGTTTATTATTATTGTCTTTATATTTTCAATTTATTCTCTACTCCTCGCAGATAGCAACAGCTAGTCAAGGCGAGCAGTAGTCACACTCAGAATTACACAAATAGTTACAAACAACAAGTTACAATAAAAGAAGGAAATATACACTAATTACAATGATAAGTTCTAATAGTTCTAAGTTAAATAGTTATAATAAGTTAAATAACTTTAATACTATAATAAATAAAGAGAACAAGAAGACTATACGCAAATATAATAGAGCAGAGCTGTTTCTATGACATTTTCATTTTCATTATCAGATTAGTTAACTCGATGTAGTCGTCTGTTTCGGTCAATATTTGAAGTAAGACGTTGTGAAGTTTAACTTTAAATTTATGTTTCGATAAATTATGCATTTCATTTCTTAAGCTGTTCCAAATTTGCACACCATATCTATAGAAAGATTTACTTCATAAAGTAACTTACTTAATTCCCTGTTTTGTCGCATTTTGACATCCTCTGTACACCAGTCGTCCTTTACTTCGGCCTAAGTAACAGAGACGGATAAATGTCCATAAGGCAACAATAACTGTGAAACAACTCAGCTGATATTGATCTCTTTATACTAAGATTCAGTGTGATAACATTGTTTGAGCTTAAACTTTAAGATAGAGCAATCTGCCTTGAACAACCAATTTGAATAAAATAGTGGACGATCTTTCTCATCACTAGCTAAAGCACCACTTTTCCCAACATATATTTTATAGAGAGCATACCCCAATCTCCAATGAGCTTTCTCCGCCCTTTTCTCTGATCGATATCATAACATCTTTAAAAGGCTCCATTTTCTGTAGTAGCTTGCATCCCAATGTTGATTCTCTCATCTTTCTCTGAAGTTTTTCTGTGTTAGATAAAGATGCTGGTTCCTCCAAGATGGATTCTATGCGAGTGCGCGGAGAGCGTGTTCTAGCCTGTCAGAAAAAGACAAGAAGCACATGCTCCTTCATAATCACACAAAACACCTTGTGTCTATCGACTTGTAGGATAATTTTACTAATTTTTCGCTGTCAGTGTCTACCATCATAGAATACCTTCATGGAAATCTCGGGTTCATAATCTAATTGTTTAACAGAAATATGAACGGGAGGTTTAGGTTAACAAGAAATTTTGTGCAAACACGAGCCTTGGTCGAGCTGTCAGACTTTCACTGAAAGGTGTTTCTGCGGCTTTAAAAAAGGATTTCACATATAACAATATAAAAAAGAAATGATTCGAATTTAGTTTTCACGCTTTTGTGACAGAAGCTGCTTCCAGCGTTATCACTTTGCTCCAATCAAATCTCCTTAGCAGGACATTTTATAGCGGAATCATTGTACGTTACAAATGTTATTGCACACCGGTTGATCGATAAAATATATGAAAAAAATTAGCTAAAATTCTTAATTGGCCATTTCCCAATGGGGCTTTTCTAAGCCAATGGGAACAAGCAATGAAACAAATCATGTAACTAAGAATAAGATAGTATAAAATTCCAACTGGCAGGAGGCAGACCAGTTGGCTATTTACAAACGTGCCCGCGGAGTTGAGCTCGAGATTACCGAGAACATCACTAGCTAGCGTTGGTCAGAACGGGAATTGAATCCATGACCTCCAGATTTAAAGTGCGGCCTACACTAAACAGTGGAGAGCGGTGTAGACCCACGTATCTTGAAGGGTTTCTCTTTTTGGTGTAGTGTATTTTCCCCATATGGCCTCGTCCTATCTAATTGGCATTAACAATTCAGTTTTTATCCCTCATATTTCATCGGCGTCTAATGACATCGTACAGTAGTCTGTATACAGCTGCTACAAGATATAACAAACCAAGCTGGTTCACGTACCATGACTTTCGGGTTCCTGAACTTGGCCTTAAACGGTTCTCTCCTCAATGTGGTCCTCAAGCGGTCAACGGTAACGTCGTCTTCTACCATTACTGTTTCATTCGATTTTTTCTTCCATTTGTCCTGTCTCACTCTGTCAGCTAGCTCAAGTAACACGGCATTGTCATTGCATGGGAGATACAGAGACACCACTCCGCTTGTCATAATTAGACGGCTAAGTCCTTCCATGGTGTCTACACCTAAAGACGGCAAGTGTAAAATACATTGTCCTGGACATTTTCTGTTGTACTGACAACTCTACCTTAATTGACCTAACTTTGAGTATATATAGCGCCAGCGGACTTACCAGGTGGATTACAGGGAACCCAGTCATACATGTTCAAAAAGCAAAATAACTTTTGTTTCATTAAGGGTCTATGCATATACCAAGCAATGTTTCCATAGTTGCTTGGTGTTGCTATGATTTACAATGTTACTATGAGGGAAAATCAAATATTCAAAGGATTTTATACAGTCATGGTCTTTACTGAAAGTTACAAACCGAAATAATACAGGATTGTTTGACTTTGCTGGAGATTACTGGACAAATTAAAGGAACACATCAGAGAGTAAGGACGACTTGCAAACTTTTGATCCCTGTCTTTGTTCACATTTTTGTTTTAAAACCTAACTGCGAGGTGCTTGCATCATAAAGTAAGCTGGATTTGTGAACTAACTTTTCTATTTTGTTGCAATCAGCTACAACAATAGACAGTTTTTACTACTATTTTGCAGAATACGAAATAGGAGTTTAGTGAGCGAGCGCGAATTCACTCCCTTGGTCGATCGGTCGGTCACTCCTTCCTTCCTTCCTTGGGTCGTTAACTTTTGTTTGTATTTCCGCTGACCAATGCCCAACTTGACTTGACGAAGAGAATCAAAGGCCTCTTTGAGGCTACGACTATTTTGCATGATGAAGTACATGCATCAGTATAAGCAGAAAA
>OMLO01000240.1_pt1 | contig 32202 bp, 17 predicted proteins | sample 1674811 | NCBI WGS metagenome assembly OMLO01 (sample SAMN06265003, study PRJEB25207) | coral metagenome | isolation source: Coral host | place: Mexico:La Bocana,Puerto Morelos, Mexico | collected 2008-11-13
TTCAAATATATGATCTTTCATATATTCTTTTGCAGTCAGTTAGTCAGTTAGCTAGTCAGTAGTCAATCAGTCAGTCAATCAGCCAGTTAGTCAGTCAGTCAGTCAGTCAGTCAGTTATTCAGTAGTTTGTCAGTCAGTCTGTCAGTCAGTCAGTCCATCAGCCAGACAGTAAACCAGTCAGTCAGTCAACCAGTCAGTCAGTCAGTCAGTCATCTGATTGTCTGACCTGCAGTCAGTTAGTCAGTAGTCACTCAGTCAGTCAATCAGTTAGTCAGTGGTCAGTTAGTCAGTCAGTCAGCCAGTTAGTTATTCAGTCAGTCATCTGATTTTCTGACTGACAGTCAGTCAGTCAGTCAGTCATCTGATTGTCTGACCTGCAGTCAGTCAGTCAGTAGTCACTCAGTCAGTCAATCAGTTAGTCAGTGGTCAGTTAGTTAGTCAGTCAACCAGTTAGTTATTCAGTCAGTCATCTGATTGTCTGACTGACAGTCAGTCAGTCAGTCAGTTAGCTAGTCAGTAGTCAGTCAGTCAGTCAGTCATTCAGTCAGTCCACCTGTCTGTCAATCAGTTAGTCAGTGGTCAGTTAGTCAGTCAGTCAGTTAGTTAGCTAGTGAGTCAGTTAGTCAGTGGTCAGTTAGTAGTCACTCAGTCAGTTAGATTGAAAGACATTTTAAACATTTCATCGGTAGGCTAGGTTGTGAGTTGGACACTTCAGAGCTCAATTTTGCAAATGACTGAGGAAACTCATAACTCCTTAGCCTCGATCTGGCAAATAATTTTCTGACTAGGACCCAGTTGTCTGTGTCAGGGAGGTTTGCCGAGTGTCACATTTGAGCGAAGCCTGGGGTTAATCTTCAAATGAAATACCTAAATAGTTTTTTCTTCCCATGTTAAATACATAAGAAAGTTACACATATCAGTTCAGCAAAATTCAAAAATTATCTCATCGATCAGTCGTCTACTAAACAAAAATAAATGGGGAAAATACATTCCTGCAAACTTAGTAAAAAAAGTATTTAAATCCAGGACAATTGAGAAATTGTCTCCAGTTGAATTAAAAGCATCGGTTGAGGTACGAAAACTAAAGAAAATAAACAGAAAACTATGCTCGGCTCAGAGTTCTTTCTTTCTTTTATAAATGAGTCGACTCCATCACTATTATTTCACGAAAATCGAGCTAAGATAAGGGAGAGAATATGATCTGCCTGTGTGTGTTTTCTTAATTGGATTTTTGCATTGCTCCGCTGCCGTCCAGAGTGTACACCTCTGTTTCAAATTTTGTCTTTTGTTTCCTCAGAGACTGTTTCATCTCCTTCAGGTTACACTTTCTACTTGGCGGACGAAAGAACAGCTAAATGGTTCCGAGTCGATGTATTTACTTTTGCAACAATAGCAAACGAGAGCAACTGTCAAAAGAAAATTAATTAACTGCTAATGAAAAATAATTACTTGTCTTGGGCCATTCATCACTCGGGACAGCCGACAGCTTACTGCTGAAGGATTGTGTACAGAGTTGAGAAGTGTGTTTACTGAAGTAATGGTTTTCACAGTTTTCATTGAGAATCTGAACTGATTTGATCGTCATGGAAGTGATTTGTCTTGAAAGTATTTCAGAGAGGAACCGATAGATTAGAAAGTATTTGCGTTCGATGTGGTTTGCGTGCGAACATTCGCAAAAATTTGTACATGTGGTTTTCGAATACCTTCAAGGGGGTATAGTTGTACATTTTGCAATTCACGGTTATTGAAATCTCTCGAACAGAAAGTCTTCAACAAAAAAGCAGCTAGTTTTGTTCAAAACTGTGTGATGAAGTTTTCCTTCATGGGTGAGCTGCTATCGCTTTTTCAATACTCTCACTACTACAACCTGTGATGCTCTCATTGTCTAATGAAAAGCTAACGATTGTATATGTACCGTAGAAACTGAACTTCACGTGCGAAGCAAAACAACCGTTTAGAACACAGTCCCTGATTCAGTAGCAAAGAGTATAAAACAAATTAAATCTGAACTTTTTCTTTACTTAATTGGTCTTCACGTGAATGGTCTTCACGGCGAGCCCTACTTTCAGGAATCTGCTAAGTACCGTAATCAGCGGAGCCATATCAGTGTTCTGTTAGCTTGGTTAAATAATTGAAAATATCCCCTTCTCTTGAAAATTGAACCTCACTGATGTATCGTCTACAACAGCAACACGACTTTAAGTCGCAATGTGATAAACTGCGAATGGATTTACGACCTTCAGTGCAACAACAATATGAATGATTATATATCACCACAGATGAGATCCTTTCCACAGAAACGCTCACCCTGAAGGTTTCAGAAGGTTAAACGTTCTTATTGTTACTACTGAAAGATTTGTTCAGTCTTCACGCGTGAAAAATCGTTCAATTAGTTACGATGACTAGCAAGTTCTAAGCATTTTGAACCCGTGTAGAAGCTGTAGTAACTAATGAACTGATCTCAGTGCCGGGTCGTAATATAAAAGATCTCTGTTTCAAAGTGTATACAAGTTTAAACATGAAGTTTAATATGTTTTCCTCTGTTTAAGAACGTGGGTTATTTTATTTAATTCTGGGCTGAATCAGGCCAACTCAAGGCACAATATGCAAGTCGCGATAATAAAGTAAGCCATTAATGAGCAAGCGAGTGTCCATTACATGTCAGTTAACAGAAACACAATGGTTTCCCTACAAAGGTGTTTATCACGAACATTTTCCAACAGATTTTAGAAGTCCTAAACAAAGAGGTGAGATAGTTTTAAGAGACTCTAAAAACTGACCTGACTGTGCAAAGATAAGAATATTTTAGTCTTGGCAAGGAGGACTTAAATTAAGAGCCAAAAATATTTTAGTTAACCGCACACATCCTTTTCTCTAACATTGAACAAGCCGTCATTTGTGAATTCCCAAAAAGGAGCAATTATTCTGTCTAGCAGAGAGTTCCTTCAACTTGCTTGATTCATTAATTTGATCATGAAACATTTTCTGGAACTCCTTTTGTAGCTAGCTTGATAGTGCACTGATCGGAAAGTTGAATTGAAATGCCTTTTACATGAGAAATCTCGTGCAAGGTTTTCCGGACTTCACATGCCCCATGGCCCGCATCCATGAACGAGGAACTGTTTAATTTTAGAGATTATCTATCTGCGATTCGCTTTTTTTTTCGCTGCCGTTTAGAGGCGTTAAAGAGAACTTCCACATCCAATAATGGGCTTATAGAAGCTATAACGGAGACTTAATTGCTTCCCCGCTGAATCAAGCAAGGATCTTCAAGTGCTTTTCTTCCTAAATCACGTTTACGACTGTGGCCATTTCCAAATGAATGAGCGCCTATTCCGAACGCGTTAACGAAAGCTGTAGAATTCACAGATTTTTTCTCCTAAGAACAACACTCAACTTGAAAACGGATAGAGAAAGTGTGAATAATCTCTACAGGGCTGGCTTACCTGCAATAGTTTCCTCTGTGGCTGTGAAGTAAAGGATCAACACGTGAAAAAGTACTGAGCGCATCTCGATAAAATGCTTCCTTGGGCCTTGGAGACTAGCTGTGCAAGAGAAATGTTCCTCCTTGCACGGGTTCGAACTCGGAGCTTAACGAGATTACGCCTGGAAGCGTGGAATTTCAAGCTCTGATATCAGTCCGCTAACTTCACTTTGTAATATGATTACTAGTCTAATCCACAAAATCCGCAAATCTGTTGCCCTCAAGGGGTCAGCGCGAAAACCACCGGAAGGGAGTCGCATTGTTTACGCTGAAAACTATGAGTCGGGTGTGGAGCAGCGATACATCACGATCCATCACTGTCTGGAAGCAGCAAATTGCAGCGTCGCAAACGCGGGCCAGTACGGTCAAGCGGACATTCGCTTGTCAAAAATACCGTAAAAGTGCTCCATGGTGGCGCGGAGAAATCTTTTAATGGCTCAGAGAACAATGGTAAGTGTTTTTGACATGTTACAATCCAAAACGGGACGTGCTTTCCGCTTGTTACAAGCTTGCTGTGGTAGACCTGTAAATATTACTGGAACCGAAATTTCACTGTAATTGTAATTTCCCAGCTCTGACCTCTGTGCTTAAACTCTGAAATAGCCAAACTAAGAAGTACGTTTATCATTTATCTTTGAAAATTCGAGAGTTGCGTAACTCCAGAACAGCGTGTTTTCATGCTCAGTAACAGATCATAAATCTTCTTGACGGAATTTTCAAAACGCCGAAAGCATTCAAGAAAAGCCATTAAAAATATCCATTATGTTGTTTTCATTCCCCTGCTGCATCAGTTTTAGACCACTTTGAGATTGCTTTATTTTTTCGCTGCACAGAAAAAAATAGAAAATTAAGCTATAGTTTCGCTAAAACGTCTGACAACTTCATATTTTGCAAATCAACCCAAAATAGCCACAGTGCTGCAAAGAAAATTTTATGTCTCAGCGCCTATGCAAGTGGAAAAGTAACGGATTTTCGAATCAAGCCCATGTGCCCATAAACGTTTTCTTCGCCTTGGTTTTTATATAGGGTTAATTTCTGGGATGACCTCCGGACGGAATTGCGTTGTTGGTAAATATTAGTCTCGAACGCTTATCGTGAAGTGGTCGTTATCCCAGATTATGGAATTTTTTTTCTGTATCCTTGGCGTTTCCGTTTCTGGCTGTTTTCGCACTCGACAGAGGAAGAAGCCCCAGATTACCATTAACAGTATCTTTACGATTCGGTTTTATGGAAAATAGCGATTGTCACCTCTTCTTATTGGCTACTCAGACTGATTTGTACCATCGAGTTCAGTTGTTCTTTCTTGAATTGCGTAGCCCAATTATCATATAGGGCTTGCAGTCGATATTTACACCATTTAAGGCGAAATCAGCTCTAAATTAATTAGTTTTTGGAACAGAACTGGGTTTACTTGTTGCGAAATGTGACTCATTTGTTTCTTTCTTCTCTTTCTTTTTTGACGAAAACAATTTTAAATCAAAGGAAGATTGACTAAGATCATACTGTGTATTTAATAAGGTAAGCAATTTACAGGATGAGATAATAATAAATAAATAGGAAAGAGCAAAGAAAACAATAAATCAAGAAAATCGATACAGGTTGAAAATAGTGAACTTGGAAATATTTCGTTGATAATTTAAAAATGCTTTTATCTCTCTTTTACTTCGTTCAATTAAACATTTGACAACTATTTTGTTGTTTTTATTAATTTTCTCTTAACAATCTTTGCGTTTTTTTGTGCAATCAATTCTAAGAAATAATAGTTTAAAAAACTTTTCTTGACACTGCCATTGTTCCGTCGGGGTACAATTATTTTACATGTGAACTTATTTCCAATGTTTTATCATTAATTCAGTCTCTTATTTTCAAGTTGAATCTGTTGAATACACGATCGCTGGGAACATATGTGAGGTAGATAAGTGCTGTATCGTATGACTTCGCATGCAATAAATATGTACTAAGCCTGCGTGTGTACTAGGCACAGGCCAAGAGGTTAGACGGCAATTAATAACTGTCCACAGGGGTATTTTATTTCTCAGACACAACGTTCATTAATCATTTCAACTTGACGCGCGAAATCAAAGCCGTCTCTTCTTGATTGCGGCGCCTTTGTGTTGATTTATGATTTAGACCAAGTTGAGTTCTTCAGTTTTTCCGATGTGTTTGACGTACTCGAAAGGTCGCGTATGAAGTTATAAACCCCAAGATATACAGATATATTTCCTATGAACAAAGACTCAATAAATCTCATTAACTCTAGAAGCGTTGTTTTAAGTCTTTTAGGAACTTCTCACTAAAACCCACGCCATATCATGGTGTCTGCAAAAGTGGCAACTGTTACACGATTTTATTGGAACCAGGGAGTTCAATCGGGACTAGGTAAGCAAAAGTGGGTTATCTGCTTGTTCATGGCATTCGTAGATAATAGTGCACCGTTTCAGGTGAGCTCATGATGGTGCTGTGAAATATACAGTGATATCTGCCCGGGGAAATCAGAGAAACAACTCTTTATAGTCTGAAGTTATAAGTTAAGCCTTTACAAGTTTTGCTTAAGTGCTTGAGTTTTTTGTTTTACTTAGTTATCAGTTAATTCAATAAACTCCGAAAATTCCCTTCAGATAAACTGAATATTTTGGGCTTAATGCAATTTTCTCGAGACTTCGTTCAAGTTTTATCGTAAAGAAATGTCAGAACTCTTTAACAGGGATTATCTTCTCATTTTCACAAGATTTTTGAGCAGTTTGGTGGAAATGCTTGTTTGGACACTGTCCAATTAACAATCTCAGTCTTCTGGGCAACTCCAAAATGATCGGAAATTTCAGCGATTGTTTTGGCGTAATTAATCATTTGACGAAAACAGTAATGCCACTGAAAAGATATCGAACACCACAACGCCCTTAGACTTAGAACAGAAGCCCTCGGTAGTTTTTGTTATGGGCAACACTGGGAACTCGTTGTTAAGCGGAGAAATTTTGCTCATTGCTCCAGTGAGAGTTTTTTAAAGTGATCTTTTATGGCAATTTTGATAAAGTGATTGCCTTTAGTCTAAGCAAACATGTGAAGTGTCAAGGTTCAAAAACCTGTCTTGACTAGATGTGTCTTTGAAATGATAAATCTTCGAACTTGTTATCATTGAAAAATGTGATCATTAATCATTTCTAATTCTAGAATTGACAACGATTTGATTCTACAGGAAATACAAAAATCTTAAAACAACACGGAATCAAATAGAGAAACCGAGGGAACATTTGCACGAAGAAATGATGAAACAGAACCGTTTTTAACGCACGCGTTTTGCAGGACCCGTTTAGTTATCAGAGCCAGTTTAAATTCTGTTGAAATTCAGTAACCATGACCGTTTTAAGCACGTTGTTAGGAGTAATCGTAAGGTAATATTATGTGTTCTGTTTGATCAACTTTTCCTACTCTTTGAGCAAGCTTTCCGCCTTAAAAAATTCGTTTATTTAAACAGACATAATACTGAATGACAAACTGTCATACTCGTAACAACATTTTGTATGTTGCGGTTACTTCATAAAACCGAAGAATCGCCAGAAACGTCGACCTTGCGCGATTTGTAGACCTCCTACTCACCCTCCCCTAGACAGTAGAACATTGTCTTCCCAGTGATCACTTCGAGCCTAGCACGAAGAATTGATCCATGAGGAAGACATATTACCTAGCCGGTTGGCGGTAAATTTGACTTTTTTTTACTTCGTAAGCATTCGTAGGAACTATTTTGAAGTATTGTCACCATATTAACCTACATTTTGGCAATTGTAGAGTTGAAATGGAATGGTGGTCTGTGACTGAAAATCTTCGTAAGAGCATGTTAAGTCCAGTCGGCCAACAAGGTTTCTGGACAAGGAGGCATGAACCAAATTCCGAAAATATACAACGGAACTGCTGCATGTGACTCTAGGCAAGTACTATTTGTTTTTATCATTTGTGTAAAATAAAATACACTCTTCATTTATATTTATTTCGAAAGATTTTCTGTATTGATTTGAAATCGTGTGCAACATCGACAATTTTCGATGCTTATTGCATATTCATGAGAGAGCTCCACAGTAGAGTTGTTGTTGGAGAGGGAGGGGAGTGTATATGAGAAGCATCCCCCCTGACTTTGTCCTGCACCAGATTGGAAATTGAGGAGTACTTTGCTATTCATTGTTCTAGGAGAGTAAAATAATTTTACTTATTATGGTATTTAAAGAAAAAAAAGGCACGGCATCAAATTTACAAATTGTCTTTTGTAGTGCTTTTTTGTAATGCTTGTACATGTATGAACAAGTGTCAGTAGAATTATTGCTGAATCACTATTCTACGATGAAATTCTTTGTGATTTTTCAGTCTTAAAATGCAGCTTTTGTACTCTTTTTTAAGATGAAAAGCTGAAATAAGGTCTGCCTAGTAAACTATTGTTAGTGAGAATTTAAGTAAATCAACGAGACTTTGGAATCTTATGGGGTAGAAATGTCATGATTAGTATTTACTGATCATTTAATTTTCTAATAAGTAACAGGTGCATCTTCTCAAAGTGGTTTTGTAGAAACCATTGTTTAGATATGATCCAATTAGATTCTGGAAATTGTTTTTGCCTTGTTAGTTTGCTGTAATTAATCGTATGTAATCATTAAATAAAGGATCAGAGCCACTTAAAATTAATAGTGATCATTTAAGATGTAAACTTTTTTTGAAAAAATCTGTGTTACAAAAGAAGTAGTAATCAATTTACTGTTTTGCATGACAAAGGTTCATTTCAGTTTATTTGAAGAACTTAGCAAAGCATTGCTAAGGGAGATACATGTATCATTTTGCATACCTGTCTAGGTTGATTCCGCTTTTGGTTCTATTGTGGTCAAGGAGTTATTCTTTGAGGTGCCAAACATTCTTTCATCATTAATCATCCATACTCTGATTGATAGGGAATTGATACTCCAGGAAATACAAAAATACCAAGAAATGTGAACTGAATGGAAAGAAAGAGTCCTCTGATGAGAAAATTGACAGCAGAACCCATCAAAAATAATATCTGGATTGTCTTTCAGTTCCCTTTTATTTGATGCCACATAACTGAAACTCACACTTGTACTCGTAATACTGTATACAATTAGATACATTTACATATAGTACCACTGTTGCACTGTAAGCAAACTATTATTAATTTACCTTTTTTGTACGCATATGTCAGTGAGGTACACATTTCGTGTTATTTACTCCTGTTTTTGGACAATGTCAGGGTTAAATCCTGAGGTCACTAAGTGATCAGACAATCATGCTCCATACGGCTTTCCGGTTGAGTAGCTGCTGGAAAATAAAACTCCTATATGACTTGTCATTGCTTTGACCTTAAGATTTGAATAATGTGTTAAAAAGGGTCTTGGTCACTTGAAATTGCTTATAAACAACCAATTCTTTTTCAATCTCAAATTTAGAATTAAACAGTTCTGTTGAAGTGAAATTGTTGGTAAATAAAAAGGAGAATAGACAAAGAACCAGAAATCTGTTCTTATCAACATACGTAGATGATCTAATGGCAATTTATGTTGTAACATTTCTGTATTCACGATGTTAATTTTGCTGTACAGGTAGTAACATGAATACAAAACATTTTGCAAATTGTTGTATGAAAGATCATACAATTATTTGAACTGTGGAGAAAGATATGAAGACATGATGGATCATTGCAGTTACTGTATACATACAACCTTAAGAAGTTGTGAAATTAAAGCCTGAAAAAAATTCATTGTGTTCGGCAACATGCAGTGTCACAAATTGATCAGTGCTTTAAAGCTGTTTTTTTCATGCTCAGAATGGAAATTTAAATTAATTATTTATTATTCCTTTTTGTTCCTCTTGGCAACTAATTGATAATCACAACAAAAGCCTTTTGTGCAGCCTGCACCTACCATTTTATTACGTAAATGTCATTCAACTTCTATATGAAAATGTCACATTCCAATTCTCACTAACTAGTTCTAATACATGTACATGTATATGTAGTTTCTCAAAAAAACACGCTCCAGTTTTAGCTGCCTGCTGTTGTGGGAAATTTCCCACTTTTGCTTATCAGAAGATGAAAACTGAACAGTAATAAAACATGATTTCTTCCATGAAAGACATGTATATGTTCTTGCAGCTTTTGGTGAGCATAAGACATACATGTAAACGCCTCTTTCAAACTTCTTAAATGTCATGAACATGTCCCTCTTCTGTGCACATAAAATAATTTAGGAGTCTCAGAAATTGAAAAGATTTGTAAAATAATGTGAACAACAAAGTTTGCGTTTTGTAACTTTTGTGTGGTTTAGAGATAAAAACTGAACTTAATGATAAAACTTCTTCAGCAACTTACATGGTTTGCGTTGCTGTGGCTTTCGTGGTAGTGAGCTTGTTACCTGAGTGGGAGTGCCGGAAAGGAAGGTCATGGTGAGTTGGTCAAATGCCGCAAAATGAGCAAGTGCCAAATATTTTCCTGTCCGGCCTGACCTAACTCAGTCAGCAAGTATTTTATCAAACCACCATTATTGAGTTAGGATGGGCAGCTCTTTCCCAGACCAGCTCATATCAATCCGTCTGGCCTTACATACAATGTAGGTCAGCTTGCAGTCTAATTATTTTTTTATACACCATGGAGTGTAAATGTCCCATTCCTACCTGAATACTTGATTTCAGGTTGTTGTCAATAATATCGTACACGTACCTTTATAGGGGGAAATTGCATGTGTATGGTATGTTTATTTCTTGACTTGCATTTTATGTCTGGACAGACAAGTGCTCAGGATTGCATGGAAAATGTGACAAAATGTTGTAGAGGCAGACTACTTGACTTCTAGAACAGCATGGCTTTCAGTGGCATTTTGCTTTGGTAAGATAAACATTCTACTTAATTGTTTGTTTTAATAAATGCTCTCTGGTTACTACATTACTTTAGAATTCTTGATTACAGCGTCATTTAGTCGGAGATGTCAGCTGTATTGGCCGGAAAAGGCAAAAGTTGTCAAAGTATGCTAGGGTGGGTGTGAGTGTGGTTCTAGAAAAATTGGATACTTGCCAAATAATATCCGGTTTCCCTGTACGTGCTTGCTCTTTTAAAATTAGTTTTTCTGTGGTTTTAAAACCAAGTTTTTAAGTTGAATGTGTCGCACCAATAAGTTCCTTTGAATTCAGACAATTCAATGTTAAGGCAAGCCGCGCTGTCACAATTCGCCGGTGGTTCACCACTCAGTGTGTCTGCAAATGCATCTGGCACTTTTAATTATAATTCCAAAAAGTAGTCTTAAGTTCTTCGGTTTTCACTCAGTGTTTGCTGGTATTTGGTATTCCTACTGTAGTTTAATAATAATTTCATTTGAAAAAACAGAAGAACTTCATGTAAGATTAATAAAAAAAACCTTGTTTTATATGGAATTTTGAGGAACGTTTGTAACTGATAATGTCATAAATGACATAAATTTATGTAACTGTCTGCAGCAAGACTCATGTTTACAGATATGTTGCCTATCAATAAACTTATGATTAGGAAGTAAAACCATTTAGAGTCATCTGTTTTCATTCGATTTTCACCAGCATGGTCTGGGTGACAGAATTTGAACTCTACATTACAATGTAGCTCATTGTCCTAAATAAATTTATAGTATATGATGTCACGTGATGAGATACAGTGTGGCACTAGGAATTCATATATTTTTTAAAAAAGGAAACATGATTGTAAATACTTTGAAAGCATACTCAGTAATCAATTTAAGTTGTTGTTAAGTGTTCTTTGTACATGTATGTGTCAGCTTAAGGCAGGGTCACCGTACTCAGGAAAAATTTAGGGAAAATCAGATCTTTTCAAGGTCAGAGAAAATTTGGGTATTTTTTTTATCAGGTCAAAGAACTCAATACCTGTTCAAAGTCAGTAAAAAGTCAGGTTTTTTTATGTTCAGGTTACTACAAATTGTTTTATTACTGACATTTTGTATAGTCAAGGCAATTAGTATTTTTTGTTTTTAAGTTACAAAATGACCTTTAAATTATAATTATGTTAACTTTGTTGAATAATCATCTTGCAATGTCACTGAAAGTTGTTTACAATCAACGAGGGAATTTTGTTTATTCTATTAATGGTGGCAACCCTGAAAGGAGGATCAAAAGCAGGGATGCAAAATAATATTCACAGAGAGAATGTACATGTAATTAGCATAAAAAAGCTACATTTTTCATTTGGTTAAAGTGAAAATAGTTTCAGTGCTCTTTCCTGCATGAAATGTTGCATATGGTATAAGTTACTTTTACAACTTGCTCAAGTGCGTACTTTGCCCACAGATGCTTGGTTTTTGCAGTGCTCTATTCTCCACTCTGGTAATGATTACACACTTGTTCTTGCTTTGTAATGTCCAGTAATGTTTTTGTTGCATGTGTATGTTCTTGCTTCACTGCCAAACATTGGATTTGTGAAGTGCTATTGCCTAATTTTTACTCTTGGTTACCTTTATCTTGTGCACTTCAGTTCTCTTTGTTTGTAATATCCACTTACTGTTTCAGTTCTGTTCTACAGCTACACTGTAGTTCCTCTGCTCCCTTTGTTTATTGTACATTTGTATTTCGCCTGGTAATGTTTAGTGATGTTGTTGTCACATGAGGTGCTAATTGCCTCGCCAATGCCAGATTCGTGCAGTTCAATTCCCCAGCTTGAAAATTTTTGCACGCTTGTTTTGTTTGGTTTGTACTGTTCAGAGTTACCAGTATGTTAAAATTGTGCATGTATAGTTGCTTGCTCTAATTTTGTTGCTTCAGATCCTTTTGTTATATGTCCTCGCAGTTTCTTTATTGTCCCCAGTGTCATCTTTCCATGATAGCCTGAAAGGGTGTTTAATACTTTATCTGGATTACTGATGCTCAGACTACTATCTCTGGGGTGGGTTTTCATGTTTCCCCCCCCCCCCCATCCTGATTTTTGTCTGTCCTTTAGCATGTCAGCTTTTGCCTCTAGTATTTTATTCTGTTTTACCAATCAAGGGCTGGTAGCTTTTTGATATTTTTATTTATACCCTCAACTCTGTTGGTTACCCTGGCATGGACTTAACAAAGGTGACACTCTGCACAGCTTGAAGAGCCAAGAAGGTAAACCTCACTCTAGTGCTGTTTGGTAGCCACACTCGTTCTGGTTGAATCCTAGTGGCATCATATTCTGTCTTCACAGCCTAACCCATTTAACTGTCACCCTTTCTTTAAGGCTACATTTAGGATCTTCTAGTTTAATTATGGTTTTGCTTAATGTTTTCAGCATTGTCAAATCTTTCGGGTGTAGGCCATATTAAATTGAAGAACTTCCGGGAACAATTAGCATCTCTCCATCCCTAATTCAGCAAATGTGAAAAGTGTACAAATAGTACTCTATTGAGCCATGCATGTTCCTCCTAAGCTACAGTAGTCTAAATAAGACCTCTGCATCTCATTTCAGCGGATTTTGCATAAGAATCTGTTGGCCACTGGCAGCGTGACTTGTTATCTCCCTTTCTTGCTTGCTTCTGCATGCCACCTCGCGTCCTTCTCTTTCCCTCCTTTTTGTCCATATCTTTTTACACTACCAATCACTTCTGTGCAGTCACATGTCTCGCAGAGATCTGCATCTCAGCTAATTTTGAATAAGAACCCGTTGGCTGCTGGCAGCCATGACATGTTGTATCCCTTTCTTGCTCCTACTTTCTACAGGGTGTGCTTCGTGGTTCCCTGTTGCACTGTTCCCTATCTTTTTACACCTCGAATCACTACAGTGCAGTTGCATTTCTCCATCACTTATTGGCAAGTATGAAAGGGTACACTGTATTGCAAAAAGTATGGGTGTCTATTTGAGTAATACTATCATGTGTACTGGTATATCCCTAAATATTTTTGTCAAGTTACTATGTATTTGTCTTAGTTTCTTTTCTGTGGACACTTCCTTGTCAACAAGAATATTTCTCAAAACAGTTTAAGACAACTAGATGTAAGAATTATTATTTGGGCAATTCCACATAAGGGTTGTCAGAATCCAGATTTTGAAAAAGAAGTTTCACCTGAAATTATACCATGTTGACAAGTTAAAGTATACAGAAAATAATTCAGCTCCCTCATGTACATATTAAGGGGGGAGGGCAGTCCCTAATTAAAAGTGATTTTTTTTTTTACAGCAAAAAGTGGGGAAAGTTGAAGTAGTTTTTTAACTTGCTGTATCAAACGTGGAAGATATACATGTAAGGGAATTGTATCAGAAAAAGCCCCTCGCTGGAGTTAATACCGTCATATTAATATAAACTTCACCCTGAACTTTCTTTAACAAGAGGCCTAGAGCCCTTAACATGGATTTTTTTTAAGTTTGCAATGATCATCATTGGTCTCTGTGTGAAGAGTAAGTCCAGTCACGAAATTAAGTGAAAATGGTGATGCTGTATATACTTATAAAGAAAAACATCTTTTTGTTTATGCTACAATGACATTTAAAGATGTATGACCACACTTCAGGACTGACCTTGCATGTGCTCAGAAGCCAAAACAAATTTTCCTGTCACATGATCTTAAAATTATCATGAAAAAAGATAAGTAAATACAAGAGTGAAGGGAATTTCTCACATGTAAAAAATGCTCCTGATAACCTGTGCACGATCTCGGCTTGGCAGTAGCCACATTATTATTGAGAAAAATTCAGGGGTTTCCCATGAGGTGTTAATAGGTAATGAAATTATCTCAACATGTTCAGAGAGTTGTACTAACCAAAGAATTGGCAAAAAGCCAGCAAAGTCTTAAGATGAACATCTTGAAAATCTCGTTGTGCTGTGTTCCAAGGCAGCGAAATACCCATATTTCATATGTTGCTGTTTTAAAGGCAGTGACGATATATTCAATACAGAAACTCTCAACTTGGCTGCTGTTTCGAGTTGTTTACCTTGCATGATCAACTTTGTTGTTGCAAATTGTAGAGAGTGGGTGTACTTTGAGCAACAAAATAATTTGGCTTTGCTGCTTGTTTGTCAAATTCACAACTTGTCATGTGTAAAATTTAATCGCATTTTGCGACAAGTTGAGGGTTTGTTTGCAGTCTCAAAGCCTTCCAAATGAAGCCTTCCATGTTGTGACAAAACCAAACTTGAATCCGAATAGAAAAACAAAAGGAGCCACCACTGGCTACAATGTAGTAACCTTAAGCCAGTAACAACTTGTGTTACAATTTGCGACTATCATTAAAAAAAAAAAAACAAGAAAGAAAAGAAATTTATCCAAATTTCTAACATGGATTGCTTTGCATCCCCATAAAAATAGTTACACTGTATAACAAAAGTAAGTTTCATCATGGATGTTACATAATGCCCACAATGTTGTAACATCTTTTTTCTTTCCTAACATTACTACTGTACATGAAAGATTTTAAAAACATTCTTGTCACGCATGGTTATTAGAAGCCAAAACATTACACATGCTCTACATGTAGAGCATGTGTAATGCATGTAGAGCATGTGTAGTCTTGAGGCCCTACAGGCTGTATGCGCCAACTTGGCACCAGGGGACAAGTGAAGTGACATGTAGTTTCACCTAAAAACATTTTGACACACACAACAGCTTTCAAGTGGGTTGTAAACTATTTTGAAATTTCAACAATAGAAGAGGTTCTGTGATTCTAATCAACATATAGTCAAGTTATTATTGGGGTGACCAGCATATGTTTCCAGGCTCAGAATGCAAAGTGCAGGCTGAAATCCAGGTTATACATGTACTTGATTTAAAAATCATGTTGTGTCCTCTAAACTGTGCTGTGATATTTCAAGGATCTTACATGAATTGCCAACCAGTTTCATTCATAATTATAGCATAAAATATTTTGCCTATCTTGCTTTGTATGACGAAGAACAACACAGTAAGCTGATTTACATTGTATCTTCTACTCATTGCAATGATTCAGACAGCGTAACATCCCTAACATTGGTTGTAACATCTGTGACATTTAACTGAGTTTAAGTACAATTATTATAGCAAAATAATCGCAAATGCCAGCACACAAATTTTAAATCAATACTAATATGCTCAATATTGTGGTTGTTTTTTTTGTAATGACTATGTGACAGTGGTTTTTTTGAGTGTCAGTAGGTACAAACATGTTCACATAGATAGAAAAACTGGTCAATTTCTTGCTATTCTCTGTGCCAAATTAAAGTTTCAAAATTGAGTTTGAAATATGTAATGTCCACAGCAGTGGAATTGCTTATTTACACACAGTACAAACCAACGTGGAGAGATTTTTGTTGTCATTAGTTCATTCATGAGTCATCACTGTGACAAAGTACCATCCACTGGAATAATAATTAATTTAATTTAAATTTATTGCAGGCTCAAGAAGAGACCACAACCTATTTTGCATGCCATATCTCAATATTACATTCAAAGATTGAAAATGGAAAGAAACAGTTTGAAAGAATATTAATTCTCGCCGTGATGTCAAAAGAAGAGCAGCAAGTGCTGAAACTTGTTTAGACAAACTTCATTTGAGATTCGATGCGAACTTGATAGTGGAAGCAAAGGTGAATACTCGCAAATAATATTATGTCAAACATCTTCACGTGAATAATGTACTAAACACAACTTCTATTCAAAATCCCTCGTCTCAAAAGTGTTCTATCCTGCACTTCCTCATACCATTGGTTCTCTCTAGTTTAATACATGTAATCATTTTCTTAGAAAATAATTATTATTAAAATGGAAAAATAGCTTACTGCTTGGAAATTGTTTTTGGCCTGTTATTTTGCCATAATTAATCTTATGATAATCATGAAACAAAAAGGCCACAAAATTTACAGTGATCATTTAAGATGTGATTTTTTTTTTGTAAAAAGCAGCAGTAAACAGTTTGCTGGTTAATGTGACAGAAAGGTTTATTTCAGGTTATTTTAAGAACTTGGCAAAGCATTGCCAAGGTAGATATAATTTTGCATACCTGTCTAGGTTGATTCCGCTTTTGGTTCTATTGCGGTCAAGGAGTTATTCTTTGAGGTGTCAAACATTCTTTCATCATTAATCATTCATACTTTGATTGATGGGGAATTGATACTCCAGGAAATACAAAAATACCAGTTGATATGAACTGAATGGAAAGAAAGAGTCCTTTGATCAAAAAATTGACAGCAGAACCCATCAAAAATACATGTAATATCGGGATTGTCTTTCAGTTCCCTTTTATGTGATGCCACATAACTGAAACTCACACTTGTACTCGTAATAGTGTATACGATTAAATACATGTACATGTACATATACATGTAGTACCACTGTTGCACTGTAAGCAAACTATTAATATATACTACTTTATGTAAGTGGATATCAGTGAGGTACACATAAAAATCAGTAATCATTATTTTCGTGTTTTTAGACAAAGTCAGGGTTAAATCCTGAGGTCATAAGTGATCAGACAGTAATGCTCCATACCGCTTTTCGGCTGATTAGCTGCTGGAAAATAAAACTCCTATATGACTTGCTTGTCATTGCCTTGACCTTAAGATTTGAATAATGTGTTAAAAAGGGTCTTGGTCACTTTAGATTTTCGATAATTCTCAAATTTAGAATAAAACAGTTCTGTTGAAGTGAAATTATTTGTAAATAAAAAGGAGTAGGGACAAAGAACCAGAAATCTGTTCTTAGCAACCTGTTAAGTAGATGATCGATCTAATGGCAATTTACTGTTGTAACATTTCTGTATTCTGTTTTCTGGTAAAAAGTAAAATAATAATATTGTCATGCTCAGAATGAAACTGTAAATTAATAATGCATAATAATTTTCTATTTCTGTTTTCTTTCTTCTTGGCAGCTAATTGATAATTACAACAAATGCCTTTTGTGCAGCCTGCACCTACCATTTTATTGCGTAAATGTCATTCAACTTGTGAATGAAAATGTCACATTCCAATTCTCACTAACTAGTTCTAATACATGTTCATGTAGTTTCTCAAAAAGAACACTCCAATTTTAGTTGCCTGCTGTTGTGGTAAATTTCTACTTTTGCTTACGAGAAGATGAAAACTGAACAGTGGTAAAACATGATTTCTTCCTTGGAAGACTTAATTGTTTGTTGTTATCATGTATACATATCGATCTGTCTGGCCCTACATAGGTCAGCTTGCAATCTAATTATTGTTTTATACACCAGGGAGGGTAAATGTCCCATTCCCACCTGAATACTTGATTTCAGGTTGTTAATAATATCGTACATGTGCCTTTCGAGGGGGAAGTTGCATGTGCATGGTATGTTCATTTACATTTTATGTCTGGACAGACAAGCGCTTAGAATTGCATGGAAAATGTGACAAAATGTTGTAGAGGCACACTACTTGACTCCTGGAACAACATGGCTTTTAGTGGCATTTTTCTTTGGTAATACTGTACATATAATAGTTTTAATAAATGACACTTTGTTTACTACATGAGGTCCCTCACTTTTAATTAGAATTCTTGATTACAGCATCATGTAGTCGGTGGTGTCAGCTGTATTGGCCGGAAAAGTTAAAAAATGCGAAAGTATGTTGGGGAGGTGGTGAACGTGGTCTTAGAAAAACTGGATATGTGCCGAATAATATCCGCTTTCGCTGTGGGTACGTGCTCCAGATTTAAAAAAAAAACTTTTACATAACTGTGGTCTTAAAACAAGGTTTTAGGTTTGAACAGATGTGCTAAAACAAAAAGTTCCTTTGAAGTCTGACAATTCAATGTGAAGGCAAGCTGTGCTGTCACAATTCACCGGTGCTTCAGTGTATCTTTAAATGCATCTGGTGCATGTTTCTGTAAAATCTAAAAATGTACTCTCACTTTTCTCTCAGTGTTTGCTATTCCTACTGTAATTTAATAATGATGTCATTTGAAAAGCACATAAGCTAAGATTAATTCAAAAACAAAAAACCTGGTTGTGTATGGTATTTTCAATGCCTTGAGGGAGATAAAATAACGTAACCAGTGGTAACAAGATGTGCTCATGTTCACCGATATCTTTACAATACCCTCATGATTAGGAAGCAAAACCTTTATTTTGGAGTCAAGACTGTTTTCATTTGACTTTCACCAGCATAATCTGGGTTGAGAGATTTTAAATTCTACATCAGTACAATATGCAGATCATTGTTATAAATTAGTGCTTGATGTTACATGATGACATACTAGGAATTCAGATACATACACCATACTTCAAAGAAAAAAAAGTTAACATGATTGTAGCTACTTTTCAATTAAAATTGTTCTATGTATATGCCAGTAAATCCAGCAGCACTTCTAATAATGGCAGGGTTGCTGCCCTCAGGAAAAAGTCAGGGAAAATAAGATTTTTTTCAGGGTCAGAAATTTTGGTGAATTTTTTTAATCAGGTCAAGGAATTTCTTAATCCCTGTTCAGAGTCACTAAAAAGTCAGGGAATTTTATCTTCAGGTTTCTGCAAATTATTTTATTTTTCCACATAGTCAGGGCAATTTTGTTTTAAAAATCACCTTTAAACCATCATTATGTTTGTTGATTAATGGCCTTAGTCATCCTGCATGATCAGTACTTCACAGTCAAAAAAGAGCCAGGAAAACATCAGGGACATTTGTTTATTTCATTAGTGGTGGCTATTCCTCGAAAGGAGAATCAAAAGCAGAGAACTATTTTTTACAGAGAGAATAAGCAAGCTACATATTTCATTCACTGGTTAGAAGCAAATTAGTTTAAGTGCTCATTCGTGCATGAGATGCTGCATATTGTATAAGTTAGTTTTTGAACTTGCTGTGTCTGTACTTTGGCACACAGATGCCAGGTTTGTGCTGTGCTCTTCCCCTACCTTCTAGTAAAGATTGCACTTATGTTCTTGGTTCGCAATGTCCAGTAATGTTTTTGTTATGTGTGCTTTGACTCACTGCCAAACATCTGATTCGTGAAGTGCCATTGCCAAATGTTCACTCTCGGTTACCTTTCTCTTATGCACTTCAGTTCACTTTGTTTGTAATATCCAGTTATCATTTCAGTTCTGTGCAGCAGCTAGTCCGTCTCCTCCCTTTGTTTATTGTACACTGATATTTTGCTTGGCAGTATTAATTTAGTGATGTTGTTGTCATATGAGGTGCTAATTGCCTCGCTAATGCCAGATTCATGTAGTTCAATTCCCCACCTGGATAACTTTTGCATGCTTGTTTTGTTTGCTTTGTACTGTTCAGAGTTGCCAGTCATTTGTTATAATTGTGCATGTATAGTTGCTTGCTCTAATTTTGTTGGTTTAGATTGTTTTGTTGCATGTCCCCTCAGTTCCTTTATTGTCCCCTCCTTTCATCTTTCCAATGGTAGCCTGAAATGGTGGCTTATGCCTTAGTTGTATTACTGATGCTCAGGCTCCCCTCCCTGATGTTTGTCTCTCCTTTAACATGTCAGCCTTTGTCTCTGGTATTTTATTCTGTTTTACCAATCAAGGACTGGTAGCTTTTTGAAATTTTTTTCATGCCATCAACTCTGTCAGTTACCCTTGCATGGACTTGACAAGGGTGAAACTCTGCACAGCTTTAAAGCCAATTAAAGGGTACTGTTACAAATAACTGTATCTCTTATATTTTTGTTAAGTTAACAAAAATATAAATTTTTTTTGGAAAACAACAACTGGGTGTAAGAATTATTTTTTGCACATGGCGAAACCCAATGTGGAGAGGTTTTAGTTGTCATTAGTTCATTCATCTCTGTTGCAAGGCACCATCCACAGGAAAAATAATTAAATTGATGATATTTTTTAAAGGAAAAAAAATAGCTTACTGCATGAAGGCATTTGAAAACTTTTTGTTCTGAAAATCGACTGCACAGTAGTGAGGAAATTGAAGGTATTTTATAACAGGCAAGAAGGCAAAGTATCTTTGGTGTGGCACAGGTGTGACTGATAATAATAATGGAAACTGCCATACAAGAAAATGAAAGGCAGATCTGACACAATATCTGAAAACAAATTGTGCAATCATATACCTGAAGTATCCCTGTAAGAGCAGTCTAATAATTTAAGGTGGATGAATTTTTAAGGTTGAGCTGCTTACCTTGCATCTGTTTTAATGTTATGCATTTTTCATTTAATAATTTTTAATTTCTGTTGTTCAAATAACTTTTAGCACACTGAGGTGGAGATCATAGCACTGAAGTACTGGACACACCATGGCACCCTGTGTAGAGCTGCATCATGAGCTGGAACTAACAATGCCACCGTATTCCTCAAACAGGTACTGTTCTTTACCTACATTGTAAAAGCTGTCCACCCTAGGTATAGGTATATGTAGGGGTCTCCTCTTCAAAGCCTACAGCATGTACATCTGTACATCTGTATCTCCTGCTGGGCAGGGTCCATTTTCAAGCCTTTTAGTTTGAACAGCGCATTCTTTCTCAAACTCTCAATTTTTTCAAGCTGGTCCCCTCATTCTTTGAAGCAGTTTTTATTATTTGGGAAAAATTTACTCTTGAGTTTTTTTAGCTCCAAATTTTTGTGCCACTTTCCATTCTCCCAGCTGGTTAAAAAAATCAGGATTGCATGGAAGATACTTATTCAATTCAAAATCACAACCAAATTTTGGTGATAATAATGTGGATTCTGCTGAAGGTCTTTGTGAATGTTACCCTGGGGGCCAAAAACAGATTAAACTTTAAAGAATACTACAGGTCTTACAAGTTAAAATACTCATATGGCCTCTATCAGTTATTCTTTTGATTGAGCAAATACACACCAAGACAGCCATTGAACTGTACACTATTTTTTATTTAATGATATTTCTATACAGTTCACTTTTTGTCTCACAAAACATCACGTAAAGCAACGCTTCCCTTTTAAAGGAAAGTTTCTGTTATCGGGGCACTTTCTTCCCAATTCTCTGTCTCTGGGACGACGTCATAATGGAATATTTCCCTGATTGCAGCGCTTTCTTCCCAATTTTCTGCCTCTGTCGTGACATCATCATAGCTTAATTGTCGAGAAGTCTCCCATATTGCCAACTCATCATCACCAAAGTCCTGGATTGGAAACAGGGGCGGCTGGGGCACCGCCTTGTTCATGTCATTCTGTGAGCGCACTCGACGCAGATTTTCCCGCCATTTTTTAGCTTTTTCCTTTGGATCACCGCAATGCAGATCATTCCAAAAGAAATTTGCCTTCCTTTCCATGGCTTGCAGGTTTTCCTCTAGCGCCATTTTGCGAATGCCGCATTCGCTGCAAAGAGAAACGACGTGTTTTTTATTTAAGGGAGTTTATCTATGTACCCTGGAATGAATAATATTGAAATGGCTTGAAAGTTACATAGCGCTAGGCAGAGGTCCTTTAGTTTGCTCCAAAGTTAACGTACTGTACGTCTTACTATCATACCATGGATAATGATTTTTATTATGAAATTGAATTTTAAGACATAGTTTTCCACACAGATGCAAAATAAATTGTACGATTGGGTCTGCTTACAAAGGCCAAAAATATTCTTTCAGTAAATCGATTCTGTTCACAAGAGTTTACATAATACTCTGTTGATTTGCTCAGATCTTATTTGCTTTTAGTTCTTCATACTCACAGGATTTCAGACATCAGCATTTGGCGTTTTTCTAAAGCTTGCCCCAGTCTACTCTCAGTGAGTTCTACTTGAGCCATCAGATGACTTCTGGTGTTTCTCGTCATCTGTTCTTTTTCTTCTGCAGCTCTTTGTCGTTGCTTGCATAACTCTACAGTGCTCCTGTGTGCAAACAAGGAGGCAGTAAACCACTTTCGATATATTAAAATTCAGCTTGATAGCGTGTTTAGAGGACACACACAAACGAAATAAATAAACATGGCAGTTCAAGTTCCTTTGTTTGTTTGTGCCTCACTGCCAAGCTGAATTTTAATATATCGAAAATGGTCTATTAGCATGCCAATTTACAAAGTTGTTTAGCAAGATTAGCGTTATCATGAGACTTATTTCTTGCGCAATACTTGTGAATATCGTGGATATCATGGGAACCTTAGTTATTTGAAAGTTGAATTTTAGTTATAAGCTAGAAAAGATGGGGTACAGCGCGATGTTTTTTCTTGACAAATTGACGAGAAAAAAATGCACGCGTCTACTGAACAAACTCTAAGCACAATTCTTACCTTATAGTTTCAATATCGTCCTCAATTATATTTATTGTTTCATGCAGATTGCATAGTTTATTTTCCATTTTTCTCCTGGTAGAAAAGCAAACAGTATGTGTTATCCGTAAGAACAACAGCAACAAAACAACTGAAATAATTAACCTAACAAGCGTTTATAACGATTCTCACCTGGACCTGACTTTTCTTTGACTGGAACCCAAACGGTGAAAACGTCCGAGGAATTGTAAAACACCCATACTCACAAATTGCGAATAAAATATCAGGAGAAAATTTAACGCGCAATTTCAACTGAACGTGTCTACGTACGCTGAGTGACTACTGTGATGTTTTTAACACGACACACGCGCGCTCGTGCTCGCGCATGTTAAGGTGATTGCCATTCCTAGCCAAAAGCTATTTTGGGCTGAAAATGTGGAACCTGTCTACCCGCTAATTGATTGTCCCGAAGATGAACACACTTTTTAAGCTTACACTATTTCACCTTTCAACTAAAATACTCAATTTTTGGTTGTTGAATTGTGATGATACGCGCGCGCTCGTGCCCGTGCGACTTAATGCAGCTCTCTTTTGCAGATAAAGATACCCTCTTTTTCACTCTGTTATGGATTCTTGATAATTTTTCATAATTTCGGAAGGGGTAAATCGAGCCATGTATTGCTGTGGGAATTTGAAAACGTGAGGAAAGTTAGGAGAGCCGTCACGGCGTCTATCGTGAGTATTCCCTGTTCCTGGAAGGAAACCGTGCGTTTTCTTACACGTGACTTGTGTAAAAGGAAGGAAAATGAAGTAAATCAGTAAGTTATAACAGTTCTCCTCCGTTACTCTGCCAAAGAAAACTTTTCTACACTTTTGACAATCTTCTGTTCAAATATTCCATGAACATAGATGTCGCGATTACTTGGTTTTGGAAAAATGGTCAGAAAAATTTGTTTCTCCATTGCTAATTTCGTCTTGAAACCTGTTTCGATCTGGTGCAGGACAATAGTTAATCGGGCTTCAACGGAATATCCCCACCCACTCTTCAATCGTGAACCACCTCCCCCCCTCCTCCAATATGTAACTGAAAATCCCCACCCACGTTTCCTTGTTGAACCCTCGATATGCAATGCAATATCCCCGCGTCGAAGGATTGCTGGGGTACGTTGACAGAAACTGAATTGTAGTGTAAGTAATTTTTGTACTGACTGACAACGGCACATATATATCTTTATTTCTTTGACTTGAAGAGTGTTTCCATTACATCAATCCTGCTGATATTTATGGTTAAAAAGTGTGACCAGGAGTCCATGATCACAAAGACACAGAAAATATTGGATAGAGTAGATGGAGAACGCGGTATTTTGCTGCTGTGAGTAAAACCTTTGTTTTCTTTTTCGGTTTGTTTTAATTATCCATCATTTATAAGTGATATTCGCTTAGTGTGCGATCGCACACTGATCCAGTTGTGTCATTACAATGTAGCAATTATGGTTTTTGCACATACTTACCGTGCCCGAATTTGTAATGAGTCCTGCAGAAGCCGTGTCAAGTCACTACCCTGATTTGGCTAAGCATGGTCACTTTCAGGTAAAGCATTTTTCCCAAAAAAAAAATGAAAAGCGATTTTAAAAATATTTAATCTCGAAATTACAATTTGTGCGTTTGCTTTTCCCAAAAAATTATCTCTTCGGGCACGCACATAATTGGAACTCGTGAAGGATCACCACAGGTAGTAAAATATCTTGAATTCGGGTGCGGTAAATACATGTACCTAATTGTACTTTTGTTGCCACGCTTCAGCGGAGTATCAGCTCGTTTGATCTTCCCAGGAATTTCTGGCCTGACGGAAAAGGGAAGAGCTTCTCTTCTATATCCTTAACTAAGGAATACGTTTCAGTTAGAAGTTGCTAAAGTATTTTCGGGGAATAGTTTACGAGCACTTTTGTTTTTAGAAGATTGGATTAGATTAAATCTCGTTTACTTCGGGCACTTTGTCCCTTTTTACGACTATTTTGCAGAATGCGAAATAGGAGTTAAGTGAGCGAGCGCGAATTTACTCGCTTGGTTGGTCGGTCAGTCCTTCCTTCCTTCCGTCCTTCCTTCCTTGGGTCGTAAACGTTTGTTTGTATTTCCGCTGACCAATGCAAAACTTGACTTGACGAAGAGAAAAACGTCGTCGAATGGTTCGGCAAATGTGAAACATAGTGAAATAATGTGTGCGAGGATTTTTCTTTTTTGAGTTTTCAAAAATGACCTACAAAGCATTTGTTGTCGATGTTATGAAATGAACACAGAAAAAGTGTGGGTTTCTTATGATCATAATTGGGGCATTAACATTGAGAAAAATGATCAATGGGAAGCACTTATAAACATCTTGGTGGAAAAAATAAATAAATAAATAAATAAACAAATAAATAAAGAAAGAAAGAACACGTCGAAGGGGGAAAAAGAAAAGAAAAAAATTGGTGTGGTCGCGCTCCCAACGTAAATTGAACTCCCACCCTCCCGCCTTTACAGAAACCCAACGCATTGAGCTAACTTGCATTGTAAATTAAATATATAAAAAAGACTGAGAGCGTGACAGGCCGCTGATATCTGGTACGACCACTGTAGGCTCAAACAATCACACGGCGAACGCACCGCTTCAGAAGAATTGTAAAACACCTATACTCACAAATTTAAGAATATATCAGGAGAGAATTTAACGCGCAACTTGCACGTGTTTTTCAACTGAATGTGTCTCCATACGTTGAGCTACCATTGTGATGAATTTCGTGAAGCTCGTGCTCGCGCAAGTTGAGGTGATTGCCAACCCGAGGCAAAAGCTGTTTTGGCTTGAAAATGAGGAACGTTTTAACACGCTAATTAATTGGCCCGAGGATGAAAAACTTGTCAACGATTATACGCGAAGTGTTTGCGTTAGTCACATGCACAAGCGCACGCGAGTTAAACGCGGCCCTCTTTTGTTCCCATTCCAGGGGTTAGTCGAACGATTTAATTCTCCACAGTCACTTAATTTATAAAAGCTATATATTGCTATGGGATTTAGAATAAAAGGGAAATTAAGTAAGCCCCCACTGGGTCTATCGTAAATATGCCCTGGTCTCTAAAGGCAAAGTTGCTGATTTTTTTCGCATAACGTGTGTAAAAGGAAAGGAAAAGAAATTAACCATTAACCAATGACAGTTCTGTTCCATTCCCCTGTCGGAAAAAAATCTTTCTTTTCAAATGTACCTTAACGTGAATGTCGCAGTTACTTGGTTTTGGAAAAAATGGTCAGAAAAGTCTATCGTTCTCCTACGTTTTGTCTGAAAACCTGTTCATTCTGGTACAGGACAGGATTTAATTGGATTCAACGGAATATCCCCACCCACTTTTCAAGGTTGAACCTCCCTCCCCCGACCCCCATGCGTCGGAAGACTGGTTGGGTACGTTTTACAAAAGTTTAGTTGTAGTGTTAGTATGTTTATAGTACCTAGCAACTACGATTGTAAAATCACGAACAGAATACAGGAAAGATGCAAATGAATATATGAAAGATCATATATAATTTTATATAAGATCATATATGATCTTTCATATATTCATTTGCATCATTCACATTCTACGGGTATATTACGAACTCACAAAGTGACCAGCTCCCAGTGGCTTGACAGCTCAGTCGGTAGAGCACTGCACCGGTATCGCAGAGGTCATGAGTTCGAATCCCGTTCAGGCCTGAATTTTTTCAGGCTTTAATTTCACAACTGCTTAAGTTGTGTATGTAACTGCGATGATCAATCATAAAATCTTAGAATACAGGAAAGTCGTATATTCGACTTTATTACGCTCAACCTCTCAACCATTCCATCGTGTGCGCATGTCGTATGGTGTGGTATAAAATAAGGCTCGTGTATACCGAGAAAATACAAGTGACTTGTGGGATATTACATGATATTCTACTCGAAAGCCTTGCGTAACTAGTATATTTCTTTTTTTCCCTGTAAAGGCTGTTTCCATTATCAATCCTGCTGATAATTATGATGAAAAAGTTTGACGAGAAGGCCATGATCACAAAGACACAGGAAACATTGGATAGAGTGGATGGAGAACGCGGTATTTTGCTGCTGTAAGTAAAACCTTTGTGTTCTTTTTGATTTTTTTATTATTGAGGTTTTAAATTTGCAAAGATATAAGTTTTGTGCTGTATAGCTTTTTTTCATTGTGGTTACGTGGCACGCCAAACGGATTGTCGTTCGATGAAGTTCTAAAAGTTTTGACATTTTGTCCAGAACTTTAGCTCACGCAGTAAAACAAAAAACAAACTCGGTCAGGTGGATATTTTAGTAATTTTGTTTGTTACAGAAAATCATGAGCTTTTCATTTAGACAAGGTGCTGTCACATTGAATCACGGTCAAAGCAATCGTTATTTGCGAACCTTGTTGACAGCCCTGAGCATGACTTGTAGTCGGCCGGAGAAAATTTCTTATTGACACATTTGTTTTAGTTTGTTTAACCTTTGCCTGGTGTCTAGTTGTTGAAAGTGGTTATACACATTCAACAAGCTCGTCCAGTTAAAAGGAAAAAAAGAGTGAAAAGAAGATCCTACCTACGTTCGAACCTTCGGTTGGCTGGACTGGGTAGCAACAATGATCTCCACTACACCACGCAGAACATACTTCATACTCTTTAAAAATAGTTAATCAAATAATATAGCTTGAGCTTTGATTCGGCCATTAACCAATCCGATTGGCATGGCATGGTTTTTTTCGTTGGTTGTGGAAATGTTTAAAAAAAAAAGTGTAAGGCTACAAAAACATTTGGTCGTTTATATGGAAGAGGGCTAAAAGCTCTTACTGGAAACTGTCAAGCTTGGTCTCATAGGTCACGTGTGTGCGCCGCCCTTTATGTTAAATTATTATTCCTCAATATTTAAGTGTTATAGGTGTTTCCTAAATGTTTCTTATTGTTGCTTCACTTTTTCATTCGTAATGAATATACAGATTACTCGTAACGTGACCATATTGCTGTATCTGTGTGCTGAGAAAATGTTTTCATTTATTTCAGGTATTCAGTCAAGAAAAGCAGTAAGACCTGGTTCAACTGTTGATGATCTCATTTGATCATATACCACGTATGTCTTAAAGTTACCAGTCGGTACGTTAATAAATCTGCCGTATATACTAGTGAGAGGCCACCCATATCTTACTTCTGAGAAATATGTTTTTGTTACGTAGTGTTCAGTAGAAACTAATGTTTTTTAGAGGAGTTAAAAACTTGAACTTGAAAATAATATTTTCTACTGTAGTAGGGACGGCAAAGTTAACAAGAACAAAACAGGAATGAGGAGTTAGGATTGAGAGCCATAACACTTCAAATCTGTAGATACGCCATTCCTGATTTCACATTTTTTTTTTCCACATAACTCCTTATCACCAAGAGAATTATCATATTTTTCGTTATAAATGTTTTAAAATACTCATAATTCTTTGGAAAAATCGGATGTTGTCAGTGCTTTGTCCCACAACATGAACTACTAATGATAAGCTAAGGAAGAAATATTATCGTTTGTTTACGTAAGTGAAGGCATTAGACTGGCGACCTAAAATTTTACGGATTGAATAATAGGGCTTTCATTTTAGCATGTCTAAAACACTGATATTTTTGCTGTTCTGAAGTTTCCATGGCTTTGTGTCAAAAAAAAATTGTCATTTTCGTACTGTTATCAATCAAGTAGGCAAGAGCTTTGCATCTTTCTTTCCTTGAAGTATTTTGGTTTAATTGGCTAGACAATTTCACCAACACATTTTCACAACAGTCGTCACTGTATGATACAGAAAACCCGCGAAATTCATAGTCATTCAAGTCGTTCATGTTAATAACGTTAACAATACAAATGATAATTTTATCCACTGTCATTCTGTTACCAGTTTAATTTCATGTTGTTGTTTACGCACAGCTTGGTTTGATTAAGTTCTCATCTTAAATCAAGGTAAAACAAGGTTCGTAATCTAAGATTTTATTTGGATCACATTTGAGAATATAGCGGCGGACATATGACGTTGGATTACAGACTTTGTTTATTTAACTAACGAGTACACTGTTGTTTATTGTACGCTAAAGATATGTACACAGAAAAAGTTTGTGAAACTTTTATTGTATTGCCTTTGTAATATTATTAAAAAATAAATTACTTTTATAACCTATACAGTCTTGTGTCAGTTTACTGAAAGCTGTCCTTGCAAAACACGAGTCGCGCTAAAGGAGAACACCTCTTCCTCCCCACCACCACTACTAACTAGAATAGCAAGAATTTACAGGTCCCATCCTTGTGGTACAGTTGCCTCTAATAAGCATGCGTATTAGCTAAGTGTCTTAGTTGTAAGAAGTAGAGTATACTTTGAGTGGTAACTGAAAAAGATTGATGAAGTCGTATTGTGTAACATGAAGTTTAAAACCGAAGTTCAAAGTTCGGGTTACACCACACGAAGTCATCAGTTACTTACAGTTACCACACTCAGTATGCTCGACTTCTTACAAGACACTCATCTAGTACGCATGCGTATTGGAGGGAACTGTACCACAAGGATGGGAACTGTAAACTTTTGCTATATACTATAAAAGAAATGCTAGTTAGTGGTGGTGGTGGGGAGGAGGAGGTGTCCTACATCACTTTTTCCCTTCCTCCAGAGATTGAAAATTTTTCTTTCGCCACTTGTTAAAACTAGTCATTTTAAAGGCATCTGAAAGAGAACCCGCGCCAGTTAACTTATATACAATAAACGCTTCCCGCCAAAAGACTTAGAAAAATTTTACTCAAGAGTATGATACCAAATGCGCATGCTCTCGTTATACAAGACTGACTTTCTCGAAGTTGATAATTTGTATGGCATCTGAAAAAGACATCAATTTTTCCCTTCCGCTTACGCTTCCCGCCAAAAGACTTAGAAAAATTTTACTCAAGAGTATGATACCAAATGCGCATGCTCTCGTTATACAAGACTGACTTTCTCGAAGTTGATAATTTGTATGGCATCTGAAAAAGACATCAATTTTTCCCTTCCGCTTACGCTTCCCGCCAAAAGACTTAGAAAAATTTTACTCAAGAGTATGATGCCAAATGCGCATGCTCTCGTTCAACAAGACTGACTCTCTAGAGGTTGATCATTTGTATGGCATCTGAAAAAGAAGAGAACGAGTACTTTAAACATACAAGTATCCTTAGTCTTATATTGTAGAGTACCTACACCAAGCGCAACACTAAAACTAATCGCAGCGAAATTTGCTTGCGTCTGTATGGTTGCAATAAAAATATCCTGGTAATCAACTTTACGTCCAAATTCACCATCGAAGGCTTCAGCCAGTTAAAAACTCTTATCATATTATAACAAGCTCCGTGAGCGGGCAAGATGAACCAAATCTCGCGCTGTGATTGGCTACCCGAGCTACGGGCTTTGTCCCGCAAAGAAAATTTATGTTTTGGTGTTTTATCCCATATAATAAATTTCGTCTCGGTCCATAAGCTTGGTCAATAACCCATATTTCCTGCACCTTAACGTTGCTTCGTTCTTGTTGAGTTTTATTGGCGCGAATGCTTGTTATTTACAGATTTGAAAAAGTCTCCTAATAAGACAGCAAACAGTTGATTATCTACCCTTGCATTTCTACTTAAGCTTTAGCTTTTTCTCTTAGCGATTTTGAATATGATACAGACGTGAATTAACTACTTGAATGTTTTGGTATTAACGAGCTCAGCATAAACAAGTTTAGCAGAAACAAACATTCAAATCCAGTGTAAACATGTTTACAATAGGACTTACCTCACGCTCACAGACAAGCAAGCAAAATGTTTCGAAAGCCATCTTCTCAAGGGTTAAAGCTGTTCGCTGTTGATACCTAAACGAAACAAAAAGGAATAAAAATATTTTACTCTTATCCGAAAAATAAAATGAAAACAAAAGGAGAAAAATTGAACGCAATTACGATGTAAATTGTGCCGTTCACTGCTTGCGGTAAACACATCTATTACGTTTTCTTTTGCACAACATGCGATCTCACTGACTGCAATAAATTAACTTTAACTTAAAAATACCAAAACACAAACAAATAACGCCACCGTTCTCTTCTCTGTGACCGTTAATGATTAAATATTCTAAGAAGGTTAAAGATAGATATAAATAAAATTTCTAATTACTATGATGTTCCACGTTTTACGTACGCGTTTGTTTCTGGATAACCGATATTTTTCAATAAATGGTCGCGAGATAAAATGTCCCTAAAAAACCGTTCATTGTGTGGAGTTGCCTTCGTTGCTGCAGCTGACTACAATGCACGCTGTTAAAACTGGTATGCATTGCTAGTCAGTTTTTCCATGTATTGACTGTCTGAGTTTGGTGGCGCAATGGATTGGTGCGCGCTTCTCTGAGCGAAGTGGTAGGGTTTCAGTCACAAGTTCAAATCCTACTCCAATTGCGTGATTTTTTTTTTCTTCTGTCACACTGAAATATACTGGACTAAACCTTCAGTTTGAAAAAAAATATCTATTTTATATATATTTTCTAGTGTAAAGTCCAATCCAAAAGAGCAATTATTTCTGGCGATATATACTTTTACGTTCATAAAGCGCCCGCATTCTATACATTAAGAATATATTTGGAAAAAAATGACGTTGATATGACTCAGTTCTTTCTAACATGAGTCTTAAGGGTTTTCAAACTCTAGCTCGCTGTACCCGATGTCCTTGTAACAGGACATTCTGCTCTCTACACTATAAAGTCAACCGGTTTCTTTCTGGCGAAAGTTGTTTTTATCAACATTCACTATCGACCAAGAATACTTTCCAAACAGTACTCTTTTTTGTGTAATTCACGTTGGCTGAAAGTTGATAGCTTATTGTCCGGGAATCGAACCAGTCCCCTTCCTAATTGAGAGTTAACCCATTTCTTATAAATTAAGAAAAAAATAGGCAAGTAAATAAAAGTAAAGGAAGAGAGGTATGAAAAGAAAAAGAAAGTAACGAGCCATTCCTGCGAGTAATCTGCGAGCAAAGTTGAAACCGGTTCAGGACCCTATATCGCTACTTATTCCCTCCTTCGCGCATGCGGTCGAGACATGACGCAACGTAACTGTTTCAATTATGTGGGTAGTAAGGATGCCAGAAAAATCAATGAGTGCGAAAGGAGGAAATATCTTCAACAGGATAACACACCCTTGTGTTTCTATTGTAAAACTGCCATCATAGATGATCAACGAGGAAAATTGTTTTTGTTTCTTTAAAAACTAAATCGTTAGAAGAAAAATTTAAAACTCGGCGACGATTTTTGGCGGATAGGTTGTTCTAAAAGTTCTAAAATTGAATTGCAACTTAGAAGGGAAATTTAAACAGTTGCGCACAATATGGATCGCGATAACAACCGAAGCGTTTTGTGGCAGTTTCGCATGCACGCCTAGCGGACCTATTATGAGTCTTGCTGAACTTTATAAGGAAGCTTACCTGCATGAATTCTGGCAAAGCGAGAGATTGTCGTGTTATCTTAAGGACGTTCGCGCTAATTGTTTCTGCGCATCCTTACTGCGCACGAAATTCACATGCCACGTCATTCATCGAGCGCGCGCGCTAAGTAGTGAAGTGAACAATAATAGGGCAAATGGCCA
>OMLO01000241.1_pt1 | contig 32174 bp, 19 predicted proteins | sample 1674811 | NCBI WGS metagenome assembly OMLO01 (sample SAMN06265003, study PRJEB25207) | coral metagenome | isolation source: Coral host | place: Mexico:La Bocana,Puerto Morelos, Mexico | collected 2008-11-13
CCCCCCCCCGGGGGGGGGGGGGGGGAGAGTGGGGTTACTTTAGGCTTTCATTACAATATCTTGGACCATTGACACCTATGACCTCCTTTGACTTACTGGACTAGAACAGATTTGAACCTTTTTTTAATTGCATTCATATAAACTGAACAAGAGTGGACATTACATAGGAGTTAGGAAGGCTTGTGGCAGTGTATATTATAATAGGTCCAGGTAAGAGTAAAATAATGTTTAGTAAGGCCTCTTGCAGTGAATAGTACCATATTGTAGTACCTGTTGAAAAATATTTGTTAAATCATGATAGTATTTGTTAGGACTAAATTCTTACTGGTGTTGTTAATAATTTTTTAAGCCATGTTGATTTGTTGGGTCTTTACCTTCCTCAGTTAAGACTGGGGTTCTGGAGTATTCATTTCACATTTAAGATGCACGTTGTTAAATTCATTAATTCACTTCTGTTTCTTTGTTATCTATTTCGTTAGTCATCAGAGAGCCAACTAAAATATGATGACTCTGATGACAGTGGTAATGAAGAAGAAGTTTATGACGCATCAGGTATATTTTGATCATTCATTATAAAAAGGCATTGATTGAAAGACTATTTATAGTATATAAAGCACTATTAATACTGATTCTAGATACTGGCTCACTTGAAGATATGTATCAGAAATTAAAAATATTCACATGAAACTACACCCAGGACTCAAGAGATGTATTTTCTATATTATTACACTAGTAAAGATATTGATGATGTCTTTTCCCACATTTTTATGGTTGTTTGTGCAAACAGTCAGTTTGTCAACATTATTTGAGAATTATTAAATGATGGCTTGAAGATATGAATTTTATTTTCACCTGTTAAAAACAATTTTTATTCACTCACAACCTTTAGATGTAAAATATTTTCTTACCACTTGAAAATAAAATTCATATGTTTTTGCTGTGGTGTAGTGTTGTCTTCCTATATATAAACCTATGTTGATAGATGGTAGGATATGTGCAGAACAGAGAATGTTCCTTTAACCAAATATTTGGGTGCAAATAAAAGTTTGAAAGATTTGAATGAAGAAAATTTGGCTGGCTCTTTTTTTCTTCTGCTTTGCAAATCTCAAAGGCTCATTTAGACATGTTTTATTTTTTCACTGGCACTTAATGCACCAGTTGGCAAGAATAAGTGAACCCTAAGGAGTAAGGAAACTTTATTTTACCAGGGTGGCCCATTCAGCAATGAGATTATGAGGCTGGTATTCATTTGGGCCCTGGAACAATAAAATTATTTACAATATAAAAATGGTAAAAATATAAAAAAATATGAAAAAAAATTTATAAAAACTTTAAAGAGCATTAAAACTAAAGCAAGCATTAAAACTAGAACAAACAAACTCTAAAAAATAAAATTTACAAATAAAAATGCCTAATTAGCATACTTTTAAAATTATTTAAGGACGGACCACTTTTAGCATAGGCAGGTAATGAATTGCAGTATATCGTTCCTGTGTACTTAAACGTTTTCTTGCCCATGTTGAGCACAAGGTTAATTTCTCATAGTTGAATGCAGTTGAACCTGTACTAATGGACACCTCTTAATAGCTGCCCCAGGGTTGGTTGTTGTCTATTGTAGTGAGAGTTAACTGTAAACAATTTATCTATTACATTGTATATACATGTAGCATCTTTTTAATTTCCAATTGCAGTATGCATACCTTACAACACCTTTACAAGACTAGTGTTTCTTATTACTGTAATATAAGTAATATTAAGATTTTGTTGCAGGAACCACAGAAGAATGGACTGTAGATACAAAAGACAGTGAGGAACGTGATGAGGAAGAGACCAAAGTAGCCAAGGATTCCAAATTGTCAGATATGGATTACTTAAAATCAAAGATTGTTTCCAGCAAACACAAGACACTTAACATTAAGAAAGGTAAAAGATCCGAAAATAACAAACGTGATGATTCAGAAAATGAAGAGGAGAGGAGTAGAGAAAGTTTGGATGATGAATCTATGGATACTAGTGCAAGAAACAGTGATCAGGATAGTAGTGATAATGATGATGATGACGACAACATGGAGGAGGGTTATGATGATGGAGATAATGATGATAATAATGACACAAATGACAGTCCCAAAGAATCTTCTGTTTTTGGAACAATTAAAATGAGGGGATTGCCTTTTAAAGCAAAAAAACAACACATCAAAGACTTCTTTGCACCTCTGAGAATAGTAGATGTTAGAATAATAAAAAATGTCAATGGAAAGCCAACTGGCTGTGCATTTGTTGATTTTGGAAATGAGAAAGATATTAAGGAAGCTCTGAAGAGAGATAGAGATTGTATTGAGGGTCGATATATTGAGCTGTTCAGAGACAAAGGAGAACAATCACTAAATCAGGGGACTGACAAAGAGAAACCCTGGATGAAGAAACTTGCTGCACAAGGAGGTGAAGAGGAGTTTGAAAGCATTGCAGAGGTAAGGGAAGATGTAGCATCAAGACATGTGGTGTGTGCGACAGCTAGATCCAGCATAACCTTGATTTCTGTCACTCTCTTTGGGCCTTGATAGATGTAATCGAGCCTACATCCAAGGTGCAGAAAGGGCTGCAGCTGCATAGACCTTTACATGCATTGTAGGCTGTAATACTGGATAATGATCCCTACCTAAAATTACATCTGCCCTGACACTGCCTCCAGTGCTTTTGTTGTAAGGACAATAGTCCTGGTAATTCTAATCCTAATTTTTTTAGTCATAACATGGGAGTGCTTCTCATTCTCATTCTCCTCAGCTAGGTGCTCGTGTTAAAAGTGCTTGACAAAGGCGATATACTTTTAGTTCAAAAGGAAGAATGATTATATATACCCCTCAAAAAATATGCTCGTCTGCATCATTCAAGAATAATATTTTTATTATCTGTGAACAGAAAAATGGAAGTTTCCATTAAAAATGACCTGGCAAACCAAGTATTTTGATTCAGAGATGTGGGCCGAATCGTGACACCCTCCATTTAAGTCAACGTGAGTGCATGACAATTAGCAGCATTACCTAATATAACATTGGTATTTTTATTTAATATTTGATGTAGTCTGGTCGTCTCTTTCTTCGTAACTTGGCCTATGCATGCTCAGAGGAAGACTTGCAAAACCTGTTTGAAAAGTTTGGTCCTCTAACCGAGACGTACCTGCCACTGGACAAGACGACTAACAAGCCCACTGGAATAGGATTTGTTACTTTTGTCATGCCTGAACATGCAGTTAAAGCTTTTAATGAGCTTGATGGAAAAATATTTCAAGGAAGACTGCTCCACATTTTACCATCAAAGGCAAAGGAGACTAAAGATGAAGATACAGGTTTGTGTTAGAATTAAAAAAACCTTTCATGTAATGCTCTTTTTAGAATTTTAAAGTTGGGTCAAAATGTTTAATGGAAGATGATCATCAAAATATAAAGACACTTACGTCTACAATCATTAATATTGCCAACAGAATCAACTTCCCATAAATTGATTAACTACTGATGTAACAAACATTCCATCATTCTTTACATGATTCTTTCAGCTGTGTTTGAAGTGCTTTTGTTGTATGGGTGAGGACTATCAACTCACAGATAAAAGCTGCTTCCTCTACCTAAAATCTGTTTCCAAATTTCATGTGAGCCTTATCTGCGAATGCAGCTGATCTGTGAATGCTTATTGTCAAAAACGTCTTCTTGTTGTCGATACAGATACTGCAACGTCTTTCAAGTCAAAACGTGATGCAAAGAAGAAAAGTCTCAGCGGCCATGATCATAACTGGAACACGCTGTTTCTGGGAATGAACGCTGTGGCTGATGTCATGGCCGATCAGTATAACACTACAAAAGGCAGCATTTTAGATGACGCCTCATCGAGAAGTCTGGCTGTACGCATGGCTCTCGGAGAAACACAAGTTGTCACAGAAACGAGGAAGTTTCTTGTGTCTGAAGGAGTCAGGCTTGATGTTTTTGGGCAGGTGTGTTTTGTGCACGTTACTCTCTTAGCTAGTAATTGTCAAGTCAAGTATTGAGTAAAGCTAATGTGAGGCGAGAAATTACATCAAGTGAACGTTGTAACAGTTATTTTACATGAGGAATTATTAATAACATGAACAAATTAATTGTGGTTGCTTTTCATCAGCCGTCAGCTAAGAGGAGTAAAACTGTTATACTGGTGAAAAACCTTCCATTTAACACGCCATGTGAGGAACTCAGGAACATTTTTGCACCATTTGGTAAAGTGGCGCGGCTTGTGTTACCTCCTTCAGGAATCACGGCTCTTGTAGAGTTCTTTGAGCCAAGTCAGGCAAAGAAAGCTTTCCAAAAGTTGGCTTATAGCAAGGCAAGTTTGGAAATATTCGCTTAATATTAATTGTGTTACAGTTCATTGAGAGTTTTAGACAGAGGAGATGAGAAGCATGTGATGCACTTTTATTGAGAGCAATTGAATTCGTGGACATCTGAAGTCTAACGTGTGTCAAAGATGGCTCACGCTTACCGATACTTTATATCCCACTCCTTTACAGAAAGGCACTCTAACAAACAGATATTTTTGTTTACAGTTTAAACACGTCCCACTGTATTTAGAGTGGGCCCCTCTTGGAGTATTTTCTGGAAAACCTGAAGAGAAACTTGACAACGAAACGACGAAGGAGGACAAGGTATGCAATATGACCGCACTTTGGGTGCTTCTCTGTTTCTTCATCATACAATATATGGAAATAATGGAGCAGACAATGTATAATGGGATTTTGTTGATAAAGCGTACTGACAAGGCTGTGTACTTTCTGAATCCGGCAGTAGTGAAATATAACACTATTCTCGCTTTAACGGTTATGGAATGCAAGAAGAATTGATAAAGAAGAGTAATTACTGCAAAGAGAAACAAGAGATATATACTTTAACTTCTGACAGTAACTACTAAAAGCCCTTCTTTGTCATACAAGGCTTCAGTTGTTGAAAACGAAAAGTAACTTTAAACTTTGACCAAGTGGTAAAAAATTTGTTTGGCGTTATGAAGTGGGATGTCGTCTTTCCAAGCGATGTTTGAGGTTTGTTTCAGTTCAACGTTCAGCGCTTCGTTTGTGGGTGGCTCTTTTGTTTAATTAAACAGATTATATCGACCCGGACATTTCTTGTAAAAGGTCGGAAAAAAGATATCACAACTGATAAATCAAAACAAAAGAGTAAGGATGATTTCGACTGGTTACAATTAAGAAGTAATTACCGATGTCGAATTTTAAGCACTCAAGACAGCCCCCAAATATAAAGATGTTTTTTGTACGCTAACTTTCACATATAAATAAAGATAAATACCTGTGTGTTAGCGTTGTGATATTTTTATTTTTGTTCTTGATAGAGTAAGGAAACTCCTGGAGATAAAGATGCTGACAGTCAAGACGATAAAGGAGATGATTCAGAAAACACTGAAGGCACGAGTGTCTTTGTAAAGAACTTGAACTTCGATACAACAGAAGATAGCCTGAAACAGGTAAACATGTTTGTCATGTGTATTCATTGAATGTTGCCACGACAAGAACACTTCCTTCCTTAACCTTCTCTTCAAGTTGCAATTTATGTTATCTTCTCTTGTGTTGGTATTTTCCGGTACAGATAAAGCTACTTTAGGAGCGCTCAATAAACCCGTTGCCATGTTATTCTAAGTCGTACATAATAAGCGTTCGTGGCGGGATTTCTCCCGCGAGCAAAGTCCACGGGCCTCGAAACCGGTGAGGCCGTAAGAAGAACTTTGGTTACAATTCTCTCGCGGCCTTGACCTCAGCATGCGCGGCTCAACCGCTGAAACGAAGTACTTGCACGCGAAATCCTGCCAACTACACACGTTAGCCAAGGATCAACGACTGATTATTCCCTGGGGCGCTGTTAGCCAATCAGAATGTCCCTTCTACCTATTATTGCACGAAAACCAAGGCCTGCTAGTTCTTTCTCGCGCATACGCGTAGAACAACACCGCCCAATACTTTATCCCGTGCAGACTAATGAATTTTGTATTATGGTGAAAAGATAGAAAAGCAACTTACAGTAACATATGGAAATCTTAGAAGAGCTCTTTACAAACTTTACTGATTTTTTTTTTTTACAGGCATTTTCTAAGATGGGTCCTCTTCTTAGTGCAACGATAGCAAAGAAAAAGGATTCCAAAAACCCTGGTATGTGTTCCATAGTTCTATCAGTGCGTGTTCCATAGCTCTATCAGTCCGTGTTCCATAGCTCTATCAGTCCGTATTCCACTGATTATATGTACATGTATATGCTAGCGAAACCTCTAGCTCCTTGTTTGCGTACATTTCACGTCGTGAGAGAATATATGAGCTTTCCGTCCGGAAAAGTCGAGCTTTCCTTTTTAAGCGGGTGTCCATAGGGTGGAGTTCCACTCTTCAGTTATGCAGCTGTTCCGAAATGTCTGCCTAATATCCGTTATAACGTATAATTGTGATTAATTGATAAATAGATCTTTGTAAGTGCTGTTGAAAATGTTTTCAGATTCTCACGCTTAATGTATTTTTATCTTTTCGTTTTTGCTCACCCGCAACTTTTGGAGTAAGTTTTATTCGCGCTCATTCCGTTGTTTGTTTGTTTTCAGGACATTTGCTTTCTATGGGCTACGGGTTTGTTGAATTCAAGAAGAGATCAGATGCACTGAAGGCAATTAAAGAACTTCAGGTACTACAGGGAAGGTTACTATATCTGAAATCAATCAACTCCCTTATGCGGACACTTAAGGACAACAGCTGGGTGTCTTTATTATAGAAGTTAAAATTATATCAATTCTGGTTTCTCTGGGACCAAGTGAACGTAATGAAAGACGTCCCTACTGTCCGTATTAGAGGATTGCCCATATTGTAAAAGTTTCAGTACAAAGATGTTTGACAGTAGTTAAAAGACCTTAAACAAACCTATCGTCGTTTTTAACATAGTTTATAGACCTGGCCCAGGTTGTTCAAAAGGTGGATAACACTATCCACCGGATAAATCACTATCCAGCGGTTAGCAAGGTTTGTTTTGATAACACTTGTCCACTGGATAGTGATTTCTCCGGTGGACAGCGTTATCCAGCCAGTGAACAACTTGGGCCTTACCATAGATGATACATAAGGAACAGCCAAACTTTAAATATTATGTTTAGAAACAGAACCATAGTCACAACTATAAACAATATTGACCTGAGAATGTTGGTTAGTGTGATTACATGCCACCTGAACTTTAACTTCTGATAATTCAGAACTTTAACTTCTGGTAATTCAGAACTTTAACTTCTGATAATTCAGAACTTTAACTTAGATTCAATATAAATTGTTGTAAGGAGTTATTTATGAATCGAATTAAGCCCTAGCAAATTTCTTCTTCTTCGAGGCTTTCATTGTGTGAATAACATGGAATTTTATAATGAAATAACACAAAGGTCCTTATCAAATTCCCGTGTGGTCTAGCGGTTAAGATTCCTGGCTTTTAAGACGTCTATTTAGACGGTGCATTAACAATTCAGGTAACAATTGATTGAAACATATGTTGCGTTTACGCAGAATTCCAGCCTTGATGGTCATTCTCTGGAACTCAAGATGTCGCATAGGAAAGCCAGGTTAGTGAAGACTTTGTTAGTTTTTTATTCTTAACTGACTTTCTTCTTGTTTACGTTCAAGCTTTCTCGCAGTCTAAGTATTTTCCGGGACAATGATCTGATTCGTTGTGTTTATTTTTCAAATTGTCAAAAAGAAATGCGTAATACACATCAGAGTTAATCCTCTGTCAACGTAGCAGAGTCACCTCAACTTGTCACACTCATTCCCAATCTTCTCTTGAGAGCCCCACGTTTTCTTCTTTCTCGCAAAATAAGAGGCGACTGGGGTCGAGTCAGTCGTTGCGTTTGATGTTTTTTTTTTACTATAACGTGTACTTAATGCATAAGTATTAAATATAAACGCCTGTTCATTTGAATAGGTCGTGCAGTTAAAACAGCTGTCAGTGAAGAGTAGACAAAAGAACCAGTCAACCTATGATGTACTTATATCTCTCGTTCCTTCAATACTTTTTTTTTTCAGTGACACGGTTGCTCAACGCAAGTTAGCCTCTACAAAGAAGCAAAACAGTTCAAAAATGCTAGTGCGGAATGTGCCTTTTGAAGCTTCCAAGAAAGAACTCAAAGAACTTTTTGGGTAAGCGAACGTGGTTTTAATCGCATAGCAAAAGAAAGTTAATATATATAATGCATGTGGGATTGAGCACAACGTCTATTCGCGCTGAGCCTCGATCATGGAGGGGTTGAGTTCTGTGACAACATTTCGTACGCGCCCTCTCATTATGTGACAGTGTGTAAACAGGGTGCCGGTTTAGACGTTTATTATTAGACGTGTATTTTTCAGAAACATTTTATAAAAGCAATAGAGTTGTTTTTGCTGTCTTTTACATAGCCTCATCTAAAAATCGGGGTTTTTTATGAGGCTCTGTAAACACGGAAAAATTCTTCTATTACTTAAATAGATATCACATCAGGATCGACTACTGATTAAAAATCTTGCCTTGTCACGCATTGAAAGGGAGTACTGGGATAAGTTGTGTAAATTGCTTCGATTTAACGAAGCTTCCAACTATTGCAATTATATGAGATGTTGCTAAATTGATATGTTATAAACCAAAGCAAAAGTTTTTGTCGGAGTGTACCTTTGTTACTAGTAGTCTCAATTAACCAGTAGGTTCAAAAGACTTATCACATTCTTAAATTGAGCAATAACTTATTTCTTTTAATAATTTCACCCATTATTAAGTAGGCAGCTGTCAATAATACATCTAAAGCGCAGTCTTGATTTGCTGTTTATTATTAAATTTTCGAAATGAAACTATCAAAAATGTACTTGTAAGAAGTAAGAAGAATTCGTATTTGAAACTTAACGTGGGCGGTATTGTGTTATTCTTGCAGCACGTTCGGAGAAATAAAAACACTGAGGCTTCCCCAGAAGTTGTCGGGGACTGGGACTCATAGAGGATTTGCATTTGTTGACTTTCTCACCAAACAAGACGCGAAAGTAAGCAGCACTCGTTATTTAGTAAATTATGTACGTATGCAATACACTATGGCGTTGGGATCAGTGACGGAACCAGGTGTGCTCAGAAGAGGTTGGTGATGAGCGGAGAAAAGATAATAGGTGGTCTCCTTACTTGCCTTACCTTGGCTTATTTCGTTTTCACGGAGGTTCAAAGGACAGCAAAAGGGGCGAGGGGTTCTAGTGTCGTAGAGTGTCAATGTTCAGTCTTTGTTAAATTTCTCCCGTTGTGAAATAACCACTCTTAAGGAGAACACGAACAAGACCGTCAGATCAGCCGTGTGCCTTCAACAAGTAACACAAATCCATTAGCGGCTACTTAGATCTATGACAACATCAGTTCCTAAAAATTGCAAGAGCGATCGGACTTAAGTACCAGTCTTCGATAACGCACATAAAACAAGTGAATCCTGACTTCACGAAATTCAAAGACTCAAACAGTACTACCATCTCGTAGTTATGAAGCTAGTTTCAAAATGTCTTTGGATTGGGTAACAGTATTTATAACTAATAAATGTGTTTATAGCGAGCTTTCGAGTCCCTCTGTAGCAGCACTCATTTGTACGGAAGGAGACTGGTACTAGAATGGGCCGAGGACGAAGACAGTGTAGATGCTCTGAGAAAGAGAACCGCTGAACACTTCCATGGCAGTATCCTTTGTGAACAGATTTGTCTTTCTTTCCTCTGTTTGTTTGTTAAAAATCATTGCCAGTGTATGCTTTAGCGAGTTTTGATACATCCCTTAACCTTTGTTCAGCTCCAAAGACAGCAAAGAAAAAGAAAGATATACTGGATGACCTACAAGACATGGAAATGCCAGAGTGATTATCAGTGAGGCACATTCAAGAAGCAAGCTTACAAAAGTTTTGCTGCTTCGACAAATAAGGAAATATAACCATTCACTTGGTGAACAATATTCTTCAGTTTTGTCAGGGCATTATCAAGTGAACAGATGATACGAAAAAGAAACTCGTCAACTCCAACATATTTTCATGATAAACCGCTACATTTTCAGAATTGAAATGTGTGAGCCAGTAAGATGAACCTATATCCAAAGATTTGAGTTTTGTACGCTATAACCTCGGTTGTAACATATTAAAGAGTGTACTTTTAAGTCGGTATATTGTTTTTGACGTGACATCTTGCTTTTTATGGTCTTTTATGCTGAAAAGTTTACTGCGAAATAAAGTATGAATGACTGAAGTTGTTGAGTTAATAAGTTTTTGAAGTTAATCCCCTCTACTGATGATATTATCCTTGGGACGTTAAAGGAGAAACTTTAGGCCACGTTCGATATATCAATATTCAAACATGGTTCCGAGGTTTTCTGAACAAACTTCAATATTTTGTGGTGTTTTCTTTGTATGTTTCTTTCTTTTTGGGAATGTAGGAACAAAAGAAACTTAACAAAATTGCACATTTGTCCTGAAAGCCTCGGATCCATGTTAGAATGTGATATATCGAACGTGGCCTATTGAAAACGAATTATCCTTTTTCTGTGCCTTGGTGTAATTTCTAACGAGCCCCAAAGACAACGAAAAGCAATCCAGAAAACCCAATCTGAAAAAGTGTTTCTAGAGTACTCCGGCACGCCTCAGTACGAATTTTTATGTCTTTTCTTTATTCTTCAAAAAAGGGTTGGATGAAGAGTAGTCTGAATTGAGTTATGGCACCTTTGCATGGCACCACCTCGCTAATTGAACTAACCAAGCTGGCCGTGGAACCTTTCCAACTGTGACGCAGCTACTGGCATCCTCCACCCTGACACAGAGTGAAGTCACCTGCCAAATGCAACTCGCCAAGCCTGTTTCTAGTGATCCACTCCTCTAATTCAGAGGTCATCCATCTGGGATGCACTACGGCCTCTGTCTCAGACCTTCCCAGGGGCATTTGCAGGAAAGCGAGTTCCTCGGTAGTAGCCCCTTAAGCGAGCATTTCACCCAACCCGAAATAGTTTATGCTTTTCCCCCTTACTTATATCTGTAGAATTCGTCCATGGCTCGATTGTGGGATGTACTTTTTTATCCTACGGTCTATTAGTTTAAGCAGGAGCCCCCTGGTTTAAGTTGTCACGGGAATTACGTAATTGTTGATTTTGAAATTGAACGTTACTACCTCTATGATTGGCATCGATTGGTCCTAATTAAAGAACATTCTTTGTGTTACGCATGCGTAGTCAAGACGATTTGCCGATCCCTCGATTTTTTTGTTTTTTTTGTTTTTTTAATGATTTTCTTAATTTACTGAAAAGTTCACAATTCTTTGTTTCTTTTTGTTTTAATAAGTATTGTCAGGGGCTAAATAAAAACGTGCAACAGAGTATAACTGAAAATTGTTAGTACTGTACTTTTTGATAAATGGAAGTCCGTTTTTTATCAGCAAGGAAGTCTTCGTCGTGATCCTATAGACAGAAAACAGTTTCTTAACCCTTGAATACTGACAAGCTCCGAATTAATGCCACTTTTAGGCAGCAAATGGCCTTTTTTGGCCATTTTGGTCCAAATTTCGTCCCAATCCTCGAGAAAAGTGCTTTCTAGCATGGACATTGGCCGTTTCTTTCGGTTTGAGGACGTTTTCTAGCATTTTTGGTTGGAGCATGCGCACAATTCCAAATTTTTTTGTACGCGAGAAACCCCACCGTCTACGGCTCTTCGAGATTTAGCGCACAAGCACGTCGCTTTCGTTTTCATTTGGGTTCTAGCTTTTTGCTGTCGAGTTAGCCATACGCCACGGTTTCCGGCAATGAGAAAAGTTTGGTCTCAAAGCTTGTTTGAAAAGGAAAGAGTTGACAAAAAGTAGCAGTCGGTAGGAAGGCAATGATTTTCCTGTGTTTTGGGGGTAAAAGTTCGGTGGTTTTTTAGCTGTTATTTAGGTTCACTTGATCCGATCATTGTCGTTCAGGCATCATTTACAAGATCTTTTTGCGTTGCATCCACTGACTATCAGAGATTTTAAGCGTCACTTAAACTGATGACGTCACAAGTGGTACAAATTGCACGACAATTAACTGGACGTTTATGTCCAGTTAGGGCTCAAAGGGTTAAAACAATGATAGCTGTTAAGCCAGAGAAAAATGTTTGTGTAAAAATGATTTACGTTTATAGAAAGATGCAGAACTAATGTTCATTTCTCTGAATGCAAAATAAATGGCTGAACATTTTCTACTTTAAATTCCCCCCACCGAGTAACCGTTAGGCGATGACAATACAGAAAATATTCAACTAAAGGAAATTGTCTTGAAGAATCACCAAATTTTCATAACCAAAGCTGAATAAATGTACATAATTAATGGTGTGGAGAATTTCTATTTGTAGAGTCTCCTTTTTCACTTTTGAGGTGATATTTTGTCAAGGAGTCAGTGATGCGATAGGAGAGAAAAGTTTCTCTAAGTGCAGAATTATTCACCACCATCAATAAAAGCTTATGCGCTCAACAAGAAATCGCTTGAGGGAAAGAACACAAAGAATTTTCACTTAGGCGGTCTTGCTGTCTGATCTATTGTTGTGTTGTCTACGACACCTATAATTATCTTTATCTCCTAACCTCAATAATGAACAATATTAATCATGTGGCTTCTTCTTGCTGCTCAGCAACTCTTGAGAGTCGTAAAAATGGTAGTGGAAGTGGTTTTTCATTCTTTCTTCCTTTCTTCTTTTCTCTCTTTCTTTCTATCTTTCTTCCACCTTGCTCAAGAAAGTCTCGGATTTTGCCGGCTTCCATTTAAATGCGGAAAACTCGCTTTGGTAACGGTTCAAGAGGTTTGACAAGATAAAGACGAGTTTGTTTGAAAGTCAGCTAATGAACAACGTAACTTGACGTTTTTGTCGCGTTTATCCCTGGAAACGACAACGTCTTAGAAAATATGAACAGAAGGCGTGTTTGTAGTTGTAGTTTGTTGCCATTGGCGATGGCCTTTGTTCGGTATTAGTCAGTTGAGTTAACAAAATCAATAATCACTCTTTTCTTTCAGGCTCTTTTGTTTTTCATCGGAGTATTTATCATCTCCTCTAAATGTTTGTTAAGCTAAAAGCTTTTTATGGATCCATCACTCAGCACAACAGTATGCTTGTGTATATTTAAGTAGATATAGAGTACATATATCGCGATGAATAATTCTCACATATTAAAGTGCGAAAACCCACTTTCTTCTCGTATCGTTAGGCTTCAGTTCAAGCTACTTGTCTTAACAAGTTATTATTGTACATGGGCTTCTTAAGAATGCTTCAAAACACTATTTAACTACTTCTAAAACCTTTACTTTTAGTTTCACTCAGCTAGGCACCTGTAGGTGCAACGCAGTCGCTGCAACTTCGCTTTAACGTCTGAAATTAAGGATATAAAATCTTCGTTCTTGAAACGGACACTTTCGGCAATCATTTTATTATCAAGGCCTTTCAGACAAAGAATAGACCAACGGTTTGCTATTGAAAAGTGAAGTGCTGTCCCCTCTTGAGTTTGTTATCAAAACCGTCGAGTAAAACTTTGAGGTAATGATACTGGCCCGAGCATATGGCGAGCTGGGACTGAAACACGCGAGAGTTGACATTGATACAATCGAACAGCACGACTTAGAAAATAATGTGCGGTGGCAAATTCTTGGTGCGGTTATACTATCGGGTACAATTCAATTGGTCCTATCCATATTCGTTTCTTTTCAAGGTCACACTGACAATAAAATGTGAACCTCTCGAAGACGAGCGTCTGTATATAGAATATGAGCGCTGATTTTGCTTCGTGATTCAGCCGATATGATGACTGCTCTGGGGCTCGATCGACCTTTCGCGAAAACTCGTGCGACTTGTGTTATTTGCGATAGATCTCAGCTTGGAATACAAACAGATTTAACGCGTAAGACTGTAGTTTTAAACGGTCGATTTTTTTCCTGTGTTCTGCGACGAAGAGGCGCGACTAAAACTACATGGCACCGAATACATTTAAGTAAGAGTGATCTCTTTTAAGGCTTTTAACCATTAAAGCCGGTGTGATAACGTCTCTTGAGAGCCTTTGATTAGAAAACACTTAAAGTTATCCGAGAGGACCAAACAAACCGCCTCACGCAAAGAACTTTGGTCTATTTACCCTGCTCTTTGGCAATTAAAGAGAGAAAGGCTGTTTACCCGAGTTGTAATTGTCCGTCACTAAAATAGGAGCTTTCTAACATCAACGGAAGTCAAATAAATTTTGCGGGTGTGTTCAGCTTGAAAAGTTGCTTTGGCATACAGCTCCGCCGGAGTCATTTAAATTTGAAAGGTGTTGGCTGGTACTTAGCTTGGAAGTGCACTTAACGCCTCAAATTGAACATTAGTGGCTTTTTGTTGTTAAAATGTGGTGGAGCTCTTAATATGCGCTCAGATACAGAAAAGGACCGGATGTTCGCGAAAAAGGTCAACTCTTGCTCCAGGCAGAATCACACTCAATTTGCGTACACGCGAGAAAACGAAAGAAAGAAAAACGCTTTGCCAGTTTAAAACAATCCTGACATTTAGGTTCGCACCAGAATTTTTCTAAGATTTTCACCTGTACCTTGACAAAGATAAAAACATATGCTTCTTGACTAGCTTTAATTGAAATAAAGTGCATGGGTTCTCACATTGCGAAAACTGTCCATTTGCAAATCTATACAGTAAAGGATCATGACTGGACGCCGCTTGGGGGGATGCTGAATATGTACATAAATTTGTTCTTTCGTTTTTGAAAAATTACAATCAATTACAACCGAATTATTGAATTTCCTGTTGATGAAATACGGCCAAACCCACACCTTTCTACTGATTTGAACCTTTTAAGGACCAATTTTTTGAACGAATTTGTGCAAGGGAAGTCTCGAATTGCGCGTTGTTTTTTGCGCTGACTTGTTTGAGGCGGGATTTTGGCGTGTTGAAACAAAAGCTGGCTGAAACATGACTGTGCCTCGGAAATGTATTAATCAACCTCCCGCTGGTGAGGCCGTATTCAAGTGTCTTGGTTTAAAAAGCCTCTCTTGTGGTCATGCATAAAACATAAGCCAGTTTTGCCTTTTAAAAGAACGAACCGGACAGTGTTTTGCAAAACATTGGGTGGTCTTTTCGCAAGTTCCATGTGTTTAGCGCGTTCTGCCGCCCGCCCGCTAGGTTCTTTTTAAAAGAAGTTCCGTCTTGGAGCCTTGTTTTGGTTTTCTTGTTTTTGTAATCGCACACGGATTTCCATCCATATGAGTTTGCGTACTGCTAGTTTTCGGCTCCTAAGGCGCTCTTGAAGAAACCTTTTAAGAGATGAGCATAATGACAATGATTCATTTCTTAATAAGCGAACAAGAAGCTTAAAACAAAAGGAATTTTAAGACTGCTAAGTTTTCATGGGGAAACGAAACTAGCAATAACATGCAAAGGTCTAAAACCAGCTGCTTCAATGCGCTAAAAATTCAAGCAAATGCAATGAAAATAATTATGTCTCTTAGACGCTTCTCGGAACAGAAACTTTTGGCAAAATGAACTGGCACTAAAACAGTTAGATAGAACTCTTAGGTAAACACGTTCAACTAACACATGCGTTTTACACCTGTTGGAGAAATTATTTTTTATTCCGTCTCTAGAACAAGCAGTATGCTGGATAATTTTTTTTCGTCTACACCAGTCACGAAGGTGACCAAATTATATATTCTCAGTGGCATCACCATAGCTGTTGTTTTCCAGCTCGGTTCCCTCGAGTAACCATTGCCAGCTGAACAACAGTTGGATTTGCTCATACTAGAATTATAAAATATTCTTTTTAACATTTACAAATTCATACAGATGTTCGTCTAGCGAACCATTATTCATATAGGTTATATTTTCTTTTCTCGAAACGCTTTATATTACAACGTATTTCGTCTGATTATGATGCCAAAATTTTTCATTGATATTTTTCTTCTGTTCTTTACAACTCTGTCAGTGAGCTCGAAAACGTGCTTCTTTGTGCATGCCCCAAGGCAATAAGCTCTGTTATTTACTTAATCTTTCTAATGGTCAGGCGAGCACTAGAGCGGCATTGTTTATTGATGAAATGATAACTAGGTTTTCTTGGGCCGTCTTAGCTTCGCCAAGCATTTGGTGTGCCGCTAAAACAAGATAATAGGAGAGTGTTTTCCGCGCACTTTGTCGTTATCAGTTCAGAGGTGGATTAACACTATTTCATGCCTTTTATTCTCTTTGACTTGGGGCAAACCGTTTGTTCGCCGACTTTGTTTCTATGCATTAAATATTTCTTTTTTTGTTGTTGTTTAGATAGCAGATACTCGAGTACAGAAATGGGAAATCGCTTTCACCAAACCTCGGCGGAAGGAGGTATTGTGTTCGGTGGCCTCCCGGCTGCCGTGTCATAAGTTATTCCGCCATTCTGACTCTGCCCAACAACACAGTGACCAATTTGTAATCCCGAGTTGTTATCATTAACGGAATTCACAGCCATGATTCCTTGGTTGTTAAATCCCGTATTTTGAATCATTTGAGAATTGTCCATAGTACTGTTTACCTCGCTCGGCAAACCAGGATCAGCCTTCATGTAAAAGTCATCAAAAGCTGTCGCGGGGAAGTGTGAATTTTGTGGAGCTAAATGTGTGAAATAAGTAAACAAAAAACACTGTTAAAAAAACGGCTTAAAATAAACCCTAGTCAGTTCCAGCCCGTCAACGCCTGATCTTTAGATTAAAATGTTGGACTGCCTCGCAAGCCCCCTTTGCTTTAAGGAATTCTATTTTATAAACAGTCATTGTGGTTTCAAAGAGATAGTGACAAACAAAGTAAGCCCATAAGAATGATGTTATACCATTAGACGGAAAGAAAAGGCTTTTTATCGGATCTCTTACAATATTGTACCCTCTTTCATGTAAGAGCCACTTTAATATTTGCAGAGATGTTTCGAAACATCGCGAATCACTTAGCACAACGGCCTTGCAGAAAATTTAGAACTGACTAAATATACGCACTGTATTCAGATCTGATAAATGCAAACAGAGAATGCAAGTGACTTGTCCCGACCTAAAAGCAAGCTTTACATCGTTACACAGCTCTCTATTTAATGTTCTTGGTTACACCTATGTATTAGCCACACGATGTGAAATAATATAAGTCTATATGCCACACCGATAAGTAGCTTGCAAAACAAAACTCACAGAAACGTCGTAATCACTCACTCTTGAATTTGACGCTTCTTTTAATTTTTCTAGCTTTAAACCTTAGATACGTCTCAGAAACATAATTTTAAAAATTCTCCTACGATTAAAATATTGAGCTCTTTAAGCTCCGATAAGCTTTGCCGTTTTTGTAATACGTTACGATTTGAGACAGAATTTCAATATTTTCGTTTTCACTTTGTTATTATTATTTTTGTGAAAACTTAATAGCCACGTCTTCCCTTAGGTCAAACTGAAAGAAACAATCTTCATCTCGTTGCCGTCTAAACTGATGTATTTTGAGCAAAAGATCTTAATTTGTAAAGACATTTTTTCCAAAATCACGAGGAACCTATGGAAGATCCGGTAAAGCAAAACGAATTAAAATTGTCTGCCAAAGGTTCAGCTTCATTGGAACCACGGCGAATATTTTACTGCTAGTAGTTTTTGACTTCGAAAAGCTAAACGCCAAACCTGTTGAATTATTAAAGAATGGAAGGTTTTAAACAGTAGGCAATTTGTTTTTTGAAGTAACACGAAATCTGTATACAATTTATCGCCCATAGCAAAAATCACGAAATGTGTAAGATTCATTTCCTTATTTAAATACAGCAGTAAAGCTTGAGAAGTTTTATAGTTTCACCGAGTTGGCTTAGACGATATATCTCGAGGAAGTAAAGAGGACCGAGTTTCTCCCCGGTAAATCCCTTATCACTAAACAAAACTCGTGATAAGTAGCATTTCCATTTTGCCATTTCCTGCCAGTTCATATTAGATGTCTTTCGATATTGCATACCTTACTCTGCGCCCGTCTATTTTTAGCTGAACACTTTTTGTCAAAATTCAACTGTTTCTGCACGAAAACTGTTGCCACAGCTGTCTGTTCTCATAAATGTGCAAAAAATGTAAGGCAGGCAAAATGGTTGAATAATACCTTTAAAACACAATAGGAGGTTGATACGCGGTTCTCGAATTATTCAAATTCGTGATTTTTAGTATCTTCTGGTAACTTGCCAGTTTTGATAGAACAGAACAATTTCGTTGTTCATATCTACTTAGCGGTGAATTCGCACCTGAGTACTCTGTAGCTATGTTGTCAGGCAGCTTTAGAACTGTCTCACGGGTGTGTTAAAACGTTCTTTCTAAATTTCCCTCATCTCCAAGGGCAACTGAGCAAGATTTTACAGCTTAATTCAAGACGGAACATGTCATATAAGCTGTTGTGACTATCAAGTTGAAGAGCTTTTGAGTGCTTTCCAAATACACTCTCGAGTACTATCCATTAAAATTTGACTGATATATTCTCTCATGGCGCAGACTGCTCTTGCGCGGTTTACAAGAGGCGGTTGACCTCGCGCTGTAAAGCAGATCTTACAGAAAGAGTTTTTCCAGAATAAATTTGAATGCGGAAGAAAAGTAAACATACTGTGTTCGTAGCCTACCTGTGTAATTTATATGTGATGTGTTGATTGACTGTTCGGCGAGGTTAGTGGGTACGTTTCCAAGGTTTTCACCCTTTGCTCTTCTTGACCGTCTTCCTGATCTCACAGCGCGGCTTGCACTCGCCTGAGAGACTCCTTGCTGCTTCAGCCTTCTCTCTTTCGATCTTCTGTTTTGAAACCATACCTGAATCACTCGCATGTTTAAGCCGGTTTCTTGCGCTAATTTTTCGCGGATATTTCTGGAAGGTTTAGGAGTAGCTGCAAAGGTAGCCTTGAGGGCTTCAAGCTGCTTAGCTTTTATGGTAGTACGTGGTCCGCGGCGTTTAGTCCCGAGTGCTACGTCTAAATCTTCGTCTAAACCATAGCTCAGATCTTTTTCTTCGGAATCAGAGTCTGCACAAGGATGTAACACACACACATACGCAAGAATTAGATCTATTAAGATTAAATAACCGTTTGTGTATTAATAAACAAACCAATTCGCCTTCCACTCACCGGAATTCTTGGATGGCAAGCGTGATTGGTAGTAGTCCTCTTTACAAACGAATTTGCTTTCTCCGACATAATACAATTCATCACCGGTCAAAATTTGCCGATTACAGCTGGAACAATTGAAACATTTGACGTGAAACACCAAGTGTTTGGCTCTTCGGACCATGTCATTCGGCGAGATCCCTAAGCCGCATCCAGCACATTTTGTTCCGTAGCGCCTGAAAATTTCAAAATAAGAACGCAAGTTAGGTTGTGTAATTCACAGCCATCGAATTAACTTCGTTTTGGGAAAGCTTGCAGTTGTGTATATGAGCCGGCGGTTTTGTGTTTCGGCCGATCGTGAGCTACGTACCTGTAAAAGTCATTCTTACAAAACAGCTTTCCCTCTCGAGAAAAGCATTTGTTGGTGAGTGCGCATTTGCAGTCGTAGCAATGGACGCATTTGACGTGCCAAACTCGGTCCAGAACTTTCAATAGGAATTTATCCGAGATGGGGAGCTCGCATCCCGCGCACTGTTGAACCATGTTACAAATCTGGCCCTTCATCCAGCCGATCGTACGCGCTCTCCAGTTTTTCCTAGTCGTCTAGCGGCTGTATGTACGTTTATGTAAAGTACGGTGTTTTGAGCGTGAAATTTATGCGAGTAACTCTTCTACGTGCCCAGTGGGAGGTACCTCGCACTATGCCAGCTGCTGAACGGGACGGTAAAATGCGATTCAAGAGGAGGGATTGTGGATTTTCTAAAAACCGACGCTCAAGTTTATTCCGCGGTCAAAATTTGCATACAGTTTGGCGCACGGAATGCAAAGTGAAAGGATGAAAGCGCGCGGCATCGAAAGCACTTAGTCGGCCATGCTATACGTCAATTAGCTTGTTGAAAGACAACACATTTACGCGCTCCTCTTTTGATATAATTTGACTCCGCCTGTCATAAGGAATTGACAGTTCAAATTTGACAGCACTCTGACAAAAGCCAATGACATTGAGAGCCTTTGTGGGCGCGAGCCAAACTTTCAACACGGCATTGTTTGACCGGGATTATGTAAACTCGGAAAAATCGCGCAATTTGAACATCTTTTGTCTAGCTATTGTTCCCTTTGACTGCTATCATAAGGCTAAGAGCGCCTGTTTGTCTCGCAAGGCTTCAACCACGAATGCGCTTTCACTGAACTGCGGAACCCGCGATCGATGAAAAGGAAATACCGGCATCGAGTAGTAAAAGCCATCTCGCTTGCGTTGTGCGAATATTGGATTACTGATATTTCCGACTGGTGAAAACATTTTTACGCAAAAAGTCGATCCATATCAGCAAGCGGGGCGGCTGGAAGGCTCGCCGATCGGAACGGAAAAGCTTTTGTGCCGAGATTTACTTTATCTCGTGATAAACCTTATGTTGTTGTCACTAAAACATGTCAAAACACTCCCATTTGCAAGTGTTTATTTACATACAGAATTTCAAAACAATGGCCAACAGTTAGCGCATTTTAATGAACGGGGGGTATTCTCTCTTACTTTGAGGCGTATTCGCGACAGCCGAACCTGAACGTTTAGTCTTGATCCCAGCAAAAATGACACAAAGCAATTTTCCTTGAAACAGCCCATCTGCTGTCAGGGGTTCCTTCAAGGAAGAGAATGGCCAACCACAGATTTTCATCAGCAGACTCTGGTAGAATTGGCTCCTGTGAGTCGCGCGAAAACCCGCATGGCACGGCGTTTTTACGGATTCAGATTTTCGGCAGAAGTCTCTTTCCTCAGCAATTTAATTTTTCAAAGTGAATTATTCAACAATACCGACGGCGCTTTCATTTCATGTCTGATGTTTTGATGACAAACCATGATTTTTAATAAAAGTACGTCTGGAGCCCTTCCTTCGCGAAAAGACGCGAAATGCTAAAATTTTGTTAACAAGCTTCAAGATAATCGCTTGATTTAAAGGATTTCTGCATCTGGGACACAGCTTTCGCCAGTTTGAAATTGTATGTCGATTTAAATGAACAGCAAAAATACTATCAAGAACATTATCGTTATCATTTTGAACACATTTTTGAAGAAACGAGACCACGTTTCTGTACAATATCCTCTTTCTTTTCGTGGCTGTTTGTATGTGGCGTTAAACCTCCCTGTCGCTGGTTCATACAAATGCTAATTTGTGAAAACACCTGCTACTACACATCACCTGCCTTTTCTGATATAACCGCTGTCAAAAAAGAGCGCTGGCAGTTTCCTCGGACGTACTTTCACATTACAGTCTGGAGCTGGTTGTTAAACCTATGATTAACAGTTTATTTTAGTTTGTTAATTAAAAAAACCCATCTCAGTAAAGGAGCTACGTAACGGTTCACGCATCTTAAAAAGTTTAACTGATTGGATTGTTGGTAATCCGTCATGTGTTCATGTTCCTCTTGTTCTTTGGTTTAATGTTTATTATTATCTCTTTGGTGTTTTAATTAACTACTATTTTCAGGTTTCCTTCAGTTAAGGGTACAATTGTGTGTGGTCAAATACCGTGACTGGGCTCGTTTAATTTGAATTTGCTGGACGAGGCAGTAATGTCACCATTACAAAAACATTCAGTTAAAAACGATTTTATACCGAAGAGGAATTACACAAAACCCTTAGTAACTTTGATTTCGGCTTTCCAACGACTCGGTCTAGACCAACATTTTAGTCAAATCAGCTAAATTTTTTGAGGGAAGAATACTTTAGGAATTTGAAGGGCCAAGAGCGCCGATATCCACGAAATTGACCCTGAATTGTACAGGTGAAGGTAACATCAATTTTGTCAAAAACAAAACGTCCTGTCAATCTTTTAGAGCAAACCTCAGCTAAAAGTGTCCGCGCAACGCTTAAGTAAAAATTTCTAAAAGCCATGAGACGTTTTCTTAATTCTTATAGCTTTGCATGAGAAGATAATACCGATAATTTATGACGGCGCCTCTCTGCGCCTCGAACCGCGACGTTTTTCAGTTTCGCAGTTCGTAATCATTTCTGTCTTTCGAACACGTTTTGGGTTCTGCCTCACTAAACAGTATCTTGAGATTTAATCCCTAAGGTTAATTTGAAATTAATTTTCTACATCACAAAAACTGACCGTTAACCTTTACCATGTTTTGCTGCATTACAAAGCATGACGCGGTGGATGAGGCCCAGCAGGCTGCGCTAGCTTGCAAGATTTTCATGTCGCCCGATTCAGTGCCTCTTATCAATCGATTCAACCTGCTCCATTTTATTTTCATACTTGATTGTAATCAAACGGCCAAACGTACAGTGGTTCCGAAACTTACCAGCCAAGACGAGATAACGATAACCCCGGACGATAACATGGCGCTGCTCGACATTCAATTAAACAGCGTTGATTGATGCGAGATGGAAGTCATCGGCCAGAGGTAATGAAACTCGATATGATGGCAAAGAAAGCAATGTAGTTTAGATTGCGTGTTGAAATGTGGGTAAAAACCGGATCGTATCGTCTTGCATTACTTGGGTCACTTTTTAACTAGCCCTGCATATCGATGGGACGCACAAACTTTGGACCAACTGTAATAAGAAAAGAAAGGAGAGGCTGTGTGTTTTGGACGGTTACTATTCTTCTTTATTGCTGCCGATTTCTTTGCGTGTCCCAACGACGTATGTTAAAGTTCTTACAAAACAAATTAAGTAGCACTGCAAGATAGTTGACAAATACAGTGTAAAAATGTTTCCCTTTGTAGAAAAACAAACCTGCTGATCTATGATAAAAAGGAACTGTCTGGTTCACTGACCGGATCTGAATTTTGTAGCAACGCGAGCCACCCAAGGCTACAATCTGGACAGAATCAATAGAACATGTGGACCACCCCTCCCCACCCCTTCCCCCCATTTCAATGATGCCAAAATAGCGCATTTCTCCTTCTTCGCGCCTTTATGGTTGCTTTTTTGGCGGGGGCGGGGGAAGGGATTAATTGTTCCTTTTTATTCTGTCCAAGATTGTAGCTGCTCGCCAATTAGTCCTGTGATTTTCTTCTTTTACTTTATACAGACATACTTAGGTCATGGAAAAATGTCGCCCTACGTGTGTGTTGAGATTGGCTGGATTCATTCAGTCATTCATTTGTTTATTTATTTAAGCATCGTAAAAGAATCAACGATTGCCGGAACTCCCAGTTTGGCCACAACCGTCAGTTGAGTCAAGAGAACTGGACTGAAATAGAGGAAATACAATGCGAAAAGACCAATTTTTAACACGATATTTGTTTCAAAAGAATTACATTGTACCATTTCTTCCACACTTCTAGTCACAGCCCCGGGGGGTTACACCCTATAATGGCCTATACAAGGAGGCTCCGCCCGAAAGGGGTACCTTTTTCGGCTTCTGGTACATAAAAGGGTAGGAATTTCACAAGTTTAGGTATATGAAAGGGTAGGAAAATCTTCATTCAGGTATTAAAAAGGGCCTTGAATTAAAACAGATCAAGCAGACCCAACATATGACTCAGTAAAGGGTGAAAGTTTCTAAAGAAACTGTGGTGCTGCGTCGGTGGGGTAACAAGGTAATTTGGTTATATCAACTACGTTGAAAATGTAACGAGTTAAAAAGTCCTTCGTCAGTCGCTCTGACGAAGGGCTAACGCTTGAAACGTCAGCTTTTTAACTCGTTACGGTGGCCAATTTATATTTTCAACTTAGTTGATATAACCAAAGCAACTTGTGACTGTTTCATTTCAATTTATTACGCGCTACGTGAAAAAAATGACAAGAAGACTTCCTGCTTTAACGATTTATTCATAAGTCGTCTTAATAAGGTATATGAAAGGGGTGCCTTTTTCCAATAAAAGGGTACGAAAGGGCTACCTTTTCTGAAAAAATGGTATATAAATAGGTAAGGGGTTGGACCTCGGGGTGGAGCCTCCCCGTGTAAAACTACAGTCGAACTTCCAGTTGCGACCACCTCTCCAAAGCGACCAGTTTTCCAAAGTCTCCCAGACAAACTTCTTATAAGCGACCGCCTCTCGTAAGCGACCGCGACCACTATCAGAGCTAAAAGTTTGAATTTTTCTTTGGTTTTTTACCTCCCGTTAGCGATCCCTTGACAGATAGTAGGGCGGAATTTGGATGATAAGGTGTTGTAACGTTGTAGTATTCCTACGAAGTACAAGAGACGAAAATTCCTCAATGGGTAAAACCGAATTTTTTCTTCTAATCGACTTTTCACATAGATAAAACATTGCATCGGCATTGGCGCATGGCGTAAGCCTGTTGTCATATTCTAATGAGGTAAAACTTTGAGTAAATACGCTCTCTCGTAAGCGACCACCTCCTGTAAGAGACCACCTAGGCTTGACGTTTTGGGTGATCGATTACCGGAGGTTTGACTGCATTTTATAGGATTTTTTTTCTCTTTCGTTCGAAGCGCCTTAGCAATAAGGATTACGAACAAAGCAGTCCACTACAGGTAGGAAAAGCCTCAAATGAAGCCATCAACAACTATCTGTAGCGTTCTCAATGGTGTAGGAGGCAGATATCCTAGCCCTGTGTAAAGCGCAGTTATGAGAAATTCTCCGTTTGTGAAGCTTTAGCAGTGAACCAAACTTCCGTCTTGTTCCACACCTTATAACCACGTCATGTTGGTACGATTCCGTTTATTCGCGTTCAGGGATTCCCATCTGTTCGGACCTTCTAATTACCGAAGGGTTCTTTACATAAGCAACAATATTTCTTTCCTAAACTTAATCTGTGCACTCAATGAAGACGAAGGTGGCAGCTATCGCTGCCTACTAAGTTGTGCTCACCGAATTGGACCTTCGCACGTCATCCATATTGACCATCTGGCAATTGGCATCATCGACACTACGAAATTAGTCAGTTGTTGTGAATCTGCGTAATGCAACGATTGTTTGAGTGTCTTGGCGTAGAAAATATCAGTTCTATCGGTTCTCTCAGTTCTTACATGGATTGAGGTATGATGCTGAGCGAAGGTAGGTTTCATAACTGCAGGACTTCAAACACCTGCCAGTGAGTGTTTTTATTGTAGCCCTATACTTCCAACCCACGCCTGTCATTCACGAGTTACCCGGAGCATCTAATTTAAGGCTGCCTGACCCTGGGTTGAACTTGGCCACCAGTGTGTGCTACCCACGATATCAACTCCGAAACCACCACAGTTACAACTCTATGCTGTCATATGGTACGCTAAGCTTTATGTTATAGTTGTAGCCGCTTGTATCGTCATAATTAGACGAGCAAATATCTGGAATGCCCTCAGTCTCATTATTCACAGAGAAATCAAACATGCGTATGACTCCTCGATGTCTTCGATGAAGAATCAAATCGTCTGCGTACCAAAGATTCTCGCGCGGGCTTTTATCTGCTGGAATGTTGGCCGTAATCATACGGGAACCTTGTAATTTGCAGAGTCTTACTGGATGCCGCGCATGCGTCATCCACAAAGCTGACGTCATCCGCTGATCCCAGACTAGTAATGTTCCGTCCTCTGCACCGCTGACCACTTTCCAGTCGTCCATTTGCACGGCGGTTACCGCTCGTTTGTGTCCCAAGTGAAATGAAAGCGCTATTTTTTCAGTGCGTAGATCAAAAACCCGCACCCTACAGTCATAGCTGCCTGTTACGAGGCGGTGCGGAGGACAACTGACTACATCAAGACACGTGATCTCCCGATGGTGGGGTCCTAGTATGGAAATCATTTTTGTGGTTTCCAGGCAGTATAAACGCACCTAATTATTGGAAAGAAAAAAAAATTAAGAAACGTTTTGACTTTTTAAAAAAGAAACCTCCTTATTAGAGTTAAGAGCTTTGTTTCAACTACAGTGGTCAGGAACTACATAGTGAAAACAAAAGAAATGCATTATAAGAGAACCACAAAGGAGAAGACAAGCTAACAAACTGAAGGGTTTTTATACAAACAAGTAACATTACTCGGGTGTGGCAATGAAGCTCTTAAAATTTTGCTTAAATAGGGTTTCACATAACTATTTCGCGACTGAGGCAAAATGGAATTTAGAAATGAAAATGAATATATCAATATCATACATTTGAACTACATTCTTCACCATCTTCGGGTATATTACGAACTCACAGTTGGTTTTGAGAGCTCAGTTGGTAGAACACTGCACCGTTCTTGCAGAGGTTATGGATTCCAATCCCGTTCAGGCCTGAATTTTTTCAGGCTTTAATTTCACAACTGCTTAAGTTGTGTACACAATTGCGATGATCAACTATGTCTTTATGGAATTCAGAAATATTGGTTGATGTTAATAAGTCAAGAGCCTTGTGAAGTGAAATTCTCTGCTCTCCTATTATTCATCCTTGGGATTCCTAAACTGAACCGTGCTCCTTCAGAAAAACAACTGCATATCTCTTTTGATGAGCCCTGGTCAACTATACCCTTTGGCCATTAAATTACAAAATCAAAACGCGATCGTCGTTACCGTACATTTTCCGTGCTTTGACGCTGGTTACACCAGGACCCGTGTATACTGTGGGCTTGCCGGTGGGTGCTCTTACGAAATAGAGGAACGTGCCTACTTTCACCTATTCAGTAATAAAATCCAGTGGCACTCTTTTACTTTGAATTCCAATTTGCTCAATGCATTATCTGCTCTGTGTCGTCCAATTGGTTGGGTCTGTCCGTTTTGGTACTTAAATATTGCGTTTTATTTTATACATTACTTTGTTTCCAAGTGTTCCGTATCCATATGAGCCCACACCAACAGCAAGGCGGTCAGCAGTACAGTCCACACAGCTTAGTTTTCCACCAATCACATGATCCAATGTTGATAGAAAACCTTTGCCAGGTGCCATGACTGACAGAGTATCTTGGGTAGCTATAGCAACGTGTTCAGACGATGAACCAGTACTGCTGCTTGGAATAAATATGGCCTGTCCAATCTGTAGATCAATGTAAGGTTTATTACAGGCTTGGGCTGTTCTAATATTTAAGAGGCCATACTGGGGATCACAACTAAGTGGCTCATTTTTCTGGAGATGCTTATCTCAACAAGCACTCAAGATTAAGTGCATAATTTATTATCCTCCCTCCTCGCTCCGGATGAGATGTCAGTCCATTACTAGCCTCTATGCAGGCGTAAATGGGGAAGGGGTAGGAAGGGCAAAAACGTAAGGAAGAAGGGGAGTCCCCGTCCTTCTATCAGCACTTTGCCTCCCCTTTCCCCACCTGCAATGCAGGAAAGGCCATTACAGACCATTACAGGCCATTCAAGAAAAATGTTATGATTACCGTTATTATTATAATTATCATCATTGCATGTTAATGTTGTGTGGTTGTGAGTTCCTATGTGTCTGTGTGTGTGTGTGTGTGTGTGTGTGTGTGTGTGTGTGTGTGTGTGTGTGTGTGTGAATGGCTTTGGTAGAAAGTATTTTTTGTATAACTGTCTTACATGTACCTCTGCTGCAAATATTTCATTTACATCATTTAAACCAGGTCCCATAAAATTTTAGCTTTTTAGATATTTCTGGGAGCTGGTAACCCTTTAACATTTCAAATCATTTTTTAACTAAATTGTAAACTTCTATACAGGTAATAAAGTGTTGCTATTGTTGTTGTTGTTGTGGATTGCTATTGTCATATATGTGTAGTTCAAGAAAATATCAATACTTCCCCCTCAAAAGGGAGACCCTTCTAACTCTCTGGAAATTCCAATTAAGTTTCATATATAACTTTAAAAGTTTTGTTCTTACAGAATTCTCCTCTCCCTCCCAAACCCTCCCCCCCCCCCCCCCCAAATGGTTTTTTCTGGAAGTGCACAATACCATGACCCTGGCCGGTTTGAACCAGACTTGTCAATTAAGATTCTGATACCCTATAAACTCCGCAAGGTCACCATACCACTGACTTAAACAAGGCTGAAAATGTTGCAGGGTAACAACTAGTGACATTATCTTGTGTCCACACTTGTGTCTCACATGCATCACAGTCTGGGTGTGGGTTTGGTGGAAAAACTTTAATCTCAGAAAATGTTCTGGCACAGTCAAGTTACTTTCCTACCTTGTCCTCAAAATTCCTGGACTCAAGACATGTCCACTGACCATTGGAATCACTCAGCTGTACCTGAAGATCACGATCTGACATGGCTGCAAATGTGGGTGGCCCACTTGTTGCTAAAGAAACACTTTTTACAGACCCTTCACAACGACAGTGGCACAATGGTGATGACCCTAAGCTAGTGTGCCAAACATAAACATCACCTGCAAGTATGTATATAATAATAATGATAAAAAAAAATTTTTGAAGTGCTTAACCTGAGAATTATTACGCATTTATAGTAACTGTAAGTGTGATACATTGTGATGTATTAAATGTTATTCTTAGTTGGTATTACAGGCATGCAATGCCTGCAGAGAGAGTATATGAAGGGCTAAGGGATTGTAGGTCTTTATGTAAATTGCAGGCATATGGTAATATTATGTCTATAAATCTGTCACTAAGCTGATGGTTGAGAGTTGTCCAGATGTCCAGTGTCCTTTTCTCACATGACATGCTTAAAATCTCTCATTCCTAAGGAATGTCATTTCCCAGCTTAAAACCAAGCTGGTGGAAAAATAAACATATTAAATGATACCGTTGTCAAATCCAGCAGCACACAAGGCGTTGTGAATGGCAGTTGATGCAACTTGTGGTTTCTGTCTTTGAGTATCATCTGTTGTACCCAGTTCCCTGTAGCTTGAGACACCATCTACGCTTCCCTTCCATATAACAACTGCACCACTTGAGTATCCTGAACATACCAAATCTCCATGAACAGACACTGCACAGAGGCTTCCACCTGTACAAAAGTAAATTTCTTGAGACTGTTCAACAAGATAACCACTACAACAAGAATCCATCCAAGGATGTTGCTAGGCAACAATACCCAATATCAGTCCTAATCAAAAATGTAGCTGATTGCAACTGGTCGGGAATATTACTTGCTGCTCTACTGTCTAGTTTGTTTCATGTATTCCATATCAAGGCAGATATGCACAGAATACCGTATTGGGATTTAGTATCACCCAACCAGTGGACTAATGCAAATCCTGCATTTTGATTGGCTACACTACTAGAGGACTATTAGTAATAGTCACCATGTAGCGAAATTCTTTTCTTTTATTCCCAAATAAATCTTTCTTCAGCTTGCATTTGCTAACTTTATTATTGCTTTTGTCTGTCCGACTACTTGGGTGATACTAAAACAATTAGACCCTTTGCCATCAAGGACCACGGGTCCATAACTCATTCGGCTTTGTGTCATGGGCTATTGACCCGTAGCCCGCAAGGGCTACAGGTCTATTTGTTAAATATTCTAACAGTTAAAACTGATTAAAACTGAGCAAATAGTCAGAAGTAGTTGGTTAGAAAAGGTGTGCTCTGCAGGAGTGGATTTAAGGGGTGGATTCAGAGGAGGTAGCCACCTCCCCATTTTAAAGAACATTTTGGCAGAAATAAAAGCAAATGCTTTGGGCAGGTACCTCATGGTAATTTCTACTTAGTGGCATTGGTAATATTTTTGGCGAAAAAGTTAGCAGTAAGGTTCCAATTCACAAATTGCAACATTTTGGAGGCATGCACTACTGATACAGATGTATATGTTGTAGTTAAAAATTAAATTCAGGTAAAAACAATTTTAACCTAGTTGGATTCTCAATTTAATTTTTAACTACAACATATATGTACCAACCCCAAGGTACAGATGTGCCAGCTACCCCCCTTGTTCTGGGAAAAATTCCATCCATCCACATGGGTCCCAACCATAACATTTCGGGTGTCATCACGATTGTAAAACAGTTAATATATCCTATTTCCTGAACAGAGAACATGTGTTATCTGTTAGGGGAAACTTGAGGACAGCGAGTTAATCCATATGAGAAGCCACCCAAAATATGGTACTGACATCTGTTTCACCTCTTTCAAATTCCATGCTAGATAATCTGCACATTCTTTCCTTCCAATTTCTTCTTAATTCCCGTTCCTCTAAAATGCGTTCACGAACAAAGGCTTTCCAGTTTGCTCTGTCTATTGCAGCGGAGTCTCTTTCTTGAATATACCCTAACTTACATCCTATACGATACCATATCAGTTCATCTTCTGACAGAATTTTCCAGGACTTGCTCACCTGGGCACAAGCACACAAATCTTTGACTCGAAGGTGATTAAAAATCTGTATTCCCACTTCTTTGGGTAAACTTAAGTCAAAAAATGGAATACTTGTTATTTCATTTATGTCATCAATCAGCTGCTCTAAAAGGCTCTTTTTGCTTCTTACAGCACTGATCGCTATTGACTGCTGAATTTTACAGTCACTGGTATTGTTGTAGGCATTTCTAGTTATTGGTTCTGGTAGATTCAACAGCACGATTCCATTATTCTCCTTGGCAAATGGCCCGACGGATTTCCCTTCCGGCATCTGTAGAGACTTATCCCTCGACTTCAAACAATCCACAGGATCCATTTCATCTCCTGACTGACGCATTTCCTCTCCAAAACAATGGAATACGCCGGGCACGTTCCTTTTCCTATCGGTTTGCCATCCTCTCTGGTTTCCCTCGTCACTTGGACAATTTGTTTTAATTCCATCCGAAAGATCCTTTCTCAGTTCTTCTTTCCATTTCTGGCGGAAAAGCTGTAGTTCTTCATTTTCATCATCTGGATTCATTGTAAATAGATTCGTTCTTTAAAAAGGTGCATAAAATAACTGTAGAAATTGTTCATTGCGTTAAAAAACTGCTGACCGATTATTGCGATTCCACGCATGCTCACTGCGATTGGCTTGGCTTTCATGGCAAAAATATCGATCAGGCCGGGAAAAGGGAACAGAAAAGATGTCCCGCTCTCGGCCTTGTGAGAAGTTTTCTTCGCAACAAGTACCTATAATATGTGCAGCAGTACTTCTTATCGGAACTACAGCGTTATTTTTCGTATTCGTGTAAGCTGCCGAGTGTTTTCGTGTTTGGAGCGCCTGTGTATCATGCCCACGCGAAGAGACTTGCAGGGATTTCACCGATCATTACTCATTTCTTTCATATTTTCAGATGCCCGCATTTGTCAAAGGAATATTCTGTTGCTATTCCCATCTACGATGGAATCGTCACTTTGATAGTGTTAGCCAGTTTTGCTAATGCTTCGGTGAAGGATCCAGGCATAATTCCGAGAGGTAGGGTTTTTTTGTAAAGCTTCTTAAGCTTACCTTATTACATTTCCAAGCTGGAGCAGACATCTTTTTAGACAACTGCTGTAGATCAGAATAATTATTATTTATTTACCCTTGCTTGTGAACAACACCCTTTTGTAACGTTAGTTAGAATCAGTGTTTGAAAGTGAACTGCGCTGGCAAACCTTTCGTGTGAGTTAGACTTTGTATCGAGGAGAACCTTCTGCAGCTGTTTCTTTTTCCATTCTACTATTTTTGCTTTCCTTCCTGTACATCTCTTGGGAGAAAAATTTATTTTCTAAAGATCGCCGTTATGGTAAATGATAAAAATAACATTGGCTTAGAATCAATGTTTGAAAACTCAACAAATTAAAAAAAGAAAAACTTGTCAAATATATTAAACTTGTGTCAACATTTTCCATCCACATGTACGTCACCATGGGCATTGAAGGGCTTAAGTTTTTAATCAGCGAAAAATATGCAGGTTTTCTTTTAATTCTTTACAGCAGATTGAAGCAAGCCGGTATTGAGAATTAAAAGTCTGATAATATTTCGTAAAATGTGGTCAAACTATTAATAGTTCTCTCCAACATGACTAAACAACATGTTTGGAAATTGAATGCCGTCAGTTGTGACAAAAGGGTCAATTATCGTGCCTATCAGGTTGATTTGCCCAAAACGTGTAAAGTATCTGTCAACAAATTATGTTATGTCTGTAACATATTATAGCCCCATTTGTTTTCTTTTAGTCCCATACTTACAATCCAGAGATAATTAATCTGACCATAGATAAAGTAATTTTAGGGTTTTTGACCCCTACTCAATTATATCACATCAGAACTTGTATATGATAGTTTTGTAGGGCTGGCAGGTGGTGTGGGAAGAATGAAAAGATTTCATGAGTCAG
>OMLO01000242.1_pt1 | contig 32165 bp, 14 predicted proteins | sample 1674811 | NCBI WGS metagenome assembly OMLO01 (sample SAMN06265003, study PRJEB25207) | coral metagenome | isolation source: Coral host | place: Mexico:La Bocana,Puerto Morelos, Mexico | collected 2008-11-13
TTATTAGAATTTTGACAAAACGCGCGTGAAATTATTTCCTAATTTCACTCGTCACCATTTGATTACCCATACGAATCATAGCCAAGGTTGTAAATTTCTTGGACACACGGCAGGGTGTAATATCGATCATTAGTCATTTTTTACGTGTAACAACTGCTGAATTGCTAAGTGGAACACTTGCGGCTGAGAATACAAAATTCTACCAAGCTGCCCTAGTTAAGATAATACACGCATGTGTAATTGCGGACCTAGTCTTGGTGCATTGAAGTCATCATGTAGTTAACTCAATTGAATCAGTGCACTTGAAATAAAGATAAGAAGCTGGTGGAAGGTGATTGTGTTTGACTAATATTCTTTGACTTGTTACTCGAGCACTTCCTTTGCCATATTCTCTATCTTAAGACTGTGATCAAACTGCTTCAGTGATGGCGCGTTTCTGTACTGTTTTCGTAATATTCAGACTCGTTTTCTTCAATGCGGAAGCCAGTTATACACTGCGAAAAATGAATCATTTTTCTCCACGTAGTATACACTTATTACATAAAGTGAATATATAAAGAATCATAGTTTTGAACTGCGGAGAAGGGTATGAAGACATGGTTGATCATCGCAGTTATACATAACTTGAGCAGCCTGACGTCTTTAGAGGCTTTAATTTCACAACTGCCTTTTCGTATACAGTAGAAGCTCTCTTGAACGGACACTCGTAAGCGGATAGCTTTACGTACGACCGCCTTCACAAAATCCCATTTGAACTTCCACACAAACTCTATATTTATTCACTCCCGTAAGCGGACATTCTCGTAAGTGGCCGCGGACACTGAGGACTGATTGTTAGCTGGGCAAGCTCCCGTAAGCGGCCGTATACACCTTACACTCCGGAGGTTGCTTAAACCATTCTTGTAAACCTCCGGCTGCAGTTACGGACACCTTTTTCGCGTCCCGAAGGTTTCCGTTTACGAGAGCTGCCACTGTATTCACTTTAATCTTCATCACCTACGGGTATATTACGAACTCACAACTTGACCAGCTCCCATGCAGTTGACTTGATAGCTCATTTGGTAGAACACTGCACGGTTATCGCATTGTCATCTCTTCAGTTGTTACATTTGTAGTTTGCAGTTTTTAAGGTCGCTTTTGCTCTGAAATGCGTCCCATAACTACGAATTAAGCTCTAAGTAACCTCTAACTCTGTGGAAACTTTGTGTAAGTTGGATGTGCTTGTGCCTCTGGATCTCCCAGTTAGAGATTGAGTGGGTAGAGGTTCCATGTGCGGCCCTGGATACCTCTGGAGGGATGGATCCGATTGCAACTGTGAACCCGTAACCGCGCTACTTAGCCTGCGATTTCCTGTGTTCCATAGCGGAGCAGGCGCAGTATAGCTTTCAGTGACGCTAGGGGGTTGACCATTTGTGAAGAAAAGAATGATAATCTTGGGAACCAGTAGACCGCACAGAGTTATGGTACCGAGCACAATGAAAGTCGCACAGCTTAAATACACGCGAATGAAAGTGTCAGATGTGTTCAAATAAGATGGTAAGAAGATGATCCACACAGAACAGGTTAGGTACATACTGACACCGATGTACTTTGCCTCGTTGAAATTCCTTGGAAAATTTCGCGTCTTGAATGCGAAAATAGTGCATAAGAACACTAGAAGAAAGTTATAGCAAATATTTACTGCTAATGTAAATTCATTGACTGCGCATTGGACAATAACAATGCCTCGAGACGGGTACGCTTCCTGGGCCCTGGGGACATCAGATATGTACCACAAAGTGGAAAGCAATAGCTGTACTGCTATCAGACCTATAGAAATAAGGACCTGTGATCCTGGGCGGGTAAGTGAGGGTCGAGTTACTGAGCTTTTGGCGCTTTGGAAGATTCGGTATATACGAATTGTCTTCATGAGTACAGGAGCATAACAAGTGGTGAAGCATACACTTCCAAGAAAACGCCGAACACCACAAAGCCTGTCGGTCGGTTTGCCGAAAAACATGAACGGTGTTACGTAACAGAGAATCACCCCTAAAAACAAAATGGCGCTTAATTCTCTGCCAGCTGCTTTGATAAAACGGTGACTTCTATGCTTTACAAACAAGGCGGCTGCGGTTATTGTGCCTAGTATTCCTAAGATTGTAAAAACAGTGAAGGCCACGACAGGAGTGCTTGACCACTTTGGATACAGCACAGGTAGCTTTGTACAGAAAACCAGGTTTTCACTAGGAGAGTAACCAGCTGGACATGATTGACAGGTGTCATTTTTGATGATGTAGTTGTCTTTGCAGTTTATACAGTCCCAGCAACACTGAGAATTTCTGTTTTTTGGTTTGTGTATCTGTGAATTATTGCAAGGCTTGCTACAAAATGACGTTGGAGGATGTGCTTTTTGTCTGCCCCAGTGTACCAGAGAATTGCTTATTTTCAGAGTTCCTTGGACTGTATTGTCCGGGAACAATCGCCCTTGCCAGTTTCCAATATTAGTGTATTCCCATTGTCCGCTCTCGTCATTGTGGAAGTTTTTAATGTCATATACACCGTCTATTTCTTGATTTTGATTGAAACGAATGGTGAAGTTTAAAGCAGAATCTGTAAAGGTCACATTTCGTAGAAATGTAAGCAATTTCTCTCTTTGAAACTGTTTGGTCATGTTGACACATATGCCTTTCACCCCTGGACAGTAGAGTTGTTGTAGATCATTCAGCGCATGCGCCATAGCATAGACTGCATTGATCACTACTCGCACGGGTGCCATTTCTATTCCAGAAGGTAATGTTTCATCGCTCCTGCAAGATCTCGACCTATTTGCAACGCTTCCGTTTGCTCCAGGGATATTGCATTTCATTATTTCTTCCCAGAATTCGACAAACCAAGGATTAAACTTGTTGTCGCTTGGTTTCAAATTCTTAAAGTGTTTCTCGAACCGCGGGACCTCTCCTTCAAGATGATTGACGGTTAGAGAGCCGTCTGCGACTTCTTCGTTTCCGTTTGTGACGTCAAGACGATTACTCCAGCCGTTACTTCCGACCCAGGTAAATTGGGTCGCCCCAGCCTTCTTAGCTGCGCCGATTAAATCAGCAGAGTCGGCTTGGGTTGTAAACAGCACAATAGTGTTAACAGAATTTGAACTTTCTCTTCTCGTTGTGACGATGTTCTTAATAACCTCATCAAAATCTTCATCTTTTGGGAGGCTTGGGAGTTGTGCTGCATCTGCGACACAGATGCCAGCGGTGTCCATAGCCTTCCGTAATTCAGCCATTCCTTTCTGCCCATAATTCCCGTGGGAGTTGACAGTAAATACGTAGTCCCAGTTGTACTCTTGGATGACATCGACCAGTGCGTGTGCTTGAAAGGAATCAGGCGGAACGGTGCGAAAAAAGTAGCTGAAAATCTCCTTGTTACTTAAATCCGCACTAGTTGATCCATAACTAACCTGAGGGATGTTAAATACACGCAGTAAGTTGGCCACTGCTATGGAAACATCGCTGACAAAAGGTCCAATCACTCCAGCTAAGGGCGCATCTTGCTCCACAAGAGTGTATTTTATTATGTCTTTTGCACGGTCAGCAGCAATTGTTTGACTTCGGCAAGTGTCGTAGATTTTCGTACCGAGTGTTATGTTCGGGAGCAGGTTCGGGTCGTTGTTGATTTCCTCAATGGCAAATAACATGGCGGCTAAGTACTGGAATCCAGGTTGAAGATCAATGATACCACAAGCATTCTCTGTCTGTTTACTTCTTTGATGAATTGGAAAGAGTCCTCCTATTATTATATCTCCACTCAACTCAATTGTCTTGACATCTAAATAAAAAACAAATGAAAAAAAACAAACATTTCTATCAGCTCGACCATCAGAGAAAGTCATTTACAGAAATTACAGAGCCTCGCCTTCACGATGTGATACGGTCGTACCAGATCTGAAAATACGCTAACACAGCGATCTCAATTCCAATGCTTAACTCACTTTGGAGATTCACGACCCTGCCTCTAAAGTTTATCTGTACCTACTTGGTATACATTACTTGGTGAGTGCTTACATCATGTTCAGGTAATTGCAGTGCATGATCCAAAAATCAGCGAGATACGAAATGATCAAAACCAATCCTCTCTAAATTAACTAACGACACTTAATTTCAGGTCTATTCTCGCGCAGACAAAGATCACACAATACGAGCTATCGAGCTACTTACCAGGGTCAGTTGAGTACGCTGACCAGTAAGACAGTATAGCAAGTGCCACCAGAGACCGGAAATATCTATTTACTAGCATGTTTCCCAATCTGAAAAAAAAAAGCCAGAAGATGAATTAAATTTGTAAAATAAATATAACTGATAAGTTCCGCATCAGATTATGGCTTTCAGTGGTCAATATTTGTCGCTGATTAACCCTTGATCAGATTTCAGGAGCTAGAGAAACCACCTTAAGTGTCTATGAAGTAAAGAAAAAAATGATTGCAGCCTATTTGAAACACTTTTCAAAATAAAGAACAATGGCGTTTTCCTTTTTGGATTATCTTTTTTCGTTTTAGAGATACCGACATATTTGTATTATGCATACATAATCGAACTCCCAGACAAACCAACTAGTGTCATCCTCCATGGGTTAGTCAGCAGCTAAAGGCTCCTGTAATTATGATTTTGGTGTAAGCTTTTCAATAGGCCAAACCAACAGCTGTTAGCTGATATTCATGTAGCTTTATTTCATATTTTGTTAAGTGTTTTAAGTTTTAGTCTTAGTTTTTCACACCGCTCTTTTTGGACTTTTATCAGTTATTATTTTTTGTAAATTTATAAGTTTATTTTACCAGCTGAGTCTCTGTGGATACTGGGTGCTATTGTTTCTGACAGGGCCACCCTGATATAATTCAATAAAAGTGTTTATCTATTGAGGCTTTGAATACAAACTCAGAAGTATAGATGATGCCGTATATATTACCATGCAGCAAGATTGCAAAACTTCATTTTCCTTGCCTTGTTTATGGAACCGGTGTTGTTACGTCATTTTCAGGCTGCAGCCGATTGCATGGTGAAATTTTTTAAAGCAGCTTTTTTTTGCGGATGACACATTTTAAAAAAAATTAGTTAGTTAATTAGGATCCATCTCAACCATGTTAAATCGTAACCATCCTTGTGTTTCTCTGGTGTGTCTCCATCTTGGGTTGCAGTTATTTCAAAGTTTCTTGGCGTTGAAGATTTGAAGTCGGTTAACATTAAAATTGACTTAATCTACCGTAGTATTGCCCCTTTTAGCATATGCACGTGTCAGATATGACAAAGAGACAACAAAATGGAGTAGCTGTCTTGGAATAATTACTAAGTTGAGTGAAACAGCTGTTGATTACTTCACCGCTAAAAGCCCTTAGCAGTGCAGAATAACTTTCATATCGTGTAACAAATAATGTTGAAACTAACTATAATATACCCGACAAAAGTGAATAGTCAGTTTTTCTTTTCCTTGTTTACGAGTGTGTATTACGATAACATCTCCAGATGAATTGTTCTTCTTTTGACAATAATGCCAAGTTGAGTGGCAGTGTTGGCCTCTGTTTGGACTTCTTCAGAGATTACGTTTGTAAACACAGTTACAGTTACAGATAGATACTAATTAAAACTAAAAAAGATACGTGTAGGTGCAAAAAATAAAGTTCAGAAAGCACAGCCGGAAAAACCTCTAGCGTAAGGTTTATAAATTTTATAAAATAGACAGATTCTCGGAAACCCTCCGTTAAAAACGAGAGAGAGTAAGACAGGGCAGGCGTTATTACCTAACAACAATGTGAAATAAAACTGAAACATCTGGTGTTTTTCTAATGCGAAAAAAAGATCAAAATGTGGCCTTTCCTTTCCATAGATCTTCGATAACGTTTCTTAACCGCACCATATGGCTCGAGAAAACTTCACCTTTTGATATATTTGTAGCGTTAAACATGAATCTTGGGACATGAAGCAAATATAGTTAGGGGAACCGTTGAAGTTAAAATCAATGACATTCTAATCTGGAACGTTTTAAAATTCAATCTCGGTAGAAAAACATAGACTCATATTTTCACATACTCACAGTCAGTAGTTCGATATCGAATGTTCGGCGGCAAATGGTGAAAATCTTGCAATTTCTCTTCTCTTTTCTGGCTCCTAAACCTGAGTATTAAAGAAGGACAGAGTTCTGAAGTGCAGTAGTTTGTTTTTTTTTTCCAAAATCTAACGTAGTACTCGGCGCGTTGGCTTTGTAGAAAAATAAGGAAAATAGGTTTGTATCTCGGCGGGGAAGCAAATTGGCCACTCCCGGGCACATACTTAATATACAAACGCAATTCCCAAACTAAGCCAATAACATGAAAATATACCTTGGTAACGATAAACAAGCAAAAGAACATATGTTACCTGACAAAGACTGAGTGAAATTTGAATATACACGAAATGCCAAATACGGACTGAAAATTAACATATCATAAAGAACATAAAAATTTGAACCGGTATTTGAACGTCAGCTGAATATTCAAACAATAAACAAGCTGAAGACCATCTTAGATCGGAAAAGCACGAAAAACTTGATGTCAAAGATCAGACTACAATAAAAAACAGATATAACGAGGAAAGCACCCGTTGATTTCTGCTTGAAGATAGCACGAGGAAGTAAACAAAATAATTAGATCTGCTCTCGATTTCTGTGAGCGTCGGCCTCATGAATCTTGAGTTCATAATCTATTAATTGTTAAACAGAAGTTCGGTTTTTATCACGCACTTTCTTTCAGAATATCTTCTTATCAAGTAATCAAGTAACTACAGCTAGCACTTAAGTTACAGTCATTTGTCGATTTGTCATAACATTTCAACCTTTCAGCACTAGCAATTTTTCTCTAGTGTTTGTATGTACACAATCAGGCCTCTGACTGAAGAGAGACTCTCTAGTAACGACTAAAAAAGAGTTTTTCGACTCTGTTTTGTGTTTCTAATTTTCTTCATGCGGAGTCCAGCGAGGTTGCTGCTCGGTAAGCAAATGTTGTTAAATTAGTGCCGCAAAGTTTACCAATTTCAATATACTTGTTTCTCTCTGAATATTTAAAGTCGTCCGTGTACCTTTGCTTCGACAGAATGCGGTTATTTTAAAAAATATTCTTTTAAACACCTTCAACGATTAAAGATGTTTAATTTCAGATGTTTTTGTAATAATTACAGGGTATCGAGGAAATTTTAATCAATTTTCGAAACACTGTAATTTTCTTATGAAAATAAACAAAGTTAACAGGGAAAAAAGTCACAATTAAAATAAGCTGAATCATGATGTTGCTTAGTGCGGTCAAGTTATTTCTAACTTCAGAAATAAAAGTGTTGGTTATACTGTATACTCTTACTAGTTTCTCCTGTTGAAAAGGAGTGACAGCAAATGCAAACGTAAAGGCGATACAGAAAGGACTCGTCTGTTACGGCAAATGTTTTCCTTGAACAGTCACCATGCTCTTTCGCTTATATAAACTACGAAATAATTGAGTGTTGTGCATTCTGAATGTGACTCTATGTAAAAATGCAGAGCTTGAGGTACCATGGCTATTACCTCTAGCTTGCTTCAGTTAATCGGCAAAGTGGACTGACCTACAGTTTACAAAGTCAAGTCAATGATCTGTTATCACTAACTGAAATTCCCATTCAGGTTTCATAATCTTACCTTATCTTCCTAAGATTTTTTTCCAGTGTTTAGACCTTCAGCTCTGAGTTTTTTTACAGTCCTTTTGTGATTGCTTTCACAAATCAGTCCATAACGAGTCAATATCAGTTGCCGTATTCTTAAAAAATAGCATTGTGAATAAGTTATTTGCTGTTCGGCTCCTTTGAGTTGACATAGATTTGCACACCGCAGCTGGTTCTGTTGTCTTCTGATTTGAATTTTCGGACGAAAGACAAGAAGTTTACTCAATTGCTTGCCTCTGGGCTTTAAATTAATGCCAATGCATAGAATTATTTTTGTTGAAATTTTAGGAAAAACCATTTAGTATACTACGAGATCTCTTAAACGATCGGAAATTAAATACACATTTCAAACTGCTCCGCACATAAATAAAAAGGCAAAATGAAACATGTAGACATTGATTAGATCTTCAAAAGATAAGGTGGAAAAAATGATTAGTGAGCGATATAATTCTCCGATCCTAGCTATCAACAACTAAAACAACAAAATCTTCAAAGATTGTATTTTTTTTACACAGTCGACAGTGATGAGGTTACTTGCTTTCCAAACGTTTCAGTTAGATTATTTAATGTTCCACAAACACAGCTTGTGGCTTGTCGTTTACACAATGGACGAACTAGGGTCCTCTTTTCGATGTATCCAAGGCGTCAATCGTTTGAGAAATCTGTTTGACTTGGGTTATAATTAAAGATTGAATCTCTGGTCTAACAATTTGGGTATTTATGCCCACCGCCGAACGAGAACGTTTATAAAATGTGTTGGTTAGGTGTCTCCGCTGATATTGACGGTGAAACGGACGATATTCGGTAGTTCTCTCAAAACTGCACGCGCCTGCTTTAGACGAGAGCAATTTGAAAGAATTTTCTCACTAGTGGTGTAAATCCTTAATTGCTCGAGCTTTCATACAGTCACTCCTTTATTATATGCCTGGGAAAATAACCAATATACCGGTATTAATTTGCACTACAGTGAAATTGACTGTAAATTGCCGGCCTTCTTTTAACCAATCACATTGAAGTGATTTTCTCAGTCATATAATTGAGTCAATAACACCCAACGGCAAATTTATTAGGTTTACGATAATGAGATGTTTTCCATGGCGCTCTCACAATAAAGAAAAAATAGCTTGTTTGTGATCGCCTTCTCTTTCGTGCCAGTGGGCCAGTCGAGACAGTGGCCTCAGTCGGACAGTGGGTCAGTGGGACAGTGGGTCGGTCGGGCAGTGGGTCAGTCGGACACTGGGTCAGTCGGACACTGGGACAGTCGGATAATTAGATAAAGAATAGCCCAGAAAGAAATAGTGGCAAATTAGTACTAATTGTTTTTCCTTTTTCACTTAAAATCTGTCGGTTCAGTTGGCCGGTCGGTCGATGAGAAACGAAACACACTAAGGGGGGTGACCTTAAAGGAGGACATAGAACAAAGACGAAATTAGACATTTACACCATTTTCATCGTGAAAAAAATATTCGCTAAAACGTTACTGACGTTATTGTTTTGCAAAATGAAATCATACACGCCTGTGGGCAGGAAGAGACGGAAAACAAAGACGTCATCAACCGGAAACTGCCTATCATCGACGCATTATTCACCGCAATATGGTAAATTTTATTTTGATAGTTTTTATTAAGAAACAGAATCCTCATTGTTTCAATGTTTTATCTAATGTGTCCAGCTGAAAATTCAAATTTACTTGTTTATTGTGCAAGACGACCAAGGACACATGTCACGGGAAAGCGTAAGATAAATTTCCCTTTTTCATTCCTTAAAAGGACCCTAGAATTCGTAGCGTTACAAGGTTGCACCATCAACGTATGAAATAGAGACTTGTGTAAAACTAGGAAGAAAAAGCCGTGTGCTGGAACAAGATCATGAATCATTTTCGAGGAAAGCAATTTTAAAGAAAACTATCTTAGACACTTAGACATTATACATGATAGCAGATACTTCAATACATGTTAAGTCTATGAAACCGAGATGCATTTATGTGGACAAGAAAAAATATCGCAAAATTAGGATATCTCACGTACGCTGTCTTGAAATTTGTAGGTAGGAATTCATTATTATACAAACAGCAAATTCACCTGGCTCATATTTAACTGACATAAATAATGAGAAATGGCACGACCCTAGAAGGCGCAGAACTCTTAACATCTTTAACTACAGGATGCTACTAATTCATCAGCACTAAAAACAAAGGTAGATGTCATTTATAACTGTCGCAAAACAGTGACTCTAGTAGTGACCTGTTGGGGAAAAACTCAAGCATAAGGTTTGCCTATAATTTATAACAATAATAATACAGATTTTTAGAAACCCTTCGTCGACATTAATTACTTGTTGTATGTTAAATATTAAACTGATGTTTTACCAATCGTGAAGACGTACCACGATGTTAACTCCAAGCCTCCTGAAAGATACATACTGAAAGATACATGCTTCATACAAGCCAACTGAACTTCACATCATTAAGTTCAGTTCTCGCTGATGCAACCTTTAATGAAAGAGGAATTTTCTAACAAGAATTAGGATCAAAATACAGTCTTTTATTTCCTTATGGCTCGCAAAAGCCTTGGCATTTCAAGTATTTGGAACATTAAACACGTTTTTAGGACATACAACATTTAAAACGTTATGGAAGTTGCTGTAGTTAGAAGCAATGACTTTCTATATAAAAAATTCATATACTTACAGGTGGGTAGATGGATATCGAATGTTCGGCAACGGATGTTGAAAATCTCGCAATTTCCCTCACTCGTGGCTCTCAAATGGCATTTACTGTAGGACAGAAATCTAATAATGTTTGTTTTCACCAATAACGTCTTAGTTTTCAAGGAAAATAACGAAATCGGTCTTTTGTATGTGCGGCGAAGCAAAATTGTGACTGCCCACGCGCTAAACGCTCAAACTTACTTTCCTTACTAAGCAAATATATGAAAATTGAAATGCACCTTGGTGACGATAAACAAGCAAAAGAACATCTGTTCCCTGACAAAGAAGTGATGTTTGAAGTTCAACTTATGACAAAAATGAGCTAAAAATGAATATTGTTCTCACCTGGTTCTACATGAGGTGATAACCGCTGCATGACTGAGAGAGGAAACTAGAACTGACTTCATGAAGCAATGAGATTCTGATCATGTAGCTACGTAAGATGATTGAAGAGAGGCATGTCATGCTGGATGTACGTCACGAGGGGTTTTGAGCGAGATTACGTGGTTATGCGCGGGTGGGATTGTTATTTATCCTTATTATATATCCATCATCAAGCGTGGGAGTCATGGGACGAGTCCGCTGTTAAAATATGCAGCGGGCAACAAGAGTAGCACTGTCAAACGGCACCAGGGGATGAGGGTGGGGCAACAAGTGCTTAGTCCGCCGGACCACCAGGAAAATAACAGTGATGAAAGCATCATGTCTTTGCTAAGGCATGAACGTGTGGTAGAATTTGAAGGATTAATTCAAACTCCGCGATGCACTAATCATTTACTTACAGTGAAAATAAACATGCTTTAGATGTGTGTTGTAGTAGAGTTAACTAACCCCACCCGGGTTGCGTTTCGTTTTGTCTCGCTTGTATAGAGAAAGACAAAGGTTTCGCTTGACGTCATGGTCACTTCTCGGACAGGCTGGATTGTAAGAATAGTGCAAAACTATAACAAATCTGAATGTAAACCTGGATTTGATGCTTTAAAATGGAGGACACAATACCACGAATGCATAATTATTGTCACGCAAAATCCATTACTAACCTTCATTAAACTCAACCAGGTCTGGATTCAGCTTGCCTAGTTCCTAGACCTCAATATTTTGTCGCGGTCAATGCGGTGCGAAAAGTGCGGCTTAGACAAAAACTGACATTGAGACAAATTTTTTACCGAGCCGATTTTGTCTGGCGCAAGGAAATTCTCTGGGCTTGGCTTGAAACCACAGGAAAATACCGATTACTCAAAATATTTAAGCCTTTGAAGGGTTCTTTTAGACGTAACCGTAACGCTCAATAACGAAATTTCCTAAATTTCTTGCCAAGAGTAGCTACTCATTATTTGACAAATCAACAATAATTGTCTTGTAAACATTTAGATTTATGGAAGATTATTACTTTGCGAAATTACACAATTATTATTTCATCAGGACAAGCGCTATTGTTACCTCGTGTAGAACCAAGCGGTCTAGTCATCTAGGATATAACACATATATAGTCTACTGGTTAAAGAATACTGCATTAGAGGATTTGGATTCTTCTTCAGATTTTGTTTTAGAATCTGAGCGAAGTCTTTCCCATCGATGACAAACGAAGTAGCTTTATTACATTGCATCAATTATGATGTGAAAAACTAAATATTACAATTATTACGCCGAGGTTAAATAAAAAAAGAGAAATAAATCGAGGCTGAGATGCCGCGAAATTGAATAAATATTGTTTCTCGTTTTAGTTCTCTGCGCTTCAGTGCAGGCTAGAAATTTAATATGTCGAAAATATTTTGTTACAATCTTTATGTAAATTTCGCATACATGATACATTTGGAAGAATTTAATTTGTAGACTCCACAGTTTGATCTAGCTTGTGCTCACTTCTTCTTTGATTGTCCATAGTTCCCGTCAGTGAGGTGTCTCCAGTTGGATCTACTGCGTTGCCAAAATACACAAGGAAAATTTTGGGTACAAGAAGTCCTAAAAGAGTTACAGTTCCAATGAGGAAAAGGGAGCTGCACAAGAAATACGATTTCCATATACTGTCTGCAGCATTTAAATAACAAGGTAGAAATATTACCCATACAGAACATGATATATACATTGTAATGCCTATGTATTTTGCTTCGTTGAAATTTCTTGGAAAATTTCTGGTTTGAAATGCGTACACTGTTGCGACAAACATTAAAATTATGTTAAAACACAGGTTAATTGCTACACTAAAGTCATCTGTGCTACACTCCAGAATCACGTGATCTTCATGCCCGTAATATTCCACAGCCATTGGTGGTTTTGATAAAACCCAAATCATAGTTATGAGACACTGTACACTGATAATGCCCAGAGCCACAAACATTTGTGACAGCGGGCTCACCATAGAAGGTCGACGAACTGACTTCTGGGCGGCCTTGAAAATGCGATAGATGCGGTTTGTACGCAGCACTACAGGCGCATAACACGCTGTCATGGAAACGCTGTCCATGAAGCGTTTGGCGCCACATACTGTTTTTTCAGGTTTGACAAAATGCAACAATGCGCCAATGTAGCACGATATCACTCCAACGAATAAAATAATGCTTAGTTCTCGTCCAGACGCTTTCACAACTCGGTGATTTCTCCGTAAAACAAAGAATACTGCTGTACCAATGCTGCCAGTGAGACCAATCGATACAAGCGTTGTTAGTACTTGCGCAGGAGTGTGTGTCCAAGATGGGTGAACAACAGGCAGCTTAAAGCATTTTGTCAGGTTGGCGTCTGGGACTTTTCCTTTCCCGCACGAAGAACACGTGTTGTTTACGATAACATGGTTAGAAATACAGCTTTCACATCGCCAGCAGCAGCGACCGTTGGTGATTTCTGGAATTGTTATTTGTTTTGTTGGACACTTCGTGCTGCAGTATGATTCTGGAGTGCGGATTTGTCCTCCGCCCCATGAAATCTCGCCTGTATCTAATTGTATGTTTCCTTCGATCTCACCATCATTGTTCAATTCACCGCTCCAGTTTCCAATAATGACATGACGGTACTTTCCATCGACTTTTTTGAAATTTAAAACATTATACTTTCCATCCACATCGCCATTTTGATTGAAACTCACGTTAATGTCAAGAGACGCGTCTGGAAAAGACACGTTCTTTAAGAATGTCAGAAACTGTTCCCGTTTTAGATTCTTCATTTCAGTGCAAAGGTTATGTTGTCCTGGACAAAGCACTTTATGCATGTTGTTAAGCGCATGCGCCATGGCGTAGACAGCATTGATCACTACGCGCACAGGCCCGATCTCAAGGTCGTGTGGAAGAGACTCATTTGCTAAACATTTACGTTGAAAATCAAGTGGTTTTGAAGAATTTGTAAGCTTGCATTTTAAAGTTGTTTGATAAAATTCTTCAAACCAAGGATTGGGGATATTTTGCGAAGGTTTCAAGTTTAAAAAGTACTTCTTAAACGCATCAACTTGGCCTTCAATGTAATTTATTGTTAGTGCACCATCGCCTGCCTCTTCAGATCCGTCGGTAACTTGCTTTCTGTCTCCCCAAGAATTGCTTGCAAGCCACGAAAGTCTTTCGCCATTTCTCAATACTTTCTTCGCCGCTTTGACCAAACCCGTGTTATCTCGCTGAATGCAAAACAACACAACAACGTCTAATTTTCCGCGAGAATTTTTTTTCCTTATTTCTAGAAGTTCTTGAATGGTGCTCATGAAGTCTTCTTCAGTCGGAAATGCAGGAAGTTTTATTTTGTCTGCAATACAAAGTCCAGCGCGTTCTGCCTCTTCGTAGAACTTTTCCATTCCTTTTTCTCCATACTGCCCCGGGGAATATACAGTCATTACATAGCTCCAGCCAAAATAACGAACAACATCCACCATCGCCTTCCCTTGATAAGAGTTGGATGGAACAGTGCGCAAAAAGTATCCATATAGCTCTTTGTCGCTAAGGACTGGAGTTGTCGAGCCGTAACTAATCTGAGGAATATCAAATACACGAAGCAAATTAGCAACAGCCACAGATACATCACTTCTAAACGGTCCAATAACGCCTGATAAAGATGCAGTGTTATTGTCCTCACGAAGAGTGTATTTTATTATTTCTTTCGCGCCATCGGAACCAATCGTTTGACTTCGACAGGTGTCGTAAATCTTCGTGCCGAGTGTAATGCCTGGAAGAATATTATTGTCTTTGTTGATTACTGCCAAAGAATATAGCATGGAGGCGAGGTATTGGTATCCTGGTAGAAGGTCTATTTTACCACAGGCGTTTTCAGTCTTGTCACTACGAAGATGAACTGGAAACAGACCCCCAAGAATAATGTCGCCATCAATATGAAGGGAAAGTTGATTTCCTTCATCTAAAAAGCAAAAAGGTAAATCTCGTTACCTAATGTATAGAGAAAGATTAGGTTTTCAGTTAATAGGCTAAGTCAAATCTACTTGATTCAAAATATGACTGGATTTCCTTTCCTAAATATACAATCATGATACTCTTCACTGAAGACGTAGGAATTATATCAATCTTTTTTTGTCAAGTTGGGACAATTGAATTTATAACTCATGTAGCCAATTTGAGTGTGGCGTGCTCCAAAACTAAAAAAAACCTCACTGAGACCTCGGACGTCTAATGCAAATGACAAATAACGAAAAAAATAGATACAAATCATAAAAATAGGAAAAAATTCCTTTAAATTAGCATCTATTCCCTAAAGACGACAATCAATGCAAAATTGCACGGTACGTGAAGTGATAAAAATGAACAAAGCACATTGCTGAAAAATAATTCATAAATTCTGATTACGAACCTTGAATACCTTACAGTTTAAAAAATTCAAGGTACGCTTACAATAGGACTGTTCTGTTTTTTTTTTTGAGACATGTATAGCATTTGCCTTTCTAATTTAACTCCTATCTCGACCGCACAACTGAACTCAACTCCTATCTCGTCCTACTATAACATGTGCGTACTCACGTCCAGTCGGTTAATGACGCGCTTATGTGTTTTAGCAGGTGGCTTGCAACAAGAAACTTACGCTTCGGTATGGGCAATCAAGAGGAGGCAGTGAGGATGGGGCTGGCAAAAAATGTTAGTTTGGTGGTGTCATTAAAGTGCTGTGTAGATTGGAATTGTTATTTAGTTTTGCAGGTGTAAACTATAAACGATGTTCCCCTCCTCCAAGGTCGAACAAATAGGCGGTAAATGTTTTTGTTTTTATAATTAAAGCAGAGTGCGTCCTTTTCTGCTCGTAACTTACTGGTGTGCATGTGTTGATATTCTCCCCAACAGTCCATAGACTCCCGTCAGTATAAGGCAAATAAAACACGTATTGAACTTGGTGATCATTTAGAAGCATTGTCTTACCTTGATAGCGAATCGATTGTGACCGTCCGCAGATCACCAAGATATCGCCAGCAACTAACATCAAGGTGATTGCTGCAAGCCGCATGTTTTACCTTCTTGCGAACTCGGTTCGTGATTCCTTCAGTGATTTATAAGGAAATAAAACATTAAATGTTAGTGACTTTAAAACATTGGAAACCTGCTGCGATCCCAGAAACTTGTACCGACATCGTTGAATTTTTCCCTTACTTTTGCGAGCTTGTATGAACAACATACAAAGGTTATGAAATTTATCGAGCTAATAACAGGTAAAATAACGTCGGAAGGATAGAGTAATATCGAAATAAAACCCGTCAAATTTATCAAGTTTGCCGCGGATAGGTTAGGAATCGAAGTGTGAAATTTAAATAACTCACAGACAAGTCAAAACGAACTGAACCTTGTAAGAATATTTACTTTCCCTGTTAACAGACAGGAATTTTTGCAATGACAACATAAAAAGGTCGCTTATCATATTGCTGTAATTTCTTTCGTTCGGATTCGACTCCTCAGTGGCTTTGACACAACGTCAGGAAAAGTTATTAGGAATGAATTTTAATTTGATGTCGATCGCTTACCTCAAAAAACAGACCATCACCTGAGGAAAAAATAATTTCCTTCAAACAAAGCTTTTAATCCGCAAAAGTGAGCGGAAGAAACGTGGAACAGGTAATAAATTCTAATTTCCGCTCGCTTTCTGTTTTTCCAAGCTGACGGCTCACTATTTCAAGCCACTTTTTGCAATTTTCTGTTGTTTTGGACTGTATTGTTCTGATTGCTGTAACAAATAACCTTTTAATGATTTCGTTCCTAAAATGAAAATGGTAAAATTATATCTTACTGGAAAGAACATCCCCTACGATTTGCATCTCCTAATTGTTCAGCTGCTGTTGTGCAAGATAAATTAAAAATAACAAACCTGATTACTATTAAAGCTGAAACGGTGAGGCATGCTAAGAGTATAGTAAGCCTACCAATGGTTACTCTGTCGTTCTGTTAGGAACTGTACATTTCTAGAACTGAACCGATAATTTTAGCGTCAACGACTTTGCCATCCAAACTAGACAAATACAGCTGCTGTCAAAAATTCCAATTTTTTTCTAAAAGTAAACAACCTAAACTTCAATTCGAATTTATAAATGAGAAAGAATAGAAAAAGAGTGTGGAGTTTTATGAGTTTGAAGCGAGTCCATACAAAGGAATTTTCCTGATTCGCCACATACAGAGCTTTGAGGTTAAGCTTTGGACACTTCCATGACTGAACACGATCTCCCACTATATACTGTTAACCAGTGACGTGCTATCATTGACATACGATTCTCAATTTGACGTGCAGAAATACAACCTTGAATTTAATTTGACAGTTTTTTTTTTCAATAAAACCATCTCCGTTCTGAATCACCATAAAATGTCAAGCACTGGGTTTACTGCAGTTCGAATACCTTAGTGGATACAATTTGCAAGGCGACGATCTTGATATAGACGATATACTGTAGAGAATTAAAGTGGTACAAATGAGAATGAAACTGAGGCGGGACATAAATGTGAAATTTGAAAAGCGACATGAGTTTACTAAACAAATAAGCATTGGCTAAATTGACATGGTTATGTATGGTAATAAATCTTAGACGTGAATGTGTTGGCAATACTATACTATATTAAAAAACCGCGTAAAATCGAGCAGGCGAGCAAGTACAAAATGGTTGCCTTATCACGAAACAGAACTGTTCAGTCGAAGATCCTGAAAATTTGTTGTTAAAGCTGCTTACCTTTTAATCGCGATCACAAGCACAAACCTACGAGGGTTATTATTTATAGACTGGAGCAGGTTAATTTGCTTTCGACCAGAAGACACCAATTTTAAACAAAATGAACCATGGCTCTGAGAAATTTAGGCGCCCAGAGCATTTTTAGACAGCGAATAACAATTAACTCCAGCAATTATTTAGAAAACATCTATAAAGGTGACTTAACCCATGAATTTCATTGTCAAGTGCACAAAGTGAAAGACTGTCATAAAATTGCATTAAAGCATTGATTGAAAAGAAAACAAGTGTGTATATTTTTATCGGTGAGACTTACCGAAAGAACTTTTGACACGTTTTCTATAGATAAGTGAGGAAATTGTTTGAATTGTCAGAACTATTTATCCGGAACTTTGAGCACTTCTTAAAAAGGACAGAATTTTTTAAATATAATTACCTTTGTTTACTTCTCTTGTATGCAATTTTTTCCAACAGCAATTCTGAAACTGAATTTCCTTTTGGGAATGGTAACTTAGATACCTTAGAAAGTGCTCTTTTACATTCTAATCGATTATAACTGAACAATTCAATTTTAACACTGGTCAAAATAGCGTTTTTTCTTACCAAGGACAAAGCAAGAAGGCACGGAGAATGGCAACTCCTGATATGCCAACTCAATGATCGTAGCGTGTGACTGTACTGTGCTGTGTCAGTCGTCAGGAATCAAAGTAGTTTAGGCAAATAGTACAAAAGGGTGCAACTAAGAAGTCTCGCACGTGCTACTTGAGAGTTGTGCTAAAATCGCACGAACCCAATGCGAGGGCAATTTAAAGAGTCGGACAAACGTCGTGCATTGTGTAAACATGATTGTAAATTGGACTGCTATCAGCCAATCACAATAAAGTAATTTTATCGGTTATGTTTGTAAATGCTTTTAACTAAAAGGCCACAATACTTATTCGACGTTTGTGAACCAGTGCATTTTCATCCGGAACTTCCGTCGTCAATACATTTTTTTTATGCACTAATGATAAGGGCTTGTTAGTTAGTTTTTACAACTGTTTACACGTCAAAATGTTAGCGGAACATTCATTTCCTTTTTCTGCAACTTTTAATTACCCTCAGGCACAAAAAAATGTGTGAGTTTACATCTATCTATTTGTTCTTATGTATGAAAAAACTCCCCAGAACAAATTTAGGATGGCGTGAAGTTTGTCGCAGCGACAAGTTAACTCCTAATGGTTGATTATTTTTCAAAGGTCAATAACGAGTCATTGCAACTGAAGGAAATAAAAAGCCGTAAAATTAAATTGGTCTGCGCAAACAGATATAGAAAAAAGTACACAAAAAGTTAATGTTTGTCATTTTTTTGTAGATTTAAAGTGCTGCTGAATCGAATATTCAAAATGGCTTTTTGCACTTAAAATATTTTTTCAATCTTAGAAGAACACTACTTGGTAATAAAAATGTTCTTTTGTGGTCTAGAAGTTGCTGTTATCGGGGATAGAAGTAGGGTAGAAAGTGGAACAAAATCGGAAATATCGAGCCTGCCAAATTCTCAGCGGATGATCAAAAGTGACGTCACATGGTTGACAACAACAAATTAAGGAAAGTTTTAGCGTCACTTTTTTTGCTGCTGTTCATTTCATCCCACATTGGAAAAATGTATGGTTCAGAAGATTCTGATTTAAATACAAGCTCCAGGAGTGTTTCAGGGGCAGTGGAGAGTGAAAAAGATTTTGATGTAGTTGGTGACCTCGTGGAGCCATATCGGTTTGAGCCTGTTGCCTCGGTAGGTTAAAAACTGAAAAATTCGTCAGCTTAAAACACCTAACACATAATGCCTATATAATACCTAATATAATAAAAACAATAAAATACAAAGCTGCATCGAACAAATGAGGTAACTTATTCATCTCCTTTGAGTGTTTAAATTGCTTTAGGGACCCTGCCTTCCTAAAGTCACAGGGAAGACTGTTACGAAGAATGGCGTCACTAGTAATAGTTGTAATAGTTTGTACTAGGTCCTGAATGGAACACTGAGTTCATTCTCAGAGTCCTTTAGGTTATATGCGGTTTATCCCCTTTCTAATTTAGAACTGAGATATTCTGGAGCCAACCCGTTCAGAGACTTGTTATCCATCGTAGCTCTTTCAATTTGCTGCTGGCATGCTAGAGGTCACCAGGATCTACGTTAGAGTTAGTCAAAACACGAACTGCTCTATTTTGTAGCTTTTGTAACTTACTTAGTAAAGTTGTCCCACAGTTTACCCAAACATGAAAGTAAATTTTCCAACAAAAACTGTATATCAATGACTCACTGGTGATTTGCATTCACCCACAATTCATAAACTACGTTTATTTTTGTTTTGATCCTCCCCCACCACTCCTCAAAAAAAGAAAATGATTCGTCCCTTGGTATATTTTTGTTTTGGCATTGCAGTGCCGTCTCTGATCACGTGACCACTCACACTACAAACACGATCATCAGTAGCCGATGCGATCACTAAAATATTCGTTCTGAATTATTATATTCAAGGTTAACATTTTACAAGAGTTCAAGCTGTTTTTAGAATTACTTTCTAAGTTTTAAAGCGTAAAGGTGTTCCTAGAGTGTTAAAACTTAGGTCAATCTCAGCCAAAACGTTGTCTTGAAAAAGGATCTTACAATAAATATATCTTATTAGACGTTTTAGTGTGTAGTATCGCTGTATATTTTTACGAGTCATGCAGTATTTTTGGCGAGCCCGAAGGGCGAGTCAAAATACAAATGATGAGTAAAAATATACAGCGATACTACACACTAAAATGTCTAATAAGAGATTTATTATCCAACGTTTTCGTTTCCCCAAAATTCTGACTTGCCAATTAGGTTTTTAATCTTTCGCGCGGTCGGGGGAATGAGACGAGTACAAATATCGTGTGATATTTGTACTCGTTTCGCGCGTTATTTTGTACACTACGAAGCAGTGTTGGATAATAAAGTGGTGTATTCCATATGAACTACATAACATTAGTGAGGATAGCAAGTTCAAAGTAAAATAGAATGTAACCACTAAAACGATCGTCTGTTGATAATTCAAATTGGTTGGCGAATCCGTTGAATATCAATATACTACGGAGACGACAGAGTTAGCTCAGAGCCAATAACTAAATCATATAGTTTTCCTATTACCAATGCTATATTATGCAAGTTCTTCCCGTTGATTCTGAGCGCTTATTATTCAGGGTTTTCTGGTTTACTTTTGTAAGAAAAACGACAAGCTAGTTACAAAATAGAACTGTGCCCGAGAACTAGGTTTTTTCCTTTACAGACTAACCTGGATAGGAAAAACAAGACAGTAACAAGCTGTTTTTGTTAGATTAATCTTTGTTTTTGGATCAATGGGAAAGCTGTGATATAATGTAAACTGCTTCTTATTGATACATATGAATAATAAAGAACAATCGTGCTCTTAATTATGAAAGATTTATGAGAAGGAATTTACTTAAATTCATAAGCTTCCATTTATCTCAAATATGGCTCAAAAACAAAGTCATCACAAAGTGCAAATTAGTCGCAAACTGATCATCAATTCATTTCCAGAATCAATCTTGATCTGTGAAATTGAGCGAAGGTAAACGGAAATTTGTCAAACGCAATGCACGCGACGCATATTAGCGACAACTTCCAGTTTAGCTATCACCGTGTCAAATACAATGATTACGAAGATGCAAGCGAAAAACCTTAATTATACATCATCCTTTTTGGTCGGTTTATATAATGAACTGGAGTTAATTATAGTTATGAACGTTCCTCAGTGGGAGATCAATGTAAAGCTCATAAATTGCCAAATAGTTATCAAAAGGACTAATCTCAGTTGCCAGTTGTTTTAAAATGCCGTTTTTTTTTGTAGCAAACTTATATAAAACGCAGTTTTTCCAATTCATTTTTGCCTGCGCCAACGAGTGTTTTGAGTCGCCAAGGGCGAGGAGTACGTACTTACCAACATTCTCTTTGCATCTCCCACCAGCTGAGCAGGTTAAATTTGCTTTTTGTTTAACTATCACTGAAAAGTTTCCTCTGCAGGAGAAGGGCCACATATCCTTAACTTTATAGCTCATTTGACTGTTTGTACACTATTTTAAGTCAAGCCATTTTAAATGAAATGTATATATATATATATTAGGCAGAAAAAAACACTAGGTAACAATGTTCTATTATTCTTTCAAGGTATTTCTTTTTTTGGTTGACAGAGATGTTTCAAGTCTTTAAATAATGCACGATAAGGATATTTTACCATAGCGATCGATTATAGCAGTCTTCAGTTTATCACTGATTCAAAATCATATCTTATTATTTAATTGACCTACAGACCGCCGATATCTCTGTGTAATCCTCGAAGCGGGTAGTTATGTTGACTCTTAATCCATGAGTGATGACTTAATTGTAGGGCTAATGGTCTTAAATTTTAAATTTTGTTTGCCACCTTCAGTAAGAGACCACCTTTGCATGGGTCTGAACTATGAGAACGAGAAGCTTTACAAATCCCCAAGTTTTCCCCAAATCCCCGAGTTTCCACCTCATCCGAATTTAAACTGAAAAGATTATAATATGGCTGATGTTATTTCAGTAGAACACGTCCTTGTGGAGCTGATGGCCCTAAATTTGAAATTTTGTCTGCCACCTTCACTAAGAGACCAACTTTCAACTGATCTGAACCATGAGAAAGAGAAACATCACAATTCCCCACGTTTTCACCTCATCCGAATTTAAGAGAAACGATTAAGGCAAAACAGAAGATGGAGCAATTTCACTTTTTAATGGACAAAAACCTTGTAGCAGAGCAATTTTCATTATATTACTATCTGTTTTGCATTTTCATAAAGTTAAAGATATAAATACTTCCTTGAAATAACACCAAAAACAATTTCCCATGCGAACTTGAGAAAATAAATTTCAAAGTTCAGAGAAATCATTTTAGCGTTTTGCAAACACAGGTAAAATGTCATCATCAGCTCAGCTTATTTCACCAGCACTTTCAAATGTTTCATTTGAACTACAAAATTTGTATTCGACACTGGTATTGTTAGAAATGGTTTCTTTTGAGAAGATATTTTATACAGTCGGACAGAAGTTTGCAATACAATGTAAATACCCTCGGTGCAAAGTTTTTATTCGCTTTACTCGAGCTTGTGGTGTAATCCTTTGAATTTCTTTCTCGACTGCCGGATGTTTATGTTTTAAATCAGTGTTTTGGATACACACAAATTTCTCTTTTGCTCATGCATACAGGGTTCACAATTAACATAGAATGATGATATAGCTATGGTATAGATCAATTTTACTTTCAGTCTAGCAGTTAGCAAGTGATATGTTTAACTGGTATCGTAAGCACAAATATATGTTGATGGAAACTAATTTCTTCTCGAAAGCCTACCGACGCAGTTTTGACAGTAGCGTCTCTACGGTGCAGCAGTATTATTCTTTGGCGTATTGACATATACAGTATACTAAGTTCGCTCCCTTTTCGAGACTCAGTACTCAGAACGTTCAGCTTGACAACACAATTTTTTAACCAAAAGCTCAAATGAACTTACCTTTCAGAAGCGATCTTTTCTGAACACTGACAGCTGACGTGTAATTTGCCGAATCTTTCTGCTGAAATCTTGTTCAGCTGCATGCAATTAATTTTCGCCTTTCTTCTAAGAGTAATTTATGTTTTTTCACTTTTGTATTAATCCTAGTAGTTTAGCTGATCTTAATTGTCGGCAAGGAATTGACCATTGTCATTAGGATTACTTCGCGGCTTCGTGGGGAATAATGATTCGTAACATGCCATTATCTGGTGGTGTTTCAAAAATATTTTTTTCCTTCTATCCCTTCTTTAAACTTCTTAAAATTACACTCAAATTCAGGTGAAACCCCACCTTAAGCCGCACTTGCTACACCAGAGCACAGGAAGCCCAAGCTCATCCGAGTTTCGAGCGGTCGATAGATATTGAGGACAAGAAGGCTCTGCATGGGATTTTGCCTCGGTTCTTTGGTACTTCCTCCGTATTATGAACGATGGATTAGAAATCTCATACAAGCTCTATAGTTTTCAATATTCAGCCAGTACTGTATATTGATATTTTAGACAACACTGACTCGACCTGGAGCTTGGGCTGCCCGTCAGTACAACTGAGAAAAACTCATTCAATTGCTGGGTTTCACCCACGTGACCAATAGCTCAGGTTACTATCCGCCATCTTGGTGTCCCTCAAGCGTAAACAAACCGTATCGAAAGAAGAGTTCATGTGGGAAAGTAGGGATGGTTTAATGGGTTGTTGTCGGCTGTTGAAGCAAAAGTGGAAAGCATAAAGGCTCAGGGTTTTTTCGTATACCTAAGATTATTACAAATCAAGGAGAAGAACCGGAGGAACTCACGGCTAAAAGGAGAAACGAGCGGATTTCTGCAGTTAGTCGCGGCGACGCTACAAACAAGAGAGTGCTAGAGAGTGAACGACTTCGTCATCGGAGAGCCAGCACTAGATCAATTTCATGCCGATTGCGTTCCAACTGTCGCCCTTGAAAAGTAGAAGTATATAGAAAGAGACCACGAAAATGCAGCCGAAAGAGCTTTGAAAGCCAAGAAAAGATGACAACAATCGATCGAGCGAGCCGAGTTCAAAGCCGCCAAGAAAAAGAAACGCGTGCACGAAAGCGGTGTTCCATTCGCAAAAATAGGATTTCAGCGAGACAACTTCGAACAGCATTCAGAGGGTTTAGAAACCGCGAGTGTAGCTGTAATTGAATGCATCTCGCCAACAGTTCCGTATGATCAGCCGAAACAAAGCGGTTTTGGTCGATAAATTGGTCAGCAAAAGGATCGATTAAACTTAAAGTTACTACTTTAATTTTGCGTAAAGCTGATCCATTTCCCTGGTCCATTTCTTCTTTCGAAGGCGGCGATGCGGCGCCGGCTGAGAACCAGTGGCTGCTGTATATTTCGAGGCTTGAATTCGTGTAGTTGCCTCTAAATAAAATAACACACTCGCGATATGTGAGCATGACTCAGCCAGTCCAGCTTTGTCACCGAAGCAATGGGCTGACAAAATAATCCTTTCATTTTCGAAAATTACCCAAATATTCACTAAAAGAATCATTCATACGCTAGGAATGCCGAGCACGAGCTCTCACTACCCTGATTCCAGAGGCGATTTATAAGGAGAGAGGAGCGATGGAGAGAGGGCGAGGAGCGAAGCGAGGGAGAGGAAAAATCGCCTCTGCTAGAATCCGTTGGAAATCTCACTTCCATGCTAAGCGCAAGTACATAAATTGAACCTCGACGATGATTTGCTTACATACTCCTCTCTCCATCGCTCCTCTCTCCTTATAAATCGCCTCTGGAACCAGGGTAGAGCTCTCACGACATACTTGCCGGCGATTACTCTGCATACAACTGAGGTTACAAATCCCGAAACCATTTGATTAAACGCCTCCAGACTCTTGAATGCCTTGAACTGCTTCAGTGTTGGTGTAGAAATTAGTCTCAAGAACGAGCGTAACTCAGTCGAGACTTCCACAGGAGGCAAGCGTTCTGGACTGAACTGCTCGGCAGGTATGCTTGCGGGGTCAACACCGATGACCGAGATCTTTTACGAATATCTTTCCTTTACTCGACTCTCTAAGCTTTTAGCATACCCAGAGAGCACTGTGATACCTATATAAAGGGAAGAAACGGCTGAAATTCAGACTATCTTTTTTATGTTCCATCGAGTTTATAGCTTCACTGCTCATAGAAATGTTTTTATTTCACTTTAAGACAAAGAAAACATCATTTCATGTCATTACAAAACATCGGTTGCTTGGGTGGTCGCAATGCAGAAACTTGTGTCTATTTCTTTTCCACTCAAATAATGGGTCAATAATCATAAAAAAGATTGGCGACAGTCTTATCTAAAATCCTACTATGCAATTTCTCATATTTTTCTTTCCAGCCAAATGTTAGTTTGAAAACATTGAAATTGACGGTCGATTTTCTAAAATCGCTACACTAAAATCTCCACAGAATCCCTTACTGACAAGAAGTCTGAAAGAATGGCTCGCACAAACAGATAAGAATTATCTCTGTACATTCGGCAAATAGTAAAAAAAAGCATTGTTACCTGGTGTTTTCAGTTTCCTGACTGTCTCATATTTGATTAGAAATGGCTTGACAAACGAGTAATTGAACCAAGGAAGTTATAAAGAAGATGTTGCCATTTTCCGACGGAAAACATGTTCTGATTTGACTTTTCAGTGACAGTTAAACAAATTTAACCTAAGCAGCTGGCGGGATAATTTGTTTCCTATAGAAATTGATTGCACAAGCACGCTAGATGAAATTAACTTCGGTCACATTTCACACATTTTGATGAGTTTGTTAGCCGGGCTGAATACAAAAAAAATGCTTAGCATCATTTGTCCAAAACAAAGGGAAACTAAGATTAGTCCTTTTGATAATTGTTTGGTATCGACTTCCTAGGAACGTGCACGGCTAAAATATGGCTCCTGTTAATTGTAAAAATATTAAATCAGTTGCCCATATATTTTCTGTTATTGTCCTTAGGATTACTTCGCGGCTTTGTGTGGAATAGTGATTCATTTCACTTCATCAAACTCTTTCTCTTTTCTTCGGCTTGAAATTTACTTTTTATTTGTTTTCATTACTGGAGGGTCTCAATAGCATTAATCAGCAACCGCCAAATGGTCTAAAAAATTATTAAACAACCGTCAAACAACCGGATCGATATTCTGCGTCAACCTTCAAGAAGCTATATTTTCGAACCCCATTGACTGACCTTCTTATCCCACGAAAATTATTCTAACCAAAACTTAGCTACTGCCATTTTCCACTCAAATGAAGTTCTCATAGACTTTTTTAATTTCGAAAAATCTACTATAAATACGATTAATTAGTGGTTAGTTCTCGTGTCGTATAATCGTAATGGCCGGTGAATAGGACTGAGTGGAGTCCAATTCTGTCTGTAATCATACGAGTGAAAGTTGCATTTGAAAAATACTCTAGCTTTTAATAGTCATTGTTAAATATGATAATTAAAATTATGGAGAATAGCTTGAAAATGGCTATTAAGTTTCTTTGAAAACAGTCCCTGGAGATAAACCTCCTCAATTTTACTATTTTTTTTGATGTTCCATCGAGTTTATCGTTTAAGTCGCTAACTTAAATTGGTTTACTTACTAAAGTGACTGTAATCAACGCTGTGATTGGTTAATGAGATGAAAATGCTGACAATGATCGCCTCATGTAACTGTCCGATTACACTCTCCGATTATAACTTTGCAGATTAATAATAAGTGCAAAGTACAGAAGTTTATGCACCAATCAGATTTGAGGAAACTGAAATTGTTCTGATTGAGGGAGTATCGTGCTCGCATTTTCAAATCGGCCTAGTATTGCGCGCTAATTTCCATTTTTGCCAGAATTTTTTTTCTAAGTTTCTTTAATAGTAGAAATATCCCTTGTCCCCTTGAAATAAATAATCATGTTCCCCTCCCCCCCTACCTACGGACGGACCGGCCTTGGATCATTGCGGATTCATCAAGGTGTCAGTGGCAAGCCACACAAAAGTTTGTGACGTCATAGTTTACTATAGAACGAACATGGCGGGCGGTTGCGACGGACGCCGCTAATTGTGATCCCTGCTTAGTTTTCCTTTGTATTTCTGTAAATAGAAGAAACCCGTTAAATTTCTAGGAGTTAAAGAATTTTTATGAATTGGTGACATCGGGAAACACAAGAAACTCCGAGCAGAAGTGGACATAATCAGGTGATGTAAGTTGATATATCTTCCGCTTGATTTGTCGGTCAATTTGTCCAAATGTTTAATAGTGATAAACAAACTCCTATTATGGGAAGTGTTTCACTCAAGCAAAGCTATCACTTAGCAGCTTTAATTAAATATCGTTTTAATAAATGTTTTTTTGGAGAAATACCCTTTTCAGGAAAGTTTAGGTGGCTTATGCGTGGAAATAATTTGATTCTTCAGCTCGAATGTAAACCACAGAAACCAGCTAATCGTACATTTCGTTTGCTTTTCTTGCTATATGTAAGTCAACAACTGTATTTTAAGTAAATTCAACGCAGGCAATTGTAAGCAAGCACTTACTAGTAAAGATTTTATTTCCGATTTTGAGAGTAGAACAGTTAGTGACCATTATGTACATGTAATTAAATAATGCTTATTAAATTATATGTTTTATTAGACCACGATATACTGTACTGCTACCACTGCACAATATTATCGTAAAATTACACCCAGCAACCATTAGCCAATGAGTACGTGTATGAATGAAGTATATGTAACCATAAATTGCCCTGAACTGCAAGGAACAAGCTCATCTTTTACAAGGGTAAAGTTGCAGTTTTGATCCAATAGAATTAGAAACATCATTTATGTCCTCTGCAGTCATAACCCAGGCATTTGCCCTGGGGGTGGGAATTTGACAGCACTCTACACCTGTATAATGTTCCCTGATTATTTTGTTTGTTGCTGCTTTATGCAGTCCATCATTAATTTATCATTTACAGGTAGTTACTGTAAACTTGTTATTTTTTCTTTCATGTTTAGAATTCATCATGGCTGATCAACAGGTTGAAATTCTCCAAAAACTAGAGAAGATGGGAAACCTAGAGTCTGTTGTTACAGAGCAGAAGATAAGGATTGAGAAACTCAGGACAACTTATGAAACTTTAAAAGCTGAACATCTACAGCTACAAGATGTGAGTTATAAAATAAATTTTTCTGTAGCTTGAGTTCATGTGTGAGTTCAGTGATGCACTGACATAACATTATAAATGGAATTGCTGCAAATTACATGTACAGTGATGTGCTTTGTCATCGGTAGAGTACATAGCATACTGTATATTGCAATACAAACAATAATCTTTAAAAGCTACAGCTGTACTTTATCCAAATAAAAGTTACAGCCTAACTGAGTGTTTCTGTGTTTGTTTAGCCAGGACAACGTACCATCCAATGGATAATCTATCTAATCATCTGAAGAACTTACTCTACTGCTCTAATTGTCAAAGTTTTTTTTAGATAGATGATCTAACTCTAGTATTTATAAATCAAACCAACGAGTGAATGTGAAATGAATGAATATTCACACCACAAAATGTTACATGTATGTCAGAAGCTTGTTTTATTTGTGGTTCTGACAGGCCCTTTCAGTGTAAAAATACTGCTAACCTTCTAGTTTTTATTTATGATGCAATTTTTTTCAGCTCAATGATAGGAAAGAGAGAGAAATTGAAGAAGCAAGAGAAGAGATCAAGAAAATCCAGGAACAAAGTCAAGAAGCTGTGCAAAGGATGAGGGCTGAAAGAGACACAAAGATACGAGAATGTGAAGAGATCAGAGCACAGGTCAGTCTCCAACCCTGCATGTGAAAGTTATAAACAATTACATAGATATTTTTAGAGGTTATTTCTCAGATTTTCAAGATTGAATTGTGACACATACAGTCAGGTGACTGTACAGTATTGTTAGAAGCATGTTTAAAATGATAAGGGGAACATTGGGGAGTTCTGAAGACTGCAATGTCACAAAAAAATTCACAGTGAATCTGGCAATAACGCAAAAGAATTACCAAATACCACAATACTTCAATACTGAGTTGGAACATGATGTCATACCATGATGTCATACCAAAAGTTTATACAGTATACAGTAGTAATGTAAATGAAGAATTTGTTAATGAACATTAAGTGAGGTAGTCTTGATAACATACATTGTACATGAATGCTAAAGTAAGTAATATCTATTGGCATGTTGGCTAATAATTAACTAAAACTTACCTTTTTCCTATTGCAACCCCGGCCAGGAGTTGCAGTTTTCCATTTCCATAGCCACGTTTCATCGGGAATGTACAATTAGAAAATGAAAAATGCTTGTAAAATGTTGAAAGACTTGCGGTCAATTTCTAATATTGTCCCAAATTTATGCTAAAGAACCACATCCCACAGGTTCGTAGAATACGGCATTTCAAGATTTAAATTACCCAAATACTGCAATAAAAATTTTTCAATACAGCAAACTCCAATGTCCCTCTTAATGATGGTCAAGGTTTTTTCAAGAGTGTATTGTACTTCTTTGAAGTTCCTGGTGAGGTTTTCATCATATCTTTAATCTTGTAGAATCCTTGCAAATTCAAGATCTGTACATAAACAGGAATCTTTTTTAAGATCTTTGTATGATCTGTATCACATCAAAGATCTTTCTAAGGCTTTTTCAAGAATTGTTTGAAATAATTATCTTGATGTTTGCCCTGTCTTTGAAGATCTGTCAACTCTATTAAGAATCTTTGTCTACCAGTTTATATGCTTTGGAAGGATTAATATACATGTAAGTTTCTTATTATGTTGAATCTGTATGTGAAGAGAAGGGGGTTTGAAAATAGAGTCAGTCTGTCTCCAATTTTTCCATCAAGAAACATGATTGCTTGCTGAGAAATGCATGCAGTTGCAAAAATTGCAAAATTTTGCAACAGTTGTCAGAAAAGTCTGTTGTAAATTTTGCAATTTGTAAAATTTGTGAATTTCATATCAGTGGTACATTTCTGGACATACATGTATATGCAATCTTAAATCTCAAGTATTTTGGCTGACTGAAGAACTAAATGTAATTTTGGGTTTCCGAACTATACATTGTAGTCACAGGCAGGTGCTTCAAATCTGAAATGGGCAGTAGCATCTGCTAGCATATGCAGCATATACAATTGTAGCCTGCAGTGCAGGCGTATTTGGGGCGCGTGAGTGCAAATTTTCGTATTAGGCCACCATCTTGGATTCAGTAACTCTGGAGGATTGGGGCGAGGAGATATTCGCCGAGGGAGTAGGGGTTCAGCGGAGAAAATGGGTAAGGGGGGAGGGGGAGGGGAAGGAAAAAATCCTCTACCGGCCAAGCATCCAGTTACAATCCAAGATGGCGGCATCGAAGTGATTTATCTAGCGTTCCGTATTCCGCTCCGAAATAACGCCTGCACTGCAGGCTAATACAATTGCAGCTCCATAGGATGCTTTCAAAAGCCCACTATAGTTTATACTAGATATAATAACACTTCCTGTGTTTTAAGTCTTGCCCAAGCCAACAATGTACAGGTGTAGGGTGAAAGTAATTCTGTGACTTTGTACATGTGCACATGAACATTATTACATTCATTTGTTGACAGTTATTTAGTATTCCTGTGGAGTTTTCTCATTTTCTGGTCACATACATCTGTACACCTTGGTTGACCATTGAACATGTGTTTACTCACTTGCTTTTTTGCAATATGAGGGTATGAATGCAGTGTATTTCTTTTAAATAATTATTGTAATTAAATATTTTTTTTATCTTGCAGGTAGTTACTCCTCAAAGAATGGAACTGTTAAGGGTGAAATTACGGGAAGAAGTTGAAGGACCCTACAAAGAGGTAAATTTGTACAATGTACAGTCTTGACATACAAACTTTGTAAACCCCTTGAAAATTACATTGTATGATGTAGCTGGTGCTACTGAACTGATAGTGAACATATGAAAAGATTGTGTCCAATAATCGAGCTCCTTTTTATCATGAACTTGGTTCATCAGGACTTTTGCTTCTCAAAGTCCTTTCCATTTCATGAACTGCACTCAGACATGCCCAAGCTCCAGTAACTTGGTGGAATGTATGTGTCACATTGACTGATGTGAGCTACTTTGTATAGTACATGTACAGTCCAATGTAATAAAGCATTTGCTCTTACCGTAAAGGCTGTGATGAAATTACCAGTTTTTCATTATTTTTTATAGAGATATGAATCAATGGAAGGTGAAATTGATAAGTACAGAAGGTGAGTTGCACTTCACAGGAATGTCAGATTGTTAACAGCTTTTAACCAAGGCTGTCTTGGTATTCATAAATCCAATTGGCTCTCTGGTACTGGAAATTAAATATTAATTGTCACATTAGCATTCTCTGAACATCTGAATAGATTAGTGCATTGTAGGTTTGGAATAAGGAACTACAGATGTGTAAACCTCCAGAGAAGTAAAATTATAGAAAAGAGTTACCACACTATGATGGAGGAGCTTGGCAGATATTGTATAGATTATACATGCAAATGACAAACTTGAAAACTTTGACCAATATTTTAAAGTTGTGCCATCCATTCAAGTTCCCTATTTTGATATGATATATATATTAATAATAGTTTTATTGCAAACATGCCAGGGTCAGTGAACTAAAAATTATTGTCATTACTTTAGTCACTGTGTAAGAAAACTAGCACATCTGTCTCAACTGTTCATGATGGTCTAAAATCCAGTGAACTGTACCATTAAATTTTATATGATTTTAAAAGGCTAACTTCTGTCAATTTTTCAGTGACAAAATTGACATTATTGTTTTCCAACAGTGACTTCAACAAGCTACGATATGACTATTCCTTCCTGAAGTCTGAATACGAACATGAGCAGGTTAATACATACATACATACATATATACTTATAGGTTATTTCACGGTTGGTGAGCGCGTACGATTTTTATTCACAAGTTGTGTAAAACAAACGAACGAGCGCAGCGAGTGAGTTTGTTTTACACAACGAGTGAATAAAAATCGTACAAGCGAACTAATCGTGAAATAACTTATTTATTATATACATACCGAGATTCATAAGCGAAC
>OMLO01000244.1_pt1 | contig 32015 bp, 21 predicted proteins | sample 1674811 | NCBI WGS metagenome assembly OMLO01 (sample SAMN06265003, study PRJEB25207) | coral metagenome | isolation source: Coral host | place: Mexico:La Bocana,Puerto Morelos, Mexico | collected 2008-11-13
CGAAGGGCTAACGCTCGAAACGTCAGCTTTATAACTCATTACGGTGGCCAATTTACATTTTCAACTTAGTTGATATAGCGAAATTACCTTGTTACCCCCACCGACGCAGCACCACAGTTTCTTTAGAAACTTTCACCCTTTATTCAAATGAAGTAAGGCTGATATGGAGAATTATACACGAGCAACAAATGCCGTGAAGAACGTTCACGCTACTCTTTTCGCAGGAGATGCGTAATCATTTGGGTAGTGTGGTTGACTTGCCCTGTTACGTTAACAGAGTTCAGTAGCTATATTTACAAACCTAAGGTAGTACGGTTTGTTGCCCTTGTGAGTTGAGACTGTTTCTGAAGAGGTGCGTTTTAATTGACATATTATGCCTTTAGTTCCAAACACAAATTTAAAGCGTGCACAAGCGAAGTTTTGTAAAGCAGCATGCATTCAAAACACTTACAAGAATGAAACGGTTCATTACATTTGTGAGTTTACTTTTAGAACTAAGACTCACTGAGAAACAGTTAATTATACAATGCGATCAAAAGATTGTGATCTCTTGCTGAAAGCAAGAAATGCAAATCTGTTTCTTTTGAAAAATAAATCTTTATATATAATCTTGTCTTTATATAGGGTCTGTTGTGCTCTGGCAGTTTAGCGGTTTAGGCCAATTTTGGGTGCCTGTTCGCGGGCGCTTTTATATTTTTCAGGCGGTTTATGGTTGAGAAGTTGTCGCGCGGTTGCGAAAAATCATAAATTTAATTTAGCTCGACACTTTCAGTTTTCGCGTGTTTTTGTCGCAGTTATTCAAACTTCTTGAGCAATCTTTGAGTTTCTGAAAAGCCCATTAGACGTCAAAAGTTTTTGTTCGCTAGTTACTGAACGTAGGTAGAAACAATTTTCTCTGTCCTTAACATCTTGTAGTTTTTGTGAGGCGAAATACTATTATTGAGCTGACTTATCGCCCTTAACAATTTGTTTCGTATTGGTAAAAGATGGGATGTGCAGTGGTCTTATGGTTGATGCGCTCGCCTCCGGATCGAGCGGTCTGGGTTCAGGCCCTGGCCGGTACATTGCAATGTGTTCTTGGACAAGACACTTTACTCTTGCTGTTTCTCTCTTCATTCAGGGGTATAAATGAGTGCTGGCGAACCTATATGCTGTGGGTAACGCTGCAATAAACTAGCATTCCATCTAGGACGGGGGAGGGAGTACAAATACTTCTTTTTGCCTCCCTACAAAAACCGAGATAAGCTCCCTCCTGATGGGCAACTTGGTTCACATGCAGACTTAACCCTAATGAAAAAATATTGGTCATGCCGATAATCGTCGTTCTAGTAGGGAAGTTCCTCTTTTTAAGGAAAAACGAAAATAGCCTGCTTCAAATGTACGACTTCTTATACGGCGTCTGCATACGAGCCAAGTGGCCCAACGGGCCGGGGCTTATCCCGGTTTCTGTAGCATGAAGTGACTAGGAATATTTCTACTCCCCCCTGGATGGGAATCTACTACATCGAAGAGTTACCCGCGCCATTAAATTGGCCAGTACCCATTCATACGCCTACAAGGGGGAGGAAGGCACTGTGAGTGTTTCGCCCAAGTCCTCGGTCAGGGCTCCACTGTTTTATAATAGACCCTCTTTATAAAATCACCAAGCATATCCAAGGGCTACCGGTATCTCACTTTATTTTAACACTGCGGAAGTGATCACTTGATGTTCCCAAAATAACAGTTATTGCCACAAGCTAAAGTACTGTCAAGGTCAATTTCAAAATTCACGTGATTCGAGCCTAATGGCAAAGAGATAAAGTGAAGTTCGATTAATCATGGTCGTATTTAATTACTCAGAAGTATTTTTGTGGTGTTTGCGGCTTTAGAGGCTTGTCGGCCGTTCCAGTCTAGTGGACTGTATCATTTCACAGTTCATCGGCTGGTCTCAAAGAGATACGACCTAGCGAAAAAAAATCAAACTGACGGAGTCGGAAGGTTAATAATGATTCAGCTTACGACTCCGTCGCTTATAATCGAGTAAAACTACATTGTCGTTGTCGAAAGCAGGAAGCCGAAAAAAGAATGAAAAAATCACAATGCTTGATTCTCCATTGGTAGGTTCCTCCTCCTCTTCTGCTTTCGACTTTCGCGCGGATCAACTAAACGTCTTGGTCGAGTAATATGATTGCATGTAACAAATCACCTGGACACTGGTGTTTCCTTATCAGAGAAGATTGAGATTCCTGGGAAAAAATTGCTTCAACGTTTCCCCACTGAACCCAAGGACGACTTTATACGTCACAACTTAAGACAGGAGGTAAAGCCTTTGCAAATCGAATGGAATAAATAATCGTAACCGGCTTTCTTTAATAGCTAATTAGTCGTTTTTTTACCTCAGATACTGATGAAGTTTTTTTTTTTTCGGAATGTTTTTTGTTTCGCAAGTTTTCATTGCAGGATAGTTCGAAGAATGAATGGCCTCTTAACTATGAACTCTTGCGGCGTCAGTCACGTAAAAGTCGTTTAAAACTCAGCATTGCTTCATGCAAAGACACCTTCCTTGGGGCAATAAGAATCGTAATGATGCGCAATTTAGTTTTCTGGAAGGTAGCGCTGCAAAACATCACTTATGAGATAGAAGTCAAATCTTGCTCGTAAATTGTCTCAGTATATTAGCATTCGTGGCTTGTATACGATTATTTACTCCAGCTGTTTTCAAAGCAGACAAAGTCTGATTCCGCAATGTCATAATAATGAGCATTCTTTTGTTTGGTGCATATTTTTGCTAAGAGTTCACTTATTAATTTAATTCATTCCTATTCTCTTCAAACACGCCTTAGTAATAGAGGAACGTGGCAAGCCATAGGGGTTTTCGTGTTAGCGAACGTTGAGAAACGATTTTCCACCCTACAAACGAGTTATAAACAAGTTTTAATTCTACCTTAAGATTTTGGTGAACTTTGGGATCGAAAATGAACTCGAAGGACTCCGTGACTTGGAATGCCCCTAGCCTCACAAGGACAAGGACACATTCACTTGAGTTTTCTAGACATCTTTGTGGAAGTCCAAGACCTAAAGCATTGACGAACAAAAGGCCTTCAAAATCTTTCAGCGACACAGATGCCATGGGACTTCTTGGGCAAACAACTCACGGGAGATATCGAGAGATAAACGGAAGAAAGCCAATGTTTGTTGGACAGCCGGCGAACCGCGTCGAAAGGATGTCGCAAAAACAAGTTTACAATACGGATGACTCATTTCACAGAAAGTACGGCAATAAGAACGAAAGGCTAGACTTGCAAGCTGGCAAGTCATCAACGCGATTCGTGAACAGTCCTGTAAATTCAGTTCTACATTGTCATAGTGAAATGAACGTCGACGACGACGCGCGATCCTTTTGCGATTCTGTTTCTTCAATAGCTTGTAGTAACTTTGTCAACGCTGATACAGAGAAAGAAAGGGCAAGGAAAAATCCCATCTCGGACAAGATTGCAAAGTTTGATGTTATCGAAACATGGCTTCAGCAATTACCTAAACCAGTATTTTAGATTATCCTACAAGAGTCAAGCTGGCTTCGTATAAAAGTTGCTCTGTCAAACATAGTATCACATGCAGTGCACATCTCTAGCCAGGCGGAAAAAGAAAACGCCGTAGAAATGTACAAGCAGCAAACTGATTATGCAATCTTTAAAGCCTTCTTATCGTGATAAAGTCATCGGCATCAGTTTTAATGATGGTTATGACGAGTCATATCTAAAACATGTAAAAATTTGCGAAACGTGAATATCAACTTTTGTTTGTGGCTACAGGTTCATGTTTTGCATGGAAGAAAGATCGAAATTTCCAGAAGGTCAATGCTAAAGGTGTGCGCGCATTGTCGGCTGTAGTCACGGAACGAGATTTTTTTATAAGAACTACAACGCTGGGAACTTTTCGGAACAATATCAAGGCTTATCCGCAATTAGAAAGCTTCGATAACCGAGCGTAGAACGAGAAAAAATTTCCCGCGACGCGTAAAACCAAAAGACAAAGACCGTGGGAAAGTAGTAGAGGGTCTACTCCCATTAGACTTGCCTAGTAGGTAAAGTCTGAAGTCTACATCTAGACTTGTTTAACGGATGGGAGGAAGTTAGAAATAATACTTCCCTAGTGTTTCAGTGGATATCAGATCAAATTTCCAACAACTGAAATGAGTTTCTTTCAGGTGTTTTGGTCGACTGTATATAAAATAAACTTGCGATTATTATGTTCCTCCTTTCTAATAAAAACTAACTTATACTATTTAAAGTAAACATTCAAGTAATTTATCAAACTATAACGAGATCATTGTAAAGGCATATTAGAAAATGAATGTTGTTTTAAACTAGGTTTAATCCATTTTGTCGATTGTAATTAATCTATTATTTCATTAGAATAATGTGATCTTCAGTCCTGTGACTCTTTTTTTATTCTTTCTCTTGTATTTGTCTGCTTTACAATTTGCTCACTATTACTATCCTTTGAATTCTCCACTGATTTGAAGGTAATTTTGCTCATATCAAATATCAGATGTAAAGATATCAAGGTAATTTATGATTAGAATTTTGAACGAAACACACTTCTAAATCAAATACCTTTTATCAGATCTTTATTTATATCATTACATGTTTTGAATGCTTTTGTTCGAGTAAATGCAATCCCGTGTAGTGCGCGTGCAAATGTTATAAAAGAATAAATAAAATGTTACTTTATTGACTTTCTTGGTTTTTCTAATGACAACTGTCCAAAGTATTAAAGAGAGTTCTCAGTTTTATCCAAGGCAAGGGTAGCTGTAATGTGCTAAGATAGTTCAACAAATGGCTGCGGTCAGACACGACTCAGTGCTGTCGACCGCACTGCTACGACCACTTGCTGTGATTGTTTTGTGCCAAATTGAATTGTCCACGTCAAATCTATTTTGATTCTTGAGACTATTAGTAGGAAATTTAAAAAAAGCCTGCACAGCTGAACAGTAAGTCACGTCCAGCAAGAGCAAGTTAGCATTTTCACGAAATAGCGTTTTTCATATAAATTATTATGATCGTGGCAACGAACGAAAAGCGACGTAGGCCTACCTCATCAAGTTTTCGTAGCTCGTTGTTAAATTTCTTTTTTCCTCAACAACTGAGCTCTTCGTTGAACCGTGACCACGAGCAAGTTCTGCTCTGACATGACTCCCGGGTTTCTTAACTCATAGGTTTTTGCCTAAGAAACTTGTCATGAAAGAAAAATTCATATTGTATCTAAGAGCGAGGTAAACTTGCCAAGGTATCAGTAATTCACGTTCTCGCTAAATTTCATGCGGCTGTGTCTATTTACGTCTCTTACATAACAAACAGGTAGCAATTCAACAGGTAAATTAGAGAAAAATAGATTTCCTCTATCCGAGAACTTTGTAATCACTACTTAAGCAGAATACAATCGATCCAACTTTAATTTTTTTCGCGACCCTATCCGCGCGTTCAAAAAATACAAGGCTGTGAACTGTGTAAGCTATTACCAGTTTTGTCTCTTAATCAATTATTCACCCACATTTATCAACAATTCAACGGGAGAGCAATCTTCAGCAACAAGGAAGTTTGAAAAGCAAGTGGCATCCTGTAGTGATAAAGAACTTTCAGCAATCAAGTACGTTGATAATTGTTGTTTAACGCCTGTCCAACATTAAACTCACTTACGTAATCAGTTCTAAGCAAGAGAGACTGGACCTACCACAACTGTAAAGACCAAGGAGAAAGTGTTTCCTACTATTCACAGCAGATACAAGTATTTTCATTCTACTGTACAAACAGCTGAGGACAGAAGGAAAAAGTCTCACTTTTTGGCTTTTTCCGTTTCTCTTACATGTCATGTTTGACCTCTCTGTTAACAGCAAATAGTAAACCTCAGATTGGTGTTGATTCTGGAGAAATTTCTCAATCTTCTTAAACAAGAAGTAATTTTACTACAGCATCGTCACGTAGTAGAATGGTCATATTTTGTCGTCACTTTTGATGGCAAAACGACTCAATTCAGGTCAAATGCTTCGGAAAGATCACTTTGCTTTGGGACAGCAAACCTGTGAGTTACAGTGTACCAAAGCAGCAAGGATAAAAAGAAACTGATCAAACCAAAAGGAACTAGGCTCAAACAAGGCTTGGAGTCAATTTTAAGAATCTGACGTAATATACATGAATTTAGACCTGTTTAAAGCTCGCCCAACTATAGGGTAAGAAATCTAGCACCAGACCTGTTAAAATTCAGTTATTGATGTAAATTCTGTAAATTTTGCAATGTGACAAATAATAAGCAGAGTAACTTTAAAATTGGAACACACATGTGACGTTATCTGATCTGCTCACAAATTTCCAAATAAATATTAATAAAGAGGTAAGTAAAGAAACTGTGGTGCTGCGTCGTTGGGTAGTATTACAAGATAATTTGGTTTTATCAGCTGGATTGATAATGTGAATTGGCCACTGAATCTCTTTTCATAAAACCAAATTATCTCAAAATAAATTAAAGCCGCAACAACAATTTGCCAAACAAAGACAATGTGACTAATATCGAATTTATAACTAATCAAAGACACGACATAAACCTTGTTATTATATCAACTTATATCACCAATCATCTGTTGACACGTCACACGCTTTATTTAGCTCTAGCCTTTCGAGTTGAACGTATTACAACGTGTTCACCATTCTCTGTCTGAAGTTTCTTGTTTGTCTGTTTTTGTTTTTGTTTTGGAAGGTCGATATGGCTGCAAACAATAATATTGAGAGCAGTGATCAAACATACGCCTCTAAACTATCCGTGTTGGTCACCGACGACCTAGATGTTGTCAAGTAGGTTTCTCAGAAACGTCTGAAGTCACCGTGACCAACAATTATACAAGCATACACGCATGACGTCATCTCACTGTCAATCAAAAGTAAAGTTCCCATTTGCTGACTTACCGTATCGAAATTAAGATTTACAAACTTTGGAACAGATGACGGTTGCTGAAATTGCGTCCTCTCCAATGGAGGAATGCGAAGAATAAAACGAGAGATGGACACGAAGAGAGATAACTTAACATGGAGTACCTTGCGTTTTAAGAAAGAAAATTGTTTGTCGTACTTAAGACATCTTTGTGTTACCACGAGATCTGCAAATATTAGAGAAAAAAGACCTGCAACATCATCCAGTGATTCTGTGTTCACGTCGCCTCTTGCGCATGCAGGGTTTGAATCGTACGATTATTTTAGGAGAAGAAATTTAACACTCCAAAGCTTCCAAGGCCATGTGCCGCGTGAGGTGTACAACAAGGAGAGGACATTTCACAGAAAGTTCGGCACTATGCCTGTCATGCTCCAAACGCACACTTCAGCATTAACACCAGATCCAACAAGAACAAAAACTAGTCCAGCCAATTCGAATTCAATTTGCTATGGCATGGACGACGATGCAAGCTCGTTCTGTGAATCTGTTTCGTCAATCGCTTGCAGCAGCATTACCCACGTGGACAAACAGGAAAAATGGACCAAAGATGCTCGGGCCTTATCGGACAAGATTACAAAGTTTGATGCCATCGAAAAGTGGTTACAAGGTTTACCCAAGCCAGTTTTTAAGACTGGTTAAGAAGATCTCTGAGCGTACAAGGCTCGTTCCATGAGTAACGCACTCCCAGTCGAGTTGCATGACATTGTAAATATCTAATTAGTGCGATATTCGTAGCAAACAGTGCATAGTAAACTGTAGGTAAGGACCTTAGTTCCTACATTCAAGCTAACAAGAAGACAAAAATGTACTTCTAAACATCTTTAATACTTCCACCTTAGTTTATATTCAGTAATCACCGGCCGTAATTTCTGTTGTAGATAAATCTTTGTATTAATAGAAAATTTTAACATAGCGTAAAAGGGGTGAAAGTTACTTTTTCAGTCAGTGAGTGAGTCAGTCAGTGAGTCAGTGAGTCAGTCAGTCAGTCAGTCAGTCATTCTGCAATCAGTGGCTCAGTCAGACACGCAGGTAGCTAGCTACGATTGTTAGTTATACTTAGGCAATTTGTTAGTCAATGTAGTTCATTAGGAACCAAGTTTCTTCCTCACTCCACACTGCGTAACACACAAAAAAAGTCCGGCTGCGTCTTCTGACGTTACATCTGCCATATAACTTCATCAATTAAGGTCCAAATAGGTTTTAATACATTTTTCAGCCGGCTAAGAATATTTCCTAAGCCAAAGCAGCAAATGTTTGACTTCGCTATTATGTAATTTTCTAAATATATCATCTCTTTCATTACGTGCGTGGGCTGGGTTCATAAGATCGCGGAAAACATTCCACACCTTTCAAAGCATCAGAAAAACAAGAGTAGTATTATCTACATCATGAGGTAGCTCGTCAAGTATATATGGTCTCTTTTAAACCTTGATGATGGCGATCATCTAACGGTACAAATCTGCGAATAGTGAACTCTTCTTAAACCGAAGAAGCTTCTACAGTTCCTTGCTATTTGCTGTTTCGTGGAATATTTCCTTCGCCACGAACTTTTATTCTAACAAATCAATTAAATGCAGAAACAAATTTTGCGTATTTGATGATGCTTTAAAAGCAACCTTATGCATCATTAAAGTTTAAGAGCCAGCCAGCTTTTAAACTTTTAGATGAAGTTCACCATTGTTCAAGTTATCCTAATCGAGCATTGGTTGTCTGGCCAAGTGGAACTGGAGTTGTACTTAAGTTAATATGGAGATTTCAGAGTCATAACTGAAGTACCGTGGAATATGTAGCACAGCGTAAACTGCTGCTAACCAGTCAGACCATGGAAGCATGATTTGTCGTATTAGATGACAGAGTTTTTAAACATCTTGTCCTGTGAAGTATTTAATCATTTTACTTTTGTAGCTTACGTTGATTCTTTATAGCTTACGTCAACTTCATAAAACCCTACATTAGTCAGAATTTTTTTAAATAATAAATATTAATAATTATTAGTTATTAAAATATCTATAGTATTGAAGAGTACGTTTCAGTGAATGTCTCTTAAGGCTATATTAGTCTTCGAATTTCTCGCCCAATCAGCCAAAATTAGAAGCACTTTATTACTTGTTAAGTTTTCTGTTTACATCCAGATTCAGTCCGAATAAGCCAAAATGTTGTGCGTGTAACAAGAAACGTCTCCGAGCCCCGGAAACATTGTAGCACCCTTTGTTGTTAAAATGCTCAAGAAAGATGGCGTTACCAGGAGCAGCTTGAGTTACTCATCAGTGGATAGAAAGGGGAAATTGTCACTTAACTTTTCAAGACATTTATGTGTCTCAACAAGAATGGCAAGATCTTTGGAAAATCAAAGGCCTGCAAGAAGATTTAGTGATTCCGAAACCACGACAACTCGCAAGCGAACAGATTTTCGGCCATTTGATTACTCCAAGGAAATGTTCGGTAAACGTCAGAGCGCTGAAGGATCCCAAGCGTACAATATAGGCAAGGGATTTCAGCAAAAATACGGCTACACGAATGCAACTCAAGGGACGAATACTTTAGAATCCTCTTCTCATTGGGCGAACAGAGAAGTACTAGATCAGTTGGACGATGAGACAAAGTCATTCTGCGATTCTGTTTCATCAATCGCTTTCAGCAACTTTGCTAGGACTGATGTGGACAAGCGAACACCCTTGAATAAAAGTGTTCCTGACAAGATTGTAAAACGTCAAGCCATCGAAAAGTGGTTAGAGAGTCTGCCTGAACCAGGTTTATACTGAAAAGTCCCTTAAAAATACAGTTGGTTAGATCTTGGGGCATTGTCGACTTTAAACCGCCCAGCGTAGTTGGTTCAGGCCTAGAATTAATACTAAAAAGTTAGGTTTACATACATGTGGCATACATGCCATTAAGAGCTAGGGGACAAAATGGATACAACCGCTGCATGACTCAGCTGCAATAGACATTATTCTCAGACGCTTATAACCTGGTAATCGAGGTATCACGTGTAATTAACCACTACACGTTTACTGCGTATAAACTTATGATGAAAATGTATATGTATAACGTACGTTTACGGTCTAGAGGACGCCAATTGGACAAAACGCCAGTGCTAAATGGTCGGTCGTCATTATCGAGAGGCATTGTTTCTTTAAGTGGGTAAATTTGTTAATAACCCATCATGAAGTCACGAAATATTTAGAAGCACTGCGAAAATTGCATCAACGTAAAAATGCTTCTTTCTTTCGCGGTTCAAATGCTTCAAGTGATGTAGATACGGAATGGAGAGTAAGTTATTTGTTGCCAATTCCAGGTAAAGGGTAAAGACTAGGGTAAAAGGGACAATGGAAACAATTAACTCTGCATGGTTACTATATTCCGTTGTGTTTTTCAGTAATAAATTGTCATTTTTATCATTTCCCTTGTTATCGGATAAACGCTTTTCTTTTCATAAATTAGCTCGAATATCGATGAAGAAAATCCTAAATTTCGATTAAACAAAAGTAAAATTCAATCTGAAATACCCGTGCTACCATTACGTCGGTATTTGTAAAGTTTTAAGGATGCAACAAACCAACGGTTGTGCTTTTATTCCTTTGTTTCTTTTTCCCAGCTTCACGAAAGAAGATTTACCGACGCTATATAGAAGCATTATCTATATTGGTCAAAGTGGCCACGTTGTTTATTCCAAACAGACGCTTCTTAACAGGATTGTCCATTTCCCGGTATTTGTTCACATTCAAAAACCAATCTGAACGTTGATTATCGTTAATAATATAACGTTAATTTCTAATTATTGAAACTTGGCTCTTCCTTGCTTCTATTGAAGGCGAACGAGACAGATACTTAGGCCTGATGTGATCTTTTGTGTTATATTTGAGGAACCTCTACAGCGTCATAGGTAACTAAAACCATCGCGACTTAAAGCCGTTACTGTTTACGAGAGCTGTGATTACTCCGGGAAAGTGTTATGAAAACATGTCAGAAACATGTAAAAGAACCTTGTTGCTTAATGTTTCGCTTTTATACAGCAAGAATGCAATGATATAAAAATAGGCGCTTTCGTACACACTAAATGTCAATAAGTTACGAGTACTCAAATGAATCCAGCATGCTCCGGTGCTTGACAAATGGTCATCAGTGGGTTTTTTTTTCCCAAAATGTCATCCAGTGGCAACTACTGACATAGAATGAAATTTCGTTTCAAAGAATTGCATTCCGGTTGTTCTTTGCAGGTATCGTCAGTGCTTCCACTTTCATTTTTTAATGTAAATAATTATGTAGGATAAGTACTCGCGTGAGTTGTACAAACCACAATATCTTAGACATAACATCTTGTGGCGAAGCTCTTAATAAAGTACTACGGTATATATAGAACTGAGTTTCAGAAGAAGTCAAAGAAAGCTAGATACCTTGCAAAACGTAACTGTGAATCTCAGTTATAGTGGTCCTGCACTTAGCTATACAAGCACTAAGCTTAGCTAGTTCGCAGGCATCCCACTGAAACAAAGGAAACAAACATTTCAAATAAACGTAACATAGACCCTATGCATAAATGGCTGCCAATTAAAAATTCTTTACTATGTATTTAAATTAGCCTAACTAGAACAAAAATTCTTTTTGAATTATCAACTCAAAAACAAGGTTAGTTAGGCTAATTTTAATACTTACAAAAGAATTTTGTATTTTGAATTTTAGCAGCCATTTATGCATAGGGTCTATAGTTAAAAATCCCAACTGGCAGGAGACAGAGTACTTGGCTATTTACAATTGTGGCATTGTGGTATGTATTTTTAGATAAAGGCGGTACGGAACAGAGGATTGTGTGGGTGTTTTGTGGTTTTCCTAAAGAGTGTGAAAGAAAGCCGGAAGGTTCCACGTAAACAACGGGAAGACAAATAATTCACCCCTAAAAAATATGTTTACTCCCGCAGGAGAATAACAAAATTAATAGGTTTAGCTAAAAGCTAGTGGAAAATCTAGTGGTATTTTTGTTGAGATAATAAGTGTAGCTCTCAGTCTTCAATTTCAAAAAAATGAACACCTTTATTACATCTGTGAATTACCAAGCCCAATATCTGTGCATCTACCACAATATGAACCTTACTTTCATCATCGGTAAACAGAATTAAAACTTGAGACTTAACGAATGTCACCGAATTCCTCAAGTGGATTATACATTGATTCTTGTATCATAGCCTGAAGTTATCCCAAACAACAAACACAATGTCTGTGCTCACGAGACTAACCGATTGATAGGTTAAGTACAGGTCTCTAGTATGTTGTCATTCCTGCTAATGCATATTTTTACCAATATCATGCAGGAAATATCAACAATTTTTCGTGCTTTTCATATGCCAAAAAAATTCGTATATCATTTTATCATGCAAAATTTAGTAAATATACAATTTTTCATAAGAATCCGTATCAAGTTCATGAAAAAATTGGACCCTAAACTTGCAAATGTTTACAGAGAAATGTTCGTCAAAGAGCAAGCGTTGCCCCCTGGCATACATTTCTTTGTAAACATTGCAAGTTTGACTTCTCGCATTTTCAATGAGTATACAAATGATTCTTAATGAAACTTCGGATATCTACGATGAATTCGGCATGATAAATCAAGGGGTGAAAGGTTTTTTTTTTTTGACTGAAAAATCGATCGAAAATCTTGACATCAGTAAAAAAGTCTATTAGATGTGATGGAATTTTTCCCAGCCAAGAACAACGTCATTATGAAAACTTTTAACAATTATTTGGTGAAACGGCTGACTTCATTTTGGCCAATTTCGTCTGGAGACATTATCGATTGGACTTACAAGATGACCACCAGGGACCCCTTGACACGGAATGAATGGAGTTCGACGATTAACCATTTTTCTTCTGACTACTCCAGGCGTCTGTGGGTCTCAAAAAAATCTTCAACGTTATTGAGAAATTATTATAGAAGCCAAAATTACGACGTAAGGCAAAACAGGTCATGCGCCGCATGATGTACCACTATGCAATACCTTCTAGAAAATACTTAATAAGCATGCAGCATAACACAAACAAGTCGAATGCCACAGAGAAGAATGTTATGCATGGACAAGACATTCCGCAGAAAATTGGCTCACAAGAATAAAATAGTAAAAAATACCGGTATGACCTTCGAGTTCGAGGAAATTATTGCATTGTGGAATAAGTGAGGATAGGAAGTCGTTCTGTGATTCTGTTCCTATATGATTGCTTGTAGGAATATTATCAAAGACAACAAAGAGAGAATGAAAAACATGCCCCGGCGAATATTTCGAGTTATCGTAATAAGATTAAAATTTTATGCCATCAAAGAGTGGCTACAAAACTTACTCACATCAGTTTTGAAGCCTTCGACGTTTAGAATGAACATGCATATGTACTTGCTTCGATTTCCAAAGGGGCTAAAGCTTATGACTAAAGGTCCTAAAGCTTATTGAGCGGAATATGCACTGGGGAAGTCAAATTCCAACAAGCCGAATCGGTAGCAAGCAATGCCTAGTGAATAACGGAGGTTTTAGAGACTAAGAAACAAACAAATAAGCTTTTTAATGCACGAAAAACTTACATGTTTCTGAGAAGTTTAATAAGAGTACTTCGATCTTAAACCGTCGTTTTCACTTGTCGCATGGTTCAAAAGAAAACTGCATGTAAACATTCTGGCGTAGTTAGCAGCTCCCAAAGTTGTTATAATTACCGACCGTCGTCATCTCCGTAATAGATTTGATACTGCCGTATTGATATCTAGAGTATGTCATTCTACGGCAAAAACAAAGTTGTTATCCCGCCGTTTAGTGACGTCATATCAGTAGACCGTTGGCAGATATTTCACTGACCGGGAAAACTGTCTGACTCTGTGAGACTTGAAAGCTCAAATGTAATACTCGTTGAAATTTTTGGTGGGGGTGTGCCGCCTGCATCTCCAAATCCAGAACCAATTTCAGACCAAAAAATGCCATTTCCCGCACCCGTTTTCAGACCTGGCCTCAAAAATCCATACCCGTTTTCAGACCTCACCTTGTACGTGATTAAGCATAATAGGTAAAATTTAGCTGGAATGATATATTTTATCTATTTCTCTTTCTCTCTCACCAGTTACTCGCCCCGGTTGCTGGGAAGAAAAATAATTTTATAAACTTTCGTAAACCTTCCCCCGATAACCATACCTAATTTCAGACCAAAATGTTCAAAATCTATAGCCATTTTCAGACCAAAACGGCTTAAAAACCAAACCCTTTGGGGCGGCACATACCTATATACCTTATATAGGGAATGTAATCACCTACGCATTCCAAATTTTCTTCCATTACTTGACCTACAAAGATTGAAATAGAACTGAGCCCTAATTTTGAACAATAATATCTGATTGCTACTGATTCCGTGATCGAAGTGTTTTTATACTTAATTAATGGCGCTTTTTGAACACTCCATTTTGTCACGGACAAGTGACTCTCTTTCACTAAAGCTATTCGTCCAAGTGATTTCAGTTTATGGTAATCGTTTATCGCATCTATTTTATTACTCAAAATTAGTTCCAAAAAATAACAAAAAAAAACAATATGTTAATCTTGCAAAGTTAGCGGTTTACTCGGTAATTATTTATATTGAGCTTTTCTAGTGGCGTATATTGGTCCGCCATGTGTTCAAGCAACTGTGATATTCACATACTCAAACTAACCCACGCTCACTTGTCTTGTGAACACCTTATGAAGTCATAATTGATTATTGCAGTTATCCGCACAACTTAAGCAGTTGTGAAATTAAAGCCTGAAAAATACATTCAGGGAGTGTGCGGGATTCGAACCCATGACCTCTGTAATACCGAGGCCGTGCTCTTCCCAACTGAGCTAACAAGCTAACTAAGGGATTGTCACTTTGTGAGTTCGCCATACCCGTAGATGGGAGGAGATACAAGTTCCTCGGTTCAAATAGATGGTCTTTTGATATATTTACTTGTATCTTATGAACACTTAATAGCAACATTAATGAAAATTCCTTTCCTTTTGATTGCCTTAAATTCTATACTTGTTATAACCAGTTAACAAATTGCTTACATTTTTCCATAGGTCGGTTCAATATTGAGATGACGTCAAAGTGTAGTAGGAACAAAAAAATGGCACGCGACACCAAGTGCGTCACTGATGTTCTCAGCACATTTGACGTCTTCTGTGATCAATTACTAACAGAACGCGGGTCAATATGGAATAATAAAGAAACAAAACAATGTTATGATGTCATAAGTAAGAACCAATCAAAATGCGAGAATAATTCGTCCTACTGTACAGTTAGTAGTCAAAATTTGGTGATTACTAAACCCAGTATTGAATGAGGTTATATAGTAAACGGTTTGAACCCAGGAATGCCAGTAGTTTCCGTCTGAAAAAAAGCTATTGCTGGTGAAAGACGTTACGTTTCGACAACCTGAGTGCAATAAATCAAAGAGCTACAAACAACCAAACAAAATCATTCTCCTCAGTAACCATCAAAGGCTCTTTTCAGGCTACCCTCACCCTAACAGGACGAATTAGTATTAAGCCTATGTGCATGTGAAGATGTGTTGGATGAAGTAGAGAGGAACAGGAAGGAATGGCTCAATGACGAGCGGTGAAGTGTCCGTCGTGAGTCCGGCCCTGTATATAAACGACTCAACAAGATCTGGAGGGAGGAAGATATCCTGGAGGGATAGAGGAAAGGCCTCCTCGCTACGTTTACGAAGAAATCCGATACCACGCATGAATACAATTGGAGTGACACTATTGAGTTGGTTATTGTAGATAAAGCTCTAGATAGGCCGGAATGTGCTGGATCAAATGAAGCTGTCACTAGCTTCGTTGTTGAGTAAGACAAGGCGGGTTTCCTCGTGATCTTTCGGAGCATTTGAAAATGTGGTGGTTAGAAAACACACGATCACTTCTTCCATTTAAGACTGAGTGACCCACCCATGACCCACCCATGAACCACCCACTATTGCTGCCCCCGGAAGGGCACCAACATGGCGTCCCCATAAGAAGCTCAGTAAATCTAGGTGAAAACGTAACAACGCGGGAATGAAAAACCGCGCAGATCTAATTTTGGGATATGATAGATGATTGGCAAATATACTGTGACCTTGCCAAGATCTACAGGTATATGCGGTTATTCATCCGCGCGTTATTCAGGAAAGTGGTTCAACCAAATTTATAGAGCTTTGTACGGGAGACGCCAAGTTGGTGCCCCTCCGAGGGTAGACTGTTCACAGTCCCCCTATTTTGCCGTGAGATCGTACCATCTTGGTATCTTGATGCGAGCGAAACTGGGGAGAGTACAGAATGCCCGTGGAAAGGGGTGTTGGAGGTTCGGCGGGCAGAAAAATATTTTTTTAACATCACCACCCGTACGCACACTGAGGCATTTTCTACTCTCCTTAGTTTCACTCACATCAAGAGACCGAGATGGCGGCCAGCCAAACTCACCGATTGACATCTACGATCTCACGGAAAAAAGGGGACTGTGAAGAGTGTTTTCCGACGGACATTCTGAGGTTACTGTAGACCTTCAAAGACCGAATTTTGCGAATTTTTTTTTTCTGTGCTCCTGATATAGCTAAAACATCGATTTAAACTTGTTGAAAAAAGTTTTTTTAAAATCATTTAATGATCGCGAGATTTCGGGGAAAAACTATTTTGGAGAATAGTCAATAAATAACTAAAGGCGGCCATACAATTGAAACGAAAAATTATTTCTCTAGAGTTCCGACACATTGAAAGTAATAATTCGTCTAGTGCAAGGACTGCTCATTTAGCGAAAACTTGTGCGAAAACTCATTTTTGTTGGGCCAAGTTTTAATGTAATGCAACGCCTTAATTAATATTTGGAAATTCAAACGTCCGAACTCTATCGAGTTATGGAAATTAAAGACGTCACATTAACACAAAGAAAAGTCCATTAAACTTTCAAATCAGTGGTCACGTTCCTAATCGCGTGTCTAAAAAACAAACATTATCAGTTACGCAACATCGCTACTGCCTCGGGCTACATTCAAATTCGCCACATTCAATTTGTCACAAGTGCGCCAGCTTCCACCAGGACCATTGTTGTTCCAGACGTCGATAAGGCGAATGAACAAGTAAATCAACAACAAAAAGTAGTAAAACACAACAAAAAAAGTCAACACTTGTCGTGAACTGCAACTTCGGTGCTATAGCCTTGTGGCAAAAGGATTCATTTTGTGTAATTTCCTTAATTACCACAGAAAACCCTGAAAACACGCAATCTCAGTCGGCTTTCCAAATCGCACAGGCACTAATGTTGAGTCACTATTGTCTCATATAATTTGGAGTGATGATGGCTCTAATACTGAAGGGTTCCGGCAAAACCGATTTAATCAAAAATGAAAATTTTCTAACTGATTGCAAATTATATTTGACACAGCTGTAAAAAGTGAAATTAAACCTCGACTTGAAGTGAGTAGAAGCTGTGAAACGGTGAGGAGAACCGTGTCGTCCACTGACACAATCTAAAGTGACTGGCTTTTCTTACAGAAAGTTATCCGAAACAATACGTGGGGTGGAGAGGTGGAGGGAGGTGGATGTGCTAAATAAACCGAAAACCCACATACATATATACATACATTATCTTTGTTTTTTCTCGGATTTACAGAGTAGCTTGTAATAAGCTAACATCTTCGAGGAAAAAGAAAATGTAAAGACAACAAACAAGGGAAAAATGTAAAAACAAAATACTAAGTGGATAAATAAAGTGGTACACAGATAAATCAAAATTACCTAATGTAATATTAATATATAATATATAAGATCAGTTCCAAGTATGTCGATTGCCTTCCGTGATTACGTAACCTGGTCTGTGCATGCGACTTGACATTTCAGTCCCAGGACTAAACGACATGACAAACAACAAAAATCTTATTTGCAAATAAATAGATCTTTTTCAAACTTTTTTTTTTCTTCAAAACCCACGATAAATTCCCTAAACAAGTTACAGTTGCTACACATCGGTTACATCCCACACAAATAACTGGAATGTCAATGCATATATGATCTTAGTACAATAGAAGTTCAAAAGTTAACTACCTATTGAGAACATGACTTCCCACTTGTGCTGCCTCTAGATAACAAATTTTCTGGAATTGGGTTATAACTTCAGTATTTGCATAATACATATTCAGTATAAATGGCACTAGTCGGACGAGATATTGCGTACGGCACTGAGGTCCTTCCACTACAACGACTTAACCATTTTATGGTCCATTTATGGTCTGTTCGGTTAATATTGTTTTGTTATTTAATGAAGATCGCACACTGGATGGAGGTCGGGTTCTTTATAGGAACTTCCACTGTGCTGAACCCAGCTGAAGATAGCCTTGCGTTGTGAGATGATGAATTCCTTCTCGTCTTCATCTGCTAAAATTGATCTTGATGAACTTCCCGACGTTATGCTGGAGCATGCAAAGCTCGAGAGAGAATCGCAGAAAGATTTTTCCTCGAAGTTGTCCTTGTCTTCGTTGATTGGTGCTGTAACGAGTCGTGGAAATATTGTCCATGCGGTCTTTAGCTCCTTTCCATTTTTTTTCTCTCTGCTCAAATTGTCCCAATTACCAGTATATTCTCCGCTCGGGTCACTGTAAGATCTGTATTTTCTCTCAAATTGTGTGTCAAGGGTGACGATCCCGTTTGATTTCTTTCTCATTGCATTTTGAAAAACCAGCTTTGGAAATCTTGAGCTGCTTTGTAAGCTGCCACGACGACTGTGGGATCCAGTAAACCCTGTGTCTGTGGCCTTTCGATGATTTCGCGGAGAATCAGAGTAAGTCGTTCTGCTGTCGAACGTTTTCTCGATAAAAGGTGCTTTATGCTTCTTGTCCTCCAGCGAAAAGTGTCTAACAATTTTTCTACTCATGGTACAGTCCAAGCAAGGTACGCAAGGGTATCAGCAGCCCAGGATGACGGTGAGGAAAATACACTCTGCCGTGGAAACAGCCTGCACGTGAATGAGTGCCTGAGAGCACGCACGGATATTTTTTTACTTAAAGACTGAATATTAAAATACTCAGTCAACCATATTGATGACAGTAAGAAACGGCACCTAAGCGTGTTATGGTAAACTTGCGTGACATCTCATGAAGAGAATATTGTTCATTAACGTTTCAGTTGCGGCGACAACCAATCAGTGAATATGTTATCAAACATTAGTATATGAAACATGATCGAAAAATAATTAAAAAAAACATTATTCTTTTTTGACGTCACCTATGTAATGATGACACTGGGGAGCTGTTGTTTATTGTTTTTATCTTGCCTTAAGCTATAAAAAACAACTTATGAATGCTTGAAATTTTGTATGTTCATGGACTTTTCAGTGTTTGGTTTGCAAATCTTCCTTTTAATTCCACGTCGCTAGAAAATGGAGGTTACGGAAGGCTTACGTAGATTTGAGGCTGACATCGTCCAAGGGAACAATCAAGAATCACTCACTTTTCTTCATGAGCAATCTACAATCTACATCAACTAATTATTTTTTTTCATGCTTGAGTTCACTAAATAATTAAATAAATGGTTTAAATTAAATGCGTGTTTATGTTGAACTCTTACGCGTTCGTCGTTTTAAGGACTGTACTTTGAGAAATTCATTATGATAAGTAAGTGTCGCAAACTGGTTAATAATTAACTTCGCTAACACCAAGCAAAACCCAAATGCCACAACTACAAACAGTGCGAACGGGATTTCTAAAATATCATAAATATTCATTTTAGGTATTTGTCGCTTGTGAGGTATCACATTCTGTAAAAATACAAAACCTGCCGCAGGCCAAGTGGAAAATCTGCCCAGGGAGAGGAACCAGTCTCGTTCATACTATTGGCATAACGACATAATGACATGCATTTGAATGAAACCTGAAATAGGGCACTGAAATCACATAAGTTGGTCTTGAACAGTCCGAATGAGACTCATAAAACGCGTCGAACAATTCCTCTAGAGTTCGGGAGGCAGGTCAAGTTGCCTCACGTGCGGTATACACCTGACTGCTGAACTTATTTACATAATTGCGTGATCTAGGAGATCGCATGGTGACTCTAAAAGTCGCGTACTACTTAGGAGGGCTAAAAATTGGTTTTTGGGTAAGGCCAGAAGTAGGGTACTGAAAATCACATATTTTAGCCTGATATAGTCTAAAATTCTGAAAATTTTCAAGAGACGCTTCGACCACTCCCTGTTCGGGAGGCAAGTCAAGTTGCCTCACGTGCGGTATACACATGACCGCTGAACTCATTTGCATAATACGTGATCAGATGATGACTTTAAAAGAAGCGCCCTACTTAGGACGACTAAAAATTGATTTTTGGGTGAGGCCTGAAATAGGGTACTGAAATTCACATATTTTAGCCTGAAAAGTTTTCAAGCGCGGCTTCGAGCACTCCCTCTAGAGCTCGGGAAGCAGATCAAGTTGCTTCACGTGCGAACTACACATGACTGCTGAACTCATTTGGATAATACGTGATCGCATGATGACTTAAAACAATTAGGCAATTAGATGAACTAATTTGCGAAGTTCATTTTTGAAATTGATTAATTGTGCAAGGGACTTTAGCGAGACGTCGCATCGCACCAAGCAAAAAAACAATCAACACACGAGTTCATTTGGTTATAAGTTTCTAATTAATTTCTCACTAGCGTACTAGTGAAATGAGACTCCCACCCTTACAAGGACATGTTCCTCCTAAAAACGTTTATTGCAATTGCCAGATGACGAATTCAGCAGAAATTCGAAACTTCCAGATGTTACTCTTGTTGAAACTTCTGTTACTTTTAGACAGCTACTCGCATTAGAAACGAAAGTCCCTTAATTAACTTCTAAAGCTTTTTACTAAAACTTGACATGGTGATTATCAGCCTGGAAATGGACCGAAATATCTCTAACATGACAACATGCTTTTCTTTTCACAAGAATCGTGTTTTAAAACACTTTTCCTCGGGCATGCGCAGAAATCAAACTTATCTCAGTACGGCTTTTCAGTTTTTAAATTTTTTTTCTGCCTTTTTTCTTTCTCACTATTATTCTGATCTTTGCGGTAGTGATTGATCTTCTACTGGGCTTGCTTTCAATGAAAACAATCATCAAAGCATCTTTGCCACGGGCAATTTTTACCCTGGAGCAGCCAAGTACAGTCAAGGGAAATTTTGCTGTGAAATTCACTCAAATTTCTGAGCATTTTCAAATTTCTGAGCATTTTCAGGCTCCAATGAGCCGATCACTCTAAACTAGGTATCATTGGAAAGGTCTTTTTCGCCTACAAAACTTGAATATAGTCAATGCCAATTTTTAGCGAAGGTGATGACGTCAGAATTCAAACAGGCCACCGCTCGGCCACCGCTCGTCAAAGCGGCAGAGGTTTAACTCTCGCGCCCTGAAATGGCACGGTAGATATGAAAAACGTAACGCTATGTTCTCATTCCATAGGTAAAAGTTAACACGTAATTAAACAAAACGGTTGCAAAGTCATATATTTTCAGTTTGCTTATTCAGCAAAATTTGAAATACACACCGAGTTGTTGGGTTCGGCCAATATTATGACTTGCTAATTAGCTTCTTACTTATTTACTCACCCAAGACATGATTACATAACCACACGAGTGGTAAGACTTCCACCCCAAAAAACAAAAAAATACTAGTCACGGAAAAAGAAAACGTTCTCATTCCACAGATAGGAGTTTGCTCGTGATCAACAAGGGCCAGTTCATCGCGAAACGATAAAGTAAAAGTAAGGGGTAAGCAATCGTGAACAATAACCCTGTTAATATACGTAGGATTAGTGACTAATTGAGTCAGAGAAAGATTGAGCGAAGCCGACACCACTTAAAAAATTTAATTTCATTTAATTAAAAAACTTTTTGGTTGGTCCCTATTTCCCTTCCACAGGTGTGCAGTAAAATTACAAAATATTTCATACGCATGTGTTTTAAAAGTAGATATTATATAATACAGCGTGATAAGTTATTTTTAGCGCACTTGGGAGGAACTTGGGAGGGGTGGTAAAAAACATCCTGGGTCTCGCAAAATTTGCGACTAATTTCTTGAGTTTTGCAAGTCTATGTCTTTGGGACCGTGACAACAAAAAAGACGCTAGTCTCATCTTCTCGTAAAGTCCTCTTCACCACGCAAAAATCTTCAACTTTCATTATTGGCGCGCAAAATAATGAATTTAAAATACTTGCCAAGCGAAATCTTGAATATCCAAATCTTCCATTTCAATATTTTGCAGGCTAAAATATGTAATTTTCTATATTTGGCACACCGAATTTTGAGTTTTCCAAATTTTAAATTTTCAATGATCAGTAGGCCTAATCCTAAATATCCAAATCTTAAACTTTCCATATTTGGCAAGCTAAATCCTAAATTTTCAAGTCTTGAAATTTTAACAAATCAGTTTGGCTTGCTAAATCTTGAATTTTCAATATTTGGCGTGCAGAATCTTGAATTTGAAATTATTGAATTTTCATGCCTTAAAGTTTCAAGTTTGGCAGGCCAAATCTTGAATTTCCAATTTTTGAAATATTAATCAATATTTATAGGTTAGAAATTTGAACACAAGGACAAGAGAGCACCATTTTAGCATTACAAATAAACCGCGAATTAATCAATATTTCAGACGTGAAATTACCATCAAAACGACAACATTTCAATTTCTGCTAAACGAGAAGATGACTAAAGAACCATTGTTCACGAAATTTGGACTGTTAATAATTCAATGTTGATACGCAAGATTGTCGCTGATATGATTCAAGAACCTGTTTAGGCAGGTTTGTATTTTGTCTGTTGGCCATTTTTTGTTTCTTATCTGCAGTGTAAGCTCCCTTGTCACTATTCACTTACGTTTGTAGGCATTGTGGCTGAGTATGACTACAGTTATATCTAAAGTTTCGTTTTTCTTTCTCTACATTTCATTTTTTTATATATTCTATCAACTACATGTTCGGGAAAAGGTCATTGCTAGGTGGAAGTTGCCACATGTAGGGTAATCAATCAGCAGTGAACGACGAACTCCTTCCGGGAACTGAACTATTTGGTCTCAGACTCGCGCATACTCTCGAGCGCGGCGTCCAAACTACTCTCTGAAGAAGCTGTGATGAGAACGTACAACGCTATTCAGGCTAGGATATAGTCGTACTCTGTACAATTTGTGAATAAATAATTTCAAATTTCCAAGTTCCTTAACAAACTCAATCCGCAGTATTCTCTTCAAACGCCAATACACAGACCTTCGATATATTAAAATTTAGTCTAACTTGGAAACTGCGTAAAGGGTGAGGCATGAGTAATTTATTTCTTTCGTTTTATTCCTCTAAGCCTCGATGTCTCAGATGTCTTTCTTGGTTCGCGAAAATAGACTGGGAATGAAAGGCGAGACCAATTCAGTGCTGCTCTGTAGAAAACAGTTTTTTTTAAGTTCAAATTCGGCTCACTTCTTGACTCATATATGCAATTCATCACTGCAAGGTGAATATTTACATTTACAAAAAACACAACAGAATTTTATTTTTTATGCGTATAGTCTTACTTGCCTTCACAAGTACACAAGTATGAGGTACGTGTAATTCACAAATGAAGCTAAGAGAAAATGGCAAATTAGTTTATGCGGTACGTCCCTAAGGTTGGAATGACTTCATTAGTACTCTCACCTTTGTGCTCTGGCATAAAAAGAAACGCATCAATTAACAACATTTGTCAAGTTATTCCTGTTATGCTTTTGATACAGAGAAGAACTAACCAATCTCAGCATGAAATAGAAACGCGACTTCCATAACATTAAGGAAAACCATTTACCTCAAAATTAGTCGAATTGCTGAGAATAACTACATACATGTATATTTCAGATTCACAGACATGTAGGCTAATACCGCTAATTTGCGCTCCTTATTGCTTTCTTTCTTTCTTTTAATTTTTCCAGCAGCTTGCGTTTATTCGTTATGAATTCTTGGCGACTCTCATTCGGATTATGTGTTTATTTTTCTCAGTTTTCCTATCATTGATGCACAGTACAACAAATTGTCAAATCACACCGTATTTTATTCACTTTTTTCATTGGTTCTGTGATCGCAGCACTTGGCTGTGTTGGTTTCGGAGTGACGTCTTGACCCGAAGGTGAATAAAAACATTTAATTGAGCGCGCGTGTAGGTTTTGATCGCAATCTGTATAACACCCTACGAAGTTTAAAAATGCAAATTCATACAAAACAGTTTCATCAGCTCACTGTGTAAGAAAAAAACAATTACCTCCTATGGTGACGTGTACGATTAATCGACAAAAATACTTCCTTTATTTGTAGGCTCGGTATTGTGACGACAGTAACTCAAAAGTGTCCACCAGTCGTGGTACAAAAGATGTAAAAATAATACCCAGAAATCGCAGAATATCAAAGAAAATTAAAAGGTATGTCGGCTCCCAACAGAACATTACAATACAGTGTTTACCGCCGTTAACGTTTAGTTCGTTTCTCTGAACAAAGTAATTTTCGCTGATGAAACATTTGCAAAGCCGTGGGTGAAAAGAACGTTGAATAATTTATGCTTACATTTGTTCCGATATAGAGCGTTCTCCTGGTGAAGTTGAAAGGAAAATAAGTAGATAAAATTGACATGGGTTGAAACTTCGACGAGGTGCCTTAATTAATGTTGGTAAGTGTCTGATTTCTTCTTTATCAATCGGGTGAATCTTTTTCTCTTCGCCTTTCGATTTACAAATCTAGCGCACTTTAACCGGAATTATACGTTGTGATAAAAACCAATTTATGTCTAAAGGCTAGCTTAATTCTTCCAAGTACCTTTTAATTTCGGGCAGCACAGATAAAGAAGCAAAGCTTTTTACAAAAGATTGCCTGTAAGTATAAAACAAGAATACAAGTAAGTCTGAACGAAGAAATTGACACATGCAGCAAAAACCAAAACACAGAGCAGTCCAGAGCGAAGAGTGGCGAAACTGAGCGGAAGGAAATTTTAATATTAAAAAATGTCATCAAAACCCCAAAGTCTTTAATATCAATACCATGGCCTAAATTATGACATTTTAAATTAAACGTCAGGTACATATAAACGCTATTACACTATAAAATTCGAACTCGCGAGGAACTTAAAAAGAAATATTTATCGTTCTCGCTTGTCTTGAGAACTCCATGGTTTTGTAAGGCACTGAGGTACTGAGAACTCATCAAAGACTTTTTTTCTAGGAAATGAATGTTATGTCATGGAGATGCATCGCCGAGATGAGTGAAAGTTGGCACTCATGAGTTTCATCTACATTTTGAGTTGTTTTTCTTTTGCGTTTACGAGACAGTTTACAGAAACTCGAGGTATGTTAATTTGTTTTATCCATTCTAATATACGTCATTCAGTTTATGAGCTAACATAAAAGATCTAACTTCTTTTCTGGCAGCTGATAAGCTAAAAGCTTTGCCCGTTGGAACATCTGCAGAGGAAGGCATTTACAGCTGTGAACGGTTTTATTATTATTAATATTTTTTTGTCAAGGAAAAAGTAAGAACATTTGCAAAATTCGCCTCAAAACAAACGTAACTGGAGTAAGCTTCCTTTTTCATTGAAAATATCCAAAGATGTTGCGACTTTCTCGATAATGTACCCTTGAACTAGAGGGCCGTAAATATTTAATTAAAATCATAAATTAACACGGTTGGAACTTTTAGGTATTAATGTGTTTTGCTGGGAAAACAAATACGAGACAAAGGCAATGCGGTCAAGGGTAATGTTTTGCAAAACGACCAAAACAAGTTTAAGAACGTACGGCATTACAAAAATACCATTAACATAAAATGCAACAATTATTCAATCTTTTTATTTTCAACCAGTAAACGTTTCGAAACCGTCAAGAACAACAAGATGAGGCGTTTCTAGACAGCACTCCAGCAGTTGAAAAGATAAAATTTCTCACTGGTTTATAAATACAGGTCTTGGCGTGAAGCTATAGAAATTTAAAAGTACGAACTCGGTACTTATTTTCTGCGGCTCGTTAATTGATGGTTTTTGCCAATATTACAAAAAGCTTGAATGCTTTTAACGGCGACCAGACTGAACAAAGAAGTCACGAAGCAAGATAAAACAAAAATTTTCTATACAAATTATAGATTTGCAGTGTTTTTCACAATCGCCTTATTGCGGAAATAATCTTGAAAAAATTACAGCACAGCCGCCATGTTGCTGTCCTTCTTTGGGGAACCGATATACGGCCAAAAAAATTCAGCACGAATGAAAGTAATTTCTGCCCTCCACGTCATTCGTTTTACTTCTTTGCTCTTTATTTATAACTTCTGAGTGAACTTCAGGTCTAAATCTTTTGTTTAAGTATTTTTATAACACGTCGCAGAAAATACAGCTGATCAGAATAGAGAAAAGCCATTGTATATTATATTCGGCGTTATTACAGACGACCTTCCCATCATGCGCCTCGCGTATGCGTCTCTTTGATTCTGATTGCCACTGCATTTCTATGGCATATTGGTATAAAATAGTCGCTTGAATTTTTCGGGATACACACTCGCTAGAAGGCTCCTGTGTATACCTAGAAGATACAGGTATTCTATCGAAAAATTCACTGCCTGTCGAGTGAATTCCACGTTAAACTTCACGCGAGATATCGCACCGATTTTCGCGATTCGTGCGATATCGGTTTTTGAAAAGATATCGGTTTTTGAATCGCATAGCTAAAGCCACCTGGGCGAAACTAAACGTTTTTTCTGTTATTGTAAACTGCGCCAGTGCGCAAACAATGGAAACCCTTTCAAAGTCAATGTGTGAGTGGCTTTCATTTCGGTTCAAAATTTGGCAGACGTCCGTCAGTTTCTGTAAATTCGTTCATTTTCTAAGGTGTTTTATTCCTAGCACGATCTGCATTTTTGTTTTCACGATAGCAACAATTTTTGCTCGCGGCTCACGTCGGCCGGCAATATCCTCTCATGAACAAGCGCAATTTCACGCTAAATACCCAATAGCCAATCAGACCGCGGGTTTAGCTTAAGTTATGCGATTCTATGGTATATCACTCGAAAGCGTTAACTATCTGCAAAACTAGTATGTAGATGGATTTATTTCTGTCATGCCTATAATGAATAAAAGATGCCACTGTGGGACTATCATTACAAATCTTTTCTGTCGAAGGATGCCACACAAATATAACACGGCTGAATGGGACAATAACAAGCCCCACACATCCCCCGAAGCAAGGCGACTCCTCAGAGTACACCTGCAAGTGGAATATTCAGCTGACAGACGCTTACGAGCCTCGTCACGTTGAATTGCGTTTCATTTCGTTTGACGTCATGGGTGTAATGCCTCATTGCACAAACGGACATTACGTAGAGTTAGTCATCGGGTGTAACAGTTCCAAATCTATAGGAAAATTCTGCGGCCAGCTTTCACTCCCGGTAATATATTCCTCAGACCACTGTCTCCAAATTGTGCTTCACGCCGGAAGTGAGGTGGGCTTGAGATCGGGATCGACGCTCGAAGCTGTATTCCAGCAACGGTTGCTATCAAGACGTAAGTAAGAACTTTGTAGATCTTTATCACAAGTAGAAGTAGCATCCAGAACTTATTGTGAAAGGGAAATCTTTGCAAACAGCATTTGTCTCATTTAATAGCGAAGAGATTCGCTTTCTGTTGATGGAGCTTCAAAAAAATCAGTTTTAAATGAAAAAGCTCGAGCAAGACAGGAATAACTGTACCATAAGGAATATCAGCTCGATACGCGATGTATTACATAGTTTTCCGTGTTTGTGTGTTTAAAAACACCAAATTTTCCAAAAAATGCATGGGCCCATTATTAATTAACTGGATATTTGACATTTTTTTAAGTCAACAATATCTCCCATTATAATATTACTAACTATACACCCGAAGAACTGATAGCACTTTGGTGACACACAGCTTTCGTATAAAATTCTCCAACATAATGCTCTCGCTAGTCTTTGAATTGTTTAACGACGACTTGTCAAAACCACCACACATTCTTTCGAATCGGTCAACTTGATTCTTACAGAGATATGATCTGGTTCACATTCTTAATGCTTTTGTTTTTTCTTTGGTCTTTCAGCCGTTTCGCAGAATTACCGTAAGTACCTCAACAATTTTAATGTTTTGTAATCGCCTTTGACTACGTCAAAGATCTTGGCGAAAAAAAACTTTTGCCGTTTGGAGATAGTAATCAAATTTTAGTAAAAAATATATAGCTTTTTCGTTGTAGTTTTTTTAGCCCAGCTATAGATGAATTTCTGTACTGAATATACTAGAGGAGAATCAGAAACCAAGAAAATGAATTCCGTTGGCCAGCTTGACTGGTTGATAAATTATCTTACGAGACCATTTTATTGGTAATTTCGTTACGTACACTAATTTGTGTATCTTGTTCCTCACACCTAAATACACCATATGCATAATTCATATGGGTTCTGCTTCAGCTGGAGCAACCCTGTACCTTTCCAGGCAGGATCTGGAATTGGCTAAAAACACAATAGAAGAAACAATGATACCAAGAGACCATTTTCTCTTGATGATACAAATAACCATGTCACCGAAGCTACGCGATAATAACACGAATTAAAATACAGGTCTGGAAGAGTTACAGGATTACTCGTGAGCTGGTTGAGCTGTGTGTGCTGAGTGAGCAATGAACAATTTTGGCAGTCACCTCTTCCCAAAGAACGGTCTGCTCTGCTAACTTTTATCTAGACACACTAGATTTCAAGATCATCTTTAACTTAATCGTAATAAACTCCCCATACTTTTGGCCACAAACTCGGCAACGGCTTAATTTAAATTTATGTAAATTGAAACGAATGTTACCAAAGTGCAGCTATTCAAAGGAATGAACTGAAGTCGTGGTCGATAAGGGCAGATTGTAACAAAGTCGAGAAAAATAACAAAATGCGTCTGTAATAATTCAAGCTAAGAGAATCAAAATCACTTCCAGCAATTTGTCCATAGCTTTACAGCTTTTATATAGTCTGAGAAACAAGACAATTAATCAGAGCTGATAATTATATCGATATTAATTATAAACTAATAACTACTCGAGCAATTACAATGCATAATCATGACATCTTTCAGATGGCTGTGGCAAAGAACTCCACTCCAATGTACGACATGGAAACATCTTCTCCCCACACTGGCCCCTACCCTACCCCCGGTACGTGGACTGTGTGTGGCACGTGACTGCCAGGAACGATTTACATTTCAAGCTGGTATTCTTTGATTTTGACGTCAGGTTTGCTGACGCATGCTCAGAAGCTGACTTTGTGGAGGTGAAGATTGGAGGTTCGCTACTAAAAATTAATATTGTCAATATTTACAAAGATTTGCCATGAAAAGCGAGAGGTCGAAAATAGAGAGCGTTCAGGGGTTTATGCTCCAGAGTTCCAGCCATTCTCGACCCTTCTTTCTTTTTGTCAGAGTTCTGGGCGAAACTTTAACGGCATTTTGAAACGATGTTTGTCACGTCCCTGACAAAAATCATCTCACAGGGTACCCCCGGGTACGGTCCACTTTCTCTTTAAACTTACCATTCTGTCCACAGTTTTATTTATTCACTTTTTTTTCACCTGTATACTTATCACTGCGTGTCCTGTCTTCATTTCTCAAGGAGCTGGCTTTAGCAAAGGGAGATCTGTAACAAAATCAAAAGAATGCGGAACCAAGGACCCGTTTGTCCTAACGATCGAAGGAGATTCGATATTTATCCAATTTAAAAGCAACCTCGTCACTGGAAAGCGTGGATTCATGGCTGGATTCGTCACTTACAGTCCTGGTATGCGAGTAATGATCTTGCTTCAGATAAGCTAAAAATCGAATTGGACGCTAGCTGCAAGAACCTTTTTGAAACGTAGAAAAAAAAATCGTTTTTGGCACATTCCCAGCAGCCTTACCTGACCAGAAATACTGAAAGTCCAATTGATTCCAAAGTCGGTCTCTGAATTCTATTCGCACCTTCATATAAGCTTATAGCTGATCAAGAAATCTACTTGAGTAATGCATTAACACGGCACCAACATTTGATCTTTTTTTATCTGGCCAGTTGGTAAACACATTCTTTAAGTTGTCTGATAATTTTTCTTTTAATGATTTCACTCCACAGAAAAAGCCGGATTTCAACCTCAAGTCTTGATCGTGCTTAGCGTCATATTTTTAACCCTCTTTGCGTTTTCGGGAAAATCTCTGGTAAAAAGGTTGTTGGAGAGAAAACGATTTAACAGCAAGTCTATTTTCGATCTGCCAGGAGGAGATTGCAAGATTGGCAGGGGTATTTCACCTGTATTGTATTTACGAACGCCGAGGGAATCCTTGAGTGAGCCCGACGTTCTGCCATCAGTGCAGTCACCAGGCAACAGCTCCGAAAAACATGTAACGTTCGAAACAGCCGCAGCCAGAGACAAGCGAGGTTCAGTGAAAACCATAATTATCGGAAAGCGCAAACCAGAACTTATCTAATCAACATTTTTTACTTGATCCTTAGCCATTCGTTAGCTTTTTTGATGAAATGTTTACTCAGAATCACCCTTAAGACGTGAATCCGAAAGGGGTTTTCCCCTAGGGGGTGTTCATTGTTAGCTCGCCGCCATTTTGTATTTGATGACGTCACATGCTTGATCCTTAATCTAGGAAGACCGGCCTTCCAAACCAAAATCTCTTAAATTTTTATAGATTTTTCTCTTTGAAACTACCATCAAAAATAATTTGTGCACCATATTGTCTAACAGTGGAGATCTGCACTTCTTGTAAGATAAATAACAACAAATCGAGTAGCCGTAAACTGAACTATAGAACGAAAATTTATTAGTACACGCGAGAAATAATAATAAAAAAAAACCTTGTACGGAAACATGATCGCAGTATGTTTTTGTGCCACAAAGGATCGGCCCTAGTAAGATACCAAATACAATGACAAGGAGCTAACTTTTGTACATTTAAACAGGTTTATCGGGTCTCGAAAACCTAGTTATCGTCAATAGATTTGTTGCCGCCAAGTCTCGTCAACTGCTCGTTTAATCTGCCTTCAAGTCAGGGATCCTCACATCAAGAAGGACGTAGTTCACCAAAATTCCTTGTTCAGAAACTCGGGAATTGTGGCAACAGAAAGGTCATAAGAAAATATGGTAATGAGAATGTAAGTTTACATTCAAGGTATTTTGTGATTGGTACAATTAACTACACAGTCGTCTTTCCAACACGTCGCGGCAACGGGACTGCGTCACAAAGTTTCACCTCCCAGGTCTTCCTAACCTCTTCTTTTTTTTGTTCTTTTTGAAATAAAGGAGTTCTTATACAACAAAAAAGAAACACAAGGCTGTTCGTGATAAACTTTATAAAGCACAAGGAAACGTTACAAAAAAAGTACAAAATAAGTAACAATTCATACCATGTTGCCGGGGTCTGTTGAGTAATACAGTCATGTACATGACAGATGGCGTCAAAATGTGGTAAGAACAAAAAAAATCCGCATAAAGCATTGTCAAAGTGTGTCACTGATTTCCTTACCGCACTTTGACGCCTTCTGGGATCTATTACCTAACGACACTCAGCAACATAATATCCACTTGTTTTATATAATAAAGACACTCAAAAGAATGTTAATGACGGCAATTATACGTCTAGCCTGCAATAGATCATAAGGAAGAACCAACCCAAATGTTGACTTATTTTATTTTTTTTAATAAATAAGGGACGGGTATTGAACAAGATCCTTTCAAACACTGACTTGATTGATTTTGTATTCCATCAGTAATTAAAATCAAACTTTTTGTGGAACACCCTGTTAGTACGGCAACCTCGTTATTATTGCCACTTTATTCTGGCCTGAACAAAAGTTTCAAATAACTTCTCTAATGCGATGACCAGATTAATGGGGTTCCACTGTAAAGAAGACAGAGTCAATCTGGTCCCCGTGGGCACTAAGCATAACTTTCATCACTATTATGTACTTATCATTATTATATACATACCGAGATTTACGCGCCAAAAAGCATCGAGATAAAAATAGTCTCTTCGCGCTAGAGAAGCCAGC
>OMLO01000245.1_pt1 | contig 32007 bp, 28 predicted proteins | sample 1674811 | NCBI WGS metagenome assembly OMLO01 (sample SAMN06265003, study PRJEB25207) | coral metagenome | isolation source: Coral host | place: Mexico:La Bocana,Puerto Morelos, Mexico | collected 2008-11-13
GCAACCCAAAAATGCACACACAAACACAAACCCACAACAACACTTTGTTTTGAAAAAGCGTGCTGTCGCAGCAACTTTAAAACAAACCTGAGGGATGCTGTCACAGCAACCCAAAAATGCACACACAAACACAAACCCACAACAACACTTTGTTTTGAAAAAGCGTGCTGTCGCAGCAACTTGAAAACAAACCTGAGGGATGCTGTCACAGCAACCCATAAATGCACACACACACACAAACCCTGTTGCCACTTTGTTTTGAAAAAGTGTGCTGTCGCAGCAACTTTAAAACAAATCTGAGGGATGCTGTCACAGCAACCCATGAAAGCTGTTGCCTGTCGCAGGAGAGTAAGAAGAGAAAAAAGAACGACCTGAGTGACGACGACGGGAGCTGGGACAACTTTCAGGCTGAGCTGGAGAAGGAAATGGATGAGGAGCTAGCGAAGAATGCAAAGAAATGAAAAAGAAGGGGAAATTTTCAAGCTTTCAGTGCTGATGCTGAGACAGCATCATCTAGCTTAGTAGTTAGTGGGTGGTGTGCTGCTGCCGAAACGCTCAGGCTACGACGAGAAGCCGCAGGCAGCAGCCTCAGAACCTGCATTTGATGTTGCTGCACTTGCGGTTGGTACATTTGCTGCTGCTGTTGCCACGACATTAGCGTACTCATCAGGGCAGGCCGTAGATGTGCTTAATGATTCAAGCTTACTTGGGATTTCAAGGTTTTGAAAAATCCTATGATAACGCCATCAACTGCTATCAGGAGGTATGAAACTTAGCACTTCAACAGACGGTATGACATAAAACAGTCTTTGGAGCTTCACTTGATGTTTTTGATCCGAAATCTTTAAAGTGAAAAAAAACGTCCGAAAGTGGGGACACTAGGTTGTCTCAAAGATGGCAAAGAATTCAAACACTTATTGTTATCATTATTTTTGATCATCATCATCATCATCATCATCATCATCAACATCATCAGTCTTCATCATCTTCATCATCATCAGCGACATCAGAATGGCACTCTTACAGCGCTCTGGGCAACCCTGCCCTAAAGCTTCACACACCTGAGATGCAGTGCGCAGTCAGTTCTCCCCCAGCACAAGCACATCTGTTTCGCTTATAATTATGTGTATATTGCAAGACATGTACACACTCAGAGACATTTATGCGCTGTAAATGTGTTCATGGTCATTCATGAGTTTTTGCTGTGGTTATCTATGGTTGGTTGTTTTTTAGTGCGACACTCTTACAGGTCTCTGAAAAAAAACTGTTCAAACAGGCAATGACGCAACACACATCAATTTTAACCTGCAACGCCATGCCGTAAGATTTCTTTGACCCCATCGGGTGAGACGGATCCAGCGGAACTTCGCACGCCAGATTGTTTCGTGCCGCACTGCCATATCCAAAAGTGCCCACAGCCAAAACCATCCAAACCCATGATGGACATGGATTGCTGAATGTCGGAGCATACAAGCACACCAACGCATAGCCTGCTAAAGACAGAGCTAAACCAAGCAAAGTTAACACATTTGAAAATAGCCATAGTGGCATGTAGCTGAGACAAGCTTCTCTGCCAGGGGTGAACAAAAATAGATGTACATCAAAGAATTGTCACTTCCGTAATACTTGTATCCAGGTAAATGCTTCCTGCCATGAGCAGAGATATAGCACCACTTGCCCATTGCAAGACCGAGCAGGGAACCCCTGCAGTGTTCCCAGGCATTATTTTGGGGGCGATGGCGGTCCTGGCGGTGTTGTGGCGTTGTCAGGCGGACTCCCTGGCGGTGGCGGTGGTGGTTGTGCTGATTCGGTCCGTGGCATCGCCTTCGGTAATGGCGGCCGTCGTCCAATGGGGTGGAATGGTACCTGCTGGAGCTTGTGCTTTTTAGTCAATGTTTCGCTCTCGTCTGTGTGTCCATGTTTGGGCCTCTTCTGTGCTGGTGTTGCTGGTGGTGTTGTCATTGTTGGTGATGGTGCTGGTGTTGCTGGGTGTGTTGTTGGTGATGGTGCTGGTGTTGCTGGTAATGTTGTTGGTGATGGTGCTGGTGTTGAGGCGATTGGGGGTGGTGGTGGTGGCGGTGTTGTGGCGTTGTCAGGCGGACTCCCTGCCGGTGGGGCTGGTGGTTGTGCTGATGCGGTCCGTGGCATCGCCTTTGGTCGTGGCGGCAGTTCTTGAATGGGGAGGAATGGTACGCCACTCTTCGATGTTGTCTGCATTGCTGGAGAACGGTTGCGAGTTTAAAATTGTGAGTGTAACTTTAGACCTTAGTTTCTTGCAGGTTACTGTTTGTAAAACTCTATCGCTGCACGAATTTCATAAAATCATTCTGAGTTCGAAATGTGAATTGATACATGTCAAGAGTTGCTGTTAATGTTGATGCATGTCAAGACTAACTTGCTGCTGTTTTTGATCATGTCTTGATTTCAAATCTCCGTGGCTTTCTTTGAAAAATGCAAACCTGGACTGAACACTTGACGTTTCTCTGACATGTTACATGTGTGTTAGACTTGATTTTTTTCATCACTTTTTTACAGCCGTTTCGCGATCACACATGTGACTGCTTTGGGCGTCCACACAACGAGGCGATATTTTGCATGAGTCGCCAGCAGCCTCAGGGGGCGGTTTGGGGGTTGAAGATGATGATGATGATGATGATGATGATGATGATGATGATGATGATGATGATGATGATGAATGCTGTTGCAGCAACTGTAAAAAAACATTTTGAGGGATGCTGTCACAGCAACCCAAAACACACACATGCACTCAATCTCAATGCGTTTTGACAAAGAATGCTGTCGCAGCAACTTTAAAAAAACAACTGAGGCATGCTGTCACAGCACCCCCCACACACACACACACAGTTTCAATGCGTTTAGAAAAGCAATGCTGTCGCAGCACCATTGAAAAAACAACAGCAACTGTAAAAAAAAAATGAGGGATGCTGTCACAGCAACCCAAAACACACACATGCACTCAACCTCAATGCGTTTTGACAAAGAATGCTGTCGCAGCAACTTTAAAAAAACGACTGAGGCATGCTGTCACAGCACCCCCACAAACACACATACACAATCTTTTTTGGGGGGGTGAGATAACCATTGTAGACCCTTGCTGTTTGTGAAATGTTGAAGGCCCTGCAATTCCAACAACCTGATAATCGATAATGATAGGAGATAAAAAGTGCATAAATATACAAAATACATCAAAATATATCAGAAGAAGAGGTACCAGCAAACCATCAAAGGTCTAAAATCAAAATACCCGAGGTTTAGTGTTTTGAAGGTCTTAAATGATCAAAAAACAACCAAAAAGGTCCAGAAGGATTATCTCTCAGCCTATATTTGAAGGTTCTGAAGGTCTAGAATGGTTGAAGGTTGGAAAGTTCTAGAATGGTCAGTGACCATTTTAAACCTTCTTTTGGGGAGTCCCTAGGATAACCATTCCAGACCCTCCTGTAGTTGGGGGTATGTAGTTGAGGGTATCATCTGATAGAAGACGTGGCTTAAAACCTGTTCCCTAAAACAGAAGTCCTAGAACGTGTTCCTTAATTAAACGTATTCCCCCAGCTCTTCGCACAGGACCGTTAGAAATCAATTCGATGCATCATCATCATCCTCATCATCTTCATCACCATCATCATCTTCATCATTGGTGATCAAAACGGCACTCTTAGGGCGCTTGTTCATCCTGTTTTAGCACACACAAAAGAGATCAAGAATCATCAATGACTCCCTAATTTCATCCGAACGGATCAACCCTCACCAATCGAACATCCTGCATCATTTCCATCCCCTGAAAGTTGTGTCAGTAGTAGTCAGTGATTGGGACTAACTGGTCTTCCAAATCAGTTCGCCGAACCTTACTGCGTAATATGCCAAAGCCACTTTGGCCGTGACTCGCAGGTAGGTTTTTAGAAGTTGAAAAACAGGTAGGTTCTGGGAGCAACTATTAGGCAATAAATCAGTAAACGCAACAACGGATACAAGGGTGAGCGTGACTGGGGTAGTGACTGATACAACAGAGGGGGTGGGTGCGCTTGGAAGGGTGGTGACTCAAGGTAGGGCGTTAGCCAATTGTCCTGCATGTTGTGTTTGAGGGCAAATATTTATTAGCTATCTCTTTAACGACCAAGCATTTGAACTGTTTTTTCCTAAGCCTGTATGCGAAACCAAAAATACGGCCAAATTGAGATCCCGGACAAATACAACTCCGGATTGCCACACATGAGTGGACAAATTGAGTGGATCAACCTGACGGGTTGACGGGTCGAAAGTACCGATGATGCATGAATCAAGTACACTGAGAACAGGTCTGGAGCTGCCCAAATCAAGCATTGAAATGCATAAAACATAATAATATGTCATATGACTTGAGCTAGCATGTTGAAAGAAGCGAAGGTTAATTCATTTGTGACTTTTAATTCATCTGCTCATATTAGGTTGATGATACCAGCCAGGCAACATGACGTCTGCTTTGATTTTGACGTTTGCCGCCCTCCCCTGGTCCAGGCGTGAAGCTGTGGAACTTAGTGATTTAAGTTGGTTGCTTCCAGCAAACATCTCATCAATCTAGCCAAGACATCCACGCAAATTGCATTCCCAGCAATTTGACACAGTTGACGTGGAGTGACTGTCTCCTGCTGACAAGCGCCCATTCTGACTCCCTGGAGGGCAAGGATTTCATTTATCGTCATCTTGCGGCGCAGCCATGTGAAGTAGAAACCGCCACTTCCAGCGCGAGAGCGCGTCAAGCATGGACTGTAGCCAAGGTTCCAGTGAACATTGGAACCCCCCAAGTTCACAATGCAAGGATCTTTGTCTGGATTCAAACCTTGACCCAAAATGTGCTCCCTAGCCTTTGCTAAGTTTTTGATCTCAGTGCCTGATGTGAGCTGTGTCTTCGGCACATGCGGCTCGAGGAAGTCGGTGATGTTTCTCATCTTCATTTCTCCGGGCCACTTCATCTCAGCCTTCTTGACATCACGTCGAATCCCAACAATGAAGACTCTTTCCCTGTTTTGCGGTACTCCACCATGCAAGCGAGGGTTCAAGACACTCCACTTGATGGAGTAAAGCTGCCGACCCAGGTCGTCCTTCATCGCTTGAAGTTCCTCGATTGCACTCAGCATCACATCGGGGTGTTGCTCTACCAGCCCGGGTACCTGCTCTAAGATCTACGTTTTAGGGGCGTGTGATTTAATCCACAGCAAGGCCTGGTAAAACAATAGCCCTCGTGGGTCATCGATTCCTAGCCCCAGTCCTTGAGCGCTATACCCTTGACAAGGAGTGCCTGCCAGAAACAAATCCACAGTCCGGCTCAGACTCATGAAGTCTTGACTCATCATGTCCTCAAAGTATAGGTGGTGGCTCCACAAACTGTGGTTCAGTTCTGCGATGATGGGACATTTCTCGCAAGCAAAACAAGCTTGAAACTTCAAGCGTAACTTCACCGCCGCGAACAATTCGCTGCACCAACCACTGCAAGCTGAGCCAATGCTGAGATGGGAGCTTTTGTGCTCACAGATGCACCTTGGAATCTGTTCGGTGCGCTGTCTTTTGGTCCGTAGCAAAGGATCCATAGCTGGAGTTTGCGCCGCGTCTTTGGTGACGAGTCTTTGGTCATACTCCGATGGGGTTACTCTTTGGGATTTGTTTAGATGCAAGCATTTTTAACTGCAACTGTTAAAAGACATTTTGTCGCGAAAAGCGCAAGAACTCCTCCCGAACATTTTTGAACCGTAAAAACAAGGACTGCGGTCGAGCGACAAGCACACACGTTTGGACTATTCCATACGTTGAAACATGGTGTCAATGGTGATCATGAAGCATCTTAGCCGATTTTCGTCAGCCACATGATTTTCGTACCAGATTTTGCAATCACTGCATTCACTGAATCAACCCCAAACCCATGACTCAGCAGCAAAGAAGGGATGATTATTGAGGATCCGGGCGCATCAAAAAAAAATGGCAATGGATGCCGCCTGCATCGTCATCATCGAACAACTGAACGGAACCACTGAAACGTGAAAGTTGTCACAACCCACAATTGCAACAATTACAACATTATTGTCCTCCCAGCAGACTGAAATGGCCTTCAGAGCCCACGTCACCGGCATTCTCTTGTTTTTTCAAGGGGCAAAAGTCTTGGGGTGTATAGTTCAGTGCAGCTTCTTGAAAGAAACAACCACTAACACCGCTAAGCTTCAAAAACGAACAAGCAAATAGCAATTAATTGTTCGTAAGAATCTCTTGCATCATGCTGCGCAGTGAAAGTGTTGAGAGCGTGGAACCGAACTGGCAGCCCGAAATGCAATGGAAGCAAGCCGGATTTGATTCTTCACTTGATTTTTTAATTGAGATCAGTTGTTTTGACAAAAGTTCACCAAAGTTTCCATCGCCATGGCACCAGTTGGAAGTAGTGCAGCTTCTTGAAAGGAACAACCTCTAACACCGCTAAGCTTCAAAAACGAATAGCACTTATAGTTGTTCGAAGTAAGAATATGGATGAATACCAACAGGCATGTTTTAACTGTTGGATCAATGATACATCATGCTGAGCGGTGAAAGAGTTGGAGCGTGGATCCGCACTGGCTACCCGAAATTCAATGAAAGCAACGGCGACTGAATCTTCACTTGATTTTTTAATTGAGATTAGTTGTTTTTACAAAAGCTCACCAAAGTTTCTCTTGCCAGGACACCAGTTGGGAAGTAGTGCAGCTTCTTGAAAGAAACAACCTCTAACACCGCTAAGCTCGAAAAACGAACAAACAAGCAAATAGCACTTATAGTTGCTCGAAGTAAGAATGGGATGAATATCATCAGGCATGTTTTAGTTGCTGGATCAATGATACATCATGCTGAGCGGAGAAAGTGTTGGAGCGTGGATCCGAACTGGCAGCCCGATATTCAATGAAAGCAACATGGATTTGATTCTTCATTTCCTTTCCTATTGAGTTTACTTGCATTTACTAAAGCTCACCAAAGTTCCCCTTGCCAGGGCACCAGTTGGAAGTCGTGCTAGTCACACTGGCCGTTTCCCATGGGCTCCAATTACAGCCAACAAAAAGTCAGCAATATTTGTGGCTTTCAATGTGGTCATGCGCATCATTCACAACAATGCGATGCTTGTTTTTGTAATACGTAGATTTCACACGCGGAAGCCGGCCAGTGAGTGATCACCCCATGCCCTTCACAGCTTCGTATGATACAGCATCAATCGTGACAAATCTCCCAAGCCAAAGGTACCCTAAGGCACCCTTAGAATCTTGGGGCGCAAAAGTGAAATCCAAGGCCCACTGTAGCTTCTTGAAAGAAACAACCACTGACACCGCTAAGCAATAGTTGTTCATAAGAATGGGATGAATACAATCAGTCATATTACTACTGTTTGATCAATGATACATCATGCTGAGCGGTGAAAGTGTTGGAGCGTGGAAACTGGCAGCCCGAAATGCAATGGAAGCAACGTGGATTTGATTCTTCACTTCATTTTCTGAAGTCACTTGTATTTACTACAGCTCACTGAAGTTTCCCTTGCCATGGCACCAATTGTAAGTTGCGCTAGAGTGATCATCACCCCATGCACTGCACAGCGAAGCGTTGAAGTACGTATGATACAGCATCAGTCATCACAAAGCTCCAGTGTTTTTTTAGTTCATCACAGGTTTCTTTGCGGTTGCGCTGCTTTGGAGCTTTGCAATGAAAAATAGCCGTTGTCAGATGTCTCGCGAATTACCGTTATTATGACGCTTGTCATGTCAGACGAAGCCGCAGATCACATATGCCGTCTCACAGCAGCCTCACTACTCAGCAGGAGCAGCGCCAGAAGCGCCAGAAGCACCATCAGAACCACCAGCAGCTTGCTGTGCCTTGAGGTTGTTCAAGATCTCACGAGCACGCGCCAAAGCACCTTTGCCCCCTTTGCCACCCTTGCCGTCTTTGCCACCTTTGCCACCTTTGCCACCGCCACCTTTGCCACCGCCACCTCTGCCTCCTCTGCCTCCTCTGCCTCCGCTTGGTTTTGGAAGCTTTTGCGCAGGTTCGCCGTCAGGAGGTCCTTCTGCATTTCGCTTCTCTCCTTGCTCTTCATCTGCATCCTCTGCGCCGTCCTTGAGGAGGGTGGCCCTTAGCCAGAAAAAACAGCGTCCATGGAACAACAACAACAACAACAACAACAGCAACAACAACAACAACAGCAACAAGAACAACAACAAGCATTAAGATGCAGACGAAACTCAATCCAACCTGGTAGAGCGGCGAGTTGGGGTCTGTGTAGGAATCCCAGACCTTGGCAACTTTCAACTCTTGCGGGTACACGAAGCTTTTCAAGCAAAGTACAAATTTGTTTTAAAAACATACAAAGTACAAAACACAATCGAAGGGACAAATTTGGCAAGCTTGGCCTCAAGTAACTCTTTATGCCTTTGCGTCCACACCATCCCCACGTAGACGCATTTGTGGATGATGCATGCCGCGGGGAAGCTTTCATCAAGGCAGGATCCGTCCAGCACTTCGCGCACCTGGAAGCTGTAAAGAAGCTCCTCGTACACTTTCGGATGAGGAGAGTGCCAGCTGACTGGTTCCCCTTCTGCAAACTCCGGGCAAGGGGGAACGTCTGTCGATGAACCAGTGCCTCCAACCAAGACCTTTCCGCTGGGGCCCAACAATGCAGTCCTTAGAGTTGTGAGAGAGCCAGTGCCCATCAGTCTTCATTATTATATTTCCAGCTTATTATCCAGGCAAAGGGTCTTCTCACTCGGACTTTTCCAATAGACAAATTACACGCAAGGGTCCATCTACAACAAAACAAAAGCCAAATTGCAGGCAAGTGTCTTCTCAGACTTTTCCACCTTCCATCGGTCGCTGTGACTCCTTGCTTGCACGTCGGTGATTGCCAATGCGTGCGTCGTGCCCTTGTGGTGTTGACGCTGCCTTTTCTCAATGTTCGGGGCAGTGGCGCTGAAAACGTGCAAAGTTTCCACCACTGGAACAAACCCACGAAATCGGTCCTTCTGAAGGCTTTTTTCATCGAACACCCATGACCATTTGTTGTGCTGAATTGTAGGCCATTTGTCGCCACCAGCAGTCACCAACGCGTTGCGAAATGCTGTCTGTAGCCCATCTCGCATAGCATCCCAAATCATGACCGTGCAGTCTGCGGGAAGCTCCTGCCGAAGAGCTGTGAAACACTATCCGGCCATGATAAAACAATAATCTACATTCCACCAGAATTTCAAAACAGGATCAAAGACGGTCTAAAAAACGGATATTGAACATAAATTGAAATGGACAACGCAAAGGACAGATTCGTCATGCGCCCTTTGCATTTCGATTCGGAAAATCTGTCTTCGGTGATTTTCATATGGGCATTGTTGTCACTTAAAAAGTAGAGCCAATACCTACCAAGCACTCACAGCACATATCGTGGATCAAAGCAGCGTGGAAAAAAAAGCGCTAAAAACAGCACAATGAGATAATCAGCAGCCACCCTGCCTCGACACCTCGTGAGATGAGGTAGGCCTGGACGAGCTTGCGGAGGCGTTCCTGCTTGAAGCTGGGAGGGCGCACATGAGCATGAGAACTGCTTTCTCCTGCTGTTTTGACGTCGTAGTGGATGATGGAATTGCTGTTGCCTGTCCCTGGTCCCTCCGACATCACAGTGGATGACAAGACCTCTGCCAACAACAGGTGGGTGGTGGGCTCCACAATGAGTTTGACGTATCTCGCCACGTGTTGCAGCGCAGCGTCAGCCCATGTGCGAAGGGAATCAGCTTCCTCTTCTTTCATCTTTTGCAGCTGCTCCGTGGTGAGGAATGAGCGAAGCATGTCTGCCTCTGGCGCCATGTTCGCTGAGAGCCCTGGCTCAGTGTTGATCTTCATCACCTTTGCCGTGCAGCTTTGGATCTGCTCCAGGATCTCTTTGAAAGGAGACTGTCCAAACACAGCCTCCGGCTGCGTTGAGCTCTTGATAGCCTGCTTGATGGCACCGTCATGCTCGCAGCCGAAAATGACCGAAGCCAAAAAGGACACAGATGCGCAGAAGGCCTCGCCACGTGTCCCTTGCCACGAAATGTCTACCTTGACATTTCCCCCTCCACATTTCTTCCGGAACTCAGCATGAGACGCACAGATGGACTTCAGCACCGACAAGTCCTCCGCACTGATGTTGCAGTCCGCCGCCCCATCCTTTAGGAAGTAGTCCAAGAGCGTCTTCTTCAGCACAATGACGTCCAAAAGGCATTTCTCCCTTGCCGATGTTTTCCCGTAGAAAGACACACCTTTCAGCTCCTGGTAATTGTACAGGCCCACAGTCAAGAAGTCATAGAGGTTGTCAAGGGCCCAATGGCAAACTTCAGGTGATCCCTTTGCAAGCTTGGCCAGCTTGTCAAATGCACCCATCACGCAGAAAGGGGTTGATTTGCCAAGAAGATCTTCGAGGTCTTCGATCCTGCGTCCTTGGCGGACGAAACTACTCACTCTATATACAGTGAGAAAAAAACAAGAAATGCAAAATTTAAAGTTTCGTAAACGTGTTGAGGAGTATAAGCTGGGCATATAGCGACGACTGGCTATGAACATATGCACATACGTGTGTACGTACGTGTGTGATCGGGTGTGTACATGCGCACGTACGTGTGAGCGCACGTGTGCGTACGTGTGCCAACTCGCGAGCTCGTTCGCACGAACGTGTGAACATGCTCATGTGCACACCCACGTATGTTCACCCGTATGTTCAGAAATAAGGCTGAACTTTTTTGGCCTTGATTTCGAACATATCTATGTTTAATACAAAAAAGAAAAGAAACAATAAACATGTTCAGAATTAAGGTCGAATTTTTTTGGGCTTATTTCCAGACGTACATGTGAGCGCACATGTGAACATGAAAGTGAACGAGCGGGCTTCTCGCGCACGTCCGTCATGTCATCAACACGTTCGCTCGCAGGTCCGTCATGTCGTCAACACGTTCGCTCGCATCTTCGTTCGCACGTCCATCATGTCGTCAACACGTTCGCTGGCACGTCCGTACCCCACTCGTACCCCCCGTTGACAAACCTATCAAAAACCACCATTAACGAAACTTTGAAAAAAGCTAAGTTATGCACATTGGCTTATCACACACAACACTAACCCTATCACAACGCTGTCACAGCGCTCATCACTTATGACTGTCACAGTGCCCACCACCTTGCTGACAAGGCTCGGCAAGCCTCATGCTGCAGAACTGTCTCCCATACATTGATCGCCTTGGCGATGAAATCAGCCGTCACATCTTCGCTCAGCTTGCTTGTGCTCTGCCGCACCTCCACTTTCCAAAGCTTCGACAATTCGGAAGTAGTCATTCCATGCCCTGGGTCTCGGGAACGACGATAGTGCACAATCTCCATGATGCGACCTAGAACTGACCGTGCCAAGGACTCGTAGGTGGTGATGTACTTTTCCCTGATTGAAATCGACTCTGCCAGCTTGTCCTGAAGCGAGTCAATGACCTTGAATACAATGTGAGCACTCAAGGACATTTCCCTCCAAGCCATGAGTGTCATTTCATCTTCTCCATCCCGGATTGCTTGTGCAACCCGGCCAATGAAGGCCGCAAAGATCTCCTCGGGCGAGAGCTGTTCCAGACGGCCAAAGTTGGCCTGAACTTTATCAGCCTTCCAGCTGGCGTTCACTGCAACAGTCAGGGGAAGATGGGAAGGCCATGGGCCTGGCTCTGCAAACACATCTGCACGGAGCACCTGCAGGGACTTCTGGGACACATAGATTGGCGCAGCAGACCAGAAGGGGTCCAGCCACCAAAGTGATCCGCCGCAGCCATACTCTTTAGCATTTGCCAGGGCAAGGTTGGCAGCGGTTGCCGAGAACGGTGCCTGTCGAAAATGGGCCAGTAAAAAGAAAAGCAATGCCTGTGACTACTCATTCATTCATGTTACAATAGAGCTACAAGGGGGCCGGCGCTACCAAACTAGACGCCGGATATCCCGAAAGCATTGAAGACAGCTCAATGAAGACAGTGGAATAAAGGAAATGTTTGATGTGATTGTGGATATGAGCAGTCTAAGGAGAACTTTTATACCAAATACCATTTTTACACCAGTGTTGTCAACACTCTCTTCATAACTTCTCAGCCATGCGACCAAAGTCAACCCCGCACCACCACAACACACACACACACACACACCAACACATTAACATACACAGACACACACACACAAAGACACAGGAAGGGGGCCGGCATTAGCAAAAAACAGGCCATTGTACTAAGTTAGGTGTGTCTGCACCCTTCTCTTCTATAGTACAGGCCTGTCATCCCAGGGCTGTTCTAAGAGAGGGGGTTGCCACATCCTAAGAGAGGGGTGTGTGCACCCCTCTCTTAGGATGTGGCAACCCCCTCTGTTAGAACAGCCCTGGGATGACAGGCCTGTACTAAGAGAAGGGTGCAAACACACCTAACTTAGTACAATCACCCTAGGACGAATCTTTGCAATTAAAGGAATGAAGGAATGACAAATGACTGAGACAGAGCTGATGGAGCCTGACTACTCCGGGCTGTCCTAAGGAGACTCGTTCCTAAGAGGGAATGAGGTTGCCTAAACGCTGCGTAACTTTGAGATTTTAGCAAGTTACGGGGGATGAATCCACAAAAGTGGCAGTATTAGACTCGTGCCCCGTAACTTGCTAAAATCTCCAAGTTACGGCCACTTTTGCGAATTCATCCCCCGTGACTTGCTAAAATCTCCAGGTTACGGCCACTTTTGTGGATTCATCCCCCGTAACTTGCTAGACTCTTCCCCTGTAACTTGCTAAAATCTCCAAGTTACAGCCACTTTTGTGGATTCATCCCCCGTAACTTGCTAGACTCTTCCCCCGTAAGTTGCTAAAAAATCATTCAAGTTACGGCCACTTTTGTGGATTCATCCCCCGTAACTTGCTAAAATCTCCAAGTTACGGCCACTTTTGTGGATTCATCCCCCGTAAGTTGCTAAAATCTTAAAGTTACGGCCACTTTTGTGGATTCATCCCCCGTAACTTGCTAAAATCTGAAAGTTACGGCCACTTTTGCGGATTCATCCCCCGTAACTCTCTAAAATCTTAATGTTACGCAGCGTTTAGCAGATTCACCCCCCGTAACTTGCTAAAATCTTAAAGTTACGGCCACTTTTGTGGATTCAACACCGTAACTTGCTAAAATCTGAAAGTTACGGCCACTTTTGTGGATTCATCCCCCGTAACTTGCTAAAATCTCAAAGTTACGGCCGCTTTTGTGGATTCATCCCCCGTAACTTGCTAAAATCTCAAAGTTACGGCCGCTTTTGTGGATTCATCCTCCGTCACTTGCTTAAATCTGAAAGTTACGCAGAGTTTAGAAGATTCAACCCCGTAACTTGCTAAAATCTGAAAGTTACGCAGCTTTTTTGCAGATTCAACCCCGTAACTTGCTAAAATCTGAAAGTTACGAAGCGTTTAGCAGATTCAACCCCGTAACTTGCTAAAATCTGAAAGTTACGCAGCGTTATTCATCCCCCTTCACTTGCTGTTCCCTTGGCATTGGGGGGTGTTACAGTATGTTGATTCTGTTTCCAGTGCAGGGAGGTATTTTCCCTGTAACGCTGTCACAGCGTCCAACACAATGACAAAGTTAGATTTTGCTGGCCTTAGTCAAAAACTTTGACCCGCTGTTCATTGCCACAGCTGCTTCCGAAGCAATGCCACTGAATTGGGGCGTGTCTTTGATCAGCTTCAGGTCTTCCGTTAGCTGGGAAGTGAATGCTGCCCGCTGATCCATGGCAGAGGTGTGACGCGATGACACGATGCTTGAGGATCTCCAGAGAAATTTCTCGTCGACTTGAGCTAAAAGACCCGCGAGAAAAGAGCCAACATCTCATTCAATCCACTGTGCATCCGCTCTTAGTGGTCAATCTAAATTCTATAAATGCATCCACTGGACTGACTGTCACCATCTCCGCAAGTTCAAGCATGCGCGCCTGAGATGAGCAATTCCACGGGCAAACGTTTGACCTTGGCAGTGAGAAATCTTCAAATTACAGACAAAGCAGTGTCAACTAGATAAAATCAACCACATTCGACTTGGGACCGCCCACCACATGCACGGAAACAAACGAGATAGAACCCAGAAAACTACAGCTCGGTCGATTGACGAACTTTTTTTTTCCAGAAAAGAAAAAGCTGCCTGAAGCGCAATCCTGCCAGGTTTCTTCTCATTTGCCCCTTTGTGCATCCGCTTCCTTCCTTCTGCAGTAGTAAGAGTCCAACAGTCCAACACACAATATTAATAAGATACTATTCACAATAAGTTTATTCAAGGAACCACTGAAGGAAGCGGATCATTCAAACCTCGTTGGGAAAGCTCGTTGGGCAAAGCGCCACAAACTCGCTCCACAAGCTACCTGTTCACCCTTTGCATCCGCTTCCTTCCGGTAATAATAAGTCAATGTTCTTAGCTTTGAGTTACGACAATGTATCACAAGTAAGCGGATCATTCAAAAGCATCGGGCTAACCGACGCACATTCACTCCACGCGAGGCCGCACACGGCGGAGCTCTTGCCATGTCATCAAGGCCGCCATCCTTGCGTTGCCTATGAAACTGCTGAGCGCTTTCGCCTCTTGACCTATTTGGCACTGGATATTTGCGCTAGCATAAATGACTTCTGCCTCCGTGTAAGAGCCACACTTGCGCAAAGAGAACTTCACGATGTCCGAGATGCCCGAAAGCAGATCCGTCGCAAAGACAGACTTCGTCATTGGCGAACCGTCCAGGACCGAGTTAACTTTTGGTTTCATGAGCAGGTTGAAATGGGCCATTGTACCTGACGTGAATGGCTGGGCAGATGCTAACACCAAGATTGGTCGGATCTTCTTGACGAGCATATATTCATCGTAGTCCTGGTGTTTGTACAGCAAATAGTCCAATCCGACTCGGTCCCTGGTATGCTTGCTCGAAACAAAGCACATACATGACACATATCAAATTATCATACCATCAGCATCATCATCAACATCGTCATCTTCACCAAAAGTCTTGTCATGAACAAAACCGAGACACAGAGACTGATAGCTGACCAACTCGTACTTTGTGTTGGTGTATCCACAGATCTTGAATATGGCCTGGTCGGATTTAACGGGACTCTGCTCAAGGTGGTCCTTGCTGCATTGCAACCACACAAACGTGAACTGGGCATTCTGCGCCTTGGTGCAAGCATGCCAGCTCAGCATGCCAGCAAAGTCTGGCAGCCCATCTACATCGTCGGTGTAAGTGACGTGGTACTCCCATGGCACTGTTGGCTCTTCCATCTTCAAAGCTAGAATGAATCAGGCGCCACTGTGCTTGAGCTAAAGGCAGCTTCGGTAGTAACAAGTGGGCAACTTTCAGCAACTTATCTCAGGTCTTTGAACGTGAGCCACTCAGCAGTCTAGTTTAATACCAGGAAGTAATATATGATAAACGCTATCAGTGTAGCATGAATCACAGCGCTATATCAACCAGCTTTCGCATTTCCTACCGCCCTTCCCTCCTAGCAGCTGTTACAACTTTTGTGGGCGAATTGATCACTGGTCTGAGCGGTCCGCATCACTATCACTATCAACTACAAACGGACCATTTGCAAATGTCTCCACCTCGTCTTCCTCAGCAACACTGGACTCCACCCTCTCAGAAACATCGGCAGCGCCTTCATCGACGTCAATTGAGAATGTGCCGGTCGCATCCTCATCATCATCGTCGTCGTGCGGCTCGTCAATCAAGTCATTGACAGTCTCTGACTCACCACCTTCACTGTCACAACTGATCCCTTGCCAATCGCTGTCATCATCGTCGTAACAACTGCTGTTCGGGCTGTATTTGTCAGGTGCCTGGCGACTTCTCTTCACTCCGGGTTCGACCAAAAACTTCCCGAGAGATTTTGTTCTTTTCTTCTGCTTCTTCTGTTCATTTTCATCTTCCAGGTCGTTGGCATGATCCTTCTTCTCAGGCTGGTTCTTCTGCTCGGCGGTCAGCGGTGAGGGCGTTGGGGTTGTGTCTTCGTCCCTCTTGGCCAGAGTAGCAAGAGTAGTCTCGATACTTGTCAAGGTTGTTGGATCCTGGGTGGAAATGAGTCGGTCAAAGACTTCCCCCTTCCGTCCACGGATCTTGCGCCCGGCGGCCTTGGCGATATTCCGCAGCTGCTGCACTGGCAGTTTGGACAACGCCTCCACCGCCCAGCTTTCCATTGCTCAGTAGTAGGGAGGTGACTATTTGCACAAAATTTGTTCTCTTTAAAATTTACTTTCATTCTTGTTATATGAGTGAGGTGACTATCTCCACGTGAAGTTTGTTAAAGTGTGTGCATTGATGGGTTGCTGTGACAGCATCCCTCAGATTTGTTTTAAAGTTGCCGTAACACCATCGACAATTTTGAGCCCAGAATAGCTTTACATTGATTTTTCAATTCTCTTGCGCTATGTTCGAGAATCATCAAACAAATGAAAGCACGTCAGCCCATTGCAGCATGTGATTATACACGTCATATTACACGTAAATAGCTGTCACGTCTGAACGTCCACAAGACTCAGCAGCACGGCAGGATATCATTGAGGGTCCGGCGACTCAAATGCACATCGAACACCTGAACAAAATGACCGACACGTGATGTGACAATGAATCCATACTGAAACCACCACGACATCAAGCAAGTATGGAATGACAAAAAAGTGTTGGAAAAGCTCACCGCTGAACAAATGAATTTCTAAATCTGAATAGTTGGAAGTTGTTATGCTTGGAATGCAGTCATCGCCACGCTGTTCCAGTTCTTCTTTTTTGCGAGCGGGATTCGATCAAGTGCACTTTGGCATCGGTCTTGGCAAGTGTCACATCAAGCCGCACTTTCGCAAGCACTTGATATTTTGATATCCTAGACTGCCGCGGCAAAACGTTGCACTAAAAGAGGCACATCGTCAAGAAGGAAGGGCGTCCACCATCACGCACGTCTCCACCAACGTCTTGTCGGGGCTCAGGCTCAGGCTCCAAAGCAGTGAGGTCTTTGAAGGATAGAACTTCCTGTCGGTTTGAAGGATAGAATCTGGAAATTAGATGTGATTGTCTCTACGTGATACTCAGGAGTGGACATGCAGAATCAACACTGGAACGTGCAGGCAGCAAGTTAATTGCCCCTAGATGCCAAGCCTGCTTTTGAAACATGCTAAACAGTCAATTAAATTGCGGCGATGTATCTGAACTTGGAACGCGTCCGCCCCATGAAAACTCTCCCAAAGCAAGCCTCAAGGCTGAAAAGGCCTCTGTATACCAAAGTCCTTTTGCCACACGTTCCCACGTAGAGATTATTGTCCCCTGCATTGGCACAGTCCAGCTGGCAGCACTTTCCACTCACGCATTTCAGTGGCATGACGAAAGACAAAAATAAAACAAGCAAAACTTTTGGACCTAAAGTCAAACAGGAGGCCCATGTGCGCGAAGGTCAGGTCATAAAACACATTTGCTTTGCTCCCGTTGCAGTTCATGCGCTTAATGCCAAGGCTGTTGGTCTCTTCCTTATATGATATGAGCGGTGGCTTTTATTTATGATGTGGCTGCAGTAAAGAATATCCCCCCCTCGTTTTAATCTTGTTTTTCAGGTTTCGGCACTTTTTCATCATGAGTGACCTCGTTTTCATCATGAGTTACCTCGTTTTAATCTCGTTTTAAAATGTTTTAAACCCACCTCGTTTTTGGAGTCCCCCCATCTAGTTTTGACCTCCTTTTGCAGGGGAAACCAACATTTCCACAAACCCTGCTTGACGCCACATGTTGTCGTCTTCATCGAAAATAAATGCAGTGGCTCATATGGTTGAGTGTCGCTGGGCGCCCCCCTACCAATAATAGTGGTAAAAGTACAAGTAGAAGTACAAGTAATAGTAGGGATACCTAGTAGATAGTACTAGTATATGTAAACAGTACTTAATAATTGTGGTAGTATAATTAGTACTATAAATAATATTATTACTACTTGGGGACCATACCATTGAAGGGGGGGCCGTCGACACGCAACCCCAGAACGTATACCCGAGAGTAACTCCATGCACACGCAACTCCATATATCCGAGAGTAACTCATTGGGGACCAAACCATGCGACTCGCGTCAACATTGATCTAAAGGCCAAAGGGGCATTCCAATACCAAGAGCCGTGGAAGTCTGACCATACGATTTGGTGATTTTTCGTCTTTCGGCGGAATGCCAGCACCGGAGATCCTGCCTGAGTTGAAAAGGCTGAGTTGCTCATTCGAACAACTGACATAGTCGCATTGTAAAACTGTGAAACATGTGAAAAAGTGAAATGGCACTCAGCGCAAATGAAATGAAACGGCACCCAAGGCACAATGTGGAAAAGAGCTAGATGTTCCTGGTCTCGCCCTGAACCGTGATGCATCCATTTGAACAAGTGCGCTTTGCAATTCAAGTCGGGTGGAGCTCTCTGCGTCGCCATGGCTGCACAAGGCAAAATAGGTGGGGTTACAATTGTACGATATGTGATATTAATATGTCTTTTTTCGGTTACGCGTGAAAAACAAGTCAAATAGATCAGCCCTCTAAACGTCCAACATCATGTCAAGTCCATGGGCTTTCATTCTTTTGCAGAACCAAAATACTGGCACAACACAACCCACACTTACACTCAGCGGTTGCGCTGTCACAGCGCAACAGCCTCTTCCTACAAAATTATTGTCAAGAATAGCATAAACAGTCGTCACATAGTACATATGTGGCATCAATTTTCATACTGTAATGATCTGTTGTCATGTATGTGTTGCAATTACAAAGTCAGTATGAATTCATAACATTTCACAACTCCATCCAGATGTTGACGCTGTTGACTAAGTTGCTGACGTTCATGCTCAACCTCGGGCAACAACGAAAAACAAAACAAACAAATTATAGTTGCATGTTTGCCTCAAATACAACAAAGTGCTGGAAACAACAAAGTGTTGATTGAAACACCCTTGACTGATCGCTGCAGCAAGGTTTTTTCCTACATTTTTTTGCTGTCTACCGGAAATCCAACGGCTGGGACAAGCTGCTGGAAGAGACATTCCAGGGCAATGCCATGGATCACCATTTAGTGATCATGCCAATGCCAATTCAGTTGAGCACCATCACCCAACCTCAACAAATTCCTTTAAAGAGCCGGGGATTTCAAAATTCCAACAATGCATACGATCACTATCAATGAATGTCACCCCTGAAAAATCACCAGCCCCTATGCCACTCAAGGTACAAGCCATTGCAGGGCCTGATGAGGTCTGGGTATTGCATCAACTGTTTGCAATAACAATTCACTCATCGATAGCCATTGTTGATCACTCGGGAACGCCAAATTAGGCCTGCAAACATCAACTTGAAGGGGATCCAACTGAACTGTCGGTTAAAGGCGTTGACCTCCGTGCGCACGACGCAACATTGACTCAAGCTCATGCTCCGAGCACCAAACCATTGTCAAGCCAAGAATTGCGCGTGGATGGTCTTCCGGGTCAGAACGCCATACCTAAACGGTTTTTGCAAACCCAGCGCAGGAATTTTGCATTTTGCATCATCTAAAAACCTGAGGAATTTAACAAACCAAACGGTTTTAGTAGATATCCAAGTTGCCATCCAAGCAGTAGGTCTGAAGCATAAATTGCGTCGTCTGACAGTGGCCGCAGGACAGCACGCGAAATTGTACGCGTTGATTTCAAGGTTCGGTTTGATTTCCCAGCATCCTTGTGACTCAAGATGCAAATTTTTGGTTCTCCTCGGCTTTGCCATGTTAGTTCAGAACCAACACCAAGTTTTCAGGGCTCTAAAAAATACAAAATATATATAATTTATGGCCAAAGTTCTTGGTCCGACGAAAGAAACTGATCTGACGGTCATCCCACAATACCATGTACTCATCACGTCGGCTCATTGCAGTTTCATCCTGGAACTTGAACAGAAGGCCGTAGCGTTTCACAGCACGGTTCATTGCAATAGCCATGGCAATGGTAGAGGAGGAGCGATGTGCTGAGCAGCAGGGGGTTGGCCAAAATTTCTGCAGTAGAGAAGAATTGTTTGTAATTCAGGCTCTTACAGCCACGGAAATAGCAACCAACAATTCAAAATCATGAGGCTCTTACAGCCAATAGCGGCCATCAAAAATTCAAAACCATGAGGCTCTTACAGCCATAACAGTTCACATCAACAGCCACGAAACAGTTTGAACTGAGGCACCCAAACCATTGACGGTCAAATGTGGGAGATGGACCGGTCATTCCTGAGCCAAACAAATCTCAGTTCTGGCACGCAATGATCCGGGTTTGGTTTCAAGGAATTCTCGATACAGTTTTTTCTCTCTTCCCTGTGCTGGTGGAAGGGTTAGGTAGCAAACGCAAACAGATAGTGCCTAGTCAAAATCTGAGAATAAGAAAATGCATGGCAAAAGTGCCCGGCAGGAGTCTGAAAATGCAAAAAAAGCGTCGCAAATAGTGCTTGGCAAGAATCTGGGAATATGAAGAACAACTTAGTGGCAAAAGTGCTTGGCAATAGTGCCCGGCATATAATATGGAAAAAAAAGAAATATAATATCACACCACCATCACAAATGCACTTTTTCCGGCAGGTTGCTGGTTGCATCTAAGCGCACTATACAAACACAAGTTACACAAGGAAATACCTTGAAAAAAGCAGGTCAAGTCCCAATTATTCCATCACGACTCAGAGGGTCGCCGGTGAGGAAAAGCTTTGGACTGAGCACACTGAAGAGCAAGGAGAGCCTCCACTTGTGGCTTGACCACCGCCGCCGATCATCAGGCTGGCTAGGCTTCCGCTTGCGTTGTCCTCGACCCATGGCCCAGCTCCAGCTCTTTCAATTGCCGCTGGCTGCTGGTGTGAAGAACGGAAGAAATGGAAAAAACACCAGGACTAGACTGTGTCATCAGAGTCTGACTGTGTGATTGTTTTATACAAATGATTCAAATGATACATCACATCATACATCCAAAATAGGTTTCAGTAAATAAAATGCCACATTTCTGCCACATGGTCTGGTAACTTAGCGGTCACTTAGTGAGTGGTGTCAAGTGTCCCGGCCCAACTTCAACCAAGTGGCTCCAAACCCTTGAGGCTTGAGATTGACATGTGCGTCGTCAGTCGGCATTAGAACTTCAACAAGCATTAGCCAACTAAAAGCAGACAGACCCATAGCCCATGGCTTTGTGCAGTAGAAGCGTTAACGACCCCTCTGTGAGTCACACGTCAAGAATTACTCTCTAAAATGACATTTCAATCATAGACACTCTTCCAGCGTCACCCCACAAGACGCTACGCTGAATTGTTTGCTGAAGACGCTACAATGTGCATGAATCGCCAATGACTTAAGTTCCCTTTGTCAACGTCTCGTCGCGTTTCAAGAACCACCCACGGTCAAGAAATCTTTAAATCAAGTAATGGGCTTTCCGACCACGTGCATGAAATGCTCGTCCTGTCGGGCAAATGGCTTCAAAGTCTTGCTGGTTTCGTGGAGCGCTATCACAGAACCTGCTCCGCATTACAGCACCTGCTATCTCAAGTCTTATCATGCACTGCTGTCACAGCAGGCATGGCATGGCGCATGACACATGCTTTTTCCCAAGGATGCATATATAATCACTGCCCATAGCTGACCGTTGAGCTTTGTTATTGATGCCGAGTTCCAATCCACATTTTTTGAATGAAGGAACCCAGCGTGAATTCTGCATTTCAGAGTTTGACACTAGAATGATGCGTTTTTTCCGTATTTTCATGTTTATTGTGAATCATGCCATTGAATAGATATACAAACTATTCTTGCCTCCTCTAAATTTCTTACACCATGAAACAAATACTTTCACCAAACTCTCTTGCAAAGCTGACAGGTGAGCTTCATTGATGCCAAGTTCCGATCTTTTGAATTTTAATTAAAATACGAACCCAGCCTGCCGTAAATTCTGCACTTCAGAGTTTGGCGGTCATTGATGGATGTTTTTCCTAATTTGTACTATCAAATCATGGCATACAAGAAACATTGATCTGCATAATGAAAACAAATGCTTTGACCAAACTCTCTTGCAAAGCCTCAGGTGAGCTTCATTGATGCCAAGATCCAATCTTTTGTTTTTTTAAATAAGAACCCCGCATGTCGTAAATCCTGCACTTCAGAGTTTGGCGGTCATTGAATGCCAAAGCAAAAAACATAATAAGAGATACAATTGCTCCAGCTTCTCACAAACTTCTTCATTTAATTACAACAAACAATTTGGCCAAACTCTCTTTGTTGCCAAAGACCAGACCGGACATGGGTCAAGTCGTCCACTATGGGATATAAAATGACAGAATGTGCAATTGGCAGCTGTTCAGAGCCCGCACATTCCTCTTTGGGTGCAGCACATGTTGGTGACAAATTCGATAAAAGTGTCTTTGGTCATGACGCTGTCCAAGTGCAGTGCATCGACCACTTCAGGTGTAGACAAAGCCAACTTTGCTTTCCTGCAGCGTTTTTAAAGGAAGCGCGAAACCAACAAAAACACCGCTGGCAGCAACACAAACTTCAGCTGAGGTTCGGCTGATTGTTGTAGGTGGCCTTCTCCAAGTGGTCCATGAAGGAGTCCCAGTCTGGCAAAAGCTTCCACAATGATCCTTGCCTTCCAGAAGCTCGAGTCACAATGCTAGCCAATTCAGCATGACGCGCCACAAACTCCTTGGCTTAAGTTAAATCCATCAGTCGGGCATTACATACTTTCATTCATTCAATAATTTCTTGCGCCAACTGCATTAAATTAAACAAATTTGAATTTGAAAGGCTGCAGATTGAAAACCAACAAAGCAAGAGACTGGGTCGATGAAGATGTGTCGTCGAACAGAGGTGGCCGGCTGATACTCAAACGCCCATCCACTGGAACAATGCGAGCTCAAAAAGTCAGGGCTCACCAGCGACCCGCCTTGAATGGAAACCAACCAATTGATTCGCTCTGGCACTATTTCTGGACTTGCGACCACAAAGACAGAAGCAAAGCGCGGCTCGTGCACATATTTGTATCCACCAGCTTGGACCATCCAAGACTCTTTCTGCAGCCAAATTGACTTGCCTCTCAGAGAAGGTTTGGTCGGCTGAAAGAGACGCGTCTGCCGTGATGCCTTGGCTTGTCTTTGTTTGTCGTTGGCCTCTTGAATTGTCTTCAAAGCCTCTGCAACCTCAACCAAGTGCTCAGGAACTTCTCCCTCCAGCAAGGCTTCCTCCAGATACGCGTGCGCCTTGTGAAGGTATTGCCGTGTCTTTTGGAGAGACAGCTCTTTTGGATTTACTGCCCCCCCTGCGTCTTCCAAGACCTTCTCTAAGGGCACCAACTCCTTCACGTCGGCAGCTTTTCGGCGCTTTGCTAAGAAGGCAGCCTCCGTCTCTGCCGATCTTTTCTTGGCAACGCCCTTATCAAGTCGAGGTTGATGATTGCGACGTGGTGTTCCATAGTTGGCAGCCCAGTGCGCCCGCGCCAAGTCAATTAAATCCATGGAAGAGGCCATGCCTTGCTCCATCGCTAGCAGCTTCACCTCAGACTTGAGATGCTGGGCCAGCATGTGAGCCCGATCATGAGGGACGTGGTTCTGGACCTGGGAAAACAATCGCTCGACTGCGCTTGTTGAAGACGACTGCAGCGCCCCGTAACAAATGAGCACTTCCTTCAAAGATTGGCAAGGGTGATTTTGCCTCACAGTTTTCCGAGACTGTGAACGTGCAATTGCTTCCTTCCAAGCACTGAAGTTGTCCATCCTGCATTCGGCTGCCAGTTGCAAGGCTATTGGCCTGTGATCTTCGAGTTCTGCTGTCAATGCTGCAGGGTCAACATTGCAGTGCTTAGCCAAACGGGCGAGGGCTGTCGCAGCACTGTCTTGCACCAAGCAATCTGACGCATCTCGCCTGGCCTTCGGATCGAGGTTGAAAACATGGAAGGAGCCCAGAATGTCATACGACGGGAATTCTGCTAAGATCGTCTCTCCCACGAGTCGAACCCATTTCTGACAGAGCTGGCGGCATTCTTGCCTCATTGCAGGTGTCACCCGCTTCTCTCCTCCCAGAGTCTTCGGCCCTGAGGGAAGCAAAAATCCACGTGACCTCTCCAAGAGTTTCAAAGCTTCCGTCGTGTAGCCGACATTCTCAAAAATCTGCTCCTGCCCAAGTTCAAGGGGGTCTAATTTGAATTCAAAACAATTCAAAACACAAATTTAATTTGATCATTACAGCCGAATAAATATACGGCGTGCCTCGTTGACAAGAAGGTGGGTTCTGCTCATAAACATTCGCAGCTCCCATGCATGCCAAGAGATGTCAAAGTCGGTCGCATCGAAGTATCTGACCATTCTTATGCCCTCGTCTGCGAGGTCTGCCAGCATTGAAGCAAGCAAGATCTCACGCTCTGACACCTCCTCGAGGAATTTTGTTGCGAGGATGTGCTCTTCCTTCCCCGGGTTGCGATGGATAAGCACCCACACAACTGTCGATAGCAATGCATCTAAATGCATCATCGCCCGCTGCAATGGTTTTGAGACGCTGGCGAAACGCTGCTTTGCAATTGACAGATTGTGTGGCTTGCCACGATCGCAAAAACTACCAAACACCTCCTGCAGCTGAGGTGAATAATGGATTTTCTGCACGATCGAATGCCCCAAAGCAAACTTGTCCACTACACTTTTCAGTTCAGCGCAAGCACTCCAAGGACGTTCCAGCACGCTCATCGCGGCGTGTGTTTTGTCGCGGCGAACCAGCTTGCAATTCTTGAAAAGTGACTGAGAAGCGAGGCGGCCCGCCAACTGTTCGTCTGCCGCTCCGTCAGCGACGAACAGTGCAACTTTCGAGCAAATTGACTTGACTAAGTGCTCCTGCGTGCTTCCATCAAAGTCCATGCAGAGTTCTCGGATTTCCTGCTCCACCACACTGTTCAGCGCCTGTGCACCACTGGTGGTTCCCAAGTTTCGGTACCCCAGCAGGCCTGTTCTGACTGTCAGGTCACTTGTGCAGCCCAGGCTAAACCTTGAATCACAAAGTAAGCTGAACAATAGATTTTCAAATGGTTTGATTCGGCTTGACTAAGAGAAAAAACGAAAACACTAATCATAATAATAAAAACAATAATAATAATAATAAAAATAATAACAATAATAGCCAGGGCCTTGGCGTCCATGCCGTTCCAACCCCAAGCTCAATTCCCAGCTAACAGAAAAAAAATAAAAAAATGTTCAACACTGCCAGCTCAGATCAAGAGTCAGTCTTGCATGGCCGTGATTTTCTTTCGACCACCCACACCAGGAACTCCCCTGTCAAGGGCCTGCTTTTTGAGCCTCTCTGATAACACAGTCTTGAACTCTTCAGCGGTTGGGGCCGACTGATCGTCTATGCACCCATCGCTGAGGCCGCAATCCAGCAAAGATTGCTGGTGCTGCTGACTCCTGTCGTGCCGCCGTAAATTCGGCAACAGGACCCTGGAGACTTGAAACGATCTTTGGGCAGCTGCGCAAACCCAGCATCTCAGCTGCCACGTCTCATTGTCACCACACTCCTGCATCCATGTGAATCCTGAAGAGCCAGCCACAAGCTCTTGTTCCCACTGACGTCTGTTCCTGTAGAAGCTACACTGCTGACATCCAGGTCGATCACAGTGATGCGTGGGCTTTGTCATGGGAACTTACCAGCAGCCACTGGCTAGACTTGGAGCCAAAAGACTTTTACGCAAGTTACATTTCAATATTTCCAACTGTCCGCTGAAAAGCGTCGTTGCGTTGAACCCACTTTTCCAAAACCCATGCGAAAAAAACATTGTGCCAAATGATACCTGAAAGTTACAACAAGTTATAGTTATATAACATGTTTCTCAACAAATGTGCTCGACCTTGCCCTTCACAAGTCTTAAACGTACACTAGACCTTCAATGTTTTTTCATCAACCAGTAGAGCAGAGACAAACATACGACAAGAGCAGTCCTGTCGTCGCCGAAGGCATTTGCCAAACTCAGAGAGCAGCTATTTTATTATTGCAGCTTCATTGTCTCGTGAAAAATTTCTCATGCGAGAGCATCACCAAACGAAACGAGTTTGCATGTGCGCGTTTTGGGCGCATGAAAGAAGAATGCTCAGGCCCACGCTGTGTTATTTTAAAGACGGCGATGCCCTTGCGGTACCTCAAACAAGATAAAGACTTTGTTTCCAACTGTCACAGCACCATACCTTGAAAACTCTACAACCTGTTCAACCCGATTTTCTAGGAATGAATTGTTGTTTGGACATGTAGGGTAACCATGAAATAATGAGTGACAGTAGGAACAAAGTTTGGCACCGGTTTCCACCACTTGGTTTTTTCATTGGGCGCCCGCACGGCCAGCAACCTGATTTCAAACTCAAAACTACAACTTACAGAGCGAAATGACAACATAGCGCCATTTCGTGATTTCGCCATCATGAATTGCTGGCGCCATTGCGCGTCATGATTTGCTGGCGCCATTGCGCAATTTCGCCATCGATCATGAATTGCTGGCGCCATTTCGCGATTTCGCCATCATGAATTGCTGGCGCCCTTGTGCGATTTCGCCATCGATCATAGCTTGCTGGCGCCAAGTTACGATTTCGCCATCATGAATTGCTGGCGCCAAAGCGCGATTTCGCCATCATGAATTGCTGGCGCCATTTCGTGAAAGTAGCAATATGGCAGTCGCATGGGATAGGTCGGTACCTCAATTCTTGCATCATCACTTCAATTACCATCAGATCACGGAAACCCATGGATGTGGAGTTGCTGCGGGGGATTTAGCATGTCAGTCTGTTGACTGCGACAGTTTTTCCAGCGACTCAGTCTGAAACGTCATGGACCTTCCTCGTCATATAGTCATCAATATCAGATGCGACAAACCCTGCAAAATGCAAATGACTTCTGATCTTTGGAATAAACCCTGAGGTACTTGCTAACGGGGTGGCAGATTGCGCCAGGATCTCATCGAGTAACAAGAGCATCATAGTAGAATAGTAGAATGTAGTATGGTAGTAATATCTGAGATATCTTCTAAGTTGCTCCTTCAAAAGATGATGGCTGATTGACGTGCATTGAAAGATTTCCTAATAGAATGTTCCAAAGCATGCTGCATCTTGGTTCAATATTTATCAGTACCAAGTTCAATGTAATTCACTGCATTCCTCCATGTGGCTATTTGTATTTCTATAAGTGAATAAGATGTTACTTCTTATGAGTTGCAATGTTTCTTTGCTACTGCTTGTTTGCAATAGGTGACACTTCAAAGTCCCTGCTATGTAGGAAGATGCTAGTAGAAGAAGTAGTGGTACTAGTGTGCAGGTCATGTGCAAGTCATCGTCAAGTTGACCCACGGAAAAAAGTTGACCCTTGATTAATAGAGATGATTGTGATGGCTCATTTTTTCGCTTGCCGCGGGAGTCCGCCTTTTCCAGGGAAAGGCGGACTCCCGGTCCGAAATGCAAGGATTGATCGTGTGTTGTGTTAAGCACGTCATTACCGACCGTGTGCTGTACTGAAGTAAGGGAACCTTCGGTGAAAGAGTGACATTCATGTTGAAATCGAAAAGCACTGAGTTCTACCTATCATGCGAACAATTCTATATGTCATGTTTAGAAACATTTTGGGGGAAAATACTCCATATTCTTTTCTACCATCCCCTCAGCAGAGCAGTTAAACGCAGTTAAACGCTGTTACACCCTCATGAACCCATGGAAGAGTCTTGAAAACCAACCTTTTGATCCTTTGGAATCTAAGATAAAATTACCATCCTTTAAACCATACATATTTCTGGTTGTTCTTGACAACTTGCCTTTAACAATCTTTGGCAACTGCGCAACATATACAGTAAGTCCCAACGACGATGCTGAGACAGCATGGGTAGGCGGACAAGAACCAGTGTTGTGTGATACAGCATGTCATTACCGTATGCTGTGCTGTAAGGGAACCTTCCGTGAAAGAGTGACATTCAGGTTGAAACTGAGTTCTATCATGCGAACAACCCTATGTCATAGAAACATTTGGTGGTAAAATACTCCATGTTTTTTCTACCATCCCTTCCGCGGTTAGGACACTACACCGTTTAATAAGGGCCACTGTAGTTTCGGGCCACTGTTATACCCGCATGAACCAATGGAAGATTCTTGAAAGCCAACCTTTTGAATCTAAGATATTATCATCCCCAGACCATACATATTTCTGGATGTTCTTGACAACGTTGCCTTTTAATTAACAATCATACACATATATAAGTCCCAACGACGATGCTGAGACAGCATCTCCCAACCTATCTCCCAACGATGCTGTGACAGCATCCCCGCGGTTACTTTCTTTCTTCATCCTCATTTTGTCGTCGCCATCCTCATCCTCCACCCTCCACCTCACCATCTTCGTTGTCGTCGTCATCATCATCATCATCATCATCATCATCGTCGTCATCGTCATCGTCATCGTCACCGTCGTCATCTGCAATCATCATCACCAGCAGCGGCAGCATTATCATCCTCATCATCATCATCATCATCAGCTTCATCATCACCATCATCATCACCTTCAGTCTCGGAGAGTCTCCCTTTCCAGCATCTGAGTGTCCAAGCCTCTTCCTGGGAAGTGACTTTGTAGCCAGGCAGGTCACTCTCGCCTTGGCCCAGAAGCCAAATTGTGTGGCGCTGAGTTTGAACGATGAATTTTGCATACAGAATTAAGAAGCTTCGAAAAATCAACAAGTCAATGATGGCAAACTGACAAAGCAAGTCTTTGTATGAAGCCAACTTGGGTTCTTTAAAAAGATGAAATTTCAGAATTTTCGAAGGTGAACTAGTCATTGGTTATCATTAAGTGCTGTGACAGCGCAAGTGTAGGTTCTCTGTGATAATAGCGAACTGTGATTGCGCTGTGATGTTCGCTCCGTGGCTCAAAACAATTTTTGTCAAAGAACTCAGAAGGCTTTTAAGTCCAAAGCCCTGGCTCAAGACAATTATAGTCTAAAAAAAAGCAGAAGGCCTTTAAAGAGTTTACAAAAAAACAAGCCCGCAAAGTAGTACACAAAAAACAGCAAGGATACTGCAAAAGAACGGGCGTCGCTGCAATGAATGCGCCAAAACCACCAGGACCAGTGGCACCAGTGGCCAAGAAAGCGGGCAACTCCCGAGATCGTCGCAACGACGACAGACTGGCAAAGCAGTGTCAGACAAACGAGGACGCCCAGCTGAAACAATGTCATCAAATGGGAAGATTATGAATTCATAATAACGTTTGGGCAAACGAAGCTTCTAGCAATTTGGAAATTGAAGATGCAGGGGTTTGAGATGTCATCATTCTGAAGTGAATCCCACTGACCCTCGCAGGAACAGCAAAAGAAAATAGAAGGCCTTGAGCAAGAAGTGGCTAAGCTTAAGGCTTCGCTTGAAGGAGCGCAAGCAGACACAGTGAGCCTGCAGGGAAAGCTCGTGAATGCGCAGGCCAGAACTGATCTTGTGTATCGCTGAGATATGAAGTTCATGAAGCATCAGCGCACCACAGTTTCGTCATTTCTCCAGGTGGCTTTGTCCCAGTGGCAGAGCGAGAGGAAGAAAGAGGAGCAAGAGCAGAGAAGTGAATTGAAGGACGCATGCTTCAGCACACTGCACATCCAAGCATGTCCCATGGTCCTACCCTGCAGGATCTACGACGGCAGATGGAAGAAGAGAAGTCATCCATCAGGAAGCAGAACGAAGAGGACGAAAAGGCAAGGCTAGGCAACGTAAAAGTTTGCTTTCCTTTGACATTTTGAGTTAGAAACGGCAACGGACAGGCCTGGGGGAACAGGGCTTCAAAAGACAAGAAGGCAGGGCGTATGTTAGCATGGTTTTCTCACTGACAGGGATTGACACATTATTGGCATGGAGCCTGTCAGGCTGCTGTGGAAAAAGCTTCGAAAGAAGCATATCTCAGAGGAAAACAGGCCATGCCCACCAGCGGTTTTTTTGCTGTAGGTGGACAAAATATTCAAACCCTTACATCCATAATAACCCCCAAATTTCAATGTTATTGGTGCCTTCTAAATCGTGGCTGCGAATGGAAGAAATAAAGCGCACATAGTATTTTCCCTGACGACTGACCTGGAGACATAAAACAGTAACATTGAAATTCAGGGGGGCCAGCTCACGCATCTGGGGTTTGATTAATTTTTCCATCTACTAATTGTCTGGACATTCCACACCATCTCGCTTTGCCAGGACAGCCTGCTTACAAGAAATCATGCAGAGAAAAAGCTGGCTTACGAGAGATCGAGTTGGAGTGCGGAAAAGAGGCAGCTCATCTGCAGACATGAGAAAGACAAGGAGGCAGGGCTTGCTCTGTGTGGCGGTTCTGACGTACTATTTTCCAAGCATATTTCGGCAGGACTTTCTGAAGAGCTTGCATGGCCAGCAGGAGGCAGGGGCCTGTATTGACATCACCAGCCTCATCTTTTATACCTTGTTGTTGACAGGCCAAATTCAAGCAAGACGCTGAGAGGGCATTAAAGCAGGCCATGCAGGACCCGAAAAAAACGTTCACACCCCTCTTTTGTAAGGGTGGGGGAATAAAGATGTTTGGGTCGGGGTTGCAAGACTCTACAGTTCCAAATTTCATGCACCGACCCTTGAGGGGAGATGCGCCAAGAAAGACATGTCAAATAATTACTGACATTAATATTCATCTTACATAGACTGCAAGTACAACAAACTTGCCTAGGACGCTGATCCCGCTGAAGCCAATGAACGTCGGACCAAGCTGGCGGAGCAGCTCCAGGACGGTGTTCGGAACCGGTTCATCAACCGAAGAGCTTCATCATTTCTTTTGCGTCAGGATACCCTTCTCAAACTCAAGCAGTATGAGAAAAAGGAGGAGGATAAAAAAGGTAAAGAAGAAGAGAAGAAAAGAAAAAAGGACAAGAAGGGCTTTTGTGCTTCATGCTTTTTTCTGTTGAGAGGCAAAGATGCTGTGACAGCATCACCAAAAAAAACGGACTCTATCTGTCTTGAGTCTTAACTTTATCTTAACTTTATGTTATGCTGTTCAGGGGATGCTGTGACAGCATCACCAAAAAAGGAACCAAAATCTGTGTGTCTTGAGTCTTGACTGCAGCAGGGGCTTTGTTTGCTGCACATATCTCAAGTATTCGTAGCATGCGTCGTGTGTATGTATGTATGTATGTATGTATGTTTGTATGTATGTTTGGAGCTTTAAAGACCTTGGAACTTTAGAGATGCCCTTGCATTGCCAAAAAAACATCAAGCAATGCTGTCACGGTACCGCATCTTTTCAACAGCAGCAACCGCCCAAAAACGAAAAAAACACTTTAATGCTTTTAAGTTTAAATCCTCCCACCTACACACACACAGCCTGCTTGTTGTTTGTTTTAAAAAGAATGCTGCCGCAGCAACTTCAAAAATCTGAGGCATGCTGTCACAACAACACCAAAAATCACAGCAGCACCATTGAAAAAACAATGTCGCAAACAAAGCGATGCCCTCACGACATGAAAAACAAAAAAAACATGCTCCAGCGTTTTTTTGAGGAATGCTGTTACCTGTCGCAGGAGAGTAAGAGGAGAAAGAGAAACAACAATGCGTGGAGAAGGAAGGCGGAGAAGGAGCTGGAGCTGACAAAGAATGCGAAGAAATGAAAAAGGGCTGGGCTGATGCTGAGTATCATCTAGCTTGGTTTGTTGCATTTTGACTTTAGTAGTGAGTGGGTGGTGTGCTGCTGCCGAAACGCTCAGGCTACGACGAGAAGCCGGAGCCAGCAGCCTCAGAAAGACGAATACCTTTTAGATTTGGGAACTTTCAAAAAACATGACGAAAACCTTTGAGATTTGGGAACTTTCAAAAAACATGGCTTATTTTGCTAACAATTTTGCGCAGGACTAAAGCCTTGAGGTAGACTTCAAACTTTGATGTCAGTGACATGTGTGTATTCATAGTATTTTTTCAGTTCGATTCTGTACCCCCAC